>Ga0209568_1000034_pt1 | contig 47676 bp, 45 predicted proteins | sample WorMetOlspDAHAB2_FD_187406 | JGI IMG/M metagenome (GOLD analysis project Ga0209568, IMG submission 187406) | Marine gutless worms symbiont microbial communities from Max Planck institute for Marine Microbiology, Germany - Olavius sp. DAHAB.2... ...
CCAGGCTCTGCCCGCCAGTTCTCAATAAACCGGAATGTGCCGCTGGTTGGAGTGGACCATGTTTTACGCTTGGTCCGCTTTAATAAGGATTGGATTAAAATCGGCTAGTCAAGTATATAGTTCCCGATTAAAGACATGACGGTCGCCTCCTCCCCGGCGGCCGACAACCACCAACGCCGGAACGGCGCCAAACGCATTGGTCGTCTTGTTTCTGATGCGCGTGGGCATTCGTCCCGACAAGCCGTTTAGCCTCTTGTCGCGGCCGGACCCAGGCTCCAGCCCCAATGTGGCGGTTTGGTGACGCGGAGATCGGCGCCGAACCTTCCTGCCTGTACGTTTCGGGGCTGCCCAACGCCCCATTCGTTTTTGTTGTTGTTGAAGAGCTTAATGCCGTTCGCGCGGGCCTTGCAACAAATGAGTCGCGATTGGATCGCAAATTGTCGCATGTTGCACCGCACCCTCATCAGCCGACTCCATTGAGTGCCGCGCCGAGCGCGTTCGCCAGCCGGTCGGCGACCTCCTCGACCTGTTCGGCGGTGACGATGAATGGTGGTGCCAGTAGAACGTGGTCCCCACGAACGCCGTCGGCGGTGCCCCCGGCCGGATAGCAGATCAGCCCCTGGGCCATGGCCTCGGACTTGATTCGCGCGAACAGGCGAAACGCAGGATCGAAGGGTTCCTTGGTGTCGCGGTCGGCAACCAGCTCGATGGCCCTGAACAAGCCGCGGCCCCGGACATCCCCGACGTGGGGATGGTTGTCGAAGCGGCCGCGCAGCGCCCGGTCCAGGTTCTCGCCCTGGCGGCGCACGTTGTCCAGCAGGCCGCGTCCGCGTACCGCCCGCTGGACCGCGAGGGCCGCTGCGCACGCTGTCGGGTGGCCCATGTAGGTATGGCCGTGCCGGAACGCGCCGCTGCCATCGCTGAATGCTGAGAACACCCGCTCAGTAACAATGGCGGCACCGATCGGCTGGTATCCGGCGCCAAGTCCCTTGGCGACGCACACCATGTCGGGGGCGATGCCGTCCTGCTCGCAGGCGTACATGGTTCCGGTACGGCCCATCCCCGACATCACCTCGTCGAGGATCAGCAATACGCCGTAGCGGTCGCAAATCTCACGAATGCGTCGGAAATACCCCTCGACCGGCGGCACCGCACCGGCCGTTGCGCCGACGACGGTCTCGGCAACGAAGGCGCAGACGGTGTCCGGGCCGAGGCGGAGGATCGCGTCCTCCAGCTCATCGGCGACCCGGAGGCCGTAGTCGACGTCGCTCTCGCCCGGCTCCTTGCCGCGATATGCGTAGCAAGGCGCGATATGCGTGGTCTCGATCAGCAGCGGACCGTACACCTCCGCGCCGGGCGAAGTTACCGCCGACCGCAAGGGCGCCGAGGGTGTTGCCGTGGTAGCTCTGCCGCCGGGCGATGAAGTGCTGGCGTTTGGGCTCGCCTTTTTCGACGAAGTACTGGCGGGCCATCTTCAGTGCCGCCTCGATGGCTTCGGAACCGCCGGACAGGAAGTAGACCCGGCCCAGACCGTCCGGAGCGCCGTCGATCAGCGTCTCGGCGAGGTCCTCGGCCGCCTGGGAGGTGAAGAACGCGGTATGCGCGAACGGCAGCCGTTCGGCCTGGGATTTGATCGCGGCGATGACGTCGGCGTCGCTATGCCCGAGACACGACACCGCCGCGCCGCCGGAAGCGTCGAGGTAGCGCCTGCCTTCGGTGTCGACGATGTAGATTCCGTCACCGTGATCGGCCATCGGCAACCGGGCATTCGTCGCGCGGTGGAAGACATGCGTTATTTTGAACGCTTCCCGGCCGCGGACCGCGACGCGCGGGGCTGAATCTGGCGCCAGTAGGCTTCGAATTGCTCGAGCTGGTGTTCGCTTTCCTCAATCGCCCGTAGTGCCGGCTCGCCGCCGCGGGCGACCAGCAAGGCAATCAGCGCTTCGGTCACCGCCACCGCCGCGGTGATCGAGCCGAAGAACGACGGACTCTGCTGCTGAACGAGCAGGTAGTGGTCGGCGTGCTTGGCAAGCGGCGAAACCAGGCTGTCGGTCACGGCAATGACCGCTCCGCCGCGAGCCTTGGCGAACTCGACGGCACGGACGGTTTCGGCGGTATAGGGGCTGATGCTGACGGCGAACAAAGCATCGCCGGGGCCGAAATCGCGCAGGTCGTCGGCGAACGTGCCTCCCCGCCCGCCCATCAGGACCGCGCCCGCGCCGAACATCCGATAGGCATAGTGGAAGAAGAAGGCAACCGGAAAGCAGCTCCTCAAGCCCAAGGTGAACACCCGTCGCGCATCGGCGAGCGATTTGGCGCAGGCGCCGTAGGTCTCGGCATCATTGGCAAGAAAGGCCTCGCGCACGTTCACTTCGTCGGCGGCCAGCAGTTCGCTCAGCAGCCACGGCGTCTCACCAGGGCTGCCGCGGGCCTGGAGGTCCCGGGCCCGCTCCAGATAGCTCACCGGCGTGGCCCGAAGGCGCCGCTGGAACGGTTCCCGAAAATCCTTGTACCCGTGAAAACCGAAATGCCGCGCCAGACGAACCATCGTCGACGGATGCACGCCCGCACCCGCGGCCAACCCGCGCATGGAGATCAACGCCACGTCATCGGGCCGCTGCAGGACATACTGCGCCGCCCGCTGCAGCTGGGCGCTGAGGCCGGGAAAGGCCTCGGCGATGCGCTGGGTGAGTTCGTCGTAGTCCACCCTCAAAAGCCTCGATGGCTGAACCGCCATTTGTTATCACCCGCATCGCAAAAGCGGTCGCATGGATTGGCAACAACTTGAAACGTTGAGGGCCTGATTCTGCAACGAATGGTTCGTCCCGCCCGGAAGACTGCGAAGATTGCCGCCTGTCTGACGACTCGCTAGGATGCCCGCCCCGCCTGCGCCAACACCATGAAACGTCTTCGGAAAACAACCATGGACCTCAAGGACCACATCCGCTCGATCCCCGATTTCCCCAAACCCGGGATTCTCTTCTACGACGTCTCGACGCTGCTCTCGCACGCGGACGCCTGGGGCGTGGCCATGGGGCGCCTGGCCAAGGAAGTGAGCCGCCACCAGCCCGACATCCTGGCCGGAATCGAATCGCGCGGCTTCCTGGTCGCGGCGCCGCTGGCGCTCAAGCTCGGGCTCGGATTCGTCATGGTGCGCAAGAGGAACAAGCTGCCGGGCAAGTGCGTGTCCTACGAGTACGATCTCGAGTACGGCACCGATGTCATCGAGATCCAGGAGGATGCCGTCGAACCGGGCCAGCGGGTGATGATCCTCGACGATCTCCTCGCCACCGGCGGCACCATGGTGGTGGCGGCGGAACTGTTCCGCAGCGTCGGCGCCGAGGTGGTCGGCGGCGCCTGCATCATCGAACTGACGTTCCTGGGCGGCCGCGAGAAACTCGACATGCCGTTCAAATCGCTGGTCGCCTACGACGAGTAGCCGAGCCGTCTACGGCAGGTTTTCTCGGGCGAGGCGCACCACTTTTTTCATCACCGTCGGCAGCGCGTGGGCGTGCAACCCGTCCGGCGTACACCATATGCCGTCCGATTCGCCGACGGATGCGGCGTAGACGTCGAGTTCCAGGTGGAAATGGGTGAACGTGTGGCGGACGGTGCCGTCGAGCCGCCGCCACGCCGCCGGGACCGGTGCCGCCGCGGCAACGTCCGCGTCGGACCAGGGCCGCTCCCGCCAGTCCGTCGTCGGCACCTCCATCATCCCGCCGAGCAGACCCGATTCGGGTCGGCGGCGCAGCAGTACCGCTCCGTCGCCGCGGACGGCCCAGAACGCGGCGCCGCGGCGAGTGGGTTTCTCTTTCTTCTTTGCTTTGCGCGGGAACGCGTCTGGTGCCCCGGAAGCGAACCCGGCGCACGCGGCCGTCCACGGGCACCGTTCGCACCCCGGGCGGCGCGGCGTGCAGACGGTGGCGCCCAGGTCCATCAGCGCCTGCGCGAAGTCGCCGGGCCGGTCGGCGGGAACGAGGGTCTCGACAAGCGGACGCACTTCCGAACGAACGTTGGGGAGCGGCGTCTCCAGGGCGTACATCCGACTGAATACGCGAACGACGTTGCCGTCGACCGCAGCCTCCGGTTGCCCGAACGAGATCGCTGCGATCGCCGCCGCTGTGTAGTCGCCAACGCCGGGGAGCCGGCGGAGCTCTTCGGCCGATTCGGGAAAGCGGCCGGCGAAGTCACTCGCGACCACGCGGGCGCAGCGGTGCAGGTTTCGGGCGCGGGCGTAGTATCCCAACCCCTGCCACGCATGGAGCACAGCGTCGAGATCCGCGGCGGCCAACGCATCGACCGTCGGCCATCGCTGGAGAAAGGCCTCGAAATACGGGATCACCGCGGCGACCGTCGTCTGCTGCAGCATGATCTCGCTGAGCCACACGCGGTAAGGATCACCCTGCTCTCCCGGCTGCGCACGCCACGGCAGATCGCGCCGTTCACGATCGTACCAGGCGAGCAGGATCTTGCTGGGTCGTTTGGAGGATGCGGTCACGGTGAAGGCACGGTTGATGGTCGGCGGGAGCAATCGTAGCATGCTCGCGAGCGCGATCGACCGCCGAACGGGACGGGAGGCGCAACATGGCGTCGGGCCGCAGGGGACCACGGGCGCTGGCCGAATCGGTTTCCAAGGTGACGAAGCCGATCTTCGCCCGCAGGGGATTTGCCGACGGCACCCTGATAGCCGACTGGGCGGCTATCGTCGGCGATCGTCTGGCGGCCCACTCCGCACCAGAGAAGGTGGATTTCCCGCGCGGCGGCCGCACGGGTGGAACCTTGACCCTTCGCGTCGACACCAGCGGCCTTGCCACGGAACTGCAGCATTTGGCTCCCCAGCTGACTGAACGGATCAACGGGTTTTTCGGCTACGCCGCCGTTTCCCGGCTGCGGTTCATCCACGGTCCCCTGCCCCAGCGCCCGGCACCCGTATCGCACCGCCGCCCGCCGACGTCCCCATCGTCGATCGAGGCGGCGGCCAAGTCCGTCGCAGCGGTCGAGGACGATGCGCTCCGCGACGCCTTGGATCGCCTGGGCCGTTCGGTGCTCGCCGAAGCCGATGACAGCTCACGAGATCGCGAATCATGATGCTGCCGCATTTGTGTTAACTGAGCCGCATTTGTGCTAACTGAATCGTCACGACGCGATTGCGAGTCGCTTGTACCTGCACTGCGTCGATTCTATAGTTGGTCAACATCTTGTGGACAGGATGGCGATTTTGCTCCGCAACGTACTAGGTTTTGGGCTCCTTGTTCTCGTGCTTGGGATCGGAGGAGCGTCTTTGCCGGCCCACGCCGCCTCTGCCGTCGATCCCCTTGCCGAGCGGTCGCTGGGTGATCCCAACGCCCCGGTGACGATCGTCGAATTCTCGTCGCTGACGTGCCCACATTGCGCATCGTTCCATCTTGAAACACTGCCCAAGATCAAGAAGGACTACATCGACACCGGCAAGGCTCGGCTTGTGTTCAGCGATTTTCCCCTTGGTCGGCTGGCGATGGGCGCGGCAATGGTCGCGCGGTGCGTCGAGCCCGAGCGCTACTTCGGCTTTCTGGAAATGTTGTTCCGGGGTCAGTCCAGCTGGGCGACGAGTCCGGAGCCACGGAAGGAATTGGAGCGCCTGGCCCGGTTCGGAGGCCTGTCTAAGACCGAGTTCGACGCCTGTCTCGACAACCAGGCCCTGTTTCAGGGCATCAGGGAGCGCGCCGGCAAAGCCGAGGAGCGTCACGGAATTAACTCCACGCCGACGTTCATCATCGGTGACGGCAAGGTCGTCGGGGCGCAGGACTACGAGGATCTCAAGAAGGCCATAGACGAAGCGCTCGCCAAGAAGCGCTGAGACAACGGATTTAGGGGGCAAGACGTCACCGTGTTGCGGTTCAGCAAGCTGCGGCTGGCAGGATTCAAGTCGTTCGTCGACCCGACCGAACTGATGATCGAGACCGGTCTGACGGGCGTCGTCGGACCCAACGGCTGCGGCAAATCCAACCTCGTCGAGGCGTTGCGCTGGGTGATGGGCGAGACATCGGCCAAGCAGATGCGCGGCGGCGAGATGGACGACGTCATTTTCGGCGGCACCGCCGACCGCCCGGCGCGCAACATCGCCGAGGTGGTTCTCGAGTTGGATAACGCCGAGCGTTCGGCACCCGCCGCGCTCAACGACTTCGACGCCTTGGAGATCAGCCGCCGAATCGAGCGAACCAAGGGATCGACCTACCGCATCAACGGCCGCGAAGTCCGCGCACGGGACGTGCAACTGCTGTTCGCCGATTCGGCGACCGGCGCCCGCTCCGCCGCGCTGGTCAGCCAGGGCCGCGTCGGCCAGGTGATCGCCGCCAAGCCGACCGAGCGCCGCTCGCTGCTGGAAGAAGCGGCGGGCATCACCGGCCTGCATTCGCGGCGCCATGAGGCCGAGTTGCGGCTGCATGGCGCAGAGACCAATCTCGAGCGTCTCGACGACGTGCTGGTGACCCTGGAAGCCCAGCTCGCCAGCCTGAAGAAGCAGGCCCGACAGGCGACCCGCTACCGCAATATCTCGGAGCATATCCGCAAGGCCGAAGCGACGTACTACTGGCTGCGCTGGCGCTCGGCTGTCGACGGTCTCGAAGGCGCACGCCAGCGCCTCGCCGAAGCCGAACGCCGGGTCGGTGAGCTTTCCGGTGCCGCCGCGTCGGCATCGGCCCGACAGGCTGAAGCTGCCGCCGTGCTGCCCGAGCTGCGTCAGGCGGAAGCCGAAGCCGCGGCGGAACTGCAACGCCTGACCCTCGCCCACGAAGGCCTCGAGACCGAAGAACGCCGGGCCATAGCCGACGCCGAGGCCTGCCGCATCCGCCTGGAACAGGCGGCCGCCGACCTCGAACGCGAACAGGCCCTCGCCAGTGATGCCGAGGCCGCCCTGGCGCAGCTGGCAGCGGAACGGGACTCCATCGAAGCGGCCCGTCAGGGCGAAGCCGATGCCCGCGAGCAGGCTGCCGCCGCCGTCGCCCAGGTGACGGGCGCCGTCGAGCGGCTGGACCTGCAGCTCGCCGAATTGACCGAACGCGTCGCCGCGGACGAGACGCGACGGGCTGAACTGCGCCGCACCGGCGAAGAGATGGAGGCGCGCCGCCAACGTCTTCACGCCCGCGCCACCGAGCTTGCCGAACAAACGCAGGCCCTGGCTCCGCGCCCCGAAGACGAGGCGGCACTGTCCGCCGCCGGCGCGGCCTTGGCCCAAGCGCGGACGTCGCTCGATGAATCGCGAGCCGCCGTGGAAGCCGCAGAGGCCCGCCGCGACGAGGCGGCCGAGGTCGCCGCCGTGCGCAGTTCCGAAGCTCAGGCCGCCGAGACCGCTCTCGCCCGCCTCCAGGCCGAGGAACAGACGCTACGCGAGATCCTGGAACCGGCAGACGCCGACCTGTGGCCGCCGATGATCGACGCCGTCGTCGCCGAGCCCGGTTTCGAGGCCGCGCTCGGCGCCGCCCTCGGCGACGATCTCACCGCGCCCACCGACGACGCGGCTCCCATCCACTGGCGGACGCTCGACGACCTCGGCGATACGCCGCCGCTCCCGGCGGGCGCCCGCCCGCTCTCCGATGTCGTGCGCGGTCCGCGGGCGTTGTCGCGGCGGCTGTCGCAGATCGGCATCGTCGACAGCAACTCCGACGGCAACCGCCTGCAGCCCGCCCTGGCCCCGGGCCAGCGGCTGGTCAGCGTTGAGGGAGGTTTGTGGCGCTGGGATGGATTCTCGGCCGCGGCCGGAGCGCCCACCACGGCCGCCGCCCGGCTGCAGCAGAAGAACCGTCTTGCCGAAGTCCGCGCCGCCGTTCCCGGTGCGGTGGCGGCGGCGGAGAAGGCAGCAGCAGCGGTCACCGATGCCCGTGCCCATGCCGAGCAGGCGACCCTTGCCGCCCGCGCGGCGCAGGCGGAGCTGCAGGTCCGCGATGCCGCCTTCGCCGACGCCCGCGAAACCGAATCGGCGTTGCGCCAGAAGGAAACGGAGCGGACCTCACGGCGAACGGCCGCCGAAGAAACAGCGCAGACGGTCCGTGCCGACCTCGCCGAAGCGGAGACCCGTGCGGCGTCTGCGGCGGAAACGCTGGCCGCGCTGCCGGAGACCGGCGAAGCCCGGGAGCAGGTTGCCGGTCTGCGGGCCGAGCTCGCCGAGCAACGCTCGCTGCTGATCGAGCGGCAGGGTGCGCTCGATTCGCTGATTCGCGAAGCCGGCAGCCGTCAGCGCCGGCTCGACGACATCATCGGCGAGCTGGCGTCGTGGCAAGCCCGCCACGATGGTGCGAGGCAGCAGATCCGCGCCCTTCGCGGCCGTGCCGCCGAGTTGGCTGCCGAGGGCGAGCGGCGGGCGGCCCTGCCAACCGAGATTGGTCAACGGCGCGAGGGCTTGCAGGACCAGATCGAGGCATCGGGAGAGCGACGCAAGACCGCCGCCGATCGGCTGGCCGAGGCCGAATCCCGGCTCGCCGAAGCCGACCGCGCGGCGCGCGGTGCCGAGGCCGCACTGGCCCAGGGCCGCGAAGACCGGGTTCGGGCGGAAGGTGCGGTTGAACAAGGCGAACAAGCCTGCCGTGACGTCGCTGAGCGCGTCGCCGAACGCCTCGATGTCGCACCTGACGCCACCGCGGAATTGGCCGGCATCGATCCTGAGGCGCCGCCACCCGATCTCGACGCCGTCGAGCGGCGCCTGGAGCGGCTGCAGCGTGAACGCGACACCATGGGGCCGATCAACCTGCGGGCGGAGCAGGAAGCCAGCGAACTGACCGAGCAGATCGCCGGCCTCGGTGACGAGCGGGGCGATCTGGTCGAGGCCATCTCCAAGCTGCGCCAGGGCATCGCCGAGCTCAACCGCGAGGGCCGCCAGCGCCTGCTGGCCTCGTTCGCCGAGGTCGACAAACATTTCCAGGAACTGTTCGTGCGCCTGTTCGGGGGCGGGAGGGCGCATCTGGCGCTGACCGAGTCGGACGATCCCCTCGAAGCCGGCCTCGAAATCATGGCCAGCCCGCCGGGCAAGCGGCTTCAGGTGCTGTCGTTGCTGTCGGGCGGCGAACAAGCGCTCACGGCTCTCGCGCTGCTGTTCGCCGTGTTCCTGACCAACCCGGCACCGATCTGCGTGCTCGACGAAGTGGACGCGCCCCTCGACGACGCCAACGTCGACCGCTTCTGCTCGCTGCTGGAGGAGATGACCTTGAGCGGTGGCACCCGGTTCCTGGTCATTACCCACCACCGCATGACCATGGCGCGGATGCATCGGCTGTTCGGCGTGACCATGGGCGAACGCGGCGTTTCGCAGGTCGTCTCGGTCGATCTGCATGCCGCCGAGGAGCTTCGCGAAATCGCCTGACGTCGCGAAGAGGCGGCGATGAATTTCTCTTGTATTTCAAATAATTATATGACGAAACGCGGGCCGATTTGGGGGTATTGGTCCTTGACACCCTGGGGGGGCACCTCTATGGTGCGCCGCGCAAACGGCGCGAGTTCGGCCGTCAGGGGGAATTCCGGCGCGTTGATGCTATGAAAGACCCCCGGCCTGAGGCTTTGAGGGACCTGGACGCTCGGCTGGAGCGGTTGCGGGCGGAAACGCAACCGGAGGAGCGGAAACCAGCCGTTCAGGAGCCGACGTCGGGCCTGGGTATGGCGTTCGCCATCTCGGCGCATCTGGTCGCCGGGCTGGCCGTGGGCGCCGGGGTCGGTTACGGCCTCGACCGCTGGCTGGACACGTCGCCGTGGCTGCTGATCGTGTTTTTCTTTCTCGGCGCCGCGGCCGGGATGTTGAACGTCTACCGCACGGTGTCCGGGATGGGAGACGCCGTCGGCTATCGGCCCGCGGGCGCCCAACGTCCGGCGGGCGCGAAGGAAGACAAAGAGGACGAGGAAGGTCGTGGCGAGTCCCCTTGAACAGTTCCAGATCAAGACGATCATCCCCATCCATCTCGGCGGAATCGACGCGTCGTTCACCAATTCGGCGCTGTTCATGGCCATCGGCGTCGCCGTCGCCACCCTGTTCCTGACCCTCAGCATGCGCGGCCGTGCCATCGTTCCGGGCCGCTGGCAGTCGATGGCGGAGCTCTGTTACGAGTTCGTCGCCAACATGATCCGAAGTAACGTCGGCGCCGAGGGGCGCCGCTACTTCCCGTTCATCTTCTCGCTGTTCATGTTCATCCTGTTCGGCAACATGCTGGGCATGATCCCCTACAGCTTCACCTATACGAGCCACTTGGTGGTAACCCTGGGGATGGCGATGGTCGTGTTCATCGGCACGACGATCATCGGCTTCGTCAAGCACGGCTTCCATTTCTTCAGCTTCTTCCTGCCGCATGGAACGCCGTGGTACATCGCGCCGCTGCTGATCCCGATCGAGGTGCTGTCCTATTTCACCCGGCCGGTGAGCCTGTCGCTGCGCCTGTTCGCCAACATGACCGCCGGCCACACCATGCTGAAGGTGTTCGCCAGCTTCGTCGTCACCATGGGGCTTCTCGGCGCGATCCCGCTGCTGGCCGCGGTGGCGCTGACCGGCCTCGAGTTTCTGATCGCCTTCCTGCAGGCCTACGTGTTCACCGTCTTGACCTGCATCTACCTCAATGATGCTTTGCACCTCCATTGAGCGAGCGCAGGACAAGATCAGTTCAACCTTACGATTTTCGACCATTGCCAAACGCAAAATGAGGAATTGGAACCATGGAAGTTGATGCTGCGAAGATGATTGGCGCCGGTATTGCGGTCGTCGGCCTCGGCGGCGTGGGCGCCGGCATCGGCAACATTTTTGCGACGACGATCTCGTCGCTGGCCCGCAACCCGGCCGCGCAGCCGGTGATCCAGCTGCCCATGTGGGTCGGCTTCGCGCTCGTCGAGGCGGTCGCGCTCTACGCGCTGGTCGTCGCGCTGATGCTGATGTTCGTGTTCTAAGCACGGCCCTTCTAGAACGAAGACCCGTTCGGCCCACCCGGGCCGGGAGACACGAATGCCGCAATTCGACCCTGCCGTCTGGCTGCCGCAGCTGATCTGGCTGACGATTGCCTTCGTCGCGCTGTACCTGCTGATGTCGCGGGTGGCGCTGCCGAGGATCTCGGACGTGCTCGAAGAGCGTGAGCACAAGATCAACGACAGCCTGCGCAAGGCCGAGAACCTGCGGGAAGAGGCCGAAACGGCGGCCGCCTCCTACGAGCGGATGATGGCGGATGCCCGGGCCAAGGCCCAGGCGGCGGTGCGTGAGGTCCGGGAGAAAGCGGCAGAGGAAGCGGCCGAGCATCACGCCCGGCTGTCTGAGAAGCTTGCCGAGGAGATCGCCGCCGGCGAGGCGCGCATCCACGAGGAACGGGCCAGGGCCGTCGCCGGGGTGCGCGACATGGCCGTCGAGGTGGCCGAGGCCGCCGCGGCACGTCTGGTCGGCGAGGCGGTCGATGCCAAGAAGGTCGCCTCGGCCGTCGACACGGCGATCAAGGGAGGCGGCTGATGCAGGCGTGGGCGGCGGAGGCCGGGGCGGCACAAGGAGCGGAGCCGTTCTACGCGACCCCGGAGTTTTGGGTCGCCGTTTCCTTCATCATCTTCGTCGGGCTCGTCGCGCGTACCGTCTTCCGTGTCGCCACTGTGGCCTTGGACGAGCGCGCCGAAGGCATCAGGAACCAGATCGACGAGGCCCAGCGCCTCGCCGAGGAAGCGCAGGAACTGCTCGCCTCGTATGAGCGCAAGCAGCGCGACGCCGAGCGCGAGGCCGAAGCCATGGTCGATAATGCCCGGCGCGAGGCCGACCGCCTCGCCGAGCACGCGGCCCGCGAACTGGAACGGTCCCTGAAGCGCCGCGAGCAGCTCGCCGTCGACCGCATCGCCCAGGCCGAGAAGTCGGCCATCGAGGACGTCCGCGCGCAGGCCGTCGAGGTGGCGATGCAGGCGACCCGTATCGTCCTCGCCGAACATGTCTCCGGGGCCAAGGCCGACGCGCTGATCGACGCGGCGATCAAGGACATCCCCGAAAAGCTTCACTGATCCCACGGCCGGCCCCCACCCGGTCCCTCTCGCGCCGGCACCAATTGAAACGCGGCCCGTTGCGCGCAAGGCGCCACGGCTGCCTCCACACGACGCGACCATAGGCGCTTGGATTTTGCCTGTTTTTTGGGCGCGTCTGTATCTGTGCCTTCTATTTGTGCAGATCATTGCGGCCGGGGTGCAGCGCCGTTGCAGTTCCCTTTTGGATCCGCACGATCAACGCGTTGAATCGGAACGACGATTCTCCGCCCGATCTGACATCCCTCAACGACCCTCTACTGGCACGCGGATTGCGACCTCGCACCGTGGCCTGCGAACGGTCGCAACGAGGTTGGGACGGGGCCGTGTCCGAAAGTACGTTCAACGAAATGTACGGGCCGGACGGCGAGGTGCGCGGTGCCTATCGCGCCTACGCCGAATGGCTGCGCGCGACTCCCGCCGACCGGCTCGCCCTGCAGCACCGGCGGGCCGATGCGTTGTTCCGCCGCCTCGGCATCACCTTTGCCGTCCGTGGTGACGACGACGGCGTCGAACGGCTGATCCCCTTCGATGTCGTTCCCCGCATTCTCGATGCGAACGAATGGGAAGTCGTGGCAGCCGGCGCCTGCCAGCGCGTGCGGGCGCTCAACGCCTTTCTGGGCGACGTCTATCACGAGCAGGAGATCCTCAAATCGGGCCGCGTACCGGCGTCACTGGTGCTCAACAACCCGGCCTTCCGGCCCGAGGCGCTGGGCCTCGATGTCCCGCGCGGCATCTTCATTCATGTCGCCGGGATCGACGTGGTCCGCGTCTCCGACGGCGAATGGTACGTGCTGGAGGACAACGCCCGGGTACCCTCCGGCGTCTCCTACATGCTGGAGAACCGGGAGACGATGATGCGGCTGTTTCCCGAGCTGTTCGCCGCCCACCCGATCGCCCCGGTGAATCACTATCCCGAGGTTCTGCTGCGGACGCTGAAGGCCGCGGCGCCTGCCGGGGTCAGCGCGCCGACCCTGGTCGTGCTGACGCCGGGTCATTTCAACAGCGCCTACTTCGAGCACGCCTTCCTCGCCCGCGAGATGGGCGTCGAGCTGGTGGAGGGCCAGGATCTCGTTGTCGACGACAACCGGGTGTTCATGCGCACCACCGAAGGCCTCAAGCGAGTCGACGTGATTTACCGGCGCATCGATGACGATTTCCTCGATCCGTTGGCCTTCGACGCCGGCTCGTTTCTCGGCGTTCCGGGGCTGCTGTCGGTGATCCGCAACGGCCGGGTGACGCTGGCCAACTCCATCGGCACCGGCATCGCCGACGACAAGGCGATCTATCCCTACGTCCCGGCGATGATCGAGTTCTATCTCGGCGAGAAACCGATCCTCAACAACGTCCCCACCTACAGTCTTCGCAACGCCGACGACCGGGGGTACGTCATCGATCATCTGGAGGAGCTGGTGGTCAAGGAGGTGGATGGCGCCGGCGGCTACGGCATGCTGGTCGGGCCGGCCAGCACGAGCGCCGAACGCGAGACGTTCAAGCAGAAGATCCTCGACGACCCCGACAAGTTCATTGCCCAGCCGACGCTCAGTCTGTCGACGTGCCCGACGCTCATCGACGGCGAGATCGCCCCCCGCCACGTCGACCTCCGGCCCTATGTGCTGGCCGGCGAAACGACAACCGTCGTGCCGGGCGGGTTGACCCGCGTTGCCCTCAAGGACGGCTCGCTGGTGGTCAACTCGTCCCAGGGGGGCGGAACCAAGGACACCTGGGTGCTGGAGGCCTGACCATGCTCGGACGCGCCGCGAACAACGTCTACTGGATGTCCCGCTACGTCGAGCGGGCCGAGAACATGGCCCGGCTGCTGGCCAGCACCTATCACATGTCGCTGCTGCCGTCGGCGGGCGGAAACGGCACCCAGGACTGGGAGGCACCGCTCAGCCTGACCGGCGACACCGACGACTTCTTCACCCGCTACGACGAGGTTTCGGCGGCCAACGTGCTCGCGTACATGGCCCTCGACGTCGACCACCCCAACAGCATCCGCTCGGTCATCCGCTGTGCCCGCGACAACGCCCGGGCGACCGGCACGGCGCTGACCACCGAGGTCTGGGAAGCCATCAATCACACCTACCTGGAGCTGGAGGGCCTCAGCTACCAGAAGATGCTGGACAAGGGCTTCCAGGAGTTCTTCGACTGGGTCAAGGAACGCTCGCACCTGTTCCGCGGCGCCATCTTCGGGACCATGCGCCGGGACGACGCCTTCACCTTCTGCCGGCTCGGCACCTTCGTCGAGCGCGCCGACAACACGGCCCGGTTCCTCGCCCTCAAATGGGCAATCCTCACCCCCGGCGTCAGCAAGCCCCTCGCGGCCGAGGACTACTACCGATGGGGCGCGCTGCTCCGCGCCTTCAGCGCCTTCAAGGCGTACCGCGAGGTCTACTCGGTGACCATCGAGCCGCGCCGCGTCGCCGAGCTCCTGGTCCTCAGGCAGGACATGCCGCGTTCGCTGATGGCCTGCGTCGGCGAAGAGTTGTCCATCCTCGAGGGCCTGCGCCGCAATGCCGCCAGCACAAACCTCGCGGCACAGGTCTACAACCGCATGGAGGTGAGCCGCATCGACGGCATCCTGCGCTCGGGCCTGCCGCGATATCTGCGCGAGTTCATCCGCCGCAACACCGAGATCCACGAGATGATCGGCAAGGAGTACATGTTGGCGCAATGAGGCTCAGCATCGTTCACGAAACCCACTACCGGTTCGGCGAGCCGGCCGAGCACAGCATCCAATACCTGCGGCTGACTCCGCGGCCCGACCCGTCGCAGCACGTGCGGTCCTGGACGCTGTCCACGCCCGGCAAGCTGAGCGGCTGGATCGACGGCTTCGGCAACCTGTCGCACGTCTCGGTCCAGGACGGCCGCCACGACGAGCTGCCGGTGATCGTCCGCGGCGAGGTCGAGACCCGGGATACCGACGGCGTCGTCCCGCCCGACGATGGCCTCCCGCCGCCGATGTTCTTGCGCCAGACCCGCTATACCCGCGCCGAGGGAGGCATCGTTAACCTTGTCGAACCGTTCCGCGGCCGCCTCGCCGACGAGGGTGTTCTCGCGGTCCTGCACGGGTTGATGCTGACCCTGCACGAGCGCATCGAATACCGACCGGGGTGTACGGACGTCGAGAGCACCGCCGCCCAGGCGCTGGACCACGGCTACGGCGTCTGCCAGGACCATTCGCACGCGTTCCTCGCCTGCTGCCGGGCCCTCGGTATTCCCGCCCGCTACGTCAGCGGCTACCTGTTCGCCGGCAGCAATGGAGACGCGGCCGTCGCCAGCCATGCCTGGGCCGAGGCCTATGTCGATGACTTGGGCTGGGTGTCGTTCGACTGCGCCAACGGTATCTGCGCGACAGATTCCTATGTCCGCCTGGCCGTCGGGCTCGACTACGATGGCGCCTCACCGGTGCGCGGCGTCCGCCGTGGCGGAGGCGTCGAGGAGATGAGCGTCCGGGTCAGGGTGGTCAGCGACCAGTAGTGCGGCGCGGCATTGGAAGGAACGAGGACCGGCGATGAGCTACTGTCTCGGAATTCAGGTCGACGAGGGCCTGGTGTTCGCCGCCGACTCGCGGACCAATGCGGGCGTCGACAGCGTCTCGACGTATCGCAAGCTGTACGTCTTCGACCGCCCCGGCGAACGGATTGTCATCGTACTCACCGCCGGCAACCTTGCCGTCACCCAGGAGGTGGTCAACCGGATCGACCGCTGCCTTGCCCGCGACGATCCGGATCGGAACCTTTTGCTGACCGAATCCATGTTCGATGCCGCCCGCATCGTCGGTGACAATCTTCGGGCGGTGTTTGACCGCGATGCCGACTACTTCAAGGCCCACGGCAGCGACTTCAACGCGTCGTTCATCGTCGGCGGCCAGATCCGTGGCGAACGGCCGCGCCTGTTCGCCATCTACTCCCTCGGCAACTTCATCGAAGCCAGCGACGAAACGCCCTACTTCCAGCTCGGCGAGACCAAGTACGGCAAGCCGATCCTCGAGCGAGTGCTGCGGCCCGACCTCGGCCTCATGGACATCGCCAAATGCGCGCTGGTGTCCTTCGATTCGACCATCCGTGCCAACATCTCCGTGGCCCCGCCCCTCGACCTCGTGCTTTACCGGAAGGACGCCTTCGAGCTCGCGGCGCGGCAGCGGATCGACAAGGACGACCCGTACTTCAACGCCCTCCAGCGCCACTGGGGCGAGGGCTTGCGCAGCGTCTTCGCCCACGCCCCGGACCCGGACTGGGAGGCGGCGTCGGAGCCTTTGAGCAAGATCGGCTAGCGCGTCAGCGGCTCGACAGCCGCCCGCCAGCCGGCTCCCGCAGCCGCGACAGGCGCCGGGCTATGGTCTCGGCGGTGGCGGGGTCACGGGACCGCAACGCTTCGATCATGCCGCGCCAGGCGAGCAGGGTCTGCCGCCACTCAGCCGGGCTCATCCCGGCCGAACCGGGCGCGCGGACGCGCCGGTCTACCTGGCCGAAAAGGTCGCATGCCGTCCTGTTGCCGCAGACTTCGGCGAGTCCGTGGTCAAGCGCGGCCAAATCGCCGGATGCCTCGATACCGGCGGCCATCGCGCGGGCAGCTCGATCGGCCAGCCGGTCGATGTCGTTTTTGTCGGCCCGCGCGGCAGCGGTCCGCGCCATCAGGGCGAACAGCGCCGAACGGACTTCCCAGGGTTCCTCGACATCCCGAGCGCGCGCCAATGGCGCCGATAGCCGGATGGCAGCGTGCTGTCGGTGAAATCCGAGGGCGCCCTGGAAGCCACCGCGCCGAAGATAGCGTACGGCTTTGCCCGCGCCGGGGCTGGCAAGGACGCCGAGCAACGCGACGAGGGCGAGGCCGGCGGCGAAGATGGCGGCTAGGCCCGTCTCGCCGACGTCGAGGCCGGCAAATCGCGCCGGCACCGATGACGCCACGCCGGATCCGCCCTTGACGGCCGAGAGGCTGAGGACCAACGCCGCTGACGCGATCGGCAAGGCGGCGGACGCCCAGCGCCGGCTGAACGGTTCGTTGGGCCCGGTGCCCACCGCGCCGGCGTTCCGATCAAGGAAAACCGTCTCGTTCATGACCCGTCCTCCCCTAACCTTTCTGGCCGGCGGCAATCGCGCCGGACTCCCCCTCGCCCTCGAGCGCCGGAAGCACCGCCTCCCGGCGCTGGCGGACGATCCGCTTGGCAATGCTTTCGGCCGTATCGGGGTCCCGCGCCGCCAGGGCATCGGCCATGCCCCGCCAAGACGAGACTGCCTGCTGCCGGTGCCTCGCATCACCGATGTCGAGATGGACGTACCGCCAGTGCGTCTGCCGGTCGAGCTGAATCAACATGTCCGCCGCCCGGTCGTTGCCGCACATGGCGATCATCCGCGCGGCTATCCGCTCGGCGTGGCCGTCCGGCGGGTTGCCCTGCTGGACACCGGCGGCCATATCGTCGACGAGCGATTCGATCGCTTCGATCTCATCGTCGCGGCCCCGGTCGGCACAGAGCCGCGCGACCAAGGCGAAAAGCGCCTCCTGCAGCTCGAAGACGTTACCCATCTCAGCAATGGACAGCCGGGCGACGCGGGCGCCACGCCACGGCAGCACCTCGACCAGCCGCTCCTTTTCAAGAATGCGGAACGCCTCGCGCACCGGCCCGCGGCTGGACTCGAACCGGGCGGCGAGATCCTGTTCCCGCAACGGCTCGCCCGGCCGGTACCGGCCACCAACGATGTCGTCCGCAAGGGCATCGGCGATCCGCTGGCCCATTGGCGGCACAAAGCCGTCAGGTGTTCGTACCGCTTGCGCCGTCTCGCCGAATTCAGAACCGGTTTTCGTCATCGCGCCCCCGCCCCTATCCGAAAACGCTACCGCGATGATCCCGCGCTGGGAACCCCGCCAGGGTTGGCGCACGCCGGTCCGCGACCGACCCGAGAACCATCGCAACCGCCCAGCGTCAAATTGTCGACAATTTATCTTGTGCAAGCGCCATATCCGTGAAAAGATCGCCTTTCAGGCCGTTTTTGTAAACAACATGATCCTATGGGCGGAAATGGACCTGGAGCATGAACGACCGGCGGAGCGGGAGTATGGACCCGACATCGGCCTCGTCCGCCGGCGGGTGTTCGGCGGGTTCCTGATCTGCCTGGTGCTCGGATTCCTCGCGATCGTCGTGCTCGTCTTCGGCAACGACAATCCGCAGTCGTTCTATGGCGGCATCTACGACGAGTCCGACAAGCAGTCGCCTAGCGTCGGATGGTTCGCGCTGAAGGCCGCGGGCATGGCCGCGCTTGCCCTGCTGATCCCGTGGCTGGCGACCCGCCGCAGCAGACCCGAGCCAGACGGGAACGGCGAAACGTCGTGAGACGGGTCTAGGCGTCGCCCACGAGTGCCAGCCAGTCGTCCTCGCTCAGGGTGATGACGCCGAGTTCGGCGGCCTTCTTCGCCTTCGAGCCGGCATCCGCGCCAACAACCACGTAGTCGGTCTTCCTGGACACCGAGCCGGCGACCTTGGCGCCCAGGGCCTCGGCGCGCGCCTTGGCCTCGCCCCGGGTCAGGGTTTCCAGGGTACCGGTGAACACGACGGTTTTGCCGGCGACGGTTTTGCCGGCGACGGGTGAGTCGGCAATCTCGGGCGCGGCGAAATCCTCGACCGTCAGTTCGCCCTGCAGATCGTCGAGGGCTTGCCGATTGTGGGGTTCGTCGAAGAACGCCATCAGGTCCTCGGCCATCGACGGACCTATGCCATCGATATCGACGAGATCGCGCCGGGCCTCCGACTCGGGATCGGCCGCCGCCGTCATCGCCGCCCGCCAGTTGCCGAGGGAACCATAGTGCCGGGCGAGCAGCCGGGCCGTCGCCTCACCGACCTGGCGGATGCCGAGGGCATAGATGAACCGCTCCAGAGGGATCGTCCGCTTGGCCTCGATGGCGGAGGCGAGGTTCTCTGCGGATTTCTCCCCCCAGCCCTCACGTCCGGCAATCTCCGAAACCTGCGCCGGCAGGCGGAAGATGTCGGCCGGCGTGGCGATCAGGCCATCCTCGCGGAAGGCGACGATGTGTTTGGCGCCCAGTCCCTCGATGTCGAAGGCGTCACGGGAGACGAAGTGCTTCAGCCGTTCGACGGCCTGCGCAGGACAGATGAGCCCGCCAGTGCAACGGCGGGCCGCCTCGCCCTCCTCCCGCACCGCGTGGCTGCCGCATTCGGGACAGACGTCCGGCATGTGGAACGGCGCCGAGCCTGCCGGACGCTTCTCTCCCACAACCTCGACGACCTGGGGGATCACGTCGCCGGCCCGCTGGACGACCACGGCATCACCCACCCTCACATCCTTGCGGGCAATCTCGTCCTCGTTGTGCAGCGTCGCGCGGGAGACGACGACGCCGCCGACGGTGACCGGCTCCAGCTCGGCTACGGGAGTCAGCGCACCGGTGCGGCCGACTTGGATGCGGATGTCGCGGATGATGGTCGTCGCCTGCTCGGCGGCGAACTTGCGGGCGATGGCCCAGCGGGGCGCACGGCTTACCTGGCCCAACCGCTGTTGCCAGTCGAGCCGATCAACCTTGTAGACGACACCGTCGATGTCATAAGGCAGTTCGACGCGGCGGGCCTCGAGGTCGCGGTGGAACGCCTGCATCTCGTCGAGGTCGGCGCACAATCGGGCCAGCGGGTTGACCGGAAAGCCCCACGCCTTCAGACGCTCGATGACCCCGTGGTGGGTGTCGGCGACCGGCTCGCTGATCTCGCCCCAGGCATAAGCGAAGAGCCGCAACGGCCGCGTCCGGGTGATCTCGACATCGAGCTGGCGGAGGGAACCGGCGGCAGCGTTCCTCGGGTTGGCGAACACCTTGGCCCCGGCCGCCTCCTGGCGCGCGTTCATCTCCTTAAAGTCGGGCCCCGTCATGTAGACCTCGCCCCGCACTTCGAGCACCGCGGGTGCCGCCTCGATGCGCTCGGGGACGTCGCCAAGCGTGCGCAGATTGGCGGTGACGTCCTCGCCGGTGGTGCCGTCGCCCCGCGTCGCGCCGGTGACCAAGGCGCCGTTCTCGTAGCGCAGCGAGACCGAAAGCCCGTCGATCTTCGGCTCGGCCATCATCGCCACGGGGATCGACGGATCGTCCCGCAGCTCCTTGAGGAACCGCCGCACGCCATCGACGAACTCGGCGAGGTCGTCGTCGGAAAAGGCGTTGCCCAGCGACAGCATCGGCCGCGCGTGGGTGACCTTGGCGAAGCCGCCGGCCGGGGCGGCGCCGACCCGCTTCGACGGGCTGTCATCGCGGACGAGGGCCGGGAAGCGCGCTTCGATGGCGTCGTTGCGCTGGCGGAGCGCATCGTAGGCAGCATCGTCGATGACCGGCGCGTCGTCCCGATGATAGGCCTTGTCGTGCCGCGCGATCTCGTCAGCGAGGGTGGCGAGCTCGGCCGCCGCCTCGGCGTCGGTCAGCTCTTCGACCGCCTTGGATTCGCCAACGCTCATGCAGTGCCGCTCTTCAGCAGACTGTCGGCGGCGGCGCGGGCTTCGTCGGTGACGCGTGCACCGGCCAGCATGCGGGCGATCTCTTCCTGGCGGCCATCGGCGTCGAGGCTCTCAACGCCGGTCCGCGCCGAGGCGTCGTCGGTGGCCTTGGTGACGCGCCAATGCTGGTCGCCCCGCGCCGCCACCTGCGGCGAATGGGTGACGACCAGAACCTGGACGTCGGCGGCGAGCCGCGCCAGACGCTCGCCCACGGCGGCGGCGACGGCACCACCGATACCGGCGTCGACCTCATCAAACACCAGCGTCGGCACGGGATCGGCGCCGGCCAGCACGACCTTGAGCGCGAGCATGAATCTTGCGAGTTCTCCGCCCGAGGCGATGCGGGTCAGCGGTCCCGCCGGGCTGCCGGGATTGGTGGCGACCTCGAAGGCGACACGATCCCAGCCGGCCTCCCCCCAGCCGTCCTCGTCGGCCCGCTCGATGCGGGTAGCGAAGGTCGCCTTGCCGAGCTTCAGCGGCTCCAACTCGTCGGCGACCGCCGGATCGAGGCGGCCGGCGGCGGCGGCGCGGGCGGCGCTCAGGGCCTCGGCGGCGACCATGTACCGCTCACGGGCGGCACGCTCCTCGGCGGCAAGCCGCTCGACGGCGGCCGCGCCGTCCTCCGCCGCGGCCAGCCGGCTATCGATGTCGTCCCGCAACGCCGCCAGATCATCGACCTCGCAGCCGTGCTTGCGGGCCAGGGCGCGGAGCGCGAACAGCCGCTCCTCGATGGTCTCGAGGCGCGCCGGATCGAGGTCGAGGTCGGCGACGGCGCGTTCCAGCAGTGCCTGACCCTCGGCGGCTTCGGAAGCGGCCCTGTCGAGGGCGGCGATGGCAGCGTCCAGCCGCCCTTCGGCGGCGGAGGCGATCCGCTCGAGGGGGCGCGCGGCGGCGCGGAGGCTCTCTTCGGCGCCGCGCCCGCCGCCGCTGCCTGCGAGCGCCTGACCCGCCTCGTCCATAGCAGTGACCAGCTTCTCGGCATTCATCATCAGGGTTCGCTGGGCGGCAAGGCCTGCTTCTTCGCCTGGTTGTGGATCGAGGGCGGCGAGCTCATCGGCTGCATGGCGCAAGAACTCCTCGTCGCGGCGGGCGGCTTCGGCCTCGTTGGCGGCGCGGATGCAGGCTTCGCCCGCGGCGCGCCACTCCTTCCGCGCCACCGATACGGCATCGGCGAGCGATCCGTGTCCGCCATAGGCATCGAGCAGTCCGCGATGGCTGGCCGGGTCGAGAAGGCGTTGGCTTTCGAACTGACCGTGGACTTCGACCAAGGCGTCGCCGATCTGCCTCAGCAGGCCGACCCCGACAGGCTGATCATTGATGAACGCCCGCGAGCGGCCGTCGGCACCCAGCAGCCGGCGCACGAGGATGCCGTCACCGGTGTCCCCGATGTCATGCTCCGCGAGGATGTCGAACGCTGGATGGCCCACACCGACATCGAACACTGCGCTGACGCTGGCACGCTCCGCGCCTGCACGAACCAGCCGGGCGTCGCCACGGGCGCCGAGCGCGAGCCCAAGGGCATCGAGCAGAATGGACTTGCCGGCACCGGTTTCGCCGGTCAGCGCGGTCAGCCCGGCGGGGAACTCCAGCTCCAGGCGATCAATGAGCACGACGTCGCGGATATCGAGCGCGGTCAGCATCCCGGCCGGCCGCTCACCACACCTTGTACCAGGGCTCCTCGGTCGGCCTCGGGCCGCCGGTCTCGACCAGCGCGTAGGCGTCCGCATACCACTCGCTGCCGGGGAAATTGTGGCCAAGGATGGCGGCCATCTTCTGGGCCTCGTCGTTGATGCCCAACGCGGTGTAGGCCTCGACCAGACGGAGCAGCGCTTCGGCAACGTGGGTGGTCGTGCCGTACCCGTCGACGACCATCTGGAAGCGGTTGATCGCCGCCAGGTAGTGCCGTTGGGTCAAATAGTACCGGCCGATCACCATCTGCTTGCCGGCCAGGTGATCGTTGGTCAGGTCGAGCTTCAGGCGGGCGTCGCGGGAATAGGCGCTGTCCGGGTAGCGGGTAATCAGCTCCTCGAAGACGCGCCGGGCGTCCTCGGTCTTCTGCTGATCGCGGGCAACATCGGAAATCTGCTCGTAGTGGCTGAGACCCTTTAGGTAGTAGGCGTAGGGAACGTCGCGGTGGGCGGGATGAAGCTGGATGAACCGATCCAGCGCGGCGACCGCGTCCTCATACTCGTTGGACTGGTAGTAGGCGTATGCCGCCATGAGCTGCGCCCGAACCGCCCAAGGAGAATACGGGTGCTGGCGTTCGACTTCGTCGAACCGCTCCGCAGCCTGGTCGTATTCGCCGCCTTCCAGGGCATTGACGCCTTCGTTGTAAATCTCGGCGACCGGCCGCTCGGCGTATTCTTCTTCTTCGTTGCCCGCACAACCGGCGATCACCGCGGCGAGACAAAACGCCGCAGCGGCAAAAAGGCAGCGATCGAGTCCAGGGATCGTCAGGGACCAGCGCATAGGCGTTGGTGAAGGGGCCGTCACAGTCGTTGCGAATCGACCGTGACTATATCACGTCGTCGCCGAGTCGCCGCTGTTTTTCCCAGGTTTGGGCGCGTCAGAGGGCGGCCGCACCAGCTTCCGCTGTGGTCCGTGCCGGCACCGTTTGAGGTTCGAGGTCAGAGGCGCGCATCACGTCCCAGGTCCACGCGTCGGTGTTCTCGAACAGCGCCTTCAACAGGCGGTTGTTGGCTTCGTGGCCGGAGCAAACGCCGCGGAAGTGTCCGACCACCGGAGCACCGGCAAGGTACAAATCGCCGATCGCATCCAGCGCCTTGTGGCGGACGAATTCGTCGTCGTAGCGCAAGCCGTCCTCATTGAGGATGGTGTCACCGCTGACAACGACGGCGTTGTCGAGGGATCCGCCGCGTGCGAGCCCGGCCGCGCGAAGCTGTTCGACCTCGTTGAGGAAGCCGAACGTGCGAGCCCGCGCCAACTCCTTCTTGAACGTGCCGTTGACCAGTCCGAGGCCGATCTCCTGGCGGGCGACGGCGTCGCTGGCAAACTCGATCTCGAAGTCGACAGAAAATCCGACGCCGGGGGTCAGCGACGCTGTCCACGAACCTTCGGCGACGGAAACCGGTGCCCGCATCCGAATGACGCGGCGCGGCGCATCCTGCTCGATGACGCCAGCGCACTCGACGAGGAATACGAACGGTGCCGAGCTGCCGTCCATGATCGGCACTTCCGGTCCGTTGATCTCGATCATCGCGTTGTCAACGCCGGTGCCGGCGAGCGCCGCCATCAGATGCTCGACAGTGCCGACGGTTACGCCATCGTCATTGCCAAGCACCGTGCACATGCGGGTATCAACGACGCGATCCCAGGTTGCAGGAATTTCGGCGCCACCGCCAGGGATGTCGGTTCGCACGAACCGGATGCCCGAATCGGCCTCCGCCGGCGCCAAGGTCATCGACACCTTGGCCCCCGAGTGCAGTGCAACGCCGGTACAATGGATGGGATTCTTCAGCGTCTTCTGACGGATGATCTTCCCAGCGTCGAAATCCAGTCGCGACCCGACGCTTTTTGCGAGCGACCTCATGATTCCCCTTTACTCAGCCCCCATTGGCTTCGAATTTTCCCGTTCCAGGTCCGAAGCCTTATTGGCCCGATTACCCCCGGACTCTTCCCCGTACTAGGGCGTGTGTCCTAATCGGAGTGCTTCCAGGGGATACCTAACAGCATCCCCCGAAGCACACAAATCAACCTTTGTTACCGTTTGTTACGCCGAGTCAGACAGTTACGGTCAATTCGCCTGACGCCGGAGGAACGCCGGAATGTCCAGCAAATCGTCCTCGGCCTGGGATCCGGGCAGCCGTTCCTCGGTGGTCATGCCGCCGAGCCGCTGCTGCCCCGGAGCAGGCGAATCGGCCTTCTCCGCCGGGCGTTCCTCGGCCTCGGGTTTGGCCATACCGATCGACCGGCCGGCGCCCGTCACGCGCGCGAACAGGCTGGTCGCCCGCGATTTCGGCCGCTCGCCGTCCGATTCGGACGCCCGGGTGCCGTTGGCCAGCGCTGCCGCAGCAAACGGGTCGGCTTTCGTCTCCGTGGCCGGTGCCGTGCGCGTCGCCGGTGCCGGCGGGATGAAGGCGTCGCGGGCACCAACGGACGGCATCGCCGGTGCCGCCGCGCGTGCCGGACGGGCGGTCATCGGCGGTGCCAGTTCGGGCTGTTTCGGGGCCTCTGGCTCCGCAGGAGCGGCAGGCGCCGTTTCGGCGGTGGCCGGTTCCGCGGCGGCGGGTTCGGGTTCCGCTGCGGTCGCCGCCGGTTCGGCGGACGGTGCCGCCGGCTCTGCGGCAGGCGCTTCCTGCTTGGCGACCGCCTGCTCGACCAGATGCAGCTTGGTCGGAATGGGCCGTGCGTCGGCATCGGCGTCCATGCCGGTGGCGACCACGGAAACCCGCATCTGGCCTTCCAGGGAATCGTCGAAGGTCGAGCCGAAGATGATGTAGGCCTCGGAGTCCACCTCCGAGCGGATGCGGTTCGCCGCCTCGTCGACCTCGAACAGGGTCATGTCGGAACCGCCGGTGATGTTGATCAGCACGCCGCGGGCACCCTTCATCGAAGCGTCGTCCAGAAGCGGGTTGGAGATCGCCGCCTCGGCCGCGTCGAGCGCGCGGCGCTCGCCCTCGGCTTCGCCGGTGCCCATCATCGCCTTGCCCATCTCGCTCATCACCGCGCGGATGTCGGCGAAGTCGAGATTGATCAGGCCCGGCATCACCATCAGGTCGGTGACGCCGCGGACGCCCGAGTACAGCACGTCGTCGGCCATCTTGAAGGCGTCGGCGAAGGTGGTGCGCTCGTTGGCGACGCGGAACAGGTTCTGGTTGGGGATGATGATCAGGGTGTCGACGAACTGCTCCAAGTCCTCGATGCCGGCATCGGCGATGCGCATCCGATGGGCGCCTTCGAAATGGAACGGCTTGGTGACGACGCCGACGGTCAGGATGCCCTGCTCGCGGGCGGCCCGGGCGATCACCGGCGCCGCACCGGTGCCGGTGCCGCCGCCCATGCCGGCGGCAATGAACGCCATGTTGGAGCCGCGAAGCTGATCGAGGATGTCCTCCAGCGCTTCCTCGGCAGCGACCCGGCCGACATCCGGCCGGGACCCAGCACCCAGGCCCTGGGTGGCGGTGACGCCGAGCTGGATACGGCGGTCCGCATGGGACTGGGTCAGCGCCTGGGCGTCGGTGTTGGCGACGACGAATTCGACGCCCTCCAGGTGCGACTGGATCATGTTGTTGACGGCATTACCCCCGGCACCACCGACACCAATGACGGTGATCCGGGGCTTCAGCTCCGGGGTCGGGTTGTTGGTCGGTATACTCAGGTTGATGGTCATGACAGCCTCCGCTTCGTTCATCTCTCAAGGTCGATAAAGGTCTGGGTTCAAAAGTTCTCTCTTAGCCATTGGCCGATCCGCCCGAGGCGGCCGACCGGTTCCTCACTGGGGCGGTAGGCCCCGAGGGGACCTTCCGCCGGATGTTGAAACGCGTATTGCAGCAGTCCGGCGCAGGTGGCGAAGGCCGGGCCGGCTGCCGCTTCGGCGAGCCCGTCGATGGGCTGCGGCCGGGTCAGTCGGACCTGCTTGTCGAGGATCATCCCGGCGAGATCGGCGACGCCCGGGAGCTGGCTGGCGCCCCCGGTGAGCACGGTCTGCCGTCCGGCAACCTTGTCGAATCTCGCATCCTCAAGGCGGGCGCGGACCATTTCGAAGGTCTCCTCCAGCCTCGGCCGGATGATGCCGACCAGCATCGAACGCGGCACCTGCACCGGGTCGGCAAGCCCGTCGTCGGCCATCGGCGGCACCTCGATGACCTGACGGTCGTCGGATGGCGACGGCAGGCAGTTGCCGAACAGGGTCTTCATTCGCTCGGCCTGCACCACGGGCGTGGCCAATCCGCGGGCGATGTCGTTGGTGACGTGCTGGCCACCGACCGGTACGCAGTCGGTGTGCACAAGCTCGCCATCGAAGAACACGGCGATCGATGTCGTGCCGCCGCCCATGTCAATGACGGTCACCCCGAGCGCGCTCTGGTCTTCCACCAGACAGCCGAGCGCCGAGGCGTACGGCGTCGCCACCCTGCCAACGATGTCGAGATGGCAGCGGGTAACACAGGCGGCGAGGTTGCGGAGCGGCCCGGTAGCGCTGCTGATCAGGTGCACGCTGGCGCCGAGCCGGTCGCCGCACATACCGCGCGGATCGCGTACACCGCGGTGACCGTCGATGCTGTAGCCGACGGGAATCGCATGTACCAGTTCGTGACCCTCGGGCACGTCGCCGGCGGCGGCGGCGGAGTCGAGGATGCGGCGCAGATCGGAGTCATTGATGGCATGCCCGGCGACGGCGACCTCGTAGGCGATCAGCCGCGACCGCGGCGCGCCGCCCGAGAGATTGACCACCACTTGACGCACGGTTTCGCCGGCCATCTGCTCGGCGGCCTCGACGGTGGCGCGGATGGCCGACTCCGCCGCCTCCATGTCGACGACCACGCCGCCGCGCACGCCGCGCGAGACCTGATGGCCGATTCCGACGACCCGCGGCGGTCGGGCGCCGCCGGGCCGCGCGACGAAACACGACACCTTGGTGGTACCGACGTCGAGCGCGGCGACAAGGTTGCCGCGGACCCTGGGCTGGGCGGTTTGTTCGATGATGTTCATGTTGCCGCGTCGATCCTCCGTGTCGGCATGTCGTTGTTCCGCCTCATGTGTCCCGACCCGACGAGCCGCCGGGCGTCGCCGGGCGCGGCGCCTTTCGCACGATCAGCCGGCCGGGAAATCGGAGATCGAGCACCTGAACGTCGCGCTCGAGCACGCTGTGGGTGCGCTGATAGTCGGCGAGGCGCGCCCAGGCGGCGGTCGCATCCTCCTCCGGCAGCCGCACGTCGATGCCGCTGGCCAGGCGCAGGTTCCAGCGCCGCCCGCCGACCCGGGTGGCGGCCCGCACCAGCGGCCGCAATTCGGGCTGCGTTGCCAGTACGTCGATCAACGCGGCGGCGTGGGCCGGGGCGTCCTCACCGATGACGACGACGAGATCGCTGAACCGCTCCAGCTCCTGGCGGCGAATCACCTTCCCCCCGTCGTCGATCAGGGCGAAGCGGCCCTGGCGCTGCCAAAGGGCCACGGGCCGGCGCTCATCGACGCGCAACACAACGGTATCGGGGAGCAACCGCTCCACCGCTGCCGCGCGCACCCACGGCAAGGTCATCAACCGGGTGCGCGCGGCATGGATATCGAGCCCGAAGATCGGCGCTCCACGCTCCAGTCCGACGGCGTCGAGCAAATGCTCGCGCGACGTCCGGCGACGGCCGACGACGTAGATCTCCTCGACGGTGAACCCGAGTTGGGCCGTCCCGGTGAGCATCGTTGCCTCGGCACTGGCGATCGACCGCCCGATCCAGTCGCGTTCCCAGGCCAGCCATGCGGCCCCGGCGCAGACGGCCAGCGCGAGCACGGCACCGCCGCCGATGGCGATCCGCCTGCGGCGCCACAGGGGCACGCGCTTGCGGGCGGGGCCGCGCTCCTTGGCTTTGTCCTTGGCGCGATCCTTGGCCGTGCTCATCCGTCGCACTCCGCGTTCTCGACCATCCAGGCCACCAGTTCGTTGAAAGACAGGCCGACGTGGGCCGCCTGTTCGGGCACCAGCGATGTCGGCGTCATTCCGGGTTGGGTGTTGACCTCGAGCATGTACAGTTTGTCGCCGTCGAAGCGGAGGTCGGCGCGGCTGACGCCCCGACAGCCAAGGGCTTGATGGGCGCAGAGCGAGAGCCGCATCGCTTCGTCGGCAACGGCATCGTCGATGTCGGCCGGAACCACATGGATCGATCCGCCATCGGCATACTTGGCGTCGTAGTCGTAAAAGCCGCGATGGGTAGTGATCTCGGTGACCGCCAGCGGCCGATCTCCCATCACAACGACGGTCAGCTCGCGGCCGGGAATGAACTTCTCGACCATCACCTGGCGGCCAAAGGGCCAGTCGGAGGGTCCCAGGGCCGGAGCGTTGTCGCCGTCGCGAACGATCCGAACGCCGACGCTGGACCCCTCGTTAAGGGGCTTGACCACGTAGGGCCGGGGCATCACGTCGCCAGAGACGACTTCTTCGCGGCTGGCGATGATGTGCTCCGCGACCGGAATGCCGGCCTCGGCGAACAGGCGCTTGGCCGTTGGCTTGTCCATGGCCAGGGCAGAAGCCAGCATTCCCGAATGGGTGTAGGGGATGTCGAGGATGTTGAGCAGCCCCTGGATGCAACCGTCCTCGCCGTACCGTCCGTGCAGCGCGTTGAACACAGCGTCGGGCCGCGGATAGAGGCGCGTCAGCAGGGAACCGACATCGCGCTGCACGTCGATGGCGGTGACCCGGTAGCCGCCATCCCGGAGTCCGTTGGCGACGGCGGCGCCGCTGACCAGGGATACTTCCCGCTCGGCGGACCAGCCGCCCATCAGCACGGCGACATGGCGGCTCATGGTCCGCCCTCCCCGAAGCCGCGCCCGGCGGCGGCGCCGACACGGCGGATTTCCCACTCCAGGCGCACACCGGAGCTTTCGAACACCCGCTGGCGTACCGTTTCGCCGAGCAGTTCGAGATCGGCGGCCGTCGCGCTGCCGGTGTTGACGAGGAAGTTGCAGTGCTTCTCGGAGACCTGGGCGCCGCCGCGGACAAGGCCCCGGCAACCGGCGCGCTCGATCAGTTTCCAGGCCTTGTGGCCGGCCGGATTGGCGAAGGTGCTGCCGCCCGTCCGCGTGCGAATGGGCTGGGTGCGTGACCGCTCGGCCTGGATCTTGGCCATTCGCCGGGCGATCCGCACCAGATCGCCATGTCGGCCACGCAGTCGCGCCGAGACAAACAGCCAGTCCTGCGGTATCGCGCACGACCGATAGCCGAAACCCATGCTGCGAAGATCGAGGTCGCGGACGGCGCCGTCGGCATCGAGTGCCCGAACCGACTCCAGAACATCCTTGATCTCGGAACCGTAGGCGCCGGCGTTCATACGGAGCGCGCCGCCGATGGTGCCAGGAATCCCCGACAGGAATTCCAGACCGGCGACTCCCGCGTCTCGGGCGACAACGGCGACGTTGACATCGAGGGCCGCGGCCCCGGCCACGATCGCCGAGCCCTCGGCCTCGATACCCGCGAATGCCCGTCCGAGCCGAACGACGACCCCGGGAACGCCGCCATCGCGGACCAACAGGTTGGACCCAACGCCAATCACCGTCACCGGCACGTCGGCAGGCTTGGCGGCGAGGAAGCCGGCCAGATCTTCTGCATCGGCCGGCCGGAACAGCACTTCCGCTGAACCGCCAACCCGGAACCAGGTTGCCCGACCGAGCGGTGCGTCGACCGAGTAGCGGCCGCGCACCACCGGCAGCCGGTCGATCAACGACTCGGTCCTGCGCCTTGCCGCGATCATGCCGAAGCCTCCGTGCCGCCGTAGCGGATGCGCCGCAAACCCTCAGGGAGGTCGTGAGCCCAGCGGGTTACGGTGCCGGCGCCCAGGCAGACAACAACGTCACCCGGGCGGGACAGGTCGTTGACGATCTCGGCGAGATCGGCCGGGTCGGGCAGCGGCATCACCAGGCGATGACCGCGCGCGCGCAGGCCATCGATCAGTGCCCGCCGATCGACGCCGGGAATGGGATCCTCGCCGGCGGGATAGACGTCGGCGACGACGACCGCGTCGGCGTCGTTGAAGCACGAGCAGAAGTCCTCGAACAGGTCGCGCAGCCGGGTGTAGCGGTGCGGCTGGACGACGGCGATGACCTGACCGCGGGTCACGGTCCGCGCCGCTTCGAGAACGGCGGCGATTTCCACCGGATGGTGGCCGTAGTCGTCGATGACGGTGATGCCGTCGACCTCGCCCGTGCGGGTGAAGCGACGGTTGACCCCCTCGAATTCGGCGAGCGCACGGCGCACGGCGGCCTCGTCAACCTCCATTTCCGAGGCGATGGCGACGGCGGCAAGCGCGTTCTGGACGTTATGGTTGCCGAACATCGGCATCTGCAGGGACTCGAGGGTGTGCTGCTCTCCCGACTTGCGGTCAGTGATTACCGCGTCGAAGCAGGTTCCGTCGGCGCCCCCGGCGATGCCGACGGCCCGGACGTCGGCTTGCGGACTGAGGCCGTAGGTCACGACGCGGCGGTCCGAGACCCGTGGGATCAGCGCTTGGACCTCGGGGTGGTCGATGCACAGCGCGGCAAAGCCGTAGAACGGGATATTGGCGACGAACGCGGCGAAGGCGTCGCGGAGCGTATCGAACGTGCCGTAGTGGTCCAGGTGCTCGGGGTCGATGTTGGTGACCACGGCGATGGTCGCCGGCAGCTTGAGGAAGGTTCCGTCGGATTCGTCGGCCTCGGCGACCAGCCACTCACCGCCGCCCAGCCGCGCATTGGAGCCCCAGGCGTTGATGATGCCGCCGTTGATCACCGTCGGGTCCATGCCGGCGCCGTCGAGCAGCGCGGCGATGAGCGAAGTGGTCGTGGTCTTGCCGTGGGTGCCGCCGACGGCGATCGACCATTTCAGCCGCATCAGTTCGCCGAGCATCTCGGCGCGGCGAACCACCGGCAGCAAACGACTCCGCGCCGCCATGACCTCGGGGTTGTCGGCCTTGACCGCCGACGACACCACGACCACCTGCGCCTCGCCGAGGTTGTCCCCGTCGTGGCCCGTGGCGACGGTGATGCCGAGATCGCGCAGCCGCCGGGTGTTGGCGTTGTCGCCGAGATCGCTGCCCTGTACCGAGTAGCCGAGGGTGTGCAGCACTTCGGCGATGCCGCTCATGCCGATACCGCCGATACCGACGAAATGGATGGTGCCGATGCTGAGCGGAAGCACCCTCATGCCGCGCGCCTCCCCTCGGCGTCGTCGCCGCCGTTCGAGCCGATCAACTCGAACACGACGTCGGCAAGACGCGATGCGGCCTCCGGGCTGCCGGCGGCGCCGGCGCAGGACGCCGCCCTGTCAAGTGTCGCCGGCAAGGCGAACAGCGCTTCCAGTCGGCTGGCGAGGGAGTCCGCGGTAAAGGCGTCCTGGGGCATCAGCCATCCGGCACCGGCTTCGTCGACGGCGTGGGCATTGGCGCTCTGGTGGTCGTCGATGGCGAAGGGATAGGGCACCAGGATCGCCGGGCGGCCAACGGCGGTGAGTTCGGCGACGGTCGATGCCCCGGCGCGGGCGATGACCAGGTGCGCCCCGGCCATCCGCTCGGGCACGTCGTCGAAGAACGGCGCCAGCTCGGCGGTGAGTCCGGCACGGGCGTAGGCGACGCGGGCCCCGCCGAGGTCCTCGGGCCGGCATTGCTGGGCGATGGAAAGGCGCTGACGGAGCGACTCCGATAGCCGCCCCATCGCCTTCGGGATGACCTCGGAGAAGGCGCGCGCTCCCTGACTGCCGCCGAGCACCAGGAGGCTGACCGGGCCGTCCTCGTCCAGCGGCGGATACGTCCGGGTCCGCGCGGCGGCAAAATCGGCCCGTACCGGCATGCCGGTATGGACAGCCCGGCCGGCGGCCTCCGGCGGGATTCCTTCAGAGACGTCAAAGGACGTTGCGATGAGCCCGACCCGGCGGGCCAGCAGCCGGTTGGCCCGCCCCAGGACGGCGTTCTGTTCGTGAAGCGCGGTCCGGTAGCCGCCCAGCGTCGACGCCATCATCGTCGGCACCGAGGCATAGCCACCGAACCCAATCACGACCCGGGGCGCCAGCCGCGACAGCAGCCGTCGGGCCTGCAGGGTGCCGAGGCCGAGCTCGACGCCGCCCCGCATGCGCGCCGCCAACCCCTTGCCGGCGAGCCCGCCGGCCTGGATGCGGTGGGTTTCGACACCGGCCAGGGTGCTGCCGAGATCGCCGCCACGGCGGTCCGTGACCAAGGCGAGCCGGCAGCCCCGGGTGAGCAGTTCGGCGGCCAGCGCCTCGGCCGGGAACACGTGGCCACCGGTGCCTCCGGCGGCGAGGACGACGAGCGGCTGGCCCCCGGTCATGGCGCCCTCCGTCCGTCGGGGCGCTCGCGGGTCAACGCCAGCACCATGCCCATGGTCCAAGCCAGCGCAAGGGTCGATGAGCCGCCGTAGGAGATGAACGGCAGGGTCATGCCCTTGGGCGGCATCAGGTGCAGGCTGGACGCCATGTTGATGAGCGCCTGGAATCCGAACAGCGCCAGCAGGCCACCGGCGGCGAGAACGACGAACAAGTCCTCGTCGCGAAGGGCCCGGGCAAACCCGCGGAGCACGACGAAGCCGAACAAGGCGACCAGCACCAGACAGACGACGAGGCCGAACTCCTCGCCGGCGACGGCGAGGATGAAATCGGCGTGGGCGTCCGGCAGCACTTCCTTGACCCGCCCCTCTCCCGGTCCGCGGCCGAACAACCCGCCGTTGCGGAACGCCTCAAGGGCGCGGGCGACCTGGAAGCCGCCATCGGCCGAGGGATCGAGGAACCGGTCGACGCGGCTCTGCACGTGATCGAAGGTGAAGTAGGCGCCGAAGCCGACGCCGATGAACACGAAGCCGAGCGCCATCACCAGCACCAGCGGCAGGCCGGCGAGGAAGAACTGAACCGCCCACACGGCGCCGACCAGCAATGTCATGCCGACGTCGGGCTGCAATAGCAGCAACCCGGCAACCAGGGCGGCCAAGGCCGTGGCCAGAACGTTGCCGGGAAAGCGTTCATCGAGTCGCCTCGCGGCGAACAGCCACGCGGCCACCACCACGAAAGCGGGTTTGAGGAACTCCGACGGCTGCACCGACAATCCGCCGACCCGGATCCACCGGGTCGCTCCCTTGATCTCGGCGCCGACCAGCGGCGTCAAAGCGGTCAACACCAGGGCGACGGCAAACCCGACCACCGCCGCACGCCGTACGCCCTTCGGCGACAGCAGGGACGTCGCCAGCATCACCGCCACGGCGAGCGGCAGGTAGACGAACTGGCGCCGGGCGAAGTGAAAGGTGTCGAGGCCGATGCGTTCGGCGACCGCCGGCGATGCGGCCAGGGTCAGCACCATGCCGATGCCGGCGATCATCAGCACCGCGGCCAGGGTCCACCGGTCGACCGTCCACCACCAGCGCCCCAGCAGGCTCGTATCGGTGCGGGCGAACGAGCTCATGCCATCGCCTCCACCAGGGCGCGGAACGCGTCGCCGCGGTCCTCGAAATCGCGGAATTGATCGAACGAGGCGCAGGCCGGGGACAGCAATACGACGGGGGAAGCGGCTTGCTCGGTTTCGGCGCAGGCACGAGCTGCGGCCACCGCCGCATCCAGCGTGCCAGAGCGGGTGAGGGGCACGCGGCCTTCGAGGTTGTCGGCAAAGTCCTCCGCGGCTTCGCCGATCAGGAAGGCGTGACGGACGCGATCGAGCCAGGGCGCGACGGCGTCGAGACCGCCGTCCTTCGGCTGCCCGCCGGCGATCCAATAGATGGCATCGTAGCAGGACAGCGCCCGCGCTGCTGCATCGGCGTTGGTCGCCTTGCTGTCATTGACGTAAGCGACGCCGTTGATGACGGCGATCCGCTCCTGGCGGTGGGCGAGCCCAGGAAATCCGCGGATGGCGTCGACGATGATGTCCGACTCGATCCCGAGCGCCCGGGCCGCGGCGAAGGCAGCCGCCGCGTTCTGGGCGTTGTGCTCGCCGGGGAGGGCCGCGGCATCGGCCATATCGAGGACAGCGACGTCTGAGCCGTCGGTGTCGTCCCGCAAAGTTCCGTCGGCGACGTAGACTCCGCCCCGCACTGGATCGCGCCCGGACACGGGAACGACGCGGGCGGCATTGGCCGATCGAAGGCCGTCGCAGACCTTACGCGACAGCGCGTCGTCGACGCCGACCACGGCCGTCGATCCGGGACGCTGCCGCTTGAAGATCAGCCGCTTGGCGGCGACGTAGCCGTCGATGCCGCCGTGGCGGTCGAGGTGGTCGGGACTGATGTTCAGCAGCACGGCGACGTCCGGAGTCAGAGACGGCGTCAGCTCGAGCTGATAGGACGACATTTCCAGCACGTAGGTGCCGCCCGCACCCAGCGCGTCGAGCTCCAACGCCGGCATGCCGAGGTTGGCGCCGACGGCGACGTCACGCTTCGCGCGATCAAGAACGTGACCGATCATCGCCGTTGTCGTCGATTTTCCGTTGGTGCCGGTGACGGCGACGAACGCCGCGTCCGACTGCGCCCGGATCAGCAGCTCGACATCGCCGATGATCTCGCAGCCGTTGGTGCGGGCGCGTTCGACCACCGGATGCGGCTTGGGATGGGTGTGGGGAATGCCGGGGCTGAGCACCAGCATGGTGGGCTGGCGCATGTCGCACAGATAAAGATCGACGAGCGGGATGCCGGCCTGCCCCGCGGCACCCCGAACTTTGGCGTCATCGTCCCAGCCCCAGACGAGGATGCGGCTGCCGAGCAACGCCTTCGCGGCGGCCAAGCCCGACCGTCCGAGGCCGAGGACCGCGACCGGCGCGGTGGAGAGTGTCGCGATATCGATCATCGCCGTCCCGTCACCTCAGCTTGAGCGTCGACAGCCCGGCCAAGGCCAGGATCGAGGCGATGATCCAGAAACGGATGACGATGGTCGGCTCCGCCCAACCCTTCTTTTCGAAGTGGTGGTGCAGCGGCGCCATACGAAACACCCGCCGTCCCGTCAGCTTGAAGGAAACGACCTGGACAATGACCGAAGCGGTTTCGACGACGAACAGGCCGCCGACGATGGCGAGCACCAGCTCGTGCTTGGTGATGACGCTGATGGTGCCGAGCGCCCCGCCGAGAGACAGCGACCCGGTGTCGCCCATGAACACGCGGGCCGGCGGCGCGTTGTACCAGAGAAAGCCCAAGCCGCTGCCGACGAGCGCGCCGAGGAAAACGGCCAGCTCGCCGCTGCCGGGAACGTAGTGCAGCTGCAGGTAATTGGAGAACACCGAGTTCCCGACAAGGTAGGCGATCAGGGCAAACACGCCCGAAGCGATCATCACCGGCACGATGGCAAGGCCGTCGAGGCCATCGGTCAGATTGACGGCATTGGACGAGCCGACGACGACCAGCACGGCGAGAACCACGAACGCCCAACCCAGGTTCAGCAGGACATTCTTGAAGAACGGCACCGCCAAGGTGTCCTGCAACGCCGCCGGCGTCAGTTCGCTGATCCAGATCGCCGCGGCGATGGCGATGACGATCTGCAGGGCGAGCTTGATCCGCCCGGGAAGGCCACGGATATCGCGCCGCGTGACCTTGCGGAAGTCGTCGAGAAATCCGATGGCGCCGTAGCCGACGGTGACGCTTAACGCCACCCAGACGAAGCCATTGGTGAGATCCGCCCACAACAGGGTCGAGACGCTGACCGCAAGCAGGATCAGGAACCCGCCCATGGTCGGCGTACCCTTCTTGCTCAGCAGATGGGTCTCCGGGCCGTCGTCGCGGATGGGTTGGCCGCCGTTCTGATAGGACCGCAGCATGCGGATCAGCATCGGCGCGACCAGGAAGCTGACGATCAGCGCGGTGATGACCGCGCCGCCGGTGCGGAAGGTCAGATACCGGAAGACGTTGAGGACGGCGAACTGGTCGGCCAGCGGAAACAGCAGATTGAACAGCATGTCCGCCCCCTACTCGCCGTTGACCACACGGGGGGTCGGAACGTCGTCGCCGTCGGCAAGCGCGAGCAGGGCATCGACGACGAGGCCCATACGGCTGCCAGCGGAGCCCTTGACCGTGACCACGTCGGCCGTCCGCACGGCGGCAGCGATCAGCGGCGCCAATGTCGCCGCATCGCCCGCGTGGCCGCCGCGCATCCCCGACGGCAAGGCGTCGAACAGGGACGCCATCGACGGACCCGCGGTGTACACGAGATCGATGCCGTGGGCCTGCAGCGGCTCGGCCAGGTCGGCGTGGAGTGCGGGCGCGTCCGGCCCCAGCTCCAGCATGTCGCCGAGCACGGCGATCCGCCGTCCTCCCGTGCCTGGGCGCGCCAGTCCCAGGACCTCGAAGGCCGCAGCCATGGACACGGGACTGGCGTTGTAGCTGTCGTCGATGAGATCGAACCCGCCGCCGGCGAACGTGACCCGATGGACGCGTCCGCGGCCCTTGGGCAGTGCGAAGCCGGTCAGCGCCTTGGCGGCACGGGCGGCGTCGGCACCGGCCGCGGCGACGGCGGCCAGCACGCAGAGGCTGTTGGCGACCCAATGCGTTCCGGGCACTGGGATATGGCAGTCGATCGTCTCGCCGCCGACACGGGCTCGGAGTCGCGATCCGACACCCTCGGGCGCCGCGACGAGCAGGCGGACACCGGCATCATCGTGGCGCCCAAAGGAGACGATCCGATCAATGCCGGCAACGCCGGCCGCAGCGGCAAGCCGCGTGTAGTGAGGGTTGTCGCGGTTGAGCACGGCGGCACCGCCCGGTTCGACGCCGGCGAAAATCTCGGCCTTGGCATCGGCGATCGCCTCGACCGAGTCGAAATAGGCGGCGTGCACCCGCTCGACCGTCGTCACGACGGCGACATGGGGCCGCGCCATCTGGCTGAGCGGCGTGATCTCGCCCGGATGGTTCATGCCCATCTCGACGATGGCGTAGGCGGTGTCGCGCGGCGTGCGGGCGAGGCTCAGCGGCAAGCCCCAGTGGTTGTTCAGGCTGCCTTCGCTGGCGAACACGTTTGCCTGGCCGGCGAGCGCCGTCCGCAACGCCTCCTTTGTACCGGTCTTGCCGACGCTGCCGGTGATGGCGATGACCCGTGCGGCCGTGCGCCGGCGGGCGAAGCGGCCGAGACCCTCAAGTGCCTGCAAGGTGTCGTCGACGACGAGCAGCGCCGCCTCCGTTCCGACACCTTCGGGAATCCGCGACACCACCGCCGCGGCGGCGCCGGCGTCGAGCGCCCGGGCGACGAAGTCGTGGCCGTCGTGATTGGGGCCGGAAATGGCTACGAACAGGTCGCCGGGTGCCAGCGTCCGGGTGTCGATGGAGACGCCGTTCGCCCGCCACGGCACAGAGCACCGGCCGCCGGTGGCGGTCTGGGCATCTTCGCGGGTCCAGAGGGGCGCGGAGGCGGAGATCATGACCCAGCCTCCCGGACCACCGCGCGGACCTGCTCGGCGTCGTCGAAGGGCCGCACCTCGTCGCCGACGATCTGGCCCTGCTCGTGCCCCTTGCCGGCAACGACCAGCACGTCGCCGACATCAAGCGCGCCGACGGCGGTGGCGATGGCTTCGGCGCGGTCGGCGATCTCGGTGGCGTCCGGGCAGGCGGCGAGGATCTCCCGGCGGATCGCCGCGGCGGTCTCGGTGCGGGGGTTGTCGTCGGTGACGATGACAGCGTCGGCCAGGGCCGCGGCGACGCGGCCCATCTCCGGACGTTTGCCGGCGTCGCGATCGCCGCCGCACCCGAACACCACGCGCAGCCGGCCCCGCGCGTGGGGCCGCAGCGCCTTGAGCACAGCGGTGAGTGCATCCGGCGTATGGGCATAGTCGACGTAGACGGCGGCGCCGTTGGCGAGGCTGCCCGCAAGTTCGACGCGGCCCGGCACGCCCTGCAATGTCTCCAGCGCGGCGAGGGCGTCCGCCGGGGGCTCGCCGGTGGCGATGGCGAGGGCAGCGGCGCACAAGGCATTGGAGGCCTGGAACCCACCGACCAATGGAAGGGTCAGATCAACCGAGAGATCACCGACAGTGACCGATAGGCGCTGTCCTTCGGCAATGGGTTCGAGACGGTCGACGCGGAGGTCGGATCCGGTCGCACCGAAGGTCAGCACCCCGAGTCCGCGGGCATAGGCCGCGGCAATCATCTCGCCCGAAGCGTCCGAGTCGGCGTTGATCACCGCGACGCCGCCGTCGGCGACCAGTTCGGAGAACAACCGCGCCTTCGCCGCCCGATACCCCTGAAACGAGCCATGGTAGTCCAGGTGATCGCGGGTCAGGTTGGTGAACGCGCCCACCGTGACGCGCACGCCGTCGAGACGGTACTGGTCGAGGCCGTGGCTGGATGCCTCCATGGCCAGACGGGTCACGCCGGCATCCGCAAGCTCGGCGAGCAGCGCATGCAGGCCGGCCGGGTCCGGCGTGGTCAGGCTTCCGGGACGATCGATCCCGGGGGCGGTCACGCCGAGAGTCCCGAGGCTGGCGGCGGCATGTCCGCGTCGGGTCCAGATCTGGCGCAGGAACGAGACGACCGAGGTCTTGCCGTTGGTGCCGGTGACGGCGGCGACGGTCTCGGGCTGGCGGCCGTAGAAACGCGCCGCCATCAAAGCAAAACGGCGGCGCGGGTTTTCGTCGGCGATCAGCGGAACGACATCGTGGATGTCTCCCGCCGCCGGAATCTCGGTGCCGGGCGGCGCCAGCACCGCCGCCGCGCCCTTGTCCACGGCCTCGGCGATGAACGCGCGGCCATCGGCGCGGCTGCCCGGGAGCGCGGCAAACAGGTAGCCCGGCTGCACGTCGCGCGAGTCGCAGGTGAGTCCGGCAATGGTCGTTGCGGCGGCATCGGTGGTCGCGATCACGGGTTCCGGCAGTCCTTCCAACAGATCAATAAGACGCAAGGCGCCTCCCCCGGGCGTCGTCGATGGCTTCCTTGACGGCGACCAAGAACGGCTTGCTCGGCCGCTCGACCGGCCGGCGGACCGGCACGATGTCCTGCTCGTCGCTCATCACTGGGGCCAGCCCCATCAGCGGCGCCAGGCGGCGCACGACGCGGCCGACCACCGGCGCGGCGATCCAGCCACCGGTGGCATGGTGGAGGGTCTCTGCCGTGCCCTTGGGCTCGTCGAACACCGCCAGCACGACGTATCGCGGATCGTCGATGGGGAACGCACCGACGAACGAGGCAATGACGGCGCCGTCGCGATAGCGGCCGTCGACCAGCTTTTCCGCCGTTCCGGTCTTGCCGCCGAGGCGGTAGCCGGGAACCTCCGCCTTGCGGCCGGTGCCGCGGCGGACGACGAGACGCATCAGCGCGCGGACCGCCTCGGACGACTCGGCGGTCAGCACACGCGCGCCCGCCGGCTCGGTACCATGCGTCGCCAGAAGCGTCGCCGGACGCAGGACACCGCCGCCGGCCACCGCCGCCACAGCCTGGGTGAGCTGCACCGGGCTCACCGCGACGCCATGGCCGAAGGCCACGGTCATCGTCGTGACCTCGCGCCAGCGCTGCGGAACCAACGGCGAGCCGACCTCAGGCAGCTCGATCGCCGCCGGCGTCAGCAGGCCAAGCCGGCCGAGGTAGTCGCGCTGGGCTTCGCCGCCGACATCAAGCGCCATCTTCGCGGCACCGATGTTGGACGAGTGCATGACTACCTCGGGGACGGTGAGCCAGCGCGCTTCCGGACGGTGATCGCGGATGGTGAAGCGGGCGACACGCAACGGCTGGCGCGCGTCATAGCGGTCCTGAAGCGTGGCCGTTCCGCTGTCGATGGCCATCGCCGCGGTGAACAGCTTGAACGTCGAACCCATTTCGTAGACGCCCTTGGCGGCACGGTTGAACCGCGCATCCGCCGGCGCCATTGCCGGCGCGTTGGCGTCGAAGTCCGGCAACGAAACCATCGCCAACACCTCGCCCGTGCGGACGTCGGCGACGAGGCCGGCGGCGCCAAGGGCCTCGAACTCCGAGACCGCGGCGGCCATCTCCTCGCGCAGCAGGTCCTGGACGCGGATGTCGATGGCCAGGCGAAGATCCTCGCCGGCCGTCAGCGTATCGTCGAAGCTGCGCTCGACCCCGGCGATGCCGCGGCCGTCGATGTCGGTGAAGCCGAGGACATGGGCCGCGGCGCGCCCGTGCGGATATAGGCGTCGGCGTTCGTGGACGAAGCCGAGACCGGGGATGCCAAGTTCGTTGATGGCGTACTGCTCCGCCGGCGTGAGGTTCCGGCGCAGCCATTCGAAGCGCGAGTTGGCCGTCAGCTTGGCGAGGACACGCTGAGGATCGAGGTCGGGCATCACCTCGGCGAGACGCCGGGCAGCATCCTGCGGATCGAGCACCTCGGTCGGGTCGGCGTAGAGGGACGCGGTCGGCAGGCTGGTGGCGAGCAGCACGCCATTGCGGTCGACAATGTCGCCACGGATGGGCGTCCGGTCCGGCGCCGTCAACGCAACGTAGCCGGGATCGTTGGCGGGCCCGAATACGGAAAGCTCGACCAGCCGCGCGGCGATGAGCATGAACGCCACGGCAAAGACGATGCCGGAGACCAGCACCCGGTTGCGGGCGGTTTCCAGCACCCGGTGATGGACGCCGTCGAGCTTGACCGGAGGGGCCGAAGTCAGGTCGGTCCCGGTCGTCGGATGGGTGCCGTTCTGGCTCATCACTTGACCTCGTTGGGGCTTGGGATCGCGGGGGACGGTTCCGCGCCGGGCTTCTGCGGACGCGGAGGCAGGGAGTCGATATCGGTGAGGGTGCCCAGCTGGCTCGGCTCCACCGGCACGATCTCCAGGTGGCGCTGGGCAAGCCGGCGGAGCCGGTCGGGATCGGTGAGATGACTCCACTCGGCCTTCAGCACATGGACGGCTTTGCGGTCCTCGGCAAGGACGCGATTGATCTCGGACAGTTCGCGTTCCAGGGACTGCACCTCGTACTTGACGAAGAACAGCACGAGGGCCAGCCCCACGGCGAGGACCAGGCACAGCACGGTGGTGTGCTTGAGGAGGCTTGCGCTGCCCACTACGCGGCCCTCCGGCTTTCGCCGCCGTCAGGCCAGGGAGCAGCGGCGGTGCGTTCGGCAGACCGCAACCGGGCCGAACGGGAACGCGGGTTGGCCGCGACTTCGGCCGCGGTCGGCTTCAGGGCGCCCCGGCGCAACAGGCGAAAGCTCGGCTCGGGCGTCGCGGCAGGGACATCCGGCTGGTGGCGCGAAGGACGGGGACCGGTGCCGGAGCGGGCGCGGAAGAAAGCCTTGACCTTGCGGTCCTCGAGGGAATGGAAGGCGACGACGCAGAGACGGCCGCCGGGGCGCAGCACGCGCTCGGCGGCTTCGAGGCCGCGGTCCAGTTCGCCGAGCTCGTCGTTCACATGGATGCGCAGCGCCTGGAAGGTGCGGGTCGCGGGATCGATGCCGTCTCGGGCGCCGGGGACGGCGGCGCGGACGATGTCCGCGAGCTGGGAGGTCCCGGTGATTGGGCCATGGGCGCGGGCGTGAACGATGGCGCGGGCGATGCGGCGGGCAGCGCGGTCCTCGCCGAGTTCGCGGATCAGCCGGGCGAGGTCCGCTTCGGGAACGGTGTTGACGACGTCGGCGGCGGTCTCAGCGACGTCATCGCCCATGCGCATGTCCAGCGGGCCTTCGGCGCGGAACGAGAAGCCCCGCGCCGCCACGTCGAGCTGCATGGACGAGACGCCGAGATCGAAGGCGACGCCGTCAACGGCGTCGATCTCGGCACCGGCGAGCAGCCCGACCAGGTCACCGAAGCGGCCGCGGACCAGCCTCAGCCTGCCGGCGTAGGCGCGGCATAGCGCCTCGCCGCCGGCCACGGCGGCGGGATCGCGGTCGATGCCGATGACGGTGCAGGGGGCGGCATCGAGGAGCGCGCGGGCGTAGCCGCCGGCACCGAAGGTGGCGTCCACGTAGATGGCACCGGCGCGCGGCGCGATGGCGTCGAGCACTTCGGCGGCCATCACCGGCGTGTGCGCCCGGTCTTCGGTGCGGGGTGCGGTCATCAGGTATCGTCCTCGCGGGGCCGGAGGCGCAGAGTGGCGCCCCGCGAGCGGGCGCGTTCGAAGGCCTGGCCGCGGTTGGCCTGGTAGATGTCGGGGTTCCAGATCTGGAAGCGGGCGCCGCGGCCGACGAAGAACGCCTGGCCTTCGAGTCCGGCGTGGTCGAGGAGGTCTGCCGGCAGCACGACGCGGCCCTCGGGATCGAAGGGCAGCGGATGGGCGCTTTCGAGCAACACGGACGCGAGGTCGTCCTGGTCGTCGGAGAACATGTCGAGGTCGTCGAGGCTTTCGGCGAGGCGGGTCATGAAGTCCTCACCGCAGGCTTCGATCGCCGGCACCTTGAACAGCGGATAGGCGTAGAGGCCCGCGAACTCGGACCCGGCGGTCGCGAGCGCGTCGCGGAATGGCTTGGGCACGGACACCCGGCCCTTCCGGTCGATCTTGTTGACGTGCCTCCCGACCAACAAAGCCATTTCGGCCCCCGGCAAACCCCGATGCCCCGCCCCCGATTCCGGGCAGAGCACCAAGGACGATCCCTGCATCCCATCGACCCGCGCTGGTCAAAATTGGGATATCATGGGGTATGATGGGCGTCAATGGGATACTTTGGTCGTTCGCGGGTTAAGAAAGTCTTTCTGCAGCGCAACACAGCGCCCGCAAAGTCATTCGAAATGTTCGTTGGCCGGTATTACAGAGCCGCCGGAAAGAATTCGTTACCGCCCGTCTCCCCGCGTCCCGACAGTCAAGCCGGAGATTGAGGCGGATTTATGTTCCGTCTATGTTCTTTTTCTGGCGTCTGGATGGAGGCGTCCTTGGCGGAAGATCCGTGATCTCGCCGGAAACGGTTGGCGTTCGACGCCCGAACGGGGGAATTGGTGGGTGCCAGACGGCCTGTAAGCCGGGTTCTGTACCCACCGGCCGTTCCCCATAACAACGGTTCCGGCGGGCGATGGCCATTCATCTGGGACGCCCGTTACCGGACGCCTCGCGCGACCTACCCGGACGGCGGCGCGGGAACCCGCCTGCCGGCCAACCCCCGAGGGGTGGGCCGGCGTGCCATCCCTACTCGGTCTTGCTCCCGGTGGGGTTTACCCTGCCACCCCCGTCTCCGGGGGCGCGGTGCGCTCTTACCGCACCCTTTCACCCTTACCCGCCGAAGCCTTGGCGACGGCGGGCGGTTTGCTTTCTGTGGCACTTTCCCTGGGGTCGCCCCCGCCGGGCGTTACCCGGCACCGTGTTCCCGTGGAGCCCGGACTTTCCTCCCCCGCCGCGCAAACGGCGAAGGCGGCCATCCGACCGTCTGGCATGGAAAAGGGTAATCCCGGGACAGACTTCCCGCAAGCCGGCGGGCGCGTGAGTGGTCTTATTCGATGGTCCACTCGCCCGATTTCCGCGCCAGAGCAGCTGCCCAAAGCCCCGCGCAGACATGCTGCGTCCGATCCTGATCCGGCTTTTCGTACTGCGCAGGGCTTGACGGGACCAGCGCGTTCGCGTTTAAGATTTGCGACAATTGCTTTTGCGCTGAGCAATTGCCCAACGCGAGCGATCAGGGCACGGCGCGATCCGATGATGGTCAGCGATGCCGAAACACGGTCACAGTGAACGCCTCGACGACGCCGCACGGGCAGCGTGGCTCTACTACGTCGCGCAGAACACCCAGGACGAAATCGCCGAGAAGTTGGGGATATCCCGCCAGTCGGCGCAGCGACTGGTCGCCCTGGCCACCCAGGAACGTCTGGTCAAGTTCAGGCTCGACCACCCCATCGCGCGGTGCCTGGCGTTGGCGGAACGCCTCAAGGACCGGTATGGCTTGGATTTCTGCGAGGTGACGCCGGCCGATCCGTCTTCGGACGATCCGGCGCTGGGAATTGCCGAGGTGACGGCGGCCGAGATGGAAAGGGCGCTCAGCGTCGAAAGCCCGATCGTCATGGCGCTCGGGACCGGGCGCGAAATCAAGGGCGCCGTCGAACAGATGCCGCCGATGAACTGCCCCCACCACAAAGTGGTGTCGCTGGTGGGCACCCTCGCGCCGGATGGCTCGGCGAGCTTCAACGACGTCATCATGAGGATGGGCGACGCGACGCAGGCACCGCACTACCCCATGGCGGTTCCCGTCGTCGCGTTCTCACACGAAGAGCGCGACGTCCTTTGTGCCCAGGTCCCGATTCAGCGAAACATCACCCTCGCGCAGTGCGCGGACATCACCTTCGTCGGCATCGGGGAACTCGATGACGAACCGCCACTGCTGACCGACGGCTTCATCACCCAAAAGGAACTCGACGACCTGATTGCCGCCGGTGGTGCTGGCGAGATCGTCGGGTGGGCCTACGACGACCAAGGTGCGCTGATCTCCGGCGAGACCAACGACCGCGTGGCCAGCGTCCCGCTCGATCAACCCGCCGAACGGCCGATCATCGGCGTCGCGCGCGGCCCCAAAAAGCTGCGGGCCATCCGGGGCGCCCTTGCCGGCCGCTGGATCACCGGCCTCATCACGGACGAAACGACGGCCGAGGCCTTGGCCGGCTGACATCTTCCCGGTCCACCCGGTTCTTACCCTTGATTTCCTGACATTTCCTGGCGCGCGGGTTGAAGCGACGCACGCGCGGATTCGGTCCGGCGAGAAAAAACCGTTGACAGGTCCTCTTCCTTGTGTGAACATTTGCCCAACGATATAGCAAATGCTCACACTCACCGTGAGCGAGATTGGGAGAAGGTGCATGTTCAAGACCCCGCTCAGAATCCTGACCGGAGCGATGCTTGCGGCATCGCTCGCCGGCACGGCTGCGGCCGCCACCAAGTTGACCATCGCCACCGTCAACAACGGCGACATGATCCGGATGCAGAAGCTGTCCGAAGAGTTCACCGCGAAGAACCCCGACATCGAGCTCGATTGGGTCGTGCTCGAAGAAAACGTTCTGCGCCAGCGCGTGACCACGGACATCGCCACCAAGGGTGGCCAGTACGACATCATGACCATCGGCACGTACGAGGTGCCGATCTGGGGCAAACGGGGCTGGCTGGTCTCGTTGAACGATCTTCCCGCCTCCTATGACGTCGACGACATCCTGCCGGCCATCCGAGGCGGTCTGACCGTCGACGGCCAGCTCTTCGCCGCACCGTTCTACGGCGAGAGCTCCATGGTCATGTACCGCACGGACCTGATGGAAAAAGCCGGATTGGAGATGCCCGAGGCACCGACCTGGGACTTCATCGCCGAGGCCGCCCGCGCCATGACCGACAAGAAGAACGAGGTCTTCGGCATCTGCCTGCGCGGCAAGGCCGGCTGGGGCGAGAACATGGCGTTCCTGACGGCCACCGCGAACTCCTTCGGCGCCCGATGGTTCGATACCGACTGGAAGCCGCAGTTCGACAGCGCCGCCTGGAAGAAGACCCTGACCCTTTACCTCGGGCTGATGAAGGACGCCGGTCCTCCGGGTGCCTCATCCAACGGCTTCAACGAGAACCTGGCCCTGTTCCAGTCCGGCAAGTGCGGCATGTGGATCGATGCCACCGTCGCCGCCTCGATGGTGACTGATCCCCGGGGCAGCAAGGTCGCCGACCAGGTCGGCTTCGCCCTGGCTCCGGATACCGGTCTCGGCAAGCGCGGCAACTGGCTGTGGGCCTGGAGCCTTGCGGTTCCCGCCGGCTCGAAGAAAGTCGACAGCGCGAAGAAGTTCATCGCCTGGGCGACGTCCAAGGATTACCTCGCCCTGGTCGCGTCGAAGGAAGGCTGGGCCAATGTGCCGCCGGGCACCCGGGCGTCGCTCTACGCCGATCCTGAGTACGCCAAGGTGCCGTTCGCGGAGATGACCCTGAAGAGCATCAACTCGGCCGATCCGACCAAGCCGACCGTCGACCCGGTTCCCTATGTGGGTATCCAGTTCGTCGCCATCCCCGAGTTCCAGGGGATTGCCACGGCGGTGGGTCAGCAGTTCGCCGCCGCCCTCGCGGGCAACATCTCGGCCGACCAGGCGCTGAAGAACGCCCAGGCCCTGACGCACCGGGCCATGCGCAAGGCCGGTTATCCGAAGTAGTCCGACCTCCCCCAACTGGTGGGGCCGGTCCGCCGGCCGGCCCCACCCATTTCTCGACGCGCGACACGTCCAGCCCAGGGAGACAATCGATGGCTACCGACCATTCCCGAACCGCCGCGCGATTCATGATCTCGCCCTCGGTGCTGCTGCTGCTGGGCTGGATGATCGTGCCGCTCTCGATGACGATCTGGTTCTCGTTCCAGAGCTACAACCTGCTCTCGCCCGGAACCGAGGAATTCATCGGCTTCCTGAACTACGAGTTCTTTCTCACCGATCCCGCGTTCTTCGAGGCGCTGGGCAACACCCTGCTTCTGGTGGGAGGCGTCCTCCTCATCACTATCGTCGGCGGCACCGTGCTCGCGGTGCTTCTCGATCAGCCGGTCTGGGGCCAGGGGATCGTTCGCATCCTGGTGATCGCGCCGTTCTTCGTCATGCCCACCGTGTCCGCGCTGGTGTGGAAGAACATGTTCATGAACCCGGTGAACGGCCTGTTCGCCCACGTGGCCAAGGTCGTGGGTCTCGAACCGTTCGACTTTTTCGGCCAGGCGCCGCTGCTCTCCATCACCCTGATCGTCGCCTGGCAATGGCTGCCGTTCGCGACGCTGATCCTGCTCACCGCGCTGCAATCCCTGGACCAGGAGCAGCTGGAGGCGGCGGAAATGGACGGCGCGAGCGTGCTCAATCGCTTCGTCTTCATCGTCGTGCCCCACCTCTCACGAGCGGCCACGGTGGTGATCCTGATCCAGACCATCTTCCTGCTGTCGATCTTTGCCGAGATCCTCGTCACCACCAACGGCGGCCCCGGCTACGCGTCGACCAACATCACCTTCCTGGTCTACGCGCAGTCGCTGTTGCAGTTCGACGTGGGCAGCGGCTCTGCCGGCGGCATCATCGCGGTCATTCTCGCCAACATCGTCGCGATCTTCCTGATGCGGATGATCGGCAAGAACCTGGAGGCCTAGACCCATGGCACGCGCTGTCACCAATCGCCGCAAGGCCGTGACCACCGCTCTGGCGTGGGGCGTCGGCTTGCTGATCTTCTTCCCGATCCTTTGGACGGTCCTGACGAGCTTCAAGACCGAGGCCGAAGCCATCGCCGCGCCGCCCCTGTTCCTGGCGTTCGACTGGACGCTGGAGAACTACGGCGAGGTCCAGGAACGGTCGAACTACTTCCGCCACTTCATGAACTCGGTGGTGATCTCCTTCGGGTCGACCCTGCTCGGTCTGCTGATCGCCATCCCGTCGGCGTGGTCCATGGCGTTCGTCCCCGGAAAGCGGACCGAGGACGTGCTGCTGTGGATGCTGTCCACCAAGATGCTGCCGCCGGTCGGCTTGCTGATCCCGATCTACCTGATCTTCCGGGACGCAGGCCTGCTCGATACGCGGTTCGGGCTGACCATCGTGCTGACGCTGATCAACCTGCCGATCATCATCTGGATGCTTTATACCAAGCTGCATTGATCAGAACCCATGGGCCCACTGGCGCATGCCGATGGACATGATCTTCCAGGGCTGTTCGACGAGCCTGTTCCAGGCCTCGCAGCATAGGGCGACGATTTGGTCGTCGG
>Ga0209568_1000035_pt1 | contig 47618 bp, 46 predicted proteins | sample WorMetOlspDAHAB2_FD_187406 | JGI IMG/M metagenome (GOLD analysis project Ga0209568, IMG submission 187406) | Marine gutless worms symbiont microbial communities from Max Planck institute for Marine Microbiology, Germany - Olavius sp. DAHAB.2... ...
CGCCACCAAGTACCTGGACAGCTATCTCAGATGGTTCCATCTCATCGAACTCGGCGACCAGCCATCGCCAAGAGCCTGCCTCGAGGCGGCGATGACGAGGCCATGCCTTCGTTTTGCGAATTGAGCCTTTCTTTTTGTGTGTTCATATGGCGACTCCTTACTGGCTTCGGCGCACGGAAAGATCTCGGATCTTGGCGCGGAGCTTGATGTCCATCGAAAAATTGAAAAACAAGGTTCGGTCTTAAATGGCGACAAAGGTGCCGGAATAGGCATCGCTTAGTCGGGCTTGCGTCTTGTGGCTCTTGACGCCCAAGGGGATGACGATCAGGTCGTTCTCCCCGATCGTGTCCGGATGGATCACGGGTTTACCGTGGAACTGGCGTCCGATCTTTGAGGTATTCTCATCAACGAAGAAAGCGACGCGGTCCCCCAGCTGATTTCCGACGAAGGCGGCGTCGATGGTCGTGCCCAGCACTCCCGTCCGGCCGGCTGTCGGCGCCAAGGCTTCCAGTCTTTCGACGACCGCATCAATCTGGGCCACCACGTCGACGACCGACCCGCCGACAAGGTTCTTACCCGGCTTCGTCGCGTCATCGCGTTGGCCTATGACCAGGATGTCGCGTGGGAACCAGGCTTCGCCGATCGCTTCGGAACGGAATCCATGGCGGCTCAGGAGATTGGCCATGCTTTCCGGAGAGAAATAGTAATGCTGGTCGCCGAGCAACAGCGAGCAGGGTTTTTCCAGGCAGTTCGGCGCATGGATGAACAGCTTGCCTTCCGGCGACAGAAGTCGGTCGATGTCACGGAACAAGCTCGGAATGTCACGGATGTACTGCAAAGACTGTGACAGCATTATCATGTCGAATCGGCCGTCCACGTCGGAAAGCGAACCGGTGACGAATTTGCTGTCCTCGCCGCCGTCGAACTGCGGTCGCGCGCTGACGTCAAACCCCAATCGGGTGCTTTCCGGATAGTGGACTGCGATTTCACGGAGCAGCCTGCCATCGAAACAGCCGATGTCGAGGATAGCCGGAGCCGCTGACGTGACCTCATGGCTCAACAGCTCGGCCTGCAGGAAAGACAGCGACACGGAGGCGTCGAATTCGTCGACATTTGTTTCCTGGATTCGTTCCGTGACAGCGTACTCGTGGGACAGGAAAAACCTGTCGATCGCGGGATGTTCATCGGCGTCGTGGTCCTGGGCGATCAGGGAACAACTCTCGCATTGGATCAAGACACTGGGATCGGCGTTGAGCAGGGCGAAATCATGATGCCCGAACTTCGGATAGGGGAGTTCGATACTGAGCGTTGCCGCCGAGCCACAGGCCGGGCAACTCTTTTTCCTCGAACCAGCAGAATTAGCCATGAGTTCCTAGTTCCTCTTGCGCATTTCGCTAAACTGCGCTGGCAGCCGCGAATAACGATCACGCCGTTGTAAGAGCGTCGAACCGGTGCGGCCAATCCATACCGGTGTGGTGAATGCATAAGGAGTTGCCTCCGTCGGCCCAACGGTCATCAGCCGTCCATTGGGCTCGGTCGTTCGGGCCATACTTCGAGCTCCCCTTCGTGAGTCATATGATGAAAAGATGGTCAAGATTGGCCGGGATCAATCGAACAATGAGGCGTTCTGTTCCATGAAATACGTGGAGACCACGGCGGGACTCCCGTGGACCGGATGAGACTTCGGAAAGATCGACCAGTAGAGCGTCTGGAGTTCGGTCCGCTCTCGGGATTGTTCCCAGTTGCCCGTGGCCCGAAGATATCGCTCCTTCGCCATTTCCAATACCTCGTCGGCGCTGTTCTCCTCCAGCGCAAGGCCGAGTCGTGCGTAATCCTCGCTGACGTTGAGACCCCCTCCTCCCATGGCGACGACGTCGCCATAGGGAACATAAGCGTCATCCGACATCTGCCGGAATTTCTTCGGGGTGAACACGGTCCCGGCACCCCGGCCGGGATGGGTCAAGGGTACGAGATTGGCTTGCGCCAGGGGCCGCTCGAAAGCAAGCGGCATCCAAAATGACCCGGAACTGTCCCCCACATACAAGTCGCACTGGGCGCTGAGAAGGATGTCGAGAAAAGGCGTTCGGTGATGCCACGCATAATCGATGATGTTGGGTCCGTCGAGAGCCAGGGGCTGGCTGACGGCGGCGCCCATTCGAACGACCTTCACGCCCTGGTCGGCGAACCACCGGATCATGGGGTAGTAGTTCTCGACGTTTGCGTCACGGTAGTTATGCAGGCTCCATCGCCCCGTATCGTCGTGAGGCTGTGCCTGGTCCAGGTAGAGCCGGTCGCGGACCGAAAAGCAGACGAAGGAATCCGTCGCCGCGATACCCATGGATTCGAGGAGTTCCCGCCCTTTGGACATCTCCGATTTTTCAAGTTTGAGAAGCTGCGGTTCCGTCTTCTCCCAGATCTCAAACTCGTAGGGACCGGTCGTCGAAGTATCGATCCAGACCGGATGGTCGGGCCACCGCCGCCGCGCCGCATCATAAAACCGCCAAAGGAGATCGCCGGAGATGACCTTCACGCGGCGGCCGATGAGTTCCATGGCGAACCCATTGGCGTTGTCCCTCGGCACGACGAAGAACTCAGCCGGTTCTCGGGCCGCCTCCGATCCGCCGGCCGCCAGGGATTTCTTGCGGAGGAAAAACTCCAGGTTGGCGATCATGTGGCCGATCCGTTCGGTGGAGACCTTGCCAACCTTGATGATCACCGCCGGTCTGATGGCGAAAACGGCAAGCTGGAAGCCCCACCAGAAAACGGGCAGCACGAGATCGAACATGCCGCGGAGTAGGCGCTTGATCTTAAGGCGATGCATCAAAGGGGCAGGTGAGGCGATGTGCATGAAACAGGGACCTTCGACAAGACGTCCGCCGCGACACCGCCAGCAGAAATCTTGCCAATCATTCGAGTGCCTCCGGCAGGATGTTCTCGCCCAGGATCACCCGCCGGTAGGACCGCAGACTGACCCCCCACCGTCGCACGACCCAATAGGGATAGCTGAGAACGGCCCAGCCGTAACGAAGCAGGTTGACCGCGATGTACACGCCTTGGGCGGTTCTTAGCTTCATGGACGGCGCGCCATCCGGACCTGCACCGTGATCCTGCAGGGCCTGGTTCAGCCGCTCCACGTATCCGCGCGGCTTCCAGATGCCCAGATCCTTCTGGGTCCACTTGTGCCGGTAATAGGCGTTGAAGGAGTAGTCCTTGAAGGGCGTCCGGCCCGTCGCCTCGTCGAAAAGGGATTTGAGGAAGTGACGGATCTGGGAAGGCCGAAGATAGCCGAAAAAAACCGCCCGTTCCGGCCCCGAAGGAAGAAAGATGGAAAGCAGCAGCGCGATCCGTTCGAAGAATCCCAGTCGTTTAATCTTATAGGGCGGGTAGCCGTACTTCTTCATGTAATCGAATAGCAGGCCCTCGAAGACGAACCAATCGAGCCCGTCGATCTTCTCCTGCCAGTCCAGGCTGACGATCTTCGGATTGACCGTGTTCATGGGCGGCATCTTGTAGATGGGATCGCCCCACCAGCTTTTTTCGCCGAAGGTGATGTATTTCAGGCAGGGCAGGAATTCGATGCCCAGGAAGGCGGCCGTCTGCCGAAGCACCCCTTCCGGGTCGTGGTAGAGGGCCTCGTGGCGGATGCCCCGGACCCGGTCGAGAGGGAACCCGTCGAGTATCTGCAGCGTTTCGTAGAGGTACTCGGTGACGAAGTAGTATACCCGCCGTTTGAAGATGGCCGCGTCCGTGGCGTTGTAGCGATGCGCATCGACGTCCATTTCACTGCTGTTGTAGCGGCCCGTGAAGTTGGAGCGCGGGTCCCGGATCGTCGCCAGGATCAGCATGTCCGGGAAATCGTCGAACATATAGTCGCGCACGTATTCGTGGACGTGGATGTGGTAGACCAGGGCCTTCTTGACGGAAAGATCCTCGCCGCGGGCGAAGGCGTAGGCGTAATGGACGGCCAACAGGAAGGTGCGGGCAGCGACGGGTTCGTCCCTCAGCAGATGTCCGAGATAGGCCCGGAACAGATCTTCGTCGATGGAGATGTAGTCTTCCTGGGTCTCGCCCAGCCGCGCCAAGCCGTCGAAGCCGGGGATGCGCCGGGTATCGATGAGGGAAGCGTGCTGCACGCAGAAGGCTTCGATGATGGCCGGCCAATTCCAATTGTCGCGAAGTTCGTCTTCCCACTGGTGCCAGTGGGGATAGAGGTACATGAGCGGATAGGCGGGCACCATGAACAGTTCCGGGTGACCGTCCAGGAAGCCCTGGAACAGTTTCGTGCCGCTGCCGTTGCCCGTATACAAGACAACCATCCGCGGTTCCGGAATTTCCGAGAACGCCGGCCATGCGGCCGGATCGGCGGCTGGCCGGGAAGCGGTTTCCATCTTTTTATTCATGACCGATGGGGGCGGTGATCTCAGCGGTTCCGGGGACCCGTGCACAATGCCCACAGGAAATGGCACATGGGGCCGTAGCCCGTGTGCAGGACTTCGTCGTTCATGCCGAAGATGAAGACGTTCTCGAAGTACTTATCGAACAACTCCTTCAGGGAGCTGTGCGTCTTCAGGTTCACGTGCGCCTCGTTCGACAAAGTGGAGGCATACTGCTCGGCCGTCTTGTTGGGGGTGCCGATGAGCATGATGCCGTTGTCGTTCAGCGAACCGACGGCGTTGTCGAGGACCCGCGGCTCTTCGTGCGGAAAGATGTGCTCGATGACATCCACCAGGTAGATGGCGTCCACGTCGTGATCGAAGCGGCTCTTCCTAAAATCGAATTGGGAAAACTCCGTATTCTCCAGGAAATCCATGCGGCGCTTATCGTCCTCGATGACGCCCGCGTGGATGTCCGTGCAATACAGCTTGTCGACGACCTGGGCGACGAAGGGCGCGCCGAAACCGTCGCCGCAGCCGATCTCGAGCGCTGTGCGTTTGCCGTTCAGCATCTTGGCAACGAACTTGTAGCGGGACGCGACGAAGGCGATGTGCTTCGGGTCGTTGATGTAGTCGTCGGACGTATGTCGGCCGAAGGTGACCCGCGCATCGCCGATCAGATCGTCGATGTATTCCGAGAGCTTTTCCGAATCGTTGGTTTTGTCGGACACGATTGAACTCCGTGGAAATTTCAGGACTTGGCGACGAGCTTTGCCATGAACGCCGCTTGTTCGTCGGGGCTGCCGTCTTCCGCCGGCGCCCAGGGGGCGAACAGGCACTCCTCGGGCCTGAAGGGCCCGTTGGTCACCTCGTGGAAGACCACCACGTCGGATTCCGGCAGCACTGAATGGAACACGGGCGTCGACTGGCGGTAGTAGAAGCTCCGTGATGAGCCGGGCGCGCCCAGCTCGATGGTGTCCGTGAGCGCGCCATCGTCGGAGAACAGGAACACCGTCAACTCCCCTTCGACGACATGAAAGGATTCGCTCTTGCCCAGGTGCTTGTGGGGCTGGACGTAGGTGCCGCCCATGTGAACGATGACCATCTCATGCAGTACGTCGGCGGTGTCCGGATGAGCACAGAGCCGGGCCCGGCGGCGCGGGTTTGCCGCCGCCGCGGCTTTCAGGAAGTCGAGTTCCGCCAGGCCGATGGTGATCACCGACCGGTCCGTGTAGAACACCTCGTCGTTCTGCTTGATGAAATCCAAGGGACTTACCTACTTGCCGAAGAAGTCGCGCACACAATCACAAACGTATTCCAGCTCGTCCATGCCCAAGTCGTCCTGGTTGGGCAGGCAGAGGATCTGACCGACCAGGCGTTCGGCTTGCGGAATGTCGTCCCGGAACTTGCCCCGGTAGGCCGTGTGGTCGGCCATGGTCAGCGGATGCTGGACCTGGCTTTCGACGCCGCGCTCGGCCAAATGCGCCATCAGTTCGTCGCGACGATCCGTCAGAACCGAGTAGGCGTAGTAGATGGAGCGATGGCCTTCCGCCTCGACGGGACATCGGACGACGTCGTGGAGCCGCTCGTAATAGGCCGCCGCCAGGGCACGCCGGCGCTCGATCTTCTCGGGCAGGTACTTGAGGCTAACCAGCATCATGGCCGCCTGCACCGTGTCCAGCCGCCCGTTCAGGCTCGGCGTATGGCAATCCTGCTTGTTGACCGTTCCGGCGTAGCGTAGCGAATGCAGCCGCGCCTTCAGATCGTCGTCATCGGTCAACACGGCGCCGGCCTCGCCGTAGGCGTTGAACACCTTCATGGGGTTCATGCTGAAGCAACTGAGGATTCCGTAGGACCCGCACATGCGCTCGCCGATGCTGGCGCCGAAGGCCTGTGCCCCGTCCTCGACCAGGTGAAGATCGTGGCCGGCGGCGATGGCGGAGATCCGCTCCATGTCGCACATGCGCCCGGTGAAATGAACCGGCAGGACGGCCTTGGTCTTCGACGTGATCGCCGCCTCGATCAGATCCGGGTTCATGTTCAGGCTGTCGTCGATGTCCACGAACACAGGCGTTCCGCCGTTGAGCACGATGGCGTTGACCGTGGCGATCCACGACAGCGGTGTCACGATGACCTCGTCGCCGGGACCGATCTCCAGCGCCTTCAGGGCGAAATAGAGGGCGTCCGTCCCGGAACTCATGCCGATGCCGTGCTTGCGGCCGCAATAATCTGCGACGGCGGCTTCGAACTCTTGATGTTCCGGCCCGAGCAGCAGCCAACCGTGGTCGAGCACCTGGCCGACCGCGTCGAGCAGCTCTTCCTTGAGCCTTGGGTCGCGGACGCTCAGGTTGCGGTAGCGCACTTTCATGTCCGAGTCCTTCATTCGCCGACGAGTTCCCGGGCAATGCGGTCCGCGTCGAGGCCGTGTTTCTCCAGGAGTTCCGCGTGGTTGCCGTAGAAATGGATGAACTCGTCCTTCAAAGAGAAGGCACGAAGCTCGCAACCGGCACCGCTGTCCCAGGCGATCTCCTTGACCCGCGATCCCAGGCCGCCGTGGGGGACGTGCTCCTCGACGACGGCGACCCGCTGGTGACCCGCAAGCACGCGGCGCACACCGTCGGCGTCGAGCGGCTTGATGGTATGCACCGAGGCGATGGAGGCCTTGTTCCCCGTCGCCGCCTCGTACTTCTCGGCGATGTCCAGGGCCATGGCCACGGTGATCCCGTAGGACAACAGGCAGAGACTGCCGTCGCCCTGTTTCAGCATGCGCAACTTGCCGATCTCGAAGGGATCGACGGCGTCCGAGGTGAGATCCGGTTCCCTGGCCTTGCCCAGCCGCATGTAGACGGGGCCCTGGCTCTCCGTGGCGCACCACTCGGTCGCCAGGCGCATCTCCTCGGGATCACAGGGTGCCAGCACCGTCATGTTGGGGACGGCCGACGCGATGGCGATGTCCTCCATGGTGTGATGGGTGCCGCCGAGCGTCGAATAGATGACGCCGGCGCCCATGCCGATGACGGTCACCGGAAGGTTCTGGTAACACAGGTCATCGCGGATCATTTCGAAGGGCCGATACAGGCTGAAGGTGGCGATGGTGTAGCAAAAGGGCCGCATGCCCCGGAGCGCCATGCCGGCGGCGATGCCGATCATGGATTGCTCGGCGACGCCGCAGTTGACGAACCGTTCCGGGAAGTCCTCGCGGAAATTGACCATGGAACCGGCCGGTGAGATATCCGCCACCAGGGCGCAGATGCTGGGATCGGTCTTCCCGATCTCGTAAATGGCGTCGGCAAACTTGTTCCTCATGAGGAGATCTCCGTCAGCTCTTCGATGGCCTGCTTGTATTCATCCGGGTCCGGCGAGCGGTAATGCCAGATGGGCACGTTCTCCATGTAGGAGACGCCGCGTCCCTTGACCGTGTTGCCGATCAGGAAGAAGGGCTTGCCGCCCTGGCGGTTGGTGACCGCATCGAACACGGCTTCGGCATCGTGGCCGTTGACCTCGGCGATCTCCCAGCCGAAGGCCTCGGCCTTCTCGGCGATGGGATAGAACTGCGGGTGAGTCTCCGAGGTCCGGCCGAAGGACTGGAAGCCGTTGTGATCGAGCATGGCGACCAGGTTATCGACCTCCAGATTGGCCGCCATCATCATGCCCTCCCAGGTCGACCCTTCCTGCAGTTCGCCGTCGCTGAGCACCAAATAGAGGATCCGGTCCTCCTTGCGGATGTACTTGTCCGTGTAGGCCATGCCGGCGGCCATGCTCATGCCGTGCCCCAGCGATCCGGTGGAGGCTTCAATTCCCGGAAGGCCGTAATCAGGATGGCAGCCCAGGCGCCCTTCCGGTTTGCAATAGGTGTCCAGATCGTCCTGGGTCATCACGCCCATGTCCTCGAGGATGACATACTGGGCCATGCAGCCGTGGCCCTTGGACATCAAGAAGGTGTCGGGGGAATTGCCGTCGGCATCGCGGCGCATCAGTCCGTGATAGGCGCAATCGACCATCTCAAGGCAGGAAAACGCCGCGGCCCCGTGCAGCGCCGGAACCTGCTGTGAGATATCCAAGATCTTCCGCCTGTAATTCTTGCAGCGTTGTCGGGCTGCGGTGATGTCAAAACTGTTTCGCATTCTTATTTCTCCGTGATCATTCCCGGTCCTGCCTGTCGGACGATGATGCAATAGTGGTCGCAGGAGTATTTCACCTTGATGAACAAATCCACCCGCTCTTCGGGACAACCGTAACATGCCGCCGGTAGCAGCCGGCTTTCGAAAGCTCCCTTCTCTTCCGAGGTGCGGTAACCGGCAACATGCAAGCAACCGCTGTCAGGGGCCCGGCGCCCGTTCCCGCGGAGCGCCACCAAATACGCGCCTTCCTCTAACCGTGTGCCTTGGCGATGCCATCGGCCAGGGGCGTGTATTCGAATCCGGGAAAGGCCTGCCGGCATGCGGTGATGTCGAACGGGCGATAACCGCCATGCGGCATGGGGCCGCTGCGCGGCTTGTACGTGATCTCGGGCGACGGATCGAAATGCCCGGCGACCATGTCGGCGATGTCGTGGAACGAGGCCACGTCCCCCGTGGCGACGTTCAGGACGCCCCGGGAGCGGTGGAAAAGCACTCGCGTGACGATCTCCGCCACGTCGTCGATGAGCACGTGGTCGCGGCGCTCCTCGCCCTTGCCAAACAATGAGATGGGCTCCCCTTTTGCCGCCAGCCGGCGGTACTGGTTCGGGCCGTAGCCGTTATGGGGGTCGTCGGTGCCGTAGATCAAGGTCGGCCTGAGGATCGCCAGCGGCGATTGACTGACGCTTTGCAGCATCAATTCGCGGGCCAGATGCATGACCCCGTGCAGGGATCCGGGCTCCGCCGAGGACGCTTCGGTCAGCGGCTCGTCGCTGTCGGCGTAGACGGCGTCGGAGCTTATATAAACCAGATGGTCCGGCGTGACCTCCTGCAAGGCGTCGCAGACGGCGGTCATCATCTGGATGTTTTCCGCCAGCATGTGGTGATCCTTCACCGGGGCCTTGGCGGAAATCACCAGCAAGGCATCGTCCGGGGTGATGGTTTCCGTCAACCGCCGGGCCGCGTCGGGGGCGCTCAGGTCAAGCTCCTGACGCCCCAAGGCGAGGACCGCGACGCCTTCCGCCTGCAGCCGTCCCACCGACGCCCCGCCGACGAATCCCTTGGCGCCCAGGACCACCACGCGCTTCGGCGCGCCGGGTTCGGCATTCAGATGTTCGAGCATTCATTCCCTCCCGATGATGCGGCCGCGCCCGGCGAGGCCGAGAACCCGAGCGTGTGATAGGCGAGCCCGGCGTCTTCCGCGTCCCCGGGGCTGAAGACGCGGTACGGATCGATGAGCAGGCACCCCTTCATGCGGCCGGCGAGTTCCGCCAAGTCGAGGTCACGGAACTCGGGCCAAGGGGTCATCACCACCAGGGCATCGCATCCCTCTGCCGCGTCCATGGCCGAGGCGACGCGCTCCGTGTTCGCCGCCAGGGGAATCTCCGGCACAGCGGGATCGAAAACGCGGACCGGCGTGTCCGGCAGGGCTTCCAGCAGCGCCAGGGCGGGCGCGTTCTTGGTGCTGGCGGTGTTCTCCTTGTAGGCCAGGCCCAGGACGCCGAGACGGGCACCGGGATCGGCCGCCAGGATTTCCCGATCCAGCACCCGGCGCACCCACGACTTGCGATGCTTGGAGTTGGCGACCCAGGCGGAAACCACGCCGCCGTCCGTTTGGTGGGCTTCGGCCAGGCGCAACACGGTGGCCAGGTCGCGTTCCAGGTTGCCGCCGGCGATGCCGAGCCCGGGCTGGATGTAGCTGTGTTCGCCGATCCGCCGATCCAGCCGCAAGGACGGCACGATCTCCGACCAGTCGGCACCCACGTTCTCGCAAATCTCGGCCAGGGTATTGGCGGCGCTGATGGAGGCGACGAGGCACATGTTGATGGAGATCTTCGCCAGTTCGGCGCTCTCGTAGCGCATGGGCAGGACCGGGCAGTCGAAGGCGGCCAGGAATGCCGAAAGGGCGTCCGGCAAGGGTGCTTCCGGTCGCGCGCAGCCGACGATGAACCGCTCCGGATGGAGGGCGCGCTCCATGGCCCTGCCGAAGATCAGCGTCTCCACCTGATAGAAAAGCGTATGCACCGGGCGCCGGACGGTGCGGGTGAACCCGGGAGGCACCTGGCAGAGAATGACCAACAGGGCGTCGTCGCGCATGTTCGCGTTGACCAGATCGATGATCGCGCGGATCGGCACGAGATCGCTGGCGCCGGTCTCGTCCGTGGGCACGTCCACCGCCACGTAGACCATGTCGCATGTGCCCAGCGCGTTCGCCGCGGCGGTGAAATCCATGTTCGCCCCATGGGCCGCCACGGTCTCCTCGAGGTCCGGCTCGACCACCGGCATTTCCCCGGCGGCGATCCGTTCGATGACTTGCGGATCGGGATCGAAGCCGACCACGGGGAAGCCCCGCGCCGCCGCCGCCGCGGCGGAATTGATGCCGAGGTGTGTGAGGCCGGCGAAGCCGATGGTCGGCGCTGTCGTCAAGGGCGTCCCTCGGGCAACACCGATGAGACACCGGCCTGTCCGGCAAGATCACGAAGCATACCGTTGAGCCAGATATCGTTGCCGATGTTGTCGCCTGAGCCGGCCTGGCAGAGCTTGAGAAAATGATCGTATTCCGCCGCCCAGGTGGGGTCGCTTTCGACCAGGGTGACGGAGTCCTCGGGCGGCCGGCCGCTGGGCAGGACACGGGTCCGGCGGGTGAACCGGCTCGGCCCCCACTTGCACAGCGACGAGATGTGGGCGCTGCCGTTCTCCGCATAGACATCGGCGGTGAAATGATTGCGCCAGCTCAGCATGGTCATTTCCAATTGGATGGCCGGGCCGGCGTTGCAGCCCAGGACCACATGATCGAAGGACCGGTTCTCATGACGGAAGGCGCCGCGCACCTGCATCTGAAACTCCTGGTCGTCGCCCAACCAGAACCGGAGCGTGTCGAGGAGATGGCTTCCCAGATCCGGCAACACGCCGGCGGCCTGATCGCGCCAGACGCTTTCGCGGACCAGCCGCGCCGTGCCGTTGCCGTAGAACATGCGAATCGAATAGATCTGTCCCAGTTCACCGGATCCGATCAGGTCCCGCATGCGGATGAAATGCGGCTCGAAACGGTGATTGTAGGCCGTGTAGCAGATGGCGCGGTTGTCCCTGGCCAGGGTCTGCAGTTCCTGAAGCTCCGAATCCTGTGCCGCCAGCAGGGGTTTCTCGACAAGGACATGCTTGCCGGCGCCCAGGAGATGGCGCAGCAGCGGGAGCTTCGCCTCGTCCGGCGTGCAAACCACGGCGGCGTCGAAATCGTCAATGGCAACGTCCGTGACGTCCCGCACGTCGGCGTCGACATTGAGCGGATCGATGGTGGCGACCACATGATCGCCGGCCACGGCCCGGCGCTTGTGGCCCTGCACCCCCAATCCGACGATGACGACTCTCACGGTTTTTCCGTCAGCCAAAATTCGCGTGGCTCTCTACGGTATCGATCTTGCGGCGGATGTCATCCAGGGACACCGGCACGTTGCCGTCGTGCTCGCATTCGATGGCGGCGGCGAAGGAGCCCAGAACCGAGGCGATCAAATCGTTGCCCGTGGCGACCTTCGCCAGCGTCGCGTAGGCCAGCAGCGCATCGCCGGCGCCCACCGCATCGACCAGGTTGTCGACGAAACTCTCGATGGTGAAAAAGGCCCGGTAGTTGCTGGTTTCATCGGAGCGGTAGGTGATGATCCCCCGGTCCCCCAACTTCAAGATCAAGGCCTTGCAGTTGGCCTGGGTGAACAATTTGTGGGCAAGCGGCCTGACGCCGGAATCCTGGTCGGCCAGGGAGAACCGGGCCTCCCGTTCGTTCGGCGTGATCAGGTCGAAGTCCTGGAACTCCAGGATGTTGCCCCAGCGGCTCGCCACCTGGCTGTCGGCGACCCGGAAGACCTTGTCGGGAATGGCGTCGATCAGGCCGGGGATGGTCTGTTTGTTGAAGATGCCGTGGCGGAAATCGCTGAACACGATGGCGTCCGCCTGCACCGTCTGGATCGTCTCGCAAAGCGAATCCACCACGTGCTGGGAGATCGGCTGGTTGTCCAGGGTATCCACCTTCAGCAACCGGTAGCCGCCCGCGATGAAGGCGTTCTTGTTGGTGGTGGGCCGCGTGTCGTCGATGATCGGGCGGCATTCGATGCCGGCGCTGTCCAAATCCTCCAGCACGTAGTCCTTGAGGGCGTCGTCGCCGAGCACGGTGGAGAAGGTCACCTCGGCGCCGGCCGACTTCAGGTGCTTCGAGACGATCCCGGCGCCGCCGACGAAATCGTTGCGGTTCTCATAGCGCACGCTGAAGGTGGGCGTCTTGGTCATGCCGCCGATCATCGAACAGTAGGTGTAGCTGTCGACGATGGTGTCGCCGACCACATGGACCCGGATCCCCTTCAACTTCTCCAGCGCCGCGCGCAGGTCCGCGAAGGAAACCCCCTCGGCGCGCATCAGGGTGGCCAGTTTCTCCGTGTTGATGTTGGGCGGCGCCAGTTCCAACAGCGAGGTCGAGGAATAGACGATGTCGCCAGGGGTGAAGATCATCTCGCCGCCGTAGGCCTCGACGACCTTCAACTCCTCCTGGGTCAGCGGCGGCAGGCCGTCGGCGGAGTATTCGTAACCCTTGGCGAAGTAGTCGGGCTCCAACAGGGCCATGTTCTTCAGGGGCGTCGGTTCGGTGTCGATGATCACGTAGTCGACCATCTCGAAGGCGGCCAGGTTGGCGGCCCGCAGCTCCTCGGGAACGTAGGGCCGCGCCCCGGCCCGTTCCTTGCCCACGTGCCGATCGCAGGTCAGGCTGGCGATCAGGATGTCGCCCTTGCTCTTGGCGTAAAGCAGGTGGCGGACATGGCCCGGATGGACCACATCGAAGGTGCCGTGACACATGATGACGGAAGCCTCGCGCGGCCTGGGGCCGATCTTTTCGCGCACCGCCTCGACGGTCATGATCTTATGGGCGAATTTTTCCGATAGCTCTTTCATCAATCAATGAACTTCCCGTGTTTCACGATAATGCGTCGAACCACGTTTTCGTCGCCGATGCAATGGAATCCGGATCCCAAAGCGGCGCATCGCGCCAAAGCTCGATGTCGGCGAGCATGTTGGCAACCCCTTCCTCGAAGGAAACCTCCGGCTTCCAACCCAGTTCGTCGTGGATCTTGGAGATATCCGCCCAGGTGCAGTCCGGTTCGCCGGGGCGTTTCGGCACGTAAACCACGTCGCCCTGGAGGAGTTCCACCAGCCGGTTGACCGTTTGCGGGTTTCCGGCGCCCAGGTTGTAGACCTGGCCATGGCGGTCCGTCTCGGCGGCCAGCCGGAAGGCCTCGGCGACATCCGTGACATAGACGAAATCCCGGCTCTGGGTGCCGTCGCCGACCACCGTGAAGGGCGCGCCCTCCAGCTTCTGCTTGAAGAACACCCCGAACACGGCGCCGTAGGCGCCGGTGGTCCGGACCCGGGGGCCGTAGGCATTGAAGATGCGGATGGAATTGACCGCCAGGCGATAGACCTGATGCCAATGGAACGCCGCCTGCTCGCCCTGGTACTTGCTGAGCGCATAGGGATACTGAGGCGCGATTGCGTGGTCCTCGCCGGTGGGCGTCGCCGCCAGGCCGTAACAGGACGAAGACGCCGCATAGACGAATTTCTCGACCCCGGCGTGACGCGCGCCTTCCAGGGCCGCGACGGTGCCCATGACATTGGCGGACATGTAGTCCGTCGGCTGTTCGATGGACGGCACGATGTCGCCGATCCCGGCGAAATGGATGACGAACCGGAGATCATTGAAGATGGCGTCGTCGGCCTCGATGGAACGGATGTCGCGGAAATCCACCTGCAGGCGCGGGTTGTCGGCATGCGCGGCCAGGTTCGTTTCGCGGCCGCCGATCAGGCTGTCGACGACCCGGACACGGTAATCGCGGCCGAGCAGGATATCGACCATGTGGCTGCCGATGAACCCGGCACCGCCGGTAACCAGAACTGTCCCGGGTGAGGTCATTCGGCGCCCAGCGCTTTCATGCGGCGGACGTTGTAGTACTGATCGTCGTCCATGCTGTCGGGGATCTTGCCGGCCTTGAAGGCGATGCAAAGGTCGCGGACCGCGTCCTCGATGCTGCGTTTGGCGCGGAACCCGAGGGTCTTGTCGATCTTGTCCGAATTGATGTGATAGGAGCGGTTGTCGTCGGACGGCGTGGTGACGATCTCGATGGGCGCCTTGTCGGGCATTTCCTCGTTGACCACGTCGCGCACGATCTCGGCGATTTCGGCGATGGAGTGGTTCTGGTAGCCGGCGTTGAAGGTCTCGCCCTGGATCTTCTCGGCCGGGGCCTCGAGCATCAACTTGTAGAGATCGCACATATCGTCCACGTGCAGGTTCGGCCGCAATTGCTTGCCGCCGAACACCGTGATCTTGCCGTTGGTGATGGCGTGGTTGGTCAGGATATTGACCGACAGATCGAGCCGCAGCCGGGGCCCGTACCCGCAGACCGTGGCCGGCCGGATGGTGACGCAGGTGAAATCGTCGCTCATGTGCTTGAACAACCGCGGTTCGCACATGCCCTTGTACTTGTTGTAGAGGGTGAGCGGCACCAGGGGATGGTCCTCGGTCACGTCGGGGGCGTCGGAAACCCCGTAGACGGAACTGGACGAACAGTAGACGAACCGCTTCACCCCGGCTTCCTTGGCGGCGACGACCATGGGTTCGAAGCAATCCAGGTTGATGGTGGTGCTCAGGTTCTCGTCCAACTCGAAGCTCGCGTCGTTGGAGATACAGGCCAGATGCAGGACGACGTCCTGGCCGGCGAACGCGGCGGCCAGCTTGGCGGTGTCGCGGATGTCGCCCTCGATGACCGTCAGGTTCGGATGCTCGGCAAGATGGTCGGCGCCGAAATACAGGATGTCGTAGACGGTCACGTTGTAGCCGGCGTCCAGCAACTGCGGGGTCAGGACCGAACCCACATAGCCGGCGCCGCCGGTGACAAGTACGTTTTTCAGTTCAGGCATTGCTTTGTCGTTTCCTCGTCGAGCGGGTGATCATGCATCCGTCCGGATCGAGTATCCGGCGTTGGAGGCGTCCGTGTAGAACATTTTCACCGTATCCAGGGAAAACTCGTCCAGGTCCTTGCCGATGTTCGCAAGCTTGCCCAGGACGTCGTTGGTGACGGTGATGATGTGGCAGCCGGTGGAATCCGCGTGGAAGATGTTGAGCAGTTCGCGCGGGCTCGCCCAGATCAGTTCGGCCTTAGGCTTGCGGGCCAGGGCCTTCACCGAATCCGTCATCACGGGAAGCGGGTCGCGGCCCGTGTCGGCGATCCGTCCGGCGAACACGGAAACGATGGCCGCCGTGTTCTCATCCAGGCAATCGACCACCTGCTCGACCTGATCCAAAGTCATGATGGCGGTGACGTTGACCACCACGCCTGAGCCGGAAAGCCGCCGGATCAGTTCTCCGCAGAACTCGCCCTTCGTGTTGGTCACCGGGATCTTGACGTTGACGTTGTCGCCCCAAGCGGCGATGACCCGCGCCTGGGCCTCCATCTCGTCCATGTCGTCGGCGAAAACCTCGAAGGAGACGGGGCGGTCGGGGACCACCTCGAGAACGGACCGGGCGAAGGTCTCGTAATCCTCGATGCCGGCCTTGCGCATCAGGGTGGGATTGGTGGTGAACCCCTTGATCAGGGGGTTGGCGTACATGGTCCGTATGCCTTTCAGGTCGGCGCCGTCGGCGAAGATCTTGATGTTGAGGTCATTGATGTTGGGCATTGTTGGTCCTATCGCTGGTTTGGGTGGTTTTTCACGAATGGTTGGGCAGGATCAAGGCCACGGATTCAGCCAGGGATTTGACGATGAAGTCGGGTGCGGCGGGACGCTTTTCGGCGTAACCGTAGTCGATGAAAACGGTCCGGCAGCCGACCGCCTGGCCGGCCTCGATGTCGCGCCAGCGGTCCCCGACCATGACGCTCCCGGTCAGGTCCAGATTCCATTTCCTTTGCGCCTCCATGAGCATGCCGGGCTTCGGCTTCCGGCATGGGCAGGCGTGTTCGTCCGTGTGGTAGCAGACCAGGATGTCGTCGACGCCTAGCTCGCTTTTCAGTTTCTCGTGCATGGCCTCGACCACGGCCTGGTCCTGTTTCCCGGTGGCCACGTCGGGTTGGTTGGTGGCGACGATGATCCGGTAACCGGCGTCGCGGAAGGCGACGATGGCCGCGGCGACCCCGTCGATGATGCGGAAGTCCGCAAGGGTCGCCGGCGGAAAAGGCTTGCCGTCGGTGACCACCGGGACGTTGATGACGCCGTCCCGGTCCAGGAACACCGCCGGCATGGGATCGGATGGCGTTGCCGTCATGCGGTTTCACCGGAGACGTCCGGCAGCTCCGAGGCCGGAATGTCCTTCAGCAAGGGAAAGCCGGCGTCCCGTTCGCTGATGATGGGATCGTCCGCCGGCCACCCGATGCCCAGGTCCGGATCGTTCCAGGCGACGCCCCGTTCCATTTCCGGATCGTATTCCCGCGAGACCTTGTAGTGCATGAAGGCGTGGTCGCCGGTGACGCAGAACCCGCTGGCCAGGCCCGGCGCCATGTAGACCTGCCGGCAGCTCGCCGCCTCCAGCCGGGTGCCCCACCATCGACCGAATGTCGGCGAGGCCGGGCGCAGGTCCGCCACCACGGCATAAACCTCGCCGGCCGACACGTGGAACAGTTGCGCCTGGGAAGCGCCCCGGACGTAGTGCAGGCCGCGCAACACGCCTTTTTGCGAAAACGACATGTTGTCCTGGACGAAATCGTCGGTTATGCCCGCGTCCGCGTAGCGGCGGCGCTGATAGGTCTCGCAGAACCAGCCCCGGTCATCGCCGTGGGTCATGGGCTCGATGAGCTTGAGGCCCGGAATGGTCTGCTGGGTGATCTTCACGTCGCCCGGGCCTCAGTGAATGCCTTGATCCGTGGCCAGCCTGATCAGGTACTGGCCGTAGGCGGAATTCCCGTAGGGCGCGGCCAACCGGGACAGTTGCTCGAGATCGATGAAGCCCTTGCGCCAGGCGACCTCCTCGGGACAAGCGATGCGGACGTTCTGGCGGTTCTCGATGACCTGCACGTACTGGCTGGCGTCGCCCAGGGCATCCGCCGTGCCGGCGTCGAACCAGGCGAAGCCACGGCCCAGAATCTCGACGTCCAACTTGCCCAGGCTCAGGTAGGCGTTGTTGAGGTCGGTGATCTCCAGTTCGCCGCGCGGCGAGGGCTTCAGGGACTTGGCCAGCTCGGCGACGTCCGAATCATAGAAGTAGAGGCCGGTGACGGCGTAGTTGGAGCTCGGTTGATTCGGTTTCTCCTCGATGGCCGTGACCTTGCCGTCGGCGCCGAAGGAGACGACGCCGAAGCGCTCCGGGTCACGGACATAGTGGGCGAAAACGGTGGCGCCGTCTTCCCGGGATGCGGCCGCCTCGATCATTTCGGGCAGTCCGTGGCCGTAGAAGATGTTGTCGCCGAGGATCAGCGCCGACGGCCCGCCGCGGATGAAATCCTCGCCGATGATGAAGGCCTGCGCCAAACCGTCCGGCGAGGGCTGCGCCGCGTAGGAGAGCGCCAAGCCCCATTGCGACCCGTCGCCGAGAAGCGCTTCGAACTTGGGCAGGTCGGCCGGCGTCGAGATGATCAGGATGTCGCGGATGCCGCCGAGCATCAGGGTGGTCAGGGAATAGTAGATCATCGGCTTGTCGCGGATCGGCAGCAAGTGTTTGTTGGTGACCAGCGTCAACGGATGCAGGCGCGTGCCCGAGCCGCCGGCGAGGATGATTCCCTTGGTTTTCACGGATCAGGCCTTCGCTGTCTGGTTGGTGGGCTGGGATTCCCAGGTGGGTCCCGCGTCGTCGGTACGGTCCATATCCATATCCCCCAGTTTCGCCTTCGCATCCCGGGTCACCTCGTCGCACCAGGCGCCGTTCTCGACGTACCAGGTGATGGTCTTGCGCAGGCCCGAAGCGATCGATTCGCGAGGCGTCCAGCCCAGTTCGCCATTGATCTTGCCCGAATCAATGGCGTACCGGCGGTCGTGGCCGGGGCGGTCCTTGACGTGGCGAATAAGATCCCCGTGTGGCCGGTGGGGGGAGTCGGGAAACATCTCGTCGAGGATCGAGGTGATCGTCGTCACCAGATCCAGGTTGACCATCTCGCAATCGCCGCCGACGCAATAGACCTCGCCGGGCCGCCCCTGCTCGACCAGGGCCAGCAGCGCCCGGGCATGATCGTCCACGTAGAGCCAGTCGCGAACCTGCCTGCCGTCGCCGTAGACGGGCAGCGGCTTTCCGGAAAGCGCGTTCAGGGTCATCAGCGGGATCAGCTTTTCGGGAAACTGGTAGGGACCGTAATTGTTGGAGCAATTGGAAATGATGATCGGCAGTCCGTAGGTCCGGTTCCAGGCCCGGACCAGGTGGTCCGCCGCGGCCTTAGACGCCGAGTAGGGCGAGTTCGGCTTGTATTGGGAGCTCTCCGAGAACCGGCCGCTTTCGCCCAGCGAACCGAACACCTCGTCGGTGGAAACATGCAGGAACCGGAAGGCCGATTTTTCCTCGCCGGCGAGCCCGTTCCAATAGGCGCTCGCCTCTTCCAACAGCACATGGGTGCCGAGGATGTTGGTCTCCACGAAGGCCGCCGGGCCGGTGATCGAACGGTCCACATGGGATTCCGCCGCCAGGTGCATGATCGCCGTCGGTTTGAAGCTCTCGATGATTGCTTGGATCGCCTGGCGGTCGACGATGTCCACCTTCTCCAGGCGGTGGCGTTCCGGGGCCGAGAGGTCGCGAAGGTTGGCCTCGTGCCCGGCGTAGGTCAGCTTGTCGATGCTCAGCACCTGGGCGTCCATCTCGTTGACCAGCATGCGGACCACGGCCGAGCCGATGAAACCGGCGCCGCCGGTGACGATGAAGCGTTTTTCAGACATTGCGTCCCGTCAGCCGGCGCAGGGGTTCGCGCAGCCTCAACTTGGAAAGGAGGTTTGAGGCGAATTGCCGGCGCTTTTCCCACAACAGACCCGGGAGGCGTTGCCAAAATACCCATCGGAACCCGAGCATTTCCAAGGTGCGCCAACACGCCGCGAGGCGGAGATCGGCAAAATTCTGGGCGAAAATGCCGGCCGCGGAAATGGTCTGCCGGCGGTCCAGGGAACTCGCCACCTCGCGCGCCGTGCTTTCACCGTAGACCTGCCATCGGTCCTCGATTTTCCATTTCTTCAGAAGATCGTTCTGCTCCTTGATGAAGATCCGGCCCGTCGCGTTGATCTTCTTGTTGAGCTGGTCGCCGTGGCGCCGCCAAAAGAACTCCGCCTTCTCGTCGAACCCGGATTCGCCGAAGGCGACGATCCCGTACATATGGCTGTCCTCCACGGACCGGTGATAGCCGCCGGATTCGACCAGCAGTTCCCGGGGCAGGGTGAATATGGTGCCGGGCGCGGCGAACATGTTGCCGCCGCGCAAGCAGTCCAGGGCCAGGTCGCGGCCGTGAACGTAGCGTTCACGCAGGTTGTGGGTACGGACCGGCGGCTCCATTCGGCTGCCGTTGATGTCGACGGAAACGGGCAGGCCCGCCGCCGACGTGCAGTTCGGGTTTTCGCTGAACAGCCGAACCATGCGCTCGAGGTAGTCCGGCGCGATATAGTCGTCGTAGGACTGGTACCAGACATACTCGCCGGTGGCCCGCTCCAGCCCGGCGTTCAGGCAGACGTCCACCATGCGCATGGGATCGTCCTCGCTGTACTGGTTCTCGGTGAAGTGAACCAGCGAGACGCGGGGGTCCGCCGCGGCGGCCTCGGCCAGGCAGGCCTTCACGTCCGGCTGGGCGCCGTTGTCGATGAGGATGATCTCCAACTTGTCGTGGGTCTGCTCGCCGACCGAGCGGATCGAATGGCGCAGCAGGTCGGCCCGCCAGAAGGCATCGATGATCACGGAGACGACGGGGGTGGCGCTCATGGCAGGCTCAGCCCGGTGATCCGTTGGCGTTGCGCAGCAGCGCCACGGAGGCGCCGATGCTTTGGTCCAGGTCGCCTGAGAAGTCGAACCCGGTGTCGGTGAACCGCTTGCGCGCCACCTCGTAGGAAAGCTGGTTCATGATTTCCGAATCCACGAACCCCACCTCCAATGCCGGCACGTGGCGGCGGATCGCCTCGACGATGTCGCGCACCGTGGCGTTGAGGGTGAGCACGTTGTAGACGCGTCCGTCGAAAAGATCGTTGTCCATGGCATGGAAGAACGCCCGGCAGGCATCGTCGAGCTCCAGGTAGGGGCGCTTCTGGTCATAGGCCGACCGCCACACGGTCAGTTCCAATCCCATCACCGCCTGCCAGCAGAACTTGTTGACGGCCGTGTGAAAGCGCATGCCCGGCGAGGTACCGAAGATGGTTCCCAGCCGCATGGTGACGTGGCGGAACCGATTGGCGCCGGTCAATTCGGCGAGCACCGCCTCCTCGCGCAGCTTGGTCTCCGCGTAGGGGCTTTGCGGCTGCAGATCCTCGGGCCCGCAATCCTCATCGACGACATCCTTCTGGGTGCCGTAAACACTGGTCGAGGACGGGAAGATCAACGGCGCGCCCGTCGCCGCGCAAGCCTCGGCGACCCGGGCCGTGGCGCTGAGGTTGATCCGCTCCACCTCCTCGCGGCGCTCGAAACTGCTGGTGGCATCGGTGATCGCCGCCAACTGGACCACCGCGTCGGCGTTTTCGAACACCGGCTCCAGGTTGGCGGCCGTCACGTCGGCTTCCATGAACTTGAACGCAGCACCTTCGGGAAGATCGAAAAGCGACGGGTAGCGCTGCGTCGACATATCGTCGATCAGGATCACCTCGGAACCGGGATAACGGGCCGGGATCATCCGGGCGAGCCGCGACCCGATATGCCCGAGCGCGCCGGTGATGACGATCTTCATTCAGATACCTCGATGCTGCCCCGGCGGCTCACGCGAGAACCGATTTCAGGTGATCGGCCAGGCGCAGCGCGAAAGCGGCGATATTCATGGTCGGGTTGGCGTAGCCGCTGGTCGGGTACACGGAGCTGCTGGCGATGTAGAGGTTGTCCACGGAATGGACCCGGCAGTCCCCGTTGACCACGCCGTCGGCCGGATCGGCGCTCATCCGGGTCGTGCCCGAGGGATGGGTGCCGTTGCGCGACAGTTCCTTGCGCCAGGCCTCGGAATCATCGGCCAGCCAGGCCGCCTTGCGGACCCGGCCCATGCCGAGCCGCGCCAGTTCCGTGCCCAACAGATCGACGGAATGGGAAAGCGTGCGTTTCTGTTCCGCATGCAGGCGCATGGAAATCTCCACCTTGGGCAGGCCCAGGGCATCGGTCTCGGCCATCAACTTGACCCGGCTCTCGCGGTCCGGCATCTGCTCCGAAAGTCCAAAGATGTTGAAGGTGTCCGTATAGGGAATCCGCACATTCTTGCCCTGCTTGGCGCGCAGGAACTCGCCCGCCACGTCGTCCAGGTCGGCGAGCACGGCGAGCACCTTGTCGGTGAAATCATCCGAAAGCTGGCCCTGTTTCAGGTTGGCCCACAAATCGACCGCCGCGTAGACGCCGGAGGTCTGGTCCTGCTCGCCGCCGATATAGAGGGTCGTATTGAGCAGCCGGTGCTGGCGCATCCGCTCCGGCGCCAGGCGGAGGACGGGGCGCGCCTTGTTGCGGCCGGCGTTGAAGGTATCGGAAAACACCTTCACGGCCTCATGGTTCCGGGCCACCACGGTGCCGACCATGCCGAAGGGGTGGTCCACCAGATAGCGCCCGACGTTGCCGTGTTCATTGCCCAGGCCGTCCGGCGAGGCGTCCTGGGAGACGAGCATCAGGCGCGGCGTCTCGATGCCGCCGCAGGCCAGCACGGAGGCCTTGGCGCGGACCGTATTCACGTGGCCGTCCAGGGACTTGATCTCCAATCCGTCCACATGACGGCCGTCTTCGGATTTCAGCCGCGTCGCGTTGGCATACAGGAAGACGCGGACGTTGTCGGCGGCTTCCAGGGTCTTCTTGTATTTATCGCCGAAGCGCACGGGCCCCGGCCAATCCCAGTATCCGCCGTTGGTGTATCCGCTGTGCTTGGCGAAATAGACCTCCAGCCGGGCGGGATCGAATTCCGCCTTCTCGGCCCCCACCACGGACCAGAGTTCGTCCCCGTACTCGAGTAAATCGATGTCCATAACGTCGTGGGCGGCGGGGATATAGTCGGCGTAGTCCCGGTAGCTGATGGGCCAGCCGCTGGACGTGATCCAGTCGCGGGCCTCGAAGTCGATGGGGTCGAGGGGCGAGCACTCCCCGGCGTAGTGGTTGGTGGTGCCGCCGAAGTACCTGAGCCGGCTTGTCATCAGGTCGAAAAACGGTGACTTGCCGTCGTACAGTTCCTGGGTGCGGTCGTCGAACTCCAGCCCGCCGCTCTCGATCACGCAAACGGAGGTCTTGGTGCCGATGAACGATTGCGCCAAGGAGACCCCGCCGGCGCCGGTGCCGACGATGCACAGGTCCGCCTCGATGGGGGCGGCATCGGCGTGGTGGCGGAAATCGATCAGCATGGGTTCGTTCAGCTCAATACCATCAGGGCGCAGAGCCGGGCTTCCGTCCGGGCCAGGATCCAGCCGTCGACGACAACCGTGCGCTCGGCCGAGAAATCATCGGCGATCAGCCCGCGGATCTCCGCGTTGAACGGTTCCCGTCCGCCACGCTGTGCGCCTTCCAGGCGCCGGCCGAGCCGCTCCGTCGCCGGCCGATCGCCGGGGTGGCCCTGCAGGTAGGTCCGGCCCACCGCCCGGGCCGCGGCGCAGTCATTGAACACGCCTTCGAGGCCCCGACGGACCGGGCAGCCGGAGACCGCGGCGCGGCCATGCACCGGCCAAAGCGCCAGCAGGGACAAGGCCTTGACGGCGGCGCGCCGGGTCCAGCCGGGCCGAATATTTGTGAGCTTCCGCGTCATGATTCAGAACTCTCATTTAGGTTCCGGCGCAACTCCAGGAACGCCGGGTAATCGCGAACGTAGTCGGCCTCGTCGTAGGGGGCGTCGCAAAGCACCGTCAGGATCGTCTCCGCCGTCGCGTAGGTCTGTTCCGACCAGATGGTCGGCGGCACCAACAATCCCTTCGCCGGATCGTCGAGGACGTCGGTCCGCTTGGTGCTGCCGTCGTCGCAGACCACCTCGACGCGGCCGGCCATGCAAACCAGCAGTTGGCTGAGCTGGTGGTGCGCGTGGCCGCCACGGGTTTCACCGGGACCCACGCCGGAGACGGAAAACATCCGCCGGATGGGGAAGCCCACGTGGTCCTGTTCCTCGGCGACCACCAAGCGGCCCCGGGCGTCGTCGATGGACTGGAACGCCACTTCCCGGACATCGTTGATGAGGTGAACCATCGCGCGCCGCCTAGCTGGCCCCGGCCTTCTTCAGGGCCTGGCGGGCGTTGTCCACCGCGCCGTTCATTCCCGAAAGTTCCGCCAGGTAGGCGAAGTTCGGGTTGTGGGCGACCAGGTGATCGAAGGTGCCGATGTCGACGATCTTGCCGTGGTCCAGATAGATCAGCTTGTCGCAGGACCTGACCGTGCTCAGCCGGTGGGCGATGACGATCACCGTCTTGCGGCGCTTCAGTTCCTGGATGGCGCGGCTGATTTCGTGTTCGGTTTCGTTGTCCAGCGCCGAGGTCGCTTCGTCCAGGACCAGGACGTCCGGGTCGTCATAGAGCGCCCGGGCGATCCCGACGCGCTGGCGCTGACCGCCGGACAGCCTGGCGCCATGTTCCTTCAACTGCGAGGAGATGCCGTCCGGCAACTGCTCCACGAGCTGATCCAGATGCGCCAGTTTCAGGGCGGCGTGAACCCGCGCATCGTCGATCTCGTCCGGGTCGATGCCGAAGGCCACGTTGTTGCGCAGCGAATCGTCGAGAATGTAGATGGACTGGGGAACGTATCCCACCTTGTGGCGGGCGATGGTCTGGCGCATGTCCGCCTGGCGGCCGTTGATCAACAGCCGGCCGGCCGTCGGGGCCAAGAGGCCGAGGACGATATCGGCGAAGGTCGTCTTGCCGGCGCCGGACGCGCCGACCAGACCGATCAGTTGTCCGGCCCGGATCTCCACGTTGATGTTCTCGAGCGCCGGCGCTTGGGAATCCGGATAGCGATAGTCGATGTCCTCGAACTTGATGGAATCGATGGAGGCGTCGGGCTGTTCGTCCGCACCTTGCGTGGCGGCGGGCGTCGGCGATGCCGGGCGGTGCCGGCCGAACGCGTCGAGCTCGCGGTGGATGGTCTCGACGGCCGGGGTGCTGGCGCGGAGCGAATTCAAGGCGACGGTGATCCGGTTGACCGAAGGCATCAGCCTCAGCGCGGCGGCGGCGAAAACTCCCAGCGCCGCGATGACGTCGCTGATCTCGGTGTTCGAGAGGAACACCACCACCACCACGGCCAGCATGGCGCCCAGCAGGATCATCTCGTTGATCAGCCGCGGCAACTGCGAACCCATCTGGTTGTTGCGCCGGTTGGAGACTTCCTTCAGTTGGATGTTCTTGAAATGACGGACGAAAAACGCCTCGCGTCCGAGCACCCGCGATTCCTTGAACGACCCCAGGCTTTGCTGGAGCAGTTGCAGGGCCGCTTGGGACAAGGTCAGCCGCTCGTGGCCCCAACGCTCGAACATGGGGCCGCAGATCTTGTAGTAGCCGAGGATCAGCGGCAGTACGACGGCGCTGGCGATCAGCGTCGCCATGGGCTCCACCAGGAAGACGATGGTCGCCACGGCGACGATCAGGAAGACCTCGACGACCAGATTGATCAGGTTGACCAGGAAGGTGCTGTAGACGTCATGCGCCGATTCCCGGACGTTGCGGATCAACTCGGCGGAGTTCCTGGAGAGATACGCCGTATAGGGCGCACCCAGATAAAGCTTCAACATGCGGTCCGCCAGCCGGACCGTGCCCGTGTAGGCGAAGGTGAACTGGACGTAGTAGAAGGCCACCATGAACAAGTTCTTGAACAGGAACACGCCGAAGAAACCGACGCTGGTGACGATGATGAACTGGCCCGCGGAACTGAGACCCAGGAACCCGTAGACCCAGGCCAGGGTGGCGTTGGTTTCGATGATCTGCGGCTCGGTGATCAGCTTCAGCAGCGGGAAGATCAGCGAGATGCCGATGGCCTCGAGGACGGAGCTGACCAGGGTCATGGCGACGATGACGACGATCCACCGCTTGGCGGTGGTGTCGATGACCTCGAGCGCTTGGCGGACGGTCTTAAGCACGGCGGCTTCTCCGATCCGCCTGGAGGTCGCCGGAGAACGCTTCGATGGTCCTGTCGATGCCCTCTTGCAGGCCGACCGCCGGGCGCCAGCCGGTGGCGCCTTCGAAGGCCGAGACATCGGCGAAGAAGTTGCGGAACTCGATGGGCAGCGCCTCGTCCGGCCACGGACGGCTCTCCACGGGAACTTCGTGGCCCGTCGCCGCCGCCACCTGCCGGGCCACCATGTGGAAGGCGTCGGCGATGGAATACGGGGTGCCGCTGCCGATCAGGAAATGGCGTCCCATCAGCTCGCCCGGCCGGGCGGCGGCCACCACGAAGGCGTTCAGGACATCGTCCAGGTAGACGTAATCGCGGATCTGGGCGCCGTCGCCGAAAACGGTGATGGCCTCGCCATCCAGGGCCAGGCGGACCATGCGGTTGAGGATGCCCCGGTCGTCGCTGGCCGATTGCCCGCCGGGCCCGTAGACGTTGGCCAGCCGCAGCGTCCCCCCTTCCACCGACCGCCGGCCGACGGCCTCTCGGAGATGACGCTCGGCCACCAGCTTGTGCAGGTCGTAGATGGTGTCGGGGCAGTCGGCGGGGCTTTCGTCCACCGGGCCGGACGTCGTTACGCCCACCTGGGTGGCGGCGCCGGCGAAGATCACGGCGGTCGTCACGGGCCGGCTTTCGCAGGCTTCCAGGATGCCGATCATCGGCGCCACGTTGGCCGCGAAGTCCTTCCCCGGATCGGCCTTGGCCGCATAGGCGCTGGTTTGACCGGCCAGATGGAACATCGTGTCGATTTCGAAGGAGTCGAACAGGTTGCGCCAGAAGGCGGGCTCGGAAACGTCACCGCAAACATCGTGGTGCCGGGTCGCCCCGGCCAGCGGCGCGAGCCGGTCCTGGTGCCGTGAGATCCGGATCAGCGTCAGCTCGGTGCCCGCCATGGCCTTGACCAAGGCGTCGCCGATATAGCCGCTGGCGCCGGTGACGGCGATGGTCCGGCCCTTCAGGTTGGAAATGGGAGATCTCGTGGTCAACGGTTGCGCCGGGAATCAGCCTTCGAAAAACGTCCGGACCGCCGAGACCACCTGGGCGGCGTCGGCGTCCTGCATTTCCGGGTACATGGGCAGGGAGACGATCTGCCGGGCCGCTTGCTCCGTTTCCGTGAGCGGCGCCGGGATCTCGATGCGTCCCCGGTAGGCGTCGTGCAAATGGGTCGGCGGCGCGTAGTGCACGCCGGCGCCGATGCCATGCTCACGCAGGTGGGCGAGGAGGCCGTCGCGTTGCTCGGTCCGCACCACGTAGAGGTGGAAGACGTGTTCCGCCCCATGGCGCCTGGCCGGCAGGGCCAGACCGAGACCCTGGAGCTCGCGGTCATAGATTGCGGCGATCTCGCGGCGCCTGGCGTTGTCGGCATCCAGGCAGGGCAACAGGCCGTTCAGGATTCCCGCCTGGATCTCGTCGAGGCGCGTGTTCCAGCCGGGCTCCCGGGCGACGCGGTCCGCGTCCCAGCCGTATTCCCGGAGCCGCCGGGCCCGATCGGCCAGGGCCGGATCATCGCTCACCACCATGCCGCCGTCGCCCATGGCGCCCAGGTTCTTGGTCGGGTAGAAGCTGAAGCACCCCATATGACCCAGGCTTCCCACCGGCTTTTCCCGGTAGGTGGCGCCGTGGGCCTGGGCGCAATCCTCGATGACCTTCAATCCGTGCGCCTCGGCAAGGGCCATGACGGCGTCCATGTCGGCGGCCTGCCCGTAGAGATGGACGGGAATGAGGGCCCGGGTGCGCTCGGAAATGGCCGCCGCGATCGCCTTTGGGTCGATGGTGAAGTAATCGGGCTCGATGTCCACCAGGACCGGCTGGGCGCCGGCCATCTCGATGGCCGAAACCGTCGCGGTGGCCGTATGGGAGACGGTGATCACCTCGTCGTCGCCGCCGATGCCGAGCGTCCTGAGGGCGAGCAACAGGGCGTCCGTGCCGTTACCGACACCGATGCCATGCCCGACGCCGCAGCAGGCGGCGAAATCCGCCTCGAAGGCCTTCACCTCATCGCCCAGGATGTACCAGCCACTGTCCAGAACGCGGTGCACGGCCGCGTCGATGCGGTCCTTCTTGGCCGCGTAACGGGCCCCCGGGTTGGCGCAAAGCAGCATCAGGAAACGCGCACCTCGGGGATGAACTCGATCCACTTCCCGCCGGCGGCGCGGAAGGCGTCCTCCTTGGCCATGATCTCCGCCTTGTGGTTCCAGGCGAACAAGACGGCGTGGCTCGGGTAGTCGGCGACGAAGGCCTCGTAGGGTTTGACCGGGATGTGTGAGCCCGGCGTGTACTTGCCCTGCTTGGCCGGCGTGGTGTCGGAGATGAACTCGATGTGCTCGGGCCCGATGCCGCAGTAGTTCATCACCGTGGTGCTTTTCGAGGTGGCCCCGTAGCCGACCACCCGGGCTCCTGAGTCGCGAAGCCCGTTCAACAGGTCCATCAACTGCGCGCGCGAGGCCTCGCAGTTGCCGCGGAAGCGCTCATAGGTGGCCGCGTCGCCAAGACCCAGCCCCGTTTCCCGGGCCAGGCATTCGCTCACCGCTGGGGTCGCGGGCCGGCTGCCCTTCGGCGCCAGGGTATAGCGCATGGAACCGCCGTGGGTGATCTGCGCTTCCACGTTGATCAGTTCCAGGCCATGGCGCGCGAAGGCGCCGGCCACCGACGTCGCGGAGAACACGAACACGTGCTCGTCGTAGATCTGGTCGTAAGACGATTTCTCGATGACGTCGCCCAGGTAGGGGTCCTCGAAGACCAAAACACCCGTCGGCTTGAGCAGTTTGGCGATCCCGGCGGCGACGGAGTTCAGATCCGGGATGTGGCACATGACGTTGGCGGAAAGCACCGCGTCGGCCTGGCCCTGTTCGGCGACGATCTTCTCCGCCAGCTCTTCGTTGAAGAAGGCGCAAAGGGTCTCGACCCCGTGAGAGCGCGCCACCTCGGCGACGTTGGCGGAGGGCTCGATACCGAGATGACGGATGCCGGCATCGGCGAAATTCTGCAGCATGATCCCGTCGTTGCTGCCCAGCTCGACGACGAAGGGATCATCGGGTTCGGAGAGATAGTGCGCACGGACCCCTTCGGCGAAACGGGCGAAGTGCTGCTGCATGTACTTGGACGTGCGCGAGAAGAAGGCGTAGTTCTCGTGGAACATGGCTGCCGGATCGGGCTGGTCGATGATCTGCACCATGGAGCACGCCGTGCAGAACGCCGGCGCCAGCTCGAAGAAGTATTCGTTCTCGAACTGCTCGGGCATGAGGAAGCCGTTGGCGATGGGCATCCGTCCGAAAGACATGAACGGCGTGATGGGGGCGCCGCAAATTCGGCAGTCGGTCATGTGATGGGGCCTGGTTGGTGTGGAAAGGAGGACGCGGACCGGGCGATCCGGCGGCGGGTTTCGTGGGCAAAACTTTGGCAGGCTACCGCAGTCCGGGTGAAAACACCGGGACGGCGGCAGGCTCGGAATTGGTCGCGGCCTAGAGGGTCGCCGCGACGGAATCTATGGGCAGCCGGACCTTCACCCGGCGGCCAAGCATCTCCAGCAGAATGACCACCCGTTCGTCATCCGTCGCGCATTCGAACAGGCCGACCTGATCGCATAGCGCGCCGTTGATGACTTGCACGGATTGCCCTTTCTTGAAGGTATCGACGTTGTACATGGCGACGTAGCCGCCCTCGTCCTGGCGGCCCATGATGTCCTCGACGACGCCGGCGGGGACGGGGGCCGGCGAATCACCGTTGCAGACCAGATAGCAGACCCCGAAGGTCGACTGGATGGCGCGCCAGGGCGTGGTCTCGGCATCGAAGGTGACGAACAGGTAACGCGGGAACAGGGGGGCGGGCACGTGCTCGATGCGCCGGGCGTGGGACCGGCGCCGGCGGTACTGCGGCGAGAACACCTCGAAGCCCTGCCGGCGCAGGTTGAAGGCCGCCTTCTCCTCGGCGCGCACATGGGTATGGACGGCGTACCAGGTCTTCATGGCGCGTCCTCATCCGAGGGCGCCGGGCTGCCCGTGTTGATCCCCAGCAAAGGCAGGGGAATGACCATGCGACGGTCGAAAACATCGGGGATGGCGTCGAAGGTCTCCTGGGGCCGGCGCATGTCGGTGATGACGATGGCATCGATATCCGCAAGCCCGGCAAAGGAACCGTGGGCCGGGACGCTCAGGAAGGAGGTTTCCCGGAATTCCGCATCGACAACGCCGACCAGTTCAACATCGAATTCCTGGGCCGAAAGAATGGCGATCTCGGCCAGGTCGCCGGCGCCGCACAGCACCACGCGCCGCCAATTGTTGGCTTGGCAGTTCTCGAAGGTTTCGGTGCACTGCTTGCGGGCGTCCCGGAAGAATTTGAAGGATTGGGACAGGTATTCGGCGGTCAACGCGGATTTCTCGGCGAAACCCTGCGGCGTCAGGTAATAGAGATACCGGTTGGCCGGCGCCTGGGTTGCCTTGATGTAGCCCTTCTTGACCAGCCGCTTCAGATACGCATTGGCGAGGCCCAGCGCGATGCCCAGCTCGGAGGCCAGCTTGCGCTGGGTGACGTCGCTGCTGCGCTCGACCGCGGACAGCATGCCGAGCGTGATCGAGGGCTCGAGCCCTTCGTCGCCATCGACGGTTTTCTGTTTGCCTGATGCCAAGTCCGGCTCCAGTGTTCATGGAATGAACAGTGTGCCGGAAGATACCGTGTTCATGGCGTGAACGTCAATGGTCAAATACGAAAAAAATCATGCGAATCAATGATAAGCGGGCGATTTTTCGACTCGCGGGAAAGGGCGATTCAGGGGCGTCTGCAGGGCTGAAGCGGTCGGCTAGGGTGGGACCGGTGTCGTTTTGAAGGGCTCCACCCTTTTTACGAATTTAGAAAATTATCATTTCTTCTAATGCGTGCCAAATCCCTCGGCCGCCTCCGACCGATCGCGCATGACCATGGCCGCACCGATGGCGGCGATGATCCATAGGGAACATTGCCACCACCCTTGCCACAGGCCGTAACTGATGCTGGCCAGCGTCAAGGCGCTGGCCAGCGTGGCGTAAAGCACCGCCCGCCGGGACCCATGGCCTGGCGACTTGTGAATGAAACCGACGATGCTGAGCACGATGCCGAGCCCAAACGCCACCCCGACGATTCCCAGTTCCAGCCACAACTGCAGGGGCGCGTTGTGGGGATGCAGGGGTATGGGTTCGACCGTGACCCGGTTATCGTCCGTCGGCCCGATGCGGACCCACTCACTGTTGGCGTTGGACGAAAAGGCTCGGGACGATCGGAACCCATGGCCAAGGATGGGCTTTTCGCCAATCAGCTTGGCCGCCGATTGCCAGATGAACAGCCGCGGATAGACGCCGTAGCCGAGACCGGGGACCGTCTTGCTCATGGTCCGTGCGTCCGGCAGGGACGATACGGCCAAGGGTCCGGCCAGGACGCCGACGCAGACAATGGCGGCAACGACCCACCCGGTCCAATGGCGGAACAGTACCGTCATCAGGAACGCCGCGAGACCCATGGCGAAGGCGAAGACGGCGGCCTCATTGTCGCTGCCGAGCAGTGCTATGGCGACGAAGCCGATGATCGCGGCGGCGGCGGCCCGGTTCCCCCTGGCCCACAGCAAATAGGCGGCAAACCATGCCAGCAGCGCGATCACCGACATCCCCCGGCTGATCCCGTAGGACGCCGTCAAGACCCGGGTCTTTCCCTTGATGTGGACGCTGATGGCCGTCGATATGGGAAAACCGAAATAGACCTCGATGGAAACCAGCAGGGCGCCCACCACAACGCCCCAAATCAGGCATTTCTCCGCCCAGTCCCGGTGACCGGCAAGCATGCGCGGCGCGGCGACCACCAAACACAAGCCGGCCGCGAAAAGCGGCAACACGGACAGCGATGATTGAATGGACTTGCCCGGGGTAATCGACCAAACGGCGCTGAGCATGGACCACACACCGAGCAAAAGCAGCAGCGCGGCGGCCGGTTTCGGCCAGCAAACGGACTCTCCGCGCCGGCGGACCAGGGTGATGACGGCCATCACGGCGAGCCCCACGAAGACCAGCGCCAAGGCGCGCGGCAGGAACAGCCCGACCGGCGCCAGCAAGAACATGGCCACGCCGAAGCTGCGGCCGATGGATCTGTCCACCGCCTCAGTCATGTGGGTGGTCAACCCGGCGCCCATGGGAACTGAGATCCACCGCTACCCCAACAGCCGCTTCGTGATGATTGTCCAGATCACGCCGATCACGTGATGGGCGCGGATCTTCTTGCCTTCCTCAATGGACCGGCCGTGATAGCTGATGGGCACGTCGTAGATGACCTTGGCGCGACGCGCCACCAGGGACAGGATCTCCGCATGCTGTTCCCAGCCGCGGGTCTTCAACTCCGCCGCTTCGAGGAGGCTCCGGCGGTACAGCAGATAGCACGAGTAGATGTCGGTGAAGGTGGTGTTGTTGAGGACATTGAAAAGCAGGGTGATGAACTTGTTGCTGACCTTGTTCCAGAAATAGTGGACCCGCGAGTATCCCGGCGCCATGAACCGGCTGCCCATGACCACGTCGGCGTCGAAGGCGCTGACCGGATAGAGCAGGGTCGCGTATTCGGCCGGATCGTATTCCAGATCGGCGTCCTGAAAGAGGATGTAGTCGCCGCTGGCTTCGGTCAGTCCGGCGATCACCGCCGCACCCTTGCCGCCGTTCCGTTCCTGCTTGACCAGGCGGTCGTAGAGGTTCGGCTCGGATTCGAGAATCTCCAGGGTCCGGTCCGTGGAGCCGTCGTCGACAACGACGATCTGGAAATCGAAACCCTCGACCTTCTGGGCCCGGACGCTTTTCAGCACTTCCGAAATCGTTTCCTGTTCGTTGTAGGCCGGGATGATGACGCTGATCGTGGTCATTGCATGGGCTTCTCGGCGATGGCGACGACATTCTTGCCGACGGTGGGTGACAGGAGGCTTTCCAGGCCCCGTGTCACGGGGATTCCCAGAGTATCGTATAGCTTCACGGCGTGGGGATTAAATTTCACCGAGCCGCCCCACCGATAGACGATCAACCAGGGCAGGATCCCCAGGCAATCCATGTAGCGGGCCTTGATCACCTTGAACCCGGCCCGGCCCAGCTTTTCCAAAAGCTCGTCGCGGGTATAGCGGCGGAAATGCCCGAACTCCCGGTCCAGGGCGCTCATCAGTTTCGGCAGGGCGGGCACGAACAGACAGACCTTGCCGCCAGGCGCCAGCAGTCGGAAGAACCCCCGCAGTGCCTCGCCGTCGTCTTCGATGTGCTCGAGAAGGTTCACCGCGATGACCGTTTGATAGGAACCTTGGGGTGCCTCGGCGATGTGGCGCTCGAGGGTTTTCGGCGAGACGGCGACGCGGCCGTCCTGCTGGAACCTTTCGGCGAGGAACTTGGCGAGGTTCGGCGACGGTTCCACCAGTTCCAGCTTTTCGACGAAGGGCAACAGGCGGCTCGAGATGGTCCCTGTCCCGGCGCCGAACTCGATAGCGGCGCCGCCCAGGTGCTCGCGGAAATGCTCGACGATCCAGTCATAGTAGCGGGGCATCTCGGCGAGAACTTCGAGATCGCGGCCTTCGTAGGTGACGGACTCATTCATGGGCGCGAGACTCGGGTTCGAAGTCGGCTTTTCTGGGGGATGAAACGCGGAAACGCGCGGCATTCTATCGCCCGCCACGTGGCGTTTCAAACGTCAAAACGGCAGCGCCATGGCCGCGCCGCCGCCGGCGAATTATTGCGGCTCTTCAAGTCGGCACGGGGTGTCCGAAAGGCGCAGGACGACGCCCGGTTGTTGGATCGAATGCAGGCTGGGCAGCGTCCGGGACATGAAGCGATCGGATACGAACCGGTGAACGATCTGCGCGCAGTCCTTCGCCAACAGGGCGTGGGCCAGGCCCAGTTTGCCGCGGTAGGGGGCCTGGAACGGGCCGGGGGACCAATTGGAGATGAGGACGTGATCGATCTTCTGAGCCCGCAGTTGCTTCAGGAAGCGGCGCGGATCATCGGTGGTGGGCAGGATATCGATTTGTGCCTGGTGGAAGACGTGGGCGTAGAAGTAGGGAACGTCGGTCAGATAGGAGAGGTAGCGGACGTCCAGGAAAATGCGGTTGCCATCATCCAGGTTGGCGTTGATCCACCGGATGGAGGACGACAGCGGCACGTTGCGCTCGATGAACTGGTCGCGGGTCGATGTGCCGGCCAACAGGCCGAAAAACTTGATCGAGAAGATCGAATGGGCGCCGAACTGCACGCAGATGGTCAACAGGAACGCCGCGGCGAGGGGTGCGAAGGCGCGGGCCTTTCCGGCCCACTTCCAGGCGGCGACACCAAGGCAGACGGCCACCAGCGGGTAGACCGGCAGCAAATGGCGGACCCGCTGCGACGATGCGGTGAAGAACCAGAGCCCATAGAACAGAAACGCCGCCAAGGCGAAAACGGAAAGCCGGCTGGTGGTCAGGCTTCTGCGAAACATCCAGGCGCCGGCCAGGGCAAAGGGCATGATCAGCAGGCCGAGGGGGCCGAAACCGATGCGCAGCGCCTCGAAGGCGTCCGGCGGGTTCAGCGATGCCCGGAACGGGTAGACCAGGAATTCCCAGAGGTTCACTGGCACCGCCTTCTCGACCCCGAAGAAGGACTGTTTGAAGGCCTCATGGTGGGCCCGGTCCCAGAATTCCGGAACTTTGTAGGCAAGCACGTCGTAGAGCAGCGGGAACACCGGATCGCCCGTGTGCAGCCAATTCCACACATACCACTGGCCGCCGGCGACGGCGGCGACCATCCCGAACAGGACCATCCATCCGAGATCCCGGCGCCAAATCAGCATGGTGAGCCCCAGCGCGGCGACGAACAGCAGGCCCGTATATTTGGCCCCGGCGAAGAACCCGGCCGCGGCGGCGGCGATGATGATGAAGCGATGATCACTGGTGCGGACGGCCTCGGCCAGGGCCGCGACGCCGACCATGACGAACAGGGCATTGCGCATTTCCACCTGGCCGGTTCCCGCCCCGTAGATCACCGCCGGCGTGGTGGCGATCACCAGCGCCAGGGCCAGGGCCCCGTTCCGGCTCAGGTGCGGCCTGGCGATAACAAAGACCAAGGCCACCCCGATCCATCCGGTGAGCATGGCCCAAAGGGATGTCGCCAATTCCCCGCCCAAGGCAAAAGCGGCCGAATAGGTCATTTGCAGGAGCAGGGGCACGGCCCCGTCGACGGCGCGGGGAACGAACGCGACGGCGCCGTTCTCCAGGAACATCTTCGGCAAGGCGAAATGGTAGGAAAGGGTGTCCGCGTCGGCCGGCGGCGACAGGGCCTCGGCCAGGTCGTAGAGGAAGACCGCCGTCAATGCGGCCACCATCAGCGCCGTCGCGGCGGCGGCGGGCGTCATTCCGCCGGCGGATGCACCGCCGGAAACCCAAGCCACCCGGGACGGGCGGAACATGAACGCGCCCCCCATGCCCAATACGGTCAGCAGCAGGAAGGCGGCGGGGGTGAATACCCCGGCGATGCCCAGGAAAAATCCGACCCAGCCGAGCCCGCCCAACCCAAGCACGAAGGCCCACAAGGCGTGTTCCGGGCTGTCCAGTCTTCTCATCAGGCCCAAGCCGCGGAGCATGACCGCCCCGAACCCGACACAGCCGATCGCCAATGCGAGTACCGCGAGTGCACCGACCATGCGGTTACAGTCCGAGAACCGATATGATCGGTGCAATCAAATCTGAAAACTGAGAGAGATAGAGGGCGAAAACACCGCCGACCCAAACCCACAAGGTAATCACGGCCGGTCGAGAGCCGCTGTTGGATGAACGAGATTCCATGTTCCCGACTTTTTCTCGACTATTGAAATCGATGACCGGCCCTTCATACTGTGGGGCAGCGATGAACATTTAAGATATTTCCCGCAAAAAATACAGCGATCAATAGGTCATGAACCAACAGTATCCCGGCTTGTCGCTTACATGGGGTGCCGCCGGGGTGGTCGCCCTTGCGGTTCTGTCGGCCGTCATGCGCTCGCCCATGATAACGTCGTTCCAGTTGGTCTTGGCGCTGGCGATCATCTGCGCCGGCGTGGTCCCCGTCCTGTGGTACGGCCGTACGGCGGCGCCCTCCCATTTCCCCCTGTTTCCCCTGGCCGGGCTTTTCTATGTGATCTGTTTCGCGGCGCCGTTTCTGGTTCTGGATGTGATCTGGCCCGACGGGTTTCCCGAGTATGACTACGACCAGGTGACCAGCTTCCCCATAAGGGGTGTCATCGCCGCGCCTGAGGCGCTGATGCTTGTCCTCGGCGGCGTCGCCGCCTTCGTCGGCGCCTTCCTTTTCGTCCGCAAGCCCCTGGAAGCCCGGATGGGGCATTTCGGCCTTTCCGCGGAACCGAGCGCCGGGCCCCTGCGGGTCCTCAGCTACGCGTTACTCGCAGGCTTCCTGGCCCACGAGTTCCTGCCGGCGATCCAGGGCATTGCCTCCATTTCCCAATTGCTGGGCCGGGTCGGGTTCGTTGCTTTCGCGGTGCTTTTCGTCGCCTGGCAGGAACGCCTCATCGGCCGGGCGGAGGCCTTGGCGGTGTTCGGCGTGATCCTGCCGGCGGTCATCCTCCACAAGGTCTTCACCAGCCTGTATACGCCGGTCCTGATGTTCGGCTTGTTGTTCTTCATCCTCATCTGGCCGGTCTACAAGAAACAGGCGACGGCCGTCGTCCTGGTTTCCGCCGTGTTCATCGGATTGTTCTATCTGCCGGCGCAGGAATACCGCACCCAGACGAACCTGCCCCAATATACGGCGACGAAAGCCAACGCCTCGTTGGGCGCGAAAGCCAAGTTCTTCATGCGGGTCAGTGTGGCGGTCTGGTCCGGAGAGAAAACCGTCCGGTTCGGGGAACAGGACTACACCTTGAATGGAACCAGCTTCTTGATGGGCGTCGGCCGCCGCATCTTCCTGATGCCGCTGTTCTATCATGTCTATGTCGAAAGCCCGGAACGCGTCGCCTACTGGAGGGGCGAATCCTACAAGAACATCGCCACCAGTTTCATTCCGCGCGCCCTTTGGAAAAACAAGCCCTAGGAACGGTTCGGACGGGAATTCGGTGTTCGTTACAGCCTGATCCATCCCGAAGACCAGACCTCCATCAACGTGCCATGGATTATCGAATTGCTGGCCAATTTCGGGCGTCCCGGGGTGCTACTGGGAATGGCGCTCTTCGGGTTTCTCTTCGCCGTGGCCGACCGGTTTTTCAACGGCCGTGATATGCATCCCGTCGCCCGCGCCGTTGGGCTGGGGATCGTTTTTCGCCTGGTCTATCCGGAATCCAACTTCACGGTGATGTGTGGGGACCTGCTGCCGTTGACGGTTTTCCTGTATCTCTATTTTCGTTTTGGCCTGAAGTGGCTAACGCCGCTGTTCCAACCGCGCCACTCTTAAGCGGAACGGCCGGTCGAGGCCCATGGGCCGCCACCGGGAAGAGGCGCGGGTTGGAGGTCGCCGTGAAAACCGGTTCCCTGGGATTTGACAATACCAATCAGGCGCCTATGACTTGGCCGACGGTTTTCGGCAAGTGATCGATACGGACCGGTTGATGAACGACAGGCATCTGAAAATCGCCAACATCGCCATGCTCGTCGGTGCCATCGCCGGTGCCGCGCTGTTTCTTGCGCGCGCCTATTATGCGTTTTCGTTCACCGAACCGCTGCAATCGCAAACCCGCGGTGCCGAATACGAGATGATTTTTCCCATATGGAAATACATCCAGGGACTGCCGCTTTATCTTGATTCCAGCCTGATTCCCTACACGCTGACCGGATACAACTGGTTGTTCTACGTGTTTTACGGGGAGGTCGCGGGAACGGCCCTGCGCGCCCTGGACCTGGCCGATGCCTGGCTGCCGACGATCACGCATTTCATCGGCATCGCCGGAACCATGCTGAGCGCGATCGTTTGTTACTTGTTGATCACGCGGACGCTGTCCCTCGAGACAGTTGGGTATCGCGCCTTCGTCGGCCTGGGCGTGCTGGTGATATTCTTCGGTCCCCTCACCGGGTTCTGGAGCATGACGACGGCACCGGATTTGTGGGCCGTGTGTTTCAGCCTGTTGACGCTCTGGGTTTTCGTCGGGGGATACGCCTCCCGACCGCTGACAACGATCCTGATTGTTTGCGGCCTGGTTTTTGTTTCCTGGTCGTTCAAGCAGAACTATCTGCAGGTTCCCGCCGGCATCGGGTTCTATTTGCTGGCGCGACGCCGATGGATGCACGCGATCCTGTTGGCGATCATTCCCTTCTCGGCGATCGGCGCCGCACTCCTCGTCGGCGGCCCAGTTTACGCCAAAGTCCTTTACCTGGCGGACAGCGTAAAGATTACCCTCACATTGGCGGAGTGGTGGCGCAATTTCGTCAATTTCTGCATCAAGAGCCTGCCCATCGTGTTCCCCGCGGCGGCGCTGGGTCTCCTTTTCATTAGCAAGCCGGAGTTGCGGCGAGCCTTCGCGGCGCGGATTTCCCGGACGCCGGAATTGATCGCCGTGGTTTTGGCGCTCGGCGTTGCGATCATCGAAGGCACCCTCACCAGCAGCATGGTCGGGGCCGGCGAAAATCACTACTTTCTCGTCGCGCCGCTGCTGTTTTACCTGCTCGTGGCGGTTATCAGGTGTTTGCCGGAAACGGCTATCCGGTTTCCGGTCGTCCTGGGCGCCGTCGTTTCAGGAAACCTCCTTTTGGCCGGTGCGGTGGGAACCGTCTTTGCCGGCTGGAACGGCGTGATCTCCCACTATGAAACCCATGTGGGGTTGGTGTACCAAAAGAAATGCATGGAAGGTTTGTCGAAATCCATTTTCATCGATCACTCGGCGCTGATGTTGCCGTGGATGGTGCCGGCCAACGAGCATTTCGTTCTGTCCTACTCCTATCTGCAGGACCGTGAGGCCGGCCTTCACAAGGAACGCGGCGGTGTCGGCGGCCTGATCAACGAAGGATACTTTGATCTTGTGGCGCTTTTGAAATGGCGCAAGGGGCACTATGATGGCTCCGATTTGGAACTGTATCCTCATGTTGTGCGCGACTGTGATTTCATGGAGGTCTACGGTCGCGCCGCGCCCGGCAAGAAAAACAACTAGGAAATCGAACCGAGCGAAACGGATTGGCGGTCAATTGACCCTGTAACCGGAGCCAATTATCCCCATTTAGAAATTGTGCCAAGTGATCGAGACGCATGCCGCCTATTGGTGATGACTGCTTCGAGGGAAGCTGTACAACACAAAGAACGGTCCGGTGATTTGCCTTTTACGACCCCCTGCCGTTGAGGCGTGGCGATTTTCATCGGCCACAATTGGGCCGCCCCTCGGCCTGGCCTACCTTGCCGGCAGCCTTGACGCTGCGGGTTTGAGGTATTCCGTCGTCGACGCGGTGGCCTTGGCGCCGACGACCCGGAGGCGTTACCACAAGGGTTATCTCGTCGGTCTTCCGTTACAGGAGATTCCAGCGCGGATTCCCGATGACGCCCGATATCTCGGGATCAGCATCGTTTTCACCCACGAATGGCCGGCCGTGGCCTATCTGATCAGCCTGATCAAGGACCAGCGACCGGATTTGACGATTATCTGCGGCGGCGAACATATCACCTCCATGCCCGAGTTCTCCTTGGCGACCTCGGAGGCGGATGTCCTGGTATTGGGGGAGGGCGAGGAAACCCTGGTCGATTTGCTGAACGCCTACGCCAGCGGTGGCCCCCTCGCGGATATTCCCGGGCTTGTGTACCGGGACGCCGACAGGATCGTCACCAATGCGCGGCGTGCCCGGCGGACGGATTTGGACAACATTCCCTGGCCGGCGTGGCAGCGGTTCGATTTCCACGCCTATAGCGAACACGGTTTCGTCGGTGGAATGGATGTGCCGGACGTATCGATTCCGGTGCTGGCGTCGCGGGGCTGCCCCTACCAGTGTACGTTCTGTTCGTCACCCAACATGTGGACGACCCGATGGAACGCCCGGGAGCCGAAGTTGGTGGTCGATGAGATCGAGCACTACATGCGGGAATATGGGGCGCGAAACTTCCCATTCCAGGATCTCACGGCAATCATCAAGAAGGATTGGATTGTCGAAATCTGCCATGAAATCATCAATCGTGGGCTCGAGATCAAATGGCAGCTCCCCACGGGAACGCGATCCGAGGTGATCGACGAGGAGGTGGCCCGCCTGCTCCACCGGAGCGGCCAAATCGCCATGACCTATGCGCCGGAATCCGGTTCCGAGCGGACCCGGACGTACATCAAGAAGAAGGTCAAGGCCGAGAATATGCTCAAGAGCATTGGTGATTGTGCGAAAGCGGACCTGAACATCGTGTCCAACGTCATCATCGGCTTTCCGCACGAGACCGACGAATTCGTCGCTGAGAATATTCCCTTCGCCCGGCAGATGAAGGAAGCCGGTTGCGAGGATCTGGCGGTGGTCTACTACATGGCCCTGCCGGGCACCGAGATCTTTCACAGCCTCTTCGACGCCGGCAAGGTGCGTATCGACGGCGTTTACTTCCGCCATATCCTGCAAGGGGTCAGCCTTTGGCCGAACCTGCTCTTCAACGACGGAAGGATCGGCAAGCTGAAGTTGCTGTACTGGAAGCTACGCATTTCCTTGGCGTTCTACGGGGCGAAGGGTACGCGAAGCCGTCAAACGGGACTGGACCAGTCTCTTTGGAAGGCGTTTACGGGAATCTTCACCCGAGAACACGAGTCGCGACTTCAAACCGCCGCCCGTCATTCACTGATGACGGCCTATCACACCATAAGGGTCCAATTCGCCCCGGGTTGGATGCGCCGGCGCGACGAAGCCGCTTTTTTCAAGGGCTGGCATGAAATCTATGCTGATTTGCGCAAACAGCTTGTCGACATGGATATTGTCGAAACGATGCCCGCCGATACGTCACTCATCCACAAGACGAGCATCGTCAAGACCACACGCAAGGATCACCAATCCAATCGGGCTCTGGTTGATCCGGGCGCAAGGTTTCTCATGGCCAGGGAATCGGAATCTCCTGCCGGCTAACGGATGGGCGTCAGCCACGGCGGGCGCCGCGCCGGCTCAATTCGCCGCTCGCCCCCCTTGATCGACCCGTCCGTAGACAACCATTCCGGGGCAGGTCTTGATCACCACCGGATATTGCTCGAGATCGGATCCGTCGATCTGGCGGCCGCGCCATTTCAGAATGGCGATGTGCTCGAAGTAGCCCTTGTCGATCAGACCACCGACGCCGCCGGCCTCGAACTCGACGCCCTTGGCGCGGTCCGTATCATAGGAAAACTCGAGCACGAAATGTTCATTGGCGGGCACCATCCAGGGCAACATCAGCCGGGCATCGTCGACGAAAATGGAGCGCGAGAGACCTTCCAGGCACTTCCTGTGTTCGGTCAGGGAATCGTGGATGTAGCGCACCGAGTAGGTCCCCTGCAGCCCCAGGAATACGGCGCTGATGGCCACGGCGTTGCCGATGAAGCCGGCGGTGAGCATCGTCCCCACGAATGCATGGTTGCCGAGCTTGAGCGTGTGCATCACGACCAGGGCCGAGGTCGCGGCGAAGTAAATCAGATAGAAATAATGGTTCTCCGCCGCCGCCACGATGGCGCTGGTGGGAATGGCCTCGATGGCCGAGATGAAGACGCCGATGATGGGCAGGGCCAAGGCCGGGTTGTCGCGGAACCGCTCGGCGAAGGCGCGCCTGAGATCGGCGTTGCGCAACACCAATACCAATAATCCGGCCGCCAAGGCCAACACCGGCAAGGTCTTCGCCGTCATGTTGATCAGGTTGATTCCCAGTTGCTCGAAGGTCAGGGAGAGATGGGTTTCTCCGAACAACAGCATCTTGCGGTACTCGGCGCCGCCGACGGCCAAGGTGATGAACCCGCCGGCGCAGGAGACGACGGTCAATATGCCGGCATGGGTCCATTTCCGCCTGAGCAGCAGGAAGAGCCCGATGGTCGCCGGAATGTGAAGGAAGTTCTGTTTGAAGGCCCAGGCCAGATAGGACATCAGACAGATGGCGAGTACCGTCGCCAGCGGATGTTTGTCGTACTGGGCGATGAATACCCAGAGGGCGCAGACGGCCAGGGTGACGGGCCAGATATCGGGCGTCGTGGTAATGGCGAAATACCCGGTCAGCGGCCCCAAAAACACGGTCACCGCCAAACTTGCGGTGACGATCCTAAACCAGGTTTCGCGGGCCGCGCAGAGCCGGATCGTCGAGGCGTACATCAACACGGCGCCGCAGATCGCGCCGGTCAAGGTGGTGAGCCGGGTAATGGTCGGTATCCATTCATCCCCGAGCGCCAATGCCCGCATCACCGCCTCGGAAACCCCCGCATAGGAAACGTAGTAGAGCCAGTTGTAATAGGTGGCCGCGAAGGGAATGCGCGTCAGGTCCGCGTACAAGGGCAAGCCCTGGATGACCTTCCAAATGGGGAACAGGGATTCGTACTCGGCGCCGCGGGTCTGGCCTTGAAGCGGCTCCATCAGGGAGATGGCGGAGAAACCGCGTACGGCAAGCAGCGTGATGCAGAAGAGTGCGCTTAGTACCGCCGTCAAACCCAGAACTCGGATCGCATAAGGTTTCATCGGATTGCTTCGACCGGTACGCCGCACGCCGCGAACGAGTTGTCATGAGGCAGGTGGTGGGTGGGAGCTACGTATATTGAAAGCCCAATGTAGTTTCAACGGGATTTGACTGCCGGGACGTGTTTGAGGAACGGAATTGACCTTAATGCAAAGTTATTGAATAGCTATGCGTTGCGGGATAACCGGTTTTCTCATTTTGGAATATCCGTAAATTGGTGAAACAGGCGACCCTTCACACCAGGGCTGGAAAGACCGGGAATGCCGGTGGCGATCCATCTCTGATGGGGAACAACCTTTCCTTTCTGCTGACCGAAAGGTTCGCCTTTCTTGTCGAGAACATCGACCCCGACCAGCGCGTCCTGGAAGTCGGCGCCGGTCAGGGGACCGTGCGTTCCTTCCTGCCCGGCGTCCAGTTGATCCAGACGGATGTCCATGACGGCGATTGGCTCGATGCCGTGGCTTCCGCCGAAGCGTTGCCGTTCGCCGATGGGGAGTTCGATGCGTTGATATGCATCGCCGCCATTCACCACATGGATTATCCCCTGGCCGCGCTCAAGGAGTTCTCGCGGGTCATCCGGCCCGGCGGAAAGATCCTTATCCTCGAGCCGCATGCCAGTTGGCTGCTCCGGCGTTTGTTGTCGGTCCGCGGCCACGAGTACGTGGACGAAAGCGTTGATCCTTTCGGACCGGAGGCCTGCCAACGCAATGACGACAATTGGGACGGCAACAACGTCATCGGCGATCTGATTTTCGACCAGCCCGAAAGGTTGAAGGACCGCTTGCCGGAACTGGAGATGACGCATCGGCGGTTTTCCGAATGCGTGTTGTTCATGAACTCCGGCGGCGTCAACCACAAGGCGCCGCATGTGCCGTTGCCCATGTTCGTCCTGAAAATGATCAGAGGCCTGGACGGGGTTTTGTGCAACCGCGCCCCCGACGCCTTCGCCCTGGTCCAGGAGGTCGTGTTGTGGAAGGCCGAAGGATCACCCCGGTGAGGCGGGATACAGGCGCTCGGTGCGCATGACGAATTTCGCGAATTCCAGGGCCGGCACCATGGGCGGCTGCATGCGCACGGCGATCACCAAGAACACCATGATCGCCGCGGTGATGACGATCTGAAAGACCAACACCACCAGCAGCCCGACGATTTGGGATGTCCAGCCGAGGATGGGAAAATCCGTAAACAGCCGGACGCCGATCAGCACGGCGACAAGGCCGAGAACGAACACCCCCGCCGCCCCGGCCATCACCAGCACCCGCGCCCCGATGGTCTCCGCATGCACCGTGAAACCGCTTAGGGCATGCAGCAAAAGCGACACGATGTTCATCTTGCTCTGGCCCCGGGTCCGTTTACCGCGCTCCGAATGAACGGTCTTGAAGAGGATCCGTGCGCGCATGACGGCGGCCGGGTAGTGGCTCCAAAGCTCCGCGATATTGGCGATGCGCGGTACCAGGGCGCGCGGAATGACGCTGAAGTTGCCGATGGCGATGTTCATGCCCGTCAGCAGTTTGTAAAGCCACTGATAGACGCCGTAGAAGAACCGGAAGGCAATCCCCTCCGAACGTTCGGCCCGCTCGGCGAAGATGATCGCCTGGTCGGCGTTGTCCGCGCAGGTCTTTATCATCTCCGGAATGTACTCCGGCTTGTCCTCCTGGTCGGAGTCCATGAGGATCAGATAGTCGGCCTCCGTATTGGCTTCGCAATAGGCGAGACCGACCGCGTTGGCCCGCTGGTTCCCCTGGTTCCGGTAAAGATCGATGCAATCGACCGTGTCGATGGCGGAAAGCTTCAGCGACCCGATCTGATCCTGCCCGGACAGATCGGTGGAGCCGTCGTCGACAATGACCACATGTCCGCTCGCGTCGATGCCGCCGAGCTCACGATCGATTTTCGGCAGCAACTCCGCCACGGACTCCCAGTCATTGTAGGTCGCCATTAGAACGACCACCTTGGTGCTGGCCATGAAAACCGCCTGCATGAATTGCGTCGGCTTGAAAATATCCGAGGGTCCACGGAATGCCAACATTGGATGACGCGGGACCGGCGATGCGCCTATGCGCCGCCGCCCGACCTATATGCCCTTTCAACGGCCGTTGATTTGTTTATAAGACTAGGCGGCACGCCGTGCCGGATTGGACAAACCGCAACGCAGAGATTCCTCATGACCATGGACCCCACCGTTATCGACCCCCTCACCGAAGAAGAGAAGAAACGTTGGCCGAAGGAACCCCTGGTCACCCTGGAGAAGCCCTTCGTCGACGTGCGCGGCGAGATCCAACCGCTGGTCGACGAGTTGATGAAAAGCGCCGTGCTGATCCATTCCAAGAAGGGGACGCTGAGGGCCAATCACTATCACCTGACGGACTGGCATTACTGCTACGTGCTGTCCGGCTCCATCGAGTACTACCACCGGGTCACGGGCAGCGAGGAGCCGCCCGAATGCATCGTCGTCAAGGCCGGCCAGATGGTGTTCACGCCGCCCATGGTTGATCACGGCATGACCTTCCCGGAGGACACCACCTTCTTGACCCTGTCGCGCAATCCCCGTGACCAGGCCTCCTACGAGGCGGACGTGGTGCGCATCGACATGCTGTCGACGGAGGGATTAACCAGTTGGAAGCCGGACGATTGACCCCCGCATGAGCGACGATTGTTTCCGCCGGGACACCTGCCGACTTTGCGGCGGTTCCGAAATGACCATGGTGCTCGAGCTGACGCCGACGCCGCCGGCCAACGCATTCGTTACCGAAGCCGACCTCGAGACGCCGCAGCGGGCCTTCCCCCTTAGCCTGTTCTTCTGCGAGGCCTGCGCCCATGTGCAGTTGCTGGACGTGGTGGACCCCCGGGTCCTGTTCGAGAACTACGTCTACGTGTCTGGAACCTCGGCCGTGTTCGTCAAACATTTCGAGGACTACGCGGACGAGATCGTCGAGCGGTTCAAGCCCGAGGCGGCGGACCAATTGGTGGTCGATATCGGGTCCAATGACGGCACCTTGTTGAGCGGCTTCAAGAGCCGCGGGTTCAACGTACTCGGCGTCGACCCGGCCCGGGACATCGCCGCCGAGGCGACGGCCCGGGGGATCGAGACCGAGGCGGCGTTCTTCACCTCCGCGTGGGCCGGAGAAATCCGCGCGGCGCGGGGCCCGGCCGCGGTGATCACCGCCAACAACGTCTTCGCCCACGCCGACGACCTGGCCGATATCACCGAAGGCATCGCCCGGCTTTTGGCGCCGGAAGGCGTCTTCGCCTTCGAGGTCTCCTACCTGGCCGATGTTTACGAGAAAACCCTGTTCGACACCATTTACCATGAGCATCTCGCCTATCACTCTGTGAAGCCGCTGGTCCGGTTCTTCGAGAATTTCAAGCTGAGGCTTTTCTCCGCCCGGCGGGTCGACAGCCACGGCGGTTCCTTGCGGGGCTACGTGGGCCATGCGGACGGCCCCTGGGCCGACGACGGCAGCGTCGCCGAACTGCTGGCCATGGAACAGGACATGGGGCTGCACGAGGCCGCCACGTTCATCGATTTCGCCCGCAACATCGACGCCGTCGGCGAGGAGATTCGCCGGGTGTTGGCTGAGTTCAAGGACGCCGGCAAGAGCGTCGCGGCCTTCGGCGCGCCGGCCAAGGCGACGACCCTCATGTATCACTTCGGCATCGGCCCCGAGGTCATTGATTTCATTGTCGACGACAGCCCGCTGAAGCAGGGTATGTATTCACCGGGGATGCATATTCCCGTCGTTCCCTCCGAGGCGCTCTACGAACGGCGGCCCGACGCGGTAGTGGTCCTGGCCTGGAACTTCGCCGAGCCGATCATGGAGAACCACCGGGCCTACACCGACGGCGGCGGCAGATTCATCGTGCCGTTGCCGTCCGTTCGCGTGGTCTGACTGGGCGGGGTCGGCGCTTTGCCTCAACCAACGGGAACCGTCCCATGAAGGTCATGGAAACCAGCCTGGAGGGGGTTCTGAAGATCGAGCCGCCCATGATCTTCACCGATCATCGGGGCACCTTCGTGGAAACCTACAACGAGGCCCTCTATCACCAGGCCGGCATCACCCAGAAGTTCGTCCAGGATGACATTTCCGTCTCCAAGCAGAACGTGCTGCGCGGCCTGCATGGCGACGCCACCACCTGGAAGCTGGTTTCGTGTTCGGAGGGCGAGGTCTTCCTCGCGGTGGTCAATTTCGATGAGAGCTCGGCCCAGTACCTGAAATGGGAAACCTTTTCCCTTTCCGAGGAAAACCGGCTGCAGGTCCTGGTCCCGCCGAACTTCGCCAATGGGCATCTGGTTTTGTCGCCGCGGGCCATCTTCAACTACAAGCAGACCACCTATTACGACCGGGCCGGGCAGTTCTCCCTCAAATGGGACGACCCGGCCTTCGGCATCGACTGGCCGATCCGGGATCCCATCCTGTCGGAGCGGGATTCGACGGCGGCGTACCTTTAGGCCAGCTCGCGGACGGCTTCCGCGATGTGGTCGGTGCCGAGGCCGAAGCGGTCCAGCAGGTAGTTGCGGCCGCCGTTCTCGAAGTAGTAGCGCTCCGGAAGCCCCAGGCGTTTGAGCTTGGCCGGCACGCCCTGATCCAGGAGGAACTCGCCGATGGCGCTGCCGAAGCCGCCGTCCAGGCATTGTTCCTCGACGCTGACGACGGCGTCGAACTTGGAAAGCACGGCCGCCAGCCGGTCCGTGTTCAACGGCTTGATCCGGTAAAGATCGATGACGGCCGGGTTCAGGCCGTCGGCCTGCAGGGCCGCCTTGGCGGCATTTGCCCGGTGCAGCAGGAAGCCCGACGAGACGATGGCGACCTTCTCACCGGCCGAGATTTCGTCGAATCCGTCGGCCAGGCCCGGATCGCCGTTCACCGCGTCCATGTCCGGTAGGGCGTCGCGGTCGAGCCGGATGTAACGGAGCTTCGGGTTTTGCAGGGTCAACTCGGCCATGGCGACGCTGCTGGGGCAATCCCGGGCGGTCAGTACATCGAGGCCGGCGATCGCCCGCATGCAGGCGATGTCCTCGGTCAGGTAGTGGGTCGGCCCGGAATCCGCGTAGCCCAGTCCGACGCCGACGGCGATGATCGTCACCGGCAGGTCCATCATCGCCAGCGCGCATTTCGTCTGCTCCAGGCAGCGCAGCGAAATGAACGGCGCCATGGCATAGACGTAGTCGATCGTTAATAAGCCGTTTTGAGCGCTGGGAATGGCGTTGTCGCGGTCAATATTGCGGCGATGATTTTGCGTAAAAGTTTCCTCAACCACTTGAGGATGAGTCGGAGGTTGTAACCGACGGCGCTCATGACGGCATTGATTTGGTCACCGAGGCGGCCTTTGAGGAAGT
>Ga0209568_1000036_pt1 | contig 47443 bp, 56 predicted proteins | sample WorMetOlspDAHAB2_FD_187406 | JGI IMG/M metagenome (GOLD analysis project Ga0209568, IMG submission 187406) | Marine gutless worms symbiont microbial communities from Max Planck institute for Marine Microbiology, Germany - Olavius sp. DAHAB.2... ...
CAAGTGAAGTCTGTGCGTAGGGGAATGCCGCGTGCCATGGAAAAACTCCTCTGTTTTCCATGTTGAATCACACCCCGCCTAACAGTCCCTTAATGAGTCAAACTTTTTACAGCTTGGTATTAGGGGTCGTGTTTGCGGTAAGAGGCGAGGCTCGATGACGTAAAAACCGCCGAATCGGCGGCGCCTAAGTTTACTGTGGCGGGCGCCGGATCATCCCGCCCAGGTCCCGGCCGGCGAAGATATGGACGTGGAAGTGGGGCACTTCCTGGTGCGCGTCGCGGCCGTGGTTGGCCAGCATGCGGTAGCCGCCGTCCACGGCGCCGGCCTCCCTGGCCACCGTGCCGACGGCCCGGAAGAAACCGGCGATCTCCGCCTCCGAGGCCTTGGCGGCGAAATCGTCCATGGACACGTAGGCGCCCTTCGGCACCACCAGGATATGGGTCGGCGCCTGCGGCTGGATGTCCTTGAAGGCGAGCGCCCAGTCATCCTCGTAGACCTTGTCGCAGGGCAGCTCGCCGCGTAGAATCTTGGCGAATACGTTGTTCTCGTCGTAGGCCATTCCCCTAGTCCTTTCCGTCTTCTCCGCCGCCCGCGCGGGACGCTTTCTCGGCGATGCCGGAGGTGCCGACCCGCCGGTCCAGTTCCGCCCAGACCTCTTCGGGCTGGATCTCGTGCTCGGCCCAGAGCACCAACAGGTGATACAGCAGGTCGCCGCTCTCGGCGATGACCTGTTCGCGGGACTGGGCCAGGGCCGCCACCATCACCTCGGCCGCCTCCTCGCCCAGCTTCTTGGCGATGCGCGGCCGGCCATCGGCGAACAGTTGCGCCGTGTAGGATTGCGCCGCGTCGCCGCCACGCCGGCCGGCGATCACCCGGTAAAGCTCTTCCAGAATTTCCGCGTCCCTGCTCACGGTGTGTTATCCCCCTCCCCGCTCGCCACTTCCCGCACCGGCACCCCGGCGGCGGCCATGTGGGCCTTCGCCTCGCCGATGGTATAGGTGCCGAAATGGAAAATCGAGGCCGCCAGGACCGCCGAGGCATGGCCTTCCGTGACGCCCTCCACGAGGTGATCCAGGGTGCCGACGCCGCCGGACGCGATTACCGGGATCGGCACCGCGTCGGCCACCGCCCGGGTCAGGGGCAGGTTGAAGCCCTGCTTGGTACCGTCCCGGTCCATGGAGGTGAGCAGGATCTCGCCGGCCCCGTAGTCGCTCATGCGCCGTGACCAGCCCACCGCGTCGATGCCCGTGGGCTTTCGCCCGCCGTGGGTGAAGATCTCGAAGCGCTCCCCACCATGTCCCGCGTCGGCGGAGCCGACGACACTCTTCGCGTCCACGGCCACGACGATGCACTGGCTGCCGAATTTCTCAGCGGCCTCGCGGACGAACTCCGGGTTGTGCACAGCGGCGGTGTTGATGGAGACCTTGTCGGCGCCGGCCAGGAGCAGCTTGCGGATGTCGTCCGTGGTCCGGACCCCGCCGCCGACGGTCAGCGGCATGAAGCATTGTTCGGCCGTGTGGCCGACCACGTCGTAGATGGTGTCGCGGTTCTCGTGGCTGGCGGTGATGTCCAGGAAACAGAGCTCGTCGGCGCCGGCGGCGTCGTAGACCCGGGCCTGCTCGACGGGATCGCCGGCGTCCACCAGGTCGACGAAATTGACGCCCTTGACGACGCGTCCCTGATCCACGTCCAGACAGGGGATGACCCGGGCCTTCAGCATCAGGCCGCCTCCCCCAGGAGCGCCACGGCGGCGGTCACGTCGATGCGCCCGTCGTAGACGGCGCGGCCGCTGATCACCCCTTCCAGCTTGCCCGTGGCGGCGGCCTTGACGGCCCGGAGGTCATCCATGCTCGAGACCCCGCCGGACAGGATCACCGGGATTTCCACGGCCTCGGCCATGGCGATGGTCGCCTCGATGTTGGGCCCCTGCATGGCGCCGTCCCGGGAGATGTCCGTGTAGATGAGCGCGGCGGCGCCGGCGTCCTGGAAGCGCCGAGCCAAGTCGATGGCGGTGATCTCGGCGGTCTCCGCCCAGCCCTCCACGGCGACAAGGCCGTCGCGGGCGTCGATACCCAGCGCGACGCGGCCCGGGTGGCGCTTGCAGGCCGCTTTCACCAGCTCCGGATCGCGTACCGCGACGGTCCCCAGGATCACCCGCTCGACCCCCTTCTCCAGCCACATGGCGATGGTCGCCTCGTCACGGATGCCGCCGCCCAGTTCCACGGGGATGGTGAGGGCCGCGAGGATCACCTCCACGGCGGCGCCGTTCACGGGCCTGCCCTCGAAGGCGCCATTGAGATCAACAAGATGCAGCCATTGGCTGCCGTTCTGCTCGAACAACGCCGCCTGAGCCGCTGGATCGTCGTTGAAAACCGTCGCCTGGTCCATGTCGCCGCGCAGAAGCCGCACGCACTGGCCGTCCTTCAAATCGATGGCCGGAAAAAAGATCATGGCGCCCACCCCAGGAAATTCTCGATCAGTTTCAAGCCCGTGGCCTGGCTTTTCTCCGGGTGGAACTGGGTGCCCACCAGGTTGGCCCGGCCGACGGCGGCGCTCAACGGGCCGCCGTAATCGGTGCTGGCCAATTGGTCCGCCGGGTTGGCGCAGGCGAAGGCGTAAGAATGCACGAAATAGGCATGCGCGCCGGCCTCGATGCCGGCGAAAACCGGGTGCCGGGGTTCCGGAAAGCTTAATTGGTTCCAGCCCATATGGGGGATTTTTAAAGTTTTGTCTGAGGGCTGGATGGCGGCCACCTCGCCGGCGATCCAGTCGAACCCGGGGGTTTCGCCATGCTCCAGGCCGCGGCTCGCCATCAGCTGCATGCCGACGCAGATGCCGAGGAACGGCCGGCCTTTTTCGTGAACCGCCTGGGTGATCGCCTCGAGCATGCCGTCGACGGCCTGCAGGCCGGCCTTGCAGTCGGCGAAGGCGCCGACGCCGGGCAGCACGACACGGTCGGCTTGGGCCACCGCGTCGGCGTCGGCGGTGACGGTGACGGTGGTCGCCGCACCCGCTTCGGCCACGGCCCGCTCGAAGGCCTTGGCAGCGGAACGCAGGTTCCCCGATCCGTAATCGACGATGCAGACACTCATGTGACCGCGTCCGCCGCCGCGTCGGGCTGGTCCGAAAGGTAAGCGTAAAGGGCGGTGTCGACGTTGCGCCCGGCCGAGACGCCGGTCTCCACGTAGCCGCGGCCCTCGAGGCCGCGGCGGTGCAGGTCGTTGGCCAGGAGCCCGACTATCACCGACCAGCCCAAGGACAGGGCCGCCTGGGCCGGCGGGTTGGCGCCGAGACCCTGGGTGACGGCGCCGAGCACCAGCGGCACGGCGAATAGCACCACCGCCGGCAGCCACAACCGGTGCCACAGCGCCCATAGGGAAGCGAACAGGAAGGCCGGCCAGCAGAAGCCCTCCTTGATCAGGGTGATGTCCCGGTCCGGTTCCAGGCCGTGACGGCGGACGTGGACGGAATAGACGCGCATGGTGTGATCTCCCGGGGCCGGCGCCTTCGCCGTCTACAAGGAACCGCCCAGCACGCCCTTGGTGGACGGCACCTCGTCGGCCTTGCGCGGATCGATGGCCACCGCGGCACGCAGTGCGCGGGCCAGCCCCTTGTAGCAGGACTCGACGATGTGGTGGTTGTTCTCGCCGTAAAGGTTCTCCACGTGCAGCGTGATGCCGGCCGCCTGGGCGAAGGCCTGGAACCACTCCTTGAACAGTTCCGTATCCATGTCGCCGAGCTTCGGCTTGGAGAAATCCACCCGCCAGACCAGGTAGGGCCGGTTGGAGATATCCAGGACCACCCGGCTCAGGGTCTCGTCCATGGGGCTCAAGGCTTCGGCGAAACGGGTGATGCCGCGGCGCTCGCCCAAGGCCTCGTTGACGGCCTCGCCGATGGCGATGCCCGTGTCCTCCGTGGTGTGGTGGAAATCGATGTGCAGATCGCCCTTCGCCTGGACGGTCAGGTCCATGAGGCTGTGGCGGGACAGTTGCTCGAGCATGTGATCGAGAAAACCAATCCCCGTGTTGACGTCGTAGGTTCCGGTGCCGTCCAGGTCCACGGAGACGGCGATTTCCGTCTCCTTGGTCCGGCGCTCTACCTTGGCGGTCCGCATGGCGCATGCCTCCGTATTCGATGGGGCGTCCTTGTAGCAGGAACCGCCCGCCGCCGCCAGCCCGCAGGGGCACCGCCCGGCGGCGGCGGAAAATCCCACGGGCGACTTGACTCCGGCGCTTCACAAACCGAAATCCTCGGGTATAGTCGGCCCGCGCGTCGCCCCGAAGGCGTGCACGGGCGGCTCTCCCTGAAACCCGGGATACAGGCGAACAGATGAACGAAGGAACTCCAACCTGGCACGGCACCACCATCCTCTCCGTGCGCAAGGGCGGCAAGGTGGTCATCGCCGGCGACGGCCAGGTCAGCCTCGGCGACACGGTGATCAAGGGCTCGGCGAAGAAGGTGCGGCGCTTGACGGACGGCAAGGTGATCGCCGGTTTCGCCGGCGCCACGGCCGACGCCTTTACGCTCTTCGAGCGCCTGGAGGGCAAGCTGGAACAGTATCCGGGGCAGCTCACCCGGGCCTGCGTGGAGATGGCCAAGGACTGGCGCACGGACCGCTACCTCAGGCGCCTGGAGGCGATGATGGCGGTGGCCGATGCGGACGTCTCCTTGGTGCTCACCGGCAACGGCGACGTTTTGGAGCCCGACGACGGGGTGATCGGCATCGGGTCCGGGGGCAATTACGCCCTGGCCGCGGCCCGGGCCCTTGTCGACCGCGAGGACATGGACGCCGAGGCCATCGCCCGGAAGGCCATGCAGATCGCCGCCGAGATCTGCGTCTACACCAACACCCAGGTGGTGGTGGAATCCCTATGACCGACACAAGCTTCACGCCGCGCGAGATCGTTTCCGAACTGGACCGCTTCATCGTCGGCCAGAGCGACGCCAAGCGGGCCGTGGCCATCGCGCTTCGCAACCGCTGGCGGCGCCAGCAGCTGGACGAGACCATGCGCGAGGAGGTGCTGCCGAAGAACATCCTGATGATCGGCCCGACAGGCGTCGGCAAGACGGAGATCGCCCGGCGCCTGGCCCGGCTCGCCCAGGCGCCGTTCATCAAGGTGGAAGCCACCAAGTTCACGGAAGTGGGCTACGTCGGCCGCGACGTCGAGCAGATCATCCGCGACCTGGTGGAGATGGCCATCCACATGATCCGCGAGCGCCGGCGCAAGCAGGTGCTGGCGAAGGCCGAGGTACTGGCCGAGGAACGGGTCATCGACGCCCTGGTGGGCGAGAACGCCGGCGCCGATACCCGCGACAAGTTCCGCAAGATGCTGCGCGAGGGCCAGTTGGACGACCGGGAGGTGGAGATCCAGGTCACCGATTCCGGCGGCGGCCTGCCGACCTTCGACATCCCCGGCATGCCCGGCGCCCAGATGGGCACGCTCAACCTGAACGACATGCTCGGCAAGGCCTTCGGCCAGCAGACCAAGCTGAAGAAGATGAGCGTCGCCGATTCCTACGACGTCTTGGTCAACGACGAGAGCGACAAGCTCCTGGATGAGGAGCAGGTTGTGAAGGAAGCCATCGAAGCCGTTGAAAACAATGGCATTGTCTTCCTTGACGAGATCGACAAGATCACCGCGCGCTCGGAACGCATGGGCGCCGACGTGAGCCGCGAGGGGGTGCAGCGCGACCTTCTGCCGTTGATCGGGGGCACCACGGTTTCGACCAAGCACGGGCCGGTGAAGACGGACCACGTGCTGTTCATCGCCTCCGGCGCCTTCCACGTGGCGAAGCCCGCCGACATGCTGCCGGAGCTGCAGGGCCGGCTGCCGATCCGGGTCGAACTGCGGGCCCTGACGCGGGCTGATTTCGTCCGCATCCTGACCGAGCCGGAATCCAGTTTGATCAAGCAATACAAGGCCTTGATGGGAGTCGAGGAGGTGGACCTGAGCTTCACCGAGGACGCCATCGAATGCATCGCCGATCTGTCGGCGGAGATCAACCAAGGTGTCGAGAACATCGGGGCCCGGCGGCTCCATACGGTGATGGAGAAGCTGATGGAGGAGATCAGCTTCACCGCATCCGAGCGTAGCGGCGAGGCCATCGAGATCACCGCCGAGACGGTCGAGACCAACGTCGCCGAGCTGGCCAAGAACGCCGACGTGCGTAAGTTCATTCTGTAAAAGAAATCTGGTTCTAGGGGCTTAAGGGAGTTTCTTGAGCCGCCGCCTCAAGAAACCTTCACAAGCTCAATGGGTGGGCCCCTTAAGGGGTGCTTGTCGGCCGTGGATCTCGGCCAGTATCCAGTCCAGGGTTTCTTCATCCAGATCCTTAATTTTATCCGCCAAGATATTGGCAAGTTCGGTGGCTTTCGGGCTGAGCCCGGCGGTGTCGACGACGATCCGGGGGTGCGACAGTTCGGCCAGGCGCCGCAGCTCCTCGGCGTCGTCCCACATGAGGTCGAAATAGCCGCAGACCTGCTGCACCAGTCCGGAGCCGGGGCGGCCCCGGTGACCGTGTTCGAGGGCCGAGAAGTAGGCCGACGAGACCCCCAGGTCCTCGGCCATCTTCTTCAGGGTGATTCCATGCTTCTTGCGAAGCTCCCGGATCTTGGTTCCGAAAGGCGTCATTTCCGTCTCCGCAGCAAAACGTACAAGGCCCCCTCGCCGCCGTCGCGGCTCGCCGCATAATCGAAGGCCCGGACCCAATGGCGCAAGGGCGCCTCGTTCAACCATCGGGGCACCGCCGCGCGCAGCACCCCGACGGCGCCGTCGGCCCGGAGCCCCTTGCCGGTGATCACCAGGGTGGTGCGCCGGCCGCTCATGTAGGCGTTCTCCAGGAAGCTGACCAGGGCGCGATAGGCCTCCACCTGGGTCAGTCCATGAAGATCAATCCGAGACTCTACTTTGACCTGTCCCCTGCGTAAGCGTAACTGAGTGCGCTTATCCAGGCCCGGCGCCGCGCCGTGCTTTAAATCTAAGGCGTTTTGATTGCTCTTATATGGTTCTGGCGCCAGGATTCGCGGCTTAGAGGGTGCCGGCTGATCTTGTTTGCCGACTCGGGTGGCCGGCGTCGCCGTTTTCGGTTTCGTCAAGGGCGTTACCCCGCGGGCCACCTGGTTCCACAGGCTGACCTCGTCGGCATCGAGGGCCCGCTCGCCCGGGGCCTTGCTGGGGGCGCGTTTAGGCATCGGCGTCATCGACGATAACGATATGCAGGCGTTGCGGCCCGTGGGCGCCCAACAGAAGGGTCTGCTCGATGTCGGCGGTTCGCGACGGGCCGGTGACCCAGTTGACGGTGCGCGGCATGGCCGCGCCGGCCCCCATGTGGCCCCGAAGCCGCGTCCAGACCGCCTCGTAGTCGCCGTCGATGTTGGCCGCATGGATCACCGCGATGTGGTTGGGCGGCACGAAGTTCAAGGTGGTCGGGTTGTCGGGCCCGGAAAGAAAGACCAGGGTGCCGGTCTCGGCGACGGCGCCGAAGGCCCGGCTGACGCTGACCGCGTCTCCACCCTCGGCGCTCCCTGAGGAGATGCGCAACATGGGCTGTTCGGACCAGGCCACCTGGTCGAGGGACGGCGCGGCGCGCAAGGCCGGCGGCAGGTTGTTGTCGGCCAGGTAGCGGGCCACCTCGCCGGGCAGCTCGGCCAGCCCGGCGATGCGGGCGACGCTGGCCTCGACCCGCTCGGCCTCGGCGGTGAACAGGGCCAGGCGGGCCTCGGCGTCACCCCGGGCCCGGGCCGGGATCAGGTTGGCCGGGTGTTCGGCGAGGCGGGCACGCGCCGCCGCCGGGTCCCGCTGGTCGCGCTTCAGGGCCGTCTTGAGGGTGCCCAGGATCTGGTCGCGGGGCGTGCTCATGGCCGGTTGTTCCTCAGCCATTCGCCGCTGGCGTCGCCGCGCGCCCCCTTATGCCATTGGGCGATGAAGGTGTCGCCCTGGGGTGCCGGGAGATCGCGGCCGCCGGTCCAGCCGCCGGCCAGGGGCAGCCAACGGAAACGGCCGCGCCGCCGCCCGAGCGACCCGAGCAGGGCGACGCCGAGCCCCATGGCCCAGCGGTAGATGCGCGGACGCCGGGCCAGCGCCGCCCAGGCGCCCAGCGCCCAGCGGGCGGCGGCGCCGGTGCGCTTCGATTCGAACTGCTTCTGGCGCCAGGCCCGGAGCATGCGCGGCAGCGGGATGCGCATGGGGCACACACTCTCGCAACGTCCGCATAGGGTCGAGGCGTTGGGCAGGTGGCCGGCCTCGTCGAGGCCGATGAGGCCGGGGATCAGCACCGCCCCCATGGGCCCGGAATAGACCCAGCCGTAGGCGTGGCCGCCGACGGAACGGTAGACCGGGCAATGGTTGAGGCAGGATCCGCAGCGGATGCACCTCAGCATCTCGTGGAACTCGCTGCCGATCAGCTTCGAGCGGCCGTTGTCCAGCAGCACGACGTGGTATTCCTCGGGCCCGTCGGCGTCGCCGGGGCGCCGGGGGCCGGTGCAGAAGGTGTTGTAGACGGCCATTTCTTGGCCGGTGGCGGAGCGGGCCAGGACCCTGAGAATGGTGGTCGCGTCCTCCAGCGTCGGCACCACCTTCTCGATGCTGGCGATGACGATGTGGACCCGCGGCAAAGCATAGGTGAGGTCGGCGTTGCCTTCGTTGGTGACCAGCACGTTGGAGCCGGTCTCGGCGATCAGCATGTTGGCCCCGGTGAGGCCCACGTCGGCCTCCAGGAACTCCTGGCGCAGCTTGTTGCGGGCTTCCTCCAGGAGCTTCCGCGGCTCGTCCAGGGGCCGGGCCGGGTCCAGGTCGTGGTGGCTTTCGCGGAAGGTCTCCTCCACCTGGCCCATGGAGAGGTGGATGGCCGGCGCGATGATGTGGCTCGGCGGTTCCTTGCGGAGCTGGATGATGTACTCGCCGAGGTCCGTCTCGACGGGCCGGATGCCCTCCGCTTCCAGGTGCTCGTTGATGGCGATCTCCTCGCCGATCATGGATTTGCTCTTGGTCACCGTCTTGGCGCCGGCGGCATGGCAGATCTCGGCGATCTTGGCCCGCGCCGCGTCGGCGTCGGCACACCAATGGACCTGGCCGCCGGTCTCCGTCACCTTGTCCTCGAAGGCCTCCAGATAAAAATCCAGATTGTCGAGGACGTGGTTCTTGATCTCCCGGGCCTGGTCGCGCAGGTCCTCGAACTCGGGCAGCCGCGCCGCCGCCTGCAGGCGTTTCAGGGGAAAGCCCTGGCCCAGTTTCTTCAGCGCGTCCTGAAGCTGCGCGTCGGCCAGCGCGCCCCGGGCGTTGTCCTTGAACTGGCGGGTCGTCGATTCCATGGCGCCGCTCAGTCCTCGGCCTCGCCGATGGCCGCCAGGTCCTTCATGTCGGCCAACACCTCGGCGACGTGGCGGACCTGAACCGGGCTGCCCTGGCGCTTCAGCTTGCCGGCCATGTTGATCAGGCAGCCGAGATCACCGCCGAGCACCATGTCGGCGCCGGTGGCTTCGATGTCGGCGGCCTTGGCGGTGACGATCTGGTCCGACACGGCGCCGTACTTCACACAGAACAGGCCGCCGAACCCACAACAGGTTTCCGCCTCCTCTCCCTCATTCAAGGTCAATCCGGCAACCTTATTCAGCAGCTCCCGGGGCTGCGCCTTGATCCCCAGCTCCCGCAGGCCGGAACAGGAGTCATGGTAGGTGGCCGTGACGGGCCAAGATACGGGCAATTCATTAATCTTACAGACCGATGTTAAGAATTGGGTCAATTCATATGTCTTATCTGCTAAAGCTTCGGCGCGCGGCAACCAATTAGGATCATCCCGAAATGCTTCAGGGTAGTGGGTCTTGATGGTGCCGCCGCAAGAGCCGGACGGGATGACCACGTAATCGAAGCCTTCGAAGGTGGCGATCACTTGCCGCGCGATGCTACGCGCGTCCGCCGCGTCGCCGGAATTGTAGGCCGGTTGGCCGCAGCAGGTCTGTGATTCCGGCACCTCGACGCGACAGCCCGCCGCCTCCAAAAGCCGCGCCGTGGCGAACCCCACCGCCGGGCGCATGAGGTCCACTAGGCAGGTGGCAAACAGGCCGACCCGGGGGCCCGCCGGCTGCGGTTCCCGGTCGGTGGCTTGCGTGGCTGGGGTTTCGGCGCTCATGGCCCATTATTGGCCGCCGGGCGGCAGCGGCGCAAGTCCCGGAAACCCTTAGATCGGATCGTGTTCTTTCGGAACCGCTCGGGTTCCGATTCAGCGCGTCAATCCGATCGGTTTAATAATCGTGGTCCCTCAGAAGGTGGGTTTCTTGACGGCGCTGCGGGGCAACAGCATGTAGAACCGCCCTTTCTGTTTCATGATCCCCGCCTTGGCCCCGGCGGCGGCCCCGTGGCCCCAGAAGAAATCGCCGCGCACCGTGCCTTTGATGGCGCTGCCCGTGTCCTGAGCGATGACGATGCGCCTGAGCGGTTTTTCCGGCTTCCTCCCCGGTTCCGTGGTGACCAGCCAGAGCGGCGCGCCCAAGGGGATGGCTCGGCGGTCGACGGCGAGGCTGCGCATGGGCGTGAGCACCACGCCCTGGGCGCCGATGGGCCCGTCGCCCTTCAGCACCCGGAAGAATACGAAGGACTGGTTCTTGCGCATCACCGCCTGGCCGGCCACCGGATTGTCCTCCAGCCAACGGCGGATCGCCGGCATGGTGACGTCCTTCATGCGCATGACGCCCGCCGCCACCAGCTCGCGCCCGATGGCCGTGTAGCGCCGGCCGTTGCGCCCGGCATAGCCCAGGCGCACATGCGAGCCGTCCGGCAGGATGATCCGCCCGGAGCCCTGGATGTGCAGGAAGAAGGCATCCACGGGATCGTTTACCCAGAGGATCTCGAGCTGCTGTCCGGCCAGGGCGCCCTGCTCGATTTCAGCCCGCGAGTGATAGGGCACATAGCGTTTGCCCACCAATCGGCCGGCGATCTGTTCGCCCTTCCATTTATCGTCGAAACCACCGAGGTCCGCGGAGATCAGGTCCTTGGGCAACGCATAGAGGGGATGGCGGAAGGTGGCGTCCGGCCTCCACGCTCCCTTCAGCTCGGGCTCGTAGTAGCCGGTGATCAGGCCGGTGCGGGATCGGTGCCCGGAGACCGCGTAGGCCAGGAACCGGCTCTCGAAGTAATACTGGGCTTCCGTGTCGTTGCCCGGGCGGATCACCTGGGCCGCGTCGCAAAGCGTCACCCAGTCGGAGATGCGGCCCATCCTGGCATCCGGCCCCATGGCCTGGTCCGGGGGTTGCTTGCGCAGCCGCGCGCAGGAGCGGAGGAACGGCGCCAGGGCCTGGCTGTGACGTTCCGCCTTCCAGCCCGGCAGTTCCTTGAAGGGAATTTCCGTCAGAAACAGATCGGCGTCCACCGGGGCCACCGGGTCCGGCGGCGCCGGCGGCAGCAGGGCATCGAGGGTTTCGCAGGCCGCCAGGGCGACCAATCCGATGGCCAGGACGGCGGCGCGGACAACCGCGCGCAAGGGCGGCCGTTGGTCAATCAAGGCTGCGGGTCGCCACCAATTGCCAGTTGGGATCGCGCGAGCGGGTGTCACGGGCGAAGGTCCAGAAATCGATCACGTCGGCCACCTGATTGGGGTTGCCCTCGATAACCTGGCCCTGGTCGTCGCGCACCACGTTGACCTGCTCGCTGAGGAATTTCACCGTCACGTGGGCGTGGCCGCCGTCCATGTAGGCCTCGACGATATCCGCCGAGCGGATCCCCACCAGGGTGTCCTCCATGACGTGGCCGGCCGCTTCCCGATTGTCGATGGCGGCGCGGAAGTTGCCGAAGACCTCCGGACTGAGGAGGTTTTCCAGGGTATCGCGGTTACCGGAAGCATAGGCGCCGAGGATCATCTCGAAGGCGACCCGCCCGCCCACCAGGAAGTCTTCCATGTTGAAGCTCGGGTCGGCGGAGCGGATCTGCGCCACCCCGGCGGCGAGCGCGTCGTCGGCGATCACCTCTTCGCTGAAATCGGGATCGGCATCCATGCCGTCGGCGGCGAAGCCCTCGTCGCTGCGGTCCGGCAGCTGCACCACGTTGTCATTGCCGTTCTCGTCCGCCGTGTCCCGCTTGAAGGGATCGCGATAACCGCCCTCGTGCCCGTCGCGCCGGCCCAGCACGCCGCGCAGGCGCAAAATAAGGAAGACCGCGATCATCGCGAACAGAATAATGTCGATGAATTGGAATCCGTTGCCCATTGCCGCTTCTCGGCTCCCCGGGACGGTCGTTGTAGACCCGTGGGAGACAGTCGGTTAAAACGTGCCGGTCACGACCGCCCGGCCGATGATGGCCACACAGGACCACGTTACCGGTTTCCGCCGCCCAGGTCCATAAACCGTTGGCGACGGAACCCTTCGGACTTTAGATAAGCCGCGGCGCGGCAAAGGGCAAGTATGCTACCTTGGTTATTGGCCGCCTTCGTTACCGTCCCCATCGCCGAGATCGCCGTTTTCATCGAGGTGGGCGGCCGGTTCGGCCTGTGGCCGACCATCGGTGCCGTGTTCGCCACCGCCGTGGCCGGCACCTGGCTGATCCGCCAGCAGGGCCTGTCGGTGATCCGCGACGTGCAGACGGAACTGGAGGCGGACCGGTTCCCTGCCCGTCAGTTGTTCGACGGTTTGTGTCTTCTGGTGGCCGGCGCGCTTTTGCTGACGCCGGGGTTCATCACCGACACCATCGGTTTCCTGCTGTTGGTCCCGGTAACCCGCAACCTCATGGGGGCCGGCGTGCTGAGGCGCGTCCAGGTGCACATGGAGGCGGCCGCCCGGGGCGACGGACCGCAGCCGCCGGGCGGCGGCACGGTGATCATCGACGGCGAGTTCGAGGACCTGACCGGCCGTGAGGGCGGCCCCGACGGACCGAAACCGCCGCCCAGCCTGCCCAAGGATTAGGAGGGGGCGTGGAAGGCCTTTGAGAGTTGTCCATCCGGGTCATCCATGATAGCCACAAGGCCCCCTCAACTGGAGATCGATCATGGCCGACGAAAACGCGACCCCGAATGCCGGCGACGCCCCTGGGCCCGAGGGCATCCCGCCCATTGTCGTCAACGCACAGTACATCAAGGATCTGTCCTTCGAGGCGCCGACGGCGCCGGCCATTTACGGCGAGATGCAGAAGAATGCGCCGGACGTCCAGGTTTCCGTGAACGTCGATTTCTCCGAGTTCGAGAACAACCTGTTCGAGGTGGTCCTCAAGGTCGAAGCCCGCTGCCTGGTGGCCGAGGAAGTGGCGTTCCTTTTGGAGCTCGACTACGCCGGTCTGTTCACACTGAACGTGGACGACGACGTCAAGGGCCCGGTGCTGTTGATCGAGTGCCCGCGCCTGTTGTTCCCCTTCGCCCGCAACATCCTGGCCGACGTCTCACGGAACGGCGGATTCCCGCCGCTGATGCTGGGGCCCATGGATTTCGCCGCCCTCTATCAGGCGGAACTGGAGGAGCAGGGCGAGGCGGCCGGCGCCCAGGCGCCGGAATCGTCCATCATCCTTCCCGATTGAGCCCGGGCTCGATCCGATCCCTCAGCCGCGCCACACGGGTTCGTCCAGGCGCTCAACGAAGGCCTCGTGGGCCGCGAGCTCGTCCGCCGAGGGCTGATGCGGCCGGGGCGGGCGCTCGGTTTTCGATACGGCCGCGGCGACGGTGCCTTCGGCTTTCGCCGGCCCGGTCAGGCTGAGCCCCCGCTGGCGCCCACCGATCAGTTCCAGATAGACCTCGGCCAACAGTCGCGCATCCAACAGCGCGCCGTGCAGGTCGCGCTCGGAGTTGTCGATCTGAAAACGCTTGCACAGCGCGTCCAGGTTGGCCGGCGCGCCCGGGAACTTGCGCCGGGCGATGCGCACCGTGTCGATGGCGCGGTCCATGGAAAGCGGCTCCAGGCCCGCCATGGTGAGCTCGGCGTTGATGAAGCCCATGTCGAACTCGGCGTTGTGAATCACCAGGTTGACATTCCCGATGAACGCCACGAAGGTCTCCACCACGTCGGCGAAGTGGGGCTTGTCGGCCAGGAACGCCTCCGAGAGGCCGTGCACGGCGAAGGCCTGCTCGGGCATGTCCCGTTCCGGGTTGATGTAGGCATGGAAGGTCTCGCCGGTGGCCACCTGATTGACCATCTCGACGCAGCCGATCTCGACGATGCGGTGGCCGCTTTTCGGGTCCAGGCCCGTGGTTTCCGTATCCAGGACGATTTCACGCATCACCGCGCTCCTCTCTCGCCCAGGATTTCCGCTTACCCAAACCGGCGTCGTGGCCCGGGTGGCCAATGCCGGGCCGGCCAGGATTGAACTTCTGCGAGAATTTTACGAATTGTCCGCAAACTCTCAAGACGCCCGAGGCCCGTGGGCACGACAAAATCGCTGCGCTGGCGCTTTTCCACGTCGGGCGTTTGCTGGGCCAGGATGTGGTCCAGGCGTTCGCGGCTCATGCCGGGCCTGGAAAGCACCCGAGCAGCCTGCACGAAGGGCGGCGCGGAGACGGTGATCACCGCGTCACAGCCCCGCTCGCCGCCAGTTTCGAACAGCAGGGGCACGTCGAGGACGACCACCGGGCACTTGCGCCGCGCCGCGATCTCTAGGAACCGCCGTTTGTGGCGGGCCACCCGGGGATGCAGGATGGCCTCCAGGCGGCGCAGTTCGTCGGGATTATCGAAGACCAGGGCGCCCAGCTTCTTTCGGTCGATGAGGCCTGCGTCCTCGACGCCGGGGAAGGCCGCCGCCACCGCCGCCACCGCCGCGCCGCCCGGGCCGAGCAGCGCATGGACGGCCGCGTCGGCGTCGTGCACCGGCACGCCAAGACGGCGGAAGTCGTCCGCGGCGGTGGATTTCCCCATGCCGATGGAACCGGTCAGCCCGAGGATCAGCACAGCTTACCCCTCCAGTTGGGCGAGGACGTGGTCGCGCAACTCGGGCGTGACCTCCGGTTCCCGTCCGAACCAGGCGGCGAAGCCGGGCCGGGCCTGGTGCAACAGCATGCCGAGGCCATCGACGGTGGCATTGCCGCGGGCCGCTGCGGCGTTCAGCAGGTCGGTCCTGAGGGGCGTATAGACGATGTCGGTGACCAGCGCCGCCGGCGGCAGGGGTGTGAGGTCGATGTCCAGCTCTCCGTGGCCCTGCATGCCCAGCGTCGTGGTGTTGACCAACAGCCCCGCGTCGGCCAGGGCGGCGGCGGCCTCTGTCAGCGGGGCCGCGCGGATGGCGCCGCCGATGTCGGCGGCCAGGCCTTCCGCCTTGCTCACGGTCCGGTTGACGACGCGAACCTCCGGCGCCCCGGCGTCCAGGAGCGCCACGACGATGGCCCGGGCAGCGCCGCCGGCCCCGAGCACCACCGCCGGCCCGGCGTCGGCGCGCCAATCTTCGGCGCCGGCCGCCAGGTTCTCCATGAACCCGTAGCCGTCCGTGTTGCCCCCGCTGAGCGTGCCATCCGCCTCGACGATGATGGTGTTGACGGCGCCGATCCGCCCAGCCGTCCCGTCGACCCGGTCGACGGCCTCGAGGGCCGCCTGCTTGTGGGGCACGGTGACATTGGCGCCGGCGAAGCCCAGTTTCGGCAGGGCGGCGATGGCCTGGGCCACGTTGTCCGGCGCCACGGGCAGGGGCACGTAGGCGCCGTCGATGCCGTAGCGCGCGAGCCAGAAGCCATGCAGGCGCGGTGACAAGGAATGGCCCACGGGCCATCCCATCACCCCGGCGACGACGGCATTGCCGCTCAATCCCATGTTTTCCGATCCTTACCCGTTGGCCAGTTCACTGACCGAGAACCTCACGTTGCCGCAGAAACTCCAGCAACGGCAAGAGGGGAAGACCCAGGATAGAGAAAAAATCGCCGGCCGTGCGCTGAAACAGTTGCGCCCCGAGACCCTCCAATTGGTAGGCGCCGACGGACTGACAGGCGGCTTCGCCCACATCATCCAGATAGCGATCGATGAATTCATCGGAGAGCACCCGCATGGTCATGGGCAAGGTTTCCCGGCGCTGCCAGACGGTGAGACCCGCCTCGACCACCACGGCGGCGGTGATCAGGTGGTGGGTCCTGCCCTGGAGGTCCCTGAGATGGGCCGCCGCGCCGTCCCGTCCGACCGGTTTGTCGAACCAGCGGCCCTCGCACTCGAGGATCTGATCGGCACCGATGACCAGGCAATCCGGACGGTCTTCGCTGACGGCCTGGGCCTTGGCGACAGCGAGGCGGAGCGCGGTGTCGCCGACGGAGGTGCCGTCGCGGCGGCAGGCTTGCTTGACGGCGTCTTCATCGACGGCCGAGACCATCACCTCGTGGGGCACGCCGGCGTTTTCCAACAGACGCCGGCGGACGGTACTTGCCGCGGCGAGGATCACCGGCATGGTCATGGCTTAGGGCGTGTCAGGTTGATATGGAAGCGGCTGAGACGCCCTAAACATCGGAATCCACGTGAACCTGGTAAAGCTCATAGATGGTGGCGGCCGTCTCCTCGATGGACTTGCGGCTGACGTTGATCACCGGCCAGTCGTGCTGGGAGAACAGGCGGCGGGCCTCGTTGATCTCCTTGGAGACCATCTCCAAATTCACGTAGTCGGTGTTCTCGTCCTGATCGAGCAGCCGAAGCCGCTGGCGGCGGATCTCCACCAGCCGTTTCGGGTCCTTGGTAAGGCCGACGATCAACGGGCCGTTGATCTCGAACACCTCCTTGGGGATCGGGCAGCCGGGCACGATGGGCACGTTGGCGGTCTTGATCCCGCGGTTCGCCAGATAGATGCAGGTGGGTGTCTTGGACGTCCGGGAGACGCCCAACAGAACCACGTCGGCATTGTTCAGATCCCAGGTGGACTGGCCGTCATCGTGACTGAGGGCATATTGCAGAGCCTCGATGCGGCTGAAGTATTCGGCGTTCATGACATGCTGGCTGCCCGGCCGGGCCCGGCCCTCGGCGCCGAGATACTGGCCCAGCGCCGCGACCACCGGATCGAGCACCGGAATGCAGGGAATCTGCAGGTCCGCGCATCCTTCCTCGAGCAGATGGCGGATGCTTTGGTCGACCAGCGTGTAGATCACCACGCCGCCTTTTTCCCTAAGTTCGGCGAGGATTTCCTGGACCTTCTGTTCCGTGCGCACCATCGCCCAAAGATGTTCCTCCGGCTCGATATGGTCGAACTGGATCAAGCACGCGCGGCCGACCAGCGTTACCGTCTCGCCGGTCGAATCGGAAACCAGGTGGATTTGGACCCGTCTCATTTATTCACATTTGCCTGTGGGTGATTGGATCGCGAGGTGCGGACAAATAGTGGTTTTTCGGTTTCGTTGATTCCCATCAACGATTCGCCGATTGCATTATCACGTTTTTACCCATCTGCATATCTCCGTGGCCCTTGCGGGGAAAGTTCCCGGAAATTTCACTTATCCAGGTTTTTCCGGGCCGGTGGACAAAAGGACTCATTGGGATTTTTGGTTCAAACTTCAAACCGTTGACGCATTCAGACCGAAAAATCCTCAAACCATCCCCAATATTTTCAGGACACAGAATTTCGTTGAATATTCCTGTTGATGACGACAAGGTAAAAATTAATCCTCCTACTTAGACGCCCAACAACATCAACCACCTTTCTTTATATATATATTTAATTTTAGGAAGGGTGATCGTCGACGGGTTTGAGAGTGTACCATGACGTCATCCAAACCATTCCTGCGTGCTCTATCCGGTGAAAGCGTCTCACCGCCGCCCTGCTGGTTGATGCGCCAGGCCGGCCGCTACCTGCCGGAATACCGGGAACTCAGGACCCAGGCGAAGAATTTCCTGGATTTCTGCCTTAACCCGGAAATGGCCATCGAGGCGACCCGCCAGCCGCTGCGCCGCTACGCCTTCGATGCGGCGATCCTGTTTTGCGACATTCTGGTCATTCCGCACGGCCTCGGCCAGGATGTGGCCTTCCGGGAAGGCGAGGGGCCGGTGCTGGAACCGATCCGCACCGCCGCCGATCTGGATGGCCTGGAGATCGATGCCGTGGAGGACCGGCTGGCACCGGTGTTCGAGACGGTCAGCGGCATCGCCGAAGGATTGGACGAGAAAACCGCGTTGATCGGCTTTGCAGGCGCGCCGTTCACGGTGGCCCTCTACATGGTCGAGGGACGCGGCGGCACCGAGGGAACCAACGTACGGCGCTGGGCGGCGGAACGCCCGGATGAATTTTCCCGGCTCATGGATATCCTGTGTGAATCCACCTCGCGCTACCTGATCCGCCAGGTGGAACACGGCGCCGAGGCACTGCAGCTTTTCGACAGTTGGGCCGGCCTTCTGCCGGAAAGCCAGTTCCGGAAGTGGATCATCGAACCGAACCGGCGCATCGTCGAAGCGGTGCGGGCCGTCCATCCGGATGTGCCGATCATCGGGTTTCCGCGCAACGCCGGCGTGCTTTATCGGGATTTCGCCGAACAGACCGGGGTTAGCGGGATCAGCATCGATGCCTCGGTGCCACTGGACTGGGCGGCGCGCGAGTTGCAGCCACTGTGCACCGTGCAGGGCAATCTGGACAACCATGTCCTGTTGAGCGGCGGCGCCCTCCTGGACAGCGAGGTGAAACGAATCCTTGACGGTCTCTCCGATGGTCCCTTTATCTTCAACCTGGGCCATGGGGTGCTGCCGCCGACGCCGCCGGCGCATGTGGAACGCGTGGTCGAGCTGATCAGAAACGGCGCCTGAAGCCAACCGGAAAGACCGTATGTCTCGCCTTGCCGTCGTGCTGTTCAACCTGGGTGGTCCGGATTCTCCGGATGCCGTCCGTCCGTTCCTGTTCAACCTGTTCAATGACCCGGCGATCATCGGCGCGCCAGGGCCCATACGTTGGCTGCTGGCGCGGTTCATCTCGTCCAGGCGGGCCCCGGTGGCCCGTGAGATCTACGCCCATCTCGGCGGCAAATCACCGCTCCTGGAGCTGACCCATGAGCAGGCATCGGCACTCGAAGGCAAGTTAGCGGATCGGGGCGAGGTCCGGACCTTCGTCTGCATGCGCTATTGGCATCCCATGAGCGACGAGACGGCGGCCCAGGTAAAGGCCTTCGATCCCGACGAGGTGGTGTTGCTGCCCCTCTATCCCCAGTTCTCGACCACCACCGTGGGCTCGTCGCTGAAGGATTGGCACGGGGCGGCCCGGCGGGCCGGATTGACGGCGCCGAGCCGCAGCGTTTGCTGCTACCCGACGGAAACCGGCTGGGTGACGACGCAGGCCGATCTGCTGCGCCAGGCCCTGGCCGAGACGCCGGGCCCGGCGCGGGTGCTGTTTTCCGCCCACGGCTTGCCGAAGAAGGTCATCGCCGCCGGCGATCCCTACCAATGGCAGGTGGAACAGACGGCCGCCCAGGTGGCCGGTGCCGTCGAGGGATTAGAGGACTGGGTGGTCTGCTACCAGAGCCGGGTCGGGCCGCTGGAGTGGATCGGCCCCTCCACGGAGGACGAACTGACCCGCGCCGCCGCCGATGGGGTCGGGGTGATCGTGGTGCCCATCGCCTTCGTCTCGGAACATTCGGAAACCTTGGTGGAACTGGACATCGAATACCGCGAGGAAGCCGACAAACTGGGCGTGCCGGCCTATACGCGGGTGCCCGCCGTGGCCACCCATCCGGCGTTCATCGATGGCTTGGCGGCGCTGGTCGCGGACACCTTGGAGAAACCGGCCGGGTCCGTTTCCCCCGGCGCCACCGGCGAACGCCTTTGCCCGGCGGATTTCCGCCAATGTCCCTGCGCCACCGCGGTTGGGGAGCAAGCCGCATGATCGAGCTTTCCGGTGACGCTTATCTGTGGATCAAGGCCCTGCACATGATCGCCGTGATCTCCTGGATGGCTGGGCTGCTCTATTTGCCGCGCCTGTTCGTCTACCATACGGACGCGGAGAAAGGCTCCGACAAGTCGGAGACCCTGAAGGTCATGGAGCGCCGCCTGCTTCGCGCCATCATGAACCCGGCGATGATCGCCTCCTGGCTGCTCGGGGTGGTGCTGCTGTTGGCCTTGGGCGAGGCGGTCTGGTTCGAGACCTGGATGGTGGTGAAGATCGTCTCAGTGGTCGCCATGACCGGCATGCACATGGCCATGGCCCGATGGCGCCGCGACTTCGCCGAGGACCGCAACACGCGGAGCCACAAATTCTATCGGGTTGCCAACGAGATACCGACCGTGCTGATGATCGTCATCGTGATTATGGTGATCGTCCAGCCGTTCTCGGAATAGCATGCGCCGAGCGCCGAATACGGATTGACAGGCTGCGGGGCTTTCGGTAATTCTGTCCGCCTCTTCGTCGAAATCGATGCCAATTCCTTCGACGCCCACCGACTTGACGGAACACCGAAATCACTACGGGCGCCTGCCCGGGCCGATCCGCAAGCTTTCCAGACGACCCCCCATTCTCCCCCCATCCCGCCCTGACAACGCCGGAAGACCACCATGAACCTCAAGGAACTCCGGAAGACCACCATGAACCTCAAGGAACTGAAGACCAAATCGCCACCGGACCTCCTCAACTTCGCCGAGGAGCTGGGCGTCGAGAATGCCTCGACGCTGCGCAAACAGGACATGATGTTCGCCATCCTCAAGCACCTGGCCGACGACGACCAGGCGATTTTCGGCGACGGCGTGTTGGAGGTCCTGCAGGACAGCTTCGGGTTCCTGCGCAGCCCGGAGGCCAACTACCTGCCCGGCCCCGACGACATCTACGTCAGTCCTTCGCAGATCCGCCGTTTCGGGCTCAGGACCGGGGACACGGTGGAAGGCCAGATCCGCGCGCCCAAGGACGGCGAGCGGTATTTCGCGCTGCTCAAGGTCAATCAGGTCAATTTCGCCGATCCCGAGGACGTCCGCCACCGCATTAACTTCGACAACCTGACGCCGCTTTACCCGGACGACCGGTTGGGCATGGAGATCGACAACCCGGAACACAAGGACCCGACCAGCCGGGTGCTCGACCTGATCACCCCCATCGGCAAGGGCCAGCGCGCCTTGATCGTGGCGCCGCCCCGGACCGGCAAGACGGTGATGCTGCAGAACATCGCCCAATCGGTGGCCGAGAACCACCCGGAATGCTATCTGATCGTGCTTCTGATCGACGAGCGCCCGGAGGAAGTCACCGACATGGCGCGCTCCGTCAACGGCGAGGTCATCTCGTCCACCTTCGACGAACCGGCATCCCGCCACGTTCAGGTCACCGAGATGGTGATCCAGAAAGCCAAGCGGTTGGTTGAACATAAGCGCGACGTGGTGATCTTATTGGACTCGATCACCCGTCTGGCGCGGGCCTACAACACCGTCGTGCCGTCCAGCGGCAAGGTTTTGACCGGCGGCGTCGACGCTAACGCCCTGCAACGCCCGAAGCGGTTCTTCGGCGCGGCCCGCAACATCGAGGAGGGCGGCTCGCTGACCATCATCGCCACCGCTTTGATCGACACCGGCTCGCGCATGGATGAGGTGATCTTCGAGGAATTCAAGGGCACCGGTAACTCGGAAATCATCCTCGACCGCAAGCTCTCCGACAAGCGCACCTGGCCGAGCATCGACATCACCAAGTCCGGCACCCGAAAGGAAGAACTGCTGGTCGACCAGGGGACGCTATCGAAGATGTGGGTGCTCAGGCGCATCCTCATGCCCATGGGGGTCACCGACGCCATGGACTTCCTGCTGGACAAGCTCAAGCACTCGAAGAACAACGACGATTTCTTCGATTCCATGAACACCTGACCGGCGCTTGGACGGGAACGAAAGTCCGGATCGGCTCAATCGCCAGCGTCGAAGAGGTCGTGGACTTTCTTGATTTCCGCCTCTTCGAACATGCCGAAGGACAACACCTGATCGACGAATTCGCCGGTGTCGCTGAACGGCAGGCGGAGGAAATGGTATTCGACGGGTTCGGCGTCTGGGCCGGCCGGTTTCCGTAACGTGGTGAAGAATTTGGGCCGGCGGCTGTCGACGACCAGGCGGTTGTTTTCGATGACCTTCGCCGCCAGGGAGGGTGGCCGCACCGTATCCAGGTCGTGGCCCGTGTAGTCCCGGCGCTGCAGGGCGACCCGGCGGGTGCCGAAAAACCGGTAAACCAGGGACGGGGGGTCGCGGCCCACATCGACCACGGCACACCAGGGAATCAGCTGCGCCGGCAGCCCGAGCCAGTCAAACTCGGACCAGGCAGGGGCGAACCGTTCACCCCGCAGGCCGTTCCAGTAGTTGAATACCACGGCGGTATTCGGCGGCAAAACGACATCCGCCGGATCGACGATTTCTTCCTTGAAGTCGTTCATGCGCCGCGGGCCATTCCGGAAACTTCCTGTTCCGTCTTGACCCAGTCTAGGATTTCTCGGCCGGATCGGCCATAGGGCCCTTGATTGACGGTACGTAGGCCATGTCGTCCTGCAGGATGTGATTGGTGAGCCAATTGGTCACGAAACCCATGAAACCCGCGGCATCGAAATTTTCCGGGCTGGCCTCGAAATCCCGCTTGTAGGCCATCACCTGGGCCGTCAGCTTGCAGTGCGCCGCCCGGTGTCCGTCCAGACCCGGGTAGTCGCAGATTTCCATCAGGGTTTCTTCGCGCTCGAAATGCGCCTCCACGTAAACCACCAAGGCCTCGATGGTGACACCAATGGAGTCCTCGGAACTGCCGCTCCGGATTTTGTTGTAAAGGTCATTGATCAAGGCGAACAGGCCCTGATGGTCGCGGTCGATGGCCGCAACTCCGGTCTCATAGTCCGCCGACCAATCGATGAAGGGCAAGGGGCGCCTCCGTTCCGGTGCCGATCTATTATCACCGAGCCGCGGCGAAGCCGAATTGATCCTGATCATGTTTCGCCCGGCGCCGAGGCGGCGATTGACTTCGGTCAATTGACGATCATGATCTTCGTTTATGTTTGGCTTCCCGACAACCAACGACACAACGCCCATGTTCGCCAGGCGAGACCACCGCCGAAACAAACGGATAGGCCTGCGGAAGAACTTAACCGCATCGCTGGGCATTGTGGCGATCGTATTCCAGTTGTTGATGCCCTTCGCGCAAGTCGCCAGCGCCGCGATGGCGGCGGCGGATCGCGACACTGGCCTGATCATCTGTACCGTCGGCGGCGGCCTGGTCCGGCTGGATGCCGGCGACGGCGGCACCAGTGACACCGGAACCACGGCGCCGGCCGCCTGTGAGTTCTGCCAGCTGTGCCAGGTTCCGGCACAGGCCCAATTTCAGGACTTCATCGCGGGCAGTGCCGCCTATGGTCCTCCGGCGGTCTCCGTGGTCTGGCCCGGCGACGGCGTCCTCAAGATCGCCGGCCGTGACGACAACGGCCAGGTTCGGGTCCGCGCGCCGCCGCGCACCGTCTGATCACTTCCCAAACACTATTTGTCCCACCGGGAGTAGGCCAAGCCAACGCCGGTCCCGCCGTGGGCGATGATCAGACAAGGAAACGAGAAAATGAACGTGAAGAAAACGCCCCTCCTGGCCCTGGTGGCCATCATCCTGCTCGGCGCCGTCGGCGCCCAAGCCCACGAAACCAAAATGGGCCAACTGACCGTGAAGGGTTTCTGGGCCCGCGCCACGGTGAAAACCCAGAAGACCGGCGCCGGCTACATGACCATCCACAACGCCGGCCAGGCCGCCGACCGGCTGGTCGCCGTGAAAAGCGACGTTGCCGCGAAGACCGAACTGCACCAGAGCTTCATGAAGGACGGCATCATGAAGATGCAGCACACCCACGCCGTCGAGGTTCCGGCCGGCGGCATGGCAGTGCTCAAGCCCGGCGGCTACCACGTCATGTTCTTAGGCCTGAAGGCACCACTGACCGACGGCACCATGTTCCCGGTGACCCTGGTGTTCGAGAAGGCCGGGGAAATGAAGGCCATGGTCCGGGTGTCGAAGAAACCGGGCATGGATCACATGAAACACGGAAAGAAGATGCACTAACCCAGTGAACGGCACCGGCGGCGGCGCATGCCGCCGCCGGATGCCCAGGAAAGGAACGTCTCATGTCTCGCGCCATCGTCTATCCGCTGCTCGCCCTCGTGCTCGCCTTCAGCGGCTACAAGGCCTGGCAGGTTTACGACATGGGCCGGATGGGGCCGGCGGAACGGGCCCGCGTGGCCAGCGCCCAGGCCATCGAGGGCCGGTTCCAGTTGACCGACCACACGGGCCGCCAGGTCACCGAAAGTAGTTTCGGCGACAAACGGACCCTGGTGTTTTTCGGCTACACCTTCTGTCCGGACGTCTGCCCGACGGCCCTGCAGGACGTCAGCGATGTGATGGACATGCTGGGGCCCGACGCGGAGCGGCTGGTGCCGGTGTTCATCACTGTCGACCCGGCCCGCGACACGGTGGAGGTGCTGAAGGAGTACGTGTCGAACTTCCATCCGGCCACGGTCGGGCTGACCGGCTCGCCGGCGGCGATCCAGGCGGCGGCCCGGTCCTTCCATGCCTACTACGCCAAGGCGGTGACCGACGAGAGCGATCCGGAAAGTTACCTGATGAGCCATTCGGCGCGCCTTTACCTGATGGGTCCGAAGGGCCTGATCCGGCATTTCCAATACGGCACCAAGCCGACGGAGATGGCGGCCATGATTCGCCCGGCGCTGCGACCGTAGGCGGTGTTCGGTCGCGGATTTCGTTGACCCACATCATGGACGGAATCGGCCCAGAGTGTTGAAATAACAAGACTTCTAGAGCTCTTTCCGGAATCCGGGAGGCGTGATCCATGGATTGCAAAACGGTCATGGCCCCCATCAAGACCAGCCTCTACGCCGACGAGCCGGCGGGCTCGGCGATCGACTTCATGGTGCAGAAACACATGGGGCTGGTGCCCGTCATCGAGCGCGACGGGACCTTCGCCGGGATGATCAGCGGCGATCATCTGATGGGGTTTTTGCTGCCCCGGGCGCTGACCACCATGGGCAGGATCAAGGCGAAACACGGTCTCAGGCGGGCCAGCTACCTGAACGAGACCGCCGCGGAAATGAACATCCGCCTTGAAGAACTCAGGGAAAAGACCATCGGCGATCTCATCGACCGAGACATCGAGGTGGCCTACCTGGATACGCCGCTGATCGATGCGCTGATGCTGATCAAGTCGAAGCAATACGTGGTGCCCGTGGTCGACGACGCCAACAAGTTGGTCGGCGCCATCTCGTTCTTCTCCGTGCTTTATGCGTTGCGCGAGGAATACGACCGGGACGAAGTGCAAAAAGCCAAGGAACAGGAACGCCTGGAACGCAAGCAGGCGAAGCAACAGGCTGAAGCGGCGGACGGGGAGGGCGACCCATGAGCGCCGGGACCACGGAGGCCGCCGGCCAGGCGGTAATCTTCGGCCTCGACCCGCTGTGGCTGAGCACCGCCATCCTGGTCGTCTCCTACGCCGTTCTCTTGAGCGAGAAGGTGAACCGCACCGTGGTGGCGTTGTTGGGGGCCGGCGTGGTGATCATCACCGGGGTGGTTTCCCAGGCCCAGGCCTTCGCCGGGATTGATTTCAACACCATCGCCCTGTTGACCGGGATGATGATCATCGTCGCCGTGACCCGGGTCTCGGGCGTCTTCGAGTTCGTCGCCATTTGGTCGGCGAAGCGGGTCAAGGCGGACCCGCTGGGCATCCTCATCGTGCTTTCCGTGGTGACGGCCGTGTTCTCCGCCTTCCTCGACAACCTGACGACGGTGCTGCTGATCGTGCCCATCGCCTTCCTGATCGTCGAGAAATTGAACGTCTCGCCCTATCCGTTCCTGTTCTCCCAGATCCTGGCGTCCAACATCGGCGGCACGGCGACCCTCATCGGCGATCCGCCGAACATCCTGATCGGCTCGGCCACGGGACTCACCTTCACCCAGTTCCTGTTCCAACTGGGGCCGGTGGCGCTGTTCGTGCTGATCGTCATGATCCCCATCTTCCGTTGGCTCTGGGGCAAGGAGATGGTGGCCACGCCGGAACGCCGCGAGAGCATCATGCGGTTCCGCGAGGCGGACTGCATCACCGACCGGAAGCTGCTGGTGAAATCGCTGACGGTTCTGGTCTGCGTCATCCTGGGCTTCATCATCGGCGAGCACTATCACATCCGGCCGGGAACCACGGCCATGTTCGGCGCCGCCGTGCTGCTTCTGGTGACGATGATCGGCGAGGACGACAAGGCCCAGGCGGCACGCCTGCACGAGGCCTTGATCGAGGTGGAATGGAGCGCTTTGCTGTTCTTCATGGGCCTGTTCGTCATCGTTGCCGGCGTCGAACACGCCGGCCTCTTGAACATCCTGGGCGACGCGCTCATGGACTTCACCGGTGGCGATCCGGCCCGCACCGCCTACGCGACGCTCTGGCTGGCGGCCATCGTTTCGGCGGCCGTCGACAACATCCCCTTCGTCGCCACCATGATCCCGCTGGTCGAGAGCATGCAGGCCGAGATCGGTGGTGCGGCGGCGCTCGAACCGGTCTGGTGGGCGCTGGCCCTGGGGGCCTGCCTCGGCGGCAACGGCTCTTTGATCGGCGCTGCGGCCAACGTCATGGTGTCGGGCCTTGGCGAGCGGGCCGGCTACCCCATCAGCTTCGCGGCGTTCCTGAAGATCGGCCTGCCGCTGATGATCCTCAGCATCGTCATCGCCAACATCTACATGTACCTGCGGCACTTCGCCTGACCGCTGGGATTTCCAGGAAAGGAGTTTTCCCATGATCACCGACTATCCAGCGCTTGCCCGCGAGCTCTCCGCCGACATCGCCAAGCTGCGCAAGGGCATCCCCGAGACCATGAAGGGCTTTTCCCAGATGGCCGCGGCCGCCACCGCGCAGGGCGTCCTCGATCCGAAAACCAAGGAGCTCATCGCGCTCGCCATCGGGGTCACCGTGCGCTGCGACGGCTGCCTGGCCTTTCATGCCAAGGCCGCCGAGCGCCACGGGGCCAGCCGCGAGGAAATCCTGGAGACCCTGGGCATGGCCATCTACATGGGCGGCGGCCCGTCCATGGTCTATGCCGCCGAGGCCTTGGCCGCCTTCGATCAGTTCGCGGCCGAATAACCGACGGCGCCCGTCAGTCGAGGATTCCGTCGCCGTCCCGGGCCAGCGCCTGGCGGGCGTAGTAGTGGAAGGTGGCGTTGAGGGGGGCGGGCTTGAGCCGGTAATCGTGGGCGTGGCGTCCGGCTTCCGGCGGCAGGGGCTTGATCTCGCCGGCGGCCATGGCGGCCAGTTGCATTTTCGCGGCGCGCTCGAAATGGAAGGCTAGCACGGCCGCCTCCTCCACCGTGGCGCCGGCCGACAACTGGCCATGGTGGGCCAGCAAGATGGCCCGCTTGTCGCCAAGCGCGCCGGAGATCAGTTCGCCTTCCTCGTCGCCGATGGGTGGACCGGGCCATTCGGAAAGCCAGGCGCAGTCCTCGTAGAACATGGCCGTGTCCATGTGGGACGCAATCAGCGGCACGCCGATCATGGAGAGCGCCGAGACGTAGGGCGGGTGCGTGTGGATGACGCAGGCGACGTCGGCCCGGGCCCGGTAGATCCACAGGTGAAACCGGTTCGACGGGTTCGGCATGCCGTCGCCATCGAGCACCTTCAAATCATCATCGACGAGCAGAAAGTCGCTGGCCCGGATTTCGTCCAAACCAAGCCCGAAGCGGGCCGTCCACATGGTGTCCGGTTTCTCGCCGCGGGCCGTGATCTGGCCGGCCAGCGCCGAGCCGTGGTCCTCGGCGGCCAGCATGCGGGCCGTCAGGGCGAGTTTCTGCCGGATGGTCCATTCCGCCGCGTCGGCCAGGTGGCGCTCCATGTCGGCCGTGGCGCGGGCCTCGAAGGCAGATTTCGGTTTGTGGGTTCCGGATTCGCTCATGTCTCGGCCTCCGAAAGGATGGTTAGTGTCGCCGGTGTCCATTTCTCGCGCCGCCGCTGACGCCGCTCGGCGGCGTCCTCGCCCACGTAGCTGACCTGCGCCGGCACCCCCTTGAAACGCCAATGTTCGTCCATGACGTTGGCGATCAGGGTGGCGTAGGCGTCCTCGCCGTCCTCCATGACGGCGGCCACGTAGACACCACAGACGGCGCAAAGCAGGAAATCGGCGGCCCGGTGGCCGAACTGGTAACGGATCAGCCGGTCCGGGTGGTGGACGGTGATCTCGGCCGCGCCGGCCGGGTCGGTAACGGCCCTGACGCCGTGCTTGCGGCAAAAGGAACATTGGCAGGCGCGCACCGGGGTCTCCTCGGGCGCCATGGTCGAGCGGAAGGCCACCTCCAGGTTGCCGCAGTGACATTGGCCGTGGGAGTCATGCATGGCCGCGCCTCTCCCCCCTAACCGCCCCAAGCGTCACGGAACACGCGGAGCCAATTGCCGCCGATGATCTTCAGGACGTCGTCCTCGCCATAGCCGCGGTCCAGCAATCCGGCCGTCAGGTTGGGGAGGCCGCGCGGCGTTTCCATGCCATCGGGAAAATGATGCGGCGGCGGCGGGTAGACGCTGGCGTCCCAGCGCCCCGTGGCGACGGCGTCGTCGTAGCGGGCCCGGGCCTTGTCCGGGTCGATGATCGGGTGCATGCCCATGTAGTAGTCGATGCCGAGGCCTACGTGATCGGGCCCAAGAAGCTCGACGGCATAGTCGATGAATTCGATGAAGCGGGCCAGGGTGGGTTTGGCCTCGGTGCCCAGGAAGCCGGGGAAGCCGACGATGCCGACCAGGCCGCCGGTCTCGGCGGTTCCGCGCATCTGTTCGTCGGTGATGTTGCGGGGCGAATCATAGAGCGCCTTGGCGTTGGCATGGGAGAACACGAAGGGCTTGCCGGCGGCGCCGCAGACCTCCATGGCGTCCAGGGTCGTGCGCGCGCCTGTGTGGGAGCCGTCGACCAGGACGCCGAGCTCGAGGCAGCGCTCCACCAGCTTGACGCCGAAGATGCTGAGGCCGGCGTCGGTGCGCTCGCAGGCCCCGTCACCGACCCGGTTCTTGACGTTGTAGGTGAGCTGCACCATGCCGACGCCCAAGGCCTTGTAGGCGTCCAAGAGGTCCAGGTCGTCTTCGATGGGGTCGGTGCCCTGGAAATGGAAGACGATGCCCATGCGGCCCTGCCGCTTCGCCGCTTCGATGTCGGCGGCGGTGCGGACCAGGGTCAGGGTCTCGTCGCCGGCGATGAACCGGTGCCAGGCGCCGATGGTGCGGAGCGTCTGTTCGGCGGGCTCCCGGATGGCGATGGTCGGCACGGCGCAACTGACGCCGCCGTCCCGGTACCAATGGACGTTGGCCCGGTCCATGAGTAACGGGCACACCCCGTCGATGACGATGGCCTCAGCGTGAAGTCGGGCGGGGACCGTTGCCGGCACGGCGCCGCCTCCCTTACGGCAGCAGCACCGTCGAGCCGGTGGTCTTGCGGTCCTCCAGATCGCGGTGCGCCTGGGCCGTCTCGGCCAGGGGATAGGTCTGGCCGACGTTGATCTTCACGGCGCCGGAACCGACCACGTCGAACAGGTCATTGGCGCACTCGTTCAGCAGTTCCCGGTTGCGGGTGAAGGTGGCCAGGGTCGGACGCTGGATATAGAGCGAGCCCTTGGCGCCCAGGAGGCCGATGTTGAAGTCGGTGATCGGTCCCGACGCGTTGCCGTAGCTGACGAAGACACCGCAGGGCGCCAGGGAATCCAGGGACGCCTCGCAGGTCGCCTGGCCGACGGAATCGTAGGAGACGGGAACACCCTCGCCGTCGGTGATCTCGCGGACCCGGGCGGCCACGTCCTCGGAATTGTAGAGGATGGTGTGGTCGCACCCGTTGGCCTTGGCCAATTCGGCCTTCTCCTCGGAACCGACGCAGCCGATGACCGTGGCGCCCAGGTGCTTGGCCCACTGGCTCATGATCTGGCCGACGCCGCCGGCCGCGGCCATGATCAGGATGGTGTCGCCGGGCTGCACCGCATAGGAGCTCTTCAACAGGTAGCGCGAGGTCATGCCCTGCAGCATCATCGCTGCGGCGGTCTGGTCGTCGACCCCGTCGGGGACCTTGACCAGGCGGTCCGTGGCCATCAGGCGCGCCTCGCTGTAGGACCCCAGCCCCATGGCGTAGGCGACCCGGTCGCCGGCGGCGAAGTCGGTGACGCCGGCGCCCACCTCCTCGATAATCCCGGCACCTTCCATGCCGAGCGTTTGCGGCAGGGCGCCGATGTCGTAGAGACCGGTGCGCTGGTAGACGTCGATGAAGTTGAGGCCGACGGCCGTGTGCATGACGCGGACCTGGCCCTCGCCGGGGGCGCCGACGTCGACCTCTTCCCATTTCAGGTTGTCGGCGCCGCCGTACTCGTGGATGCGGATGGCTTTGGTCATGGTTTCCTCCCTGCGTGGAATTGGATTGCCGGCTTCCGCCAACTTGGCCGGTATTGTGCGAAGGCTGTGGCCGGGCCGCAACCGGAAACCGAATGGAACGGGGGGAAAGACTTGTGACGAAAAGTAAATCCCGAGCGAACGGACCCGTTCGCGACGACGCATTTACGGCAACCTACAAGAACATGGCGCCTTCCAACTTGAGCAGGAAGATCTTCGATTCCAGGCCGGCGCCGCCGGAAAAACCGGTCAGCTTGCTGCCGCCGCCCAAGACCCGGTGGCAGGGCAGGATGATGGGGATGGGGTTCTTGCCGCAGGCGCCGCCGACGGCCCGGGCGACGCCGCCGACGCTTTCCGCCAGCTCCCCGTAGGTGCGGGTCTGGCCGTAGGGGATCTTCGCCATGGCGTCCCAGACCCGGCGCTGGAACTCGGTACCGGCGGGCGCCAGCGGCAGGCTGAACTTCCTCAGCTTGCCGTCGAAGTAGGCGTCCAATTGGTGGCGGACGGTTTCGAGAAGGTCCGTCGGGGATTGCTCGGCCGGTTCGGGCTTGCCCCATTCCAGGGCGACGACGGCGTTGTTGACGGCGAAGGCGGTCAGGGTCCCCACCGGGGACGGGAAGCTCAGCCAGGTGACGTCGGCGCTCACAGCTCTCTCAGGTGGTCCTCGAGTTCCTTCGCATCCGTGAACGGTAGTGTACAGGTTGTGCCGACGCAAACATAGGCCGCAGGCCGGCCCTCGACGGGCCCCTTGCCGGCCGCCGGGTGGGCCTGGGGCAGGTCGTCTGCGCCGCTCACGCGGCTGATGATCCGGCTGGGCGGTGCGGCGCGGACGGCGGCGGCCAGCAGGTCCGCGCCGGCGCCGCTCTCCGCCTCACCGGCGATGACGATCTGCACCGCCGCCTCGAGGATTTCGAAGCCGGCCAGCATGGTCAACTGGTGCATGGCCTTCTCCGGTTCCGGCGGGGTCAGTGCCCGAAGCAGTTGTTCGGCGCGGTCCCGGTAGGCATCCTCGCCGCTCAGGTGATAGAGCCGCGCCAAGACGCCGGCCATGGTGCCGTTGCCGGGCGGCGTCGCGTTGTCGTGGATGGGTTTCGGCCGGGCGATGAGATCGGCGGTGTCGTCGGCGCTCATGAAGTAACCGTGGTTTTCCGTATCCCAATGGTGGGTATCGGCCAGCGCCGTCCAGCGGCGGGCCCGGTCCAGGTAGTCCGCATCGGCGGTCGCCTCGAACAGGGCGAGGGCGGCGGCGGCCATGTTGGCGTAGTCCTCGATCACCGCCGGATGGCGGGCCTGGCCCTCGCACCAGCTATGCAGAAGCCGCTCGCCGTCGACCATCTCGGCGGTGACGAACCGGAAGGCGCTCTCTGCGGCGGCCAGCCAATGGGGTTCGCCAAAGACCTGGGCGGCGCGGGTGAGGGCGCTGATCATCAGGCCGTTCCAGTCGGCCAGGACCTTGTCGTCGCGCATGGGCCACACACGTTTTTCGCGAATTTGAAGAAGCTTCTTCCGTGATTTTTCCAGCGCCGCTTCCAGGCTTTCGTCGCCGAGATCGAGATCCGCGGACCGGTTGAGGATGCACTTGCCCTCCCAGTTGCCGTCGGCGGTGACGTCGTAGGTTTCCTTGAAGCGGTCCGCCGCCGGCCCCAGCGCGTCGTCGATTACGGCTTCCGACCAGACGTAGAACTTGCCTTCCTCGCCCTCGCTGTCGGCGTCATAGGCGCTGGCGAAGGCCTGTTCGCCGCCGGCCTCGGAGCGCAGCTCGCGCAGCGCCCATTCGACGGTCTCGCGGATTCGCACCCGGTAGAGCTCAGCGCCCGTCTCCAGCCAGACGTCGGTCAACAGCTCGACCAGGAGCGCGTTGTCATAGAGCATCTTCTCGAAATGCGGCGCCAGCCAGACCTCGTCCGTGGAGTACCGGGCGAAACCGCCGCCCAGGTGATCGTAGATGCCGCCCTGGCAGATGTGGTCCAGGGTCAGGGTCACGGCGTCGCGGAACAGGGGCGAGCCGGTCCGCCGGTGGGCCCGCCAGAGGAACTGGAACAGGGCCGGCTGCGGGAACTTGGGCGCCCCCATGGTGCCGCCGGTGATCGGATCAACGGCCCTGAGCAGTGCCGTGGCGACCGTATCCAGGACGGCCAGGGACAAATCGCCGCCGCCGGCCGGCCGGGCCATCTGCTGGAGGCCTTCCTTCAGTTGCTTGATGTTGGTCTCCAGGCGGTCCTTCTGGTCCACGTAGGCGTTGGCCACGGACGTCAGCACCTCGCCGAAGCCAGGCCGTCCGTAGCGGGGCGTCGGCGGGAAGTAGGTGCCGCCCCAGTAGGGGTCGCCGTCCGGGGTGAGGAACATGGTCAGCGGCCAGCCGCCGTGCTCGCCCATCATGGAAAGCGCCGCCTGGTAGATGGAATCCACGTCCGGGCGCTCTTCGCGGTCGACCTTGATGTTGATGAAGTGCTCGTTCATGAGGGCGGCGATGCGCTCGTCCTCGAAGCTCTCATGAGCCATGACGTGGCACCAGTGACAGGCTGCGTAGCCCACCGATAGCAGGATCGGCTTGTCCTGGGACTTGGCCTCGCTGAAGGCGTCGTCGCCCCAGGCCCACCAATGGACCGGGTTGTCGAGATGCTGGCGCAGGTAGGGGCTGGTTTCCTCGGCAAGACGGTTGCGGCCCATGGGTTGCGGTCCTTTCAGTGCTGGCCGCCATGCGGGCCGGATTGCGTCCGCCGACGCTGTAGCCTAGTTTGGGATTTACACCCTGGAAAACAACCCCAAATACCAATGACGCCGAGAGACGGGAGGTTGCGGAACCATGAAGATCACCATCAACGTCGATTGTTCGCCGGAGGAAGCGCGGACCTTCTTAGGGCTGCCGGACGTCAAGCCCATGCAGGACGCGATGATGGACGAGGTCGAGAAACGCATGCGCGCCAACATGGAGGCCATGGATCCCGAAACCCTCATGCGCACCTGGCTGCCGGCCAGCATCCAGAGCTTCGAGCAACTGCAGAAGATGTTCTGGGGACAAATGGGCCAGACCGGCGCCAGCGACGACAAGTGACCCAATCCCCCACGCCTGCCCCTTTTGACGGAGCCCGCCGATGACCGCCGACCCCGAGCTTTTCTACGAACGCCACGTGTTTTTCTGCGTCAACGAACGCCCCGACGGCCATCCGCGCGGTTGCTGCATGGCCAAGGGATCGGTGAAGATCCGCAACTACATGAAGGCCAAGGCCAAGGAGATGGGCCTGAAACGCCTCCGAATCAATAACTCCGGCTGCCTGGATCGGTGCGAACTGGGTCCGACCGTGGTGGTTTACCCGGAAGGAATTTGGTACAGATGCGAATCGACCGAAGATGCGGATAAGATCCTCGAGGTGCACTTACGCGACGGCGGGCGGGTAAATGACCTTATGTTGATGCCCGACGATCGTTAGATCACAAGGGGTTGTGGCGAACGAAATGGTTCCGAATCGACAATGACCCCCGAAACCATCTACGCCCTCTCCAGCGGCCGCGGCCGGGCCGGCATCGCGGTGATCCGGATTTCCGGACCGGCGGCCGCCGACACGGTGCGGGACTTGAGCGGCCGAGCACCTGTCGACCGCCGGGCGCTGCGGGTCGATCTCCGCGATCCGGCCTCCGGCGAAGTTCTCGATGATGCCATTTGTCTGTTTTTCGCCGCGCCCAGGAGCTTCACCGGCGAGGACGTGGCGGAGCTGCACGTGCATGGCGGCACCGCGGTGATCCAGGGGGTGTTGGCGGTGCTGGGCAAGGATGCCGGGCTGCGCATGGCGGATCCTGGGGAGTTTACCCGCCGCGCCTTCGAGAACGGCCGCATGGACCTGACGGCGGCGGAATCCATCGGTGATTTGATCAACGCCGAGACCGCCCAGCAACGCCGCCAGGCCCTGCGCCAGGGCGGCGGCGCCCTGGCCGAGCTTTGCGACGCCTGGCGCGAGAGGCTGGTCGCCGCCCTGGCCCATTGGGAGGCGGCCATCGATTTCTCCGACGAGGAACTGCCGGCCGATTTGGAGGCGCGGACCGTCGCCGAGGTGGCGGACCTGCGCGCCGAGATCGATGCGCGGCTGGCCAATGGGCGGGCCGGCGAGCGGCTGCGCGACGGGGTGCATCTGGCGATCATCGGGCCGCCCAACGCCGGTAAGTCGAGCCTCTTGAACCTGCTGGCGAAGCGTGACGTGGCCATCGTCTCGGAAACCGCCGGCACCACCCGCGACGTGCTCGAGGTGCATCTCGATCTGGGCGGCTATCCGGTGATCGCCGTCGACACGGCGGGGCTGCGCGACAGTGATGAGCCGGTCGAGCGGGAAGGGGTGCGCCGGGCCCGCCAACGGGCCAAGGGCGCGGACCTCCGGCTTTTGATCTTCGATGCCGAGACCTGGCCGGCGGAAGCGGCGACCTTCGCCGACGTCATCGACGCCGAGACCATCGTCGCCGTGAACAAGATCGACCTCACCGACCCGGACCTCAACCTGGCCCCGGGCGGCGGCGCGGCGCTGGGCATTTCGGTGCATACGGGGGCTGGGATCGATGAGCTTCTCGACCGGCTGGAGGCCCGGGTGGCCGGGGGATTCGAGACCTCCGCGGCGCCGGTGGTGACCCGCGCGCGGCATCGCGAAGCGCTGGAAGACGGCGCTGCTGCCCTGGCCGCCTTCCTGGCCCGGGACGATCGGCTGGGCCATCCGGAGATCGCCGGCGAGGACCTGCGCCTGGCCGGCCGGGCCATGGGGCGGATCACCGGACGGTTCGACGTGGAGGACCTCCTGGACGTCATCTTCCAGGACTTCTGCATCGGCAAGTGAGCAGATCGCCGGCGATGTTTCACGTGAAACATCCGCCGCCGGCGGCCGCGATCTTAAATTGACTCGGGCGAATCGGACTCCTACATTCCGGCCATGAATCAACCGGACCCGCAATCCATCGAGCGCTGGGACGTCATCGTCATCGGCGGCGGCCACGCCGGCTGCGAGGCGGCGGCCGCCTCGGCGCGGGTCGGCGCCCGGACATTGTTGTTGACTCACCGAATCGAATCCTTGGGTGAGATGTCCTGCAATCCGGCCATCGGCGGCCTGGCCAAGGGCCAGTTGGTTCGCGAGGTGGATGCGCTGGACGGCATCATGGGCCGCGCCATCGACCGGGCCGGTATCCAGTTCCGCATGCTCAACCGCTCGAAGGGACCGGCGGTCCGCGGCCCCCGCGCCCAGGCCGACCGCAAGCTCTACAAACAGGCGGTGCAAGACCTGATGGGGGCGCAAGCGAATCTGTCCATCCTGGCCGAGCCGGTGGACGACCTCGTGCTGGACGGAGAGGGGCGGGTCACCGCGGTGCGCACGGCGGCCGGGCGCGAGCTTGGTGCCGGTGCCGTGGTGGTGACCACCGGAACCTTCCTGCGCGGCCTCATCCACGTGGGTGACTCGCAGATCCCGGCCGGACGGGTCGGCGAGGCGCCGGCCATCGGCCTGGCCTACACCTTCCGCCGCTTGGGCTTCCGCCTGGGCCGGCTGAAGACCGGCACGCCGCCGCGCCTGGACGGGCGGACCATCGCCTGGGACGGCCTGGAAAGCCAGCCGGCCGATGATCCGCCGGTGCCGTTCTCTTATATGACGGACCGGATCACCGTGCCGCAGATCGACTGCCACATCACCGGCACGACGCCGGAAACCCACGCCCTGATCCGCGCCAACCTGGAGAAGTCGGCCATGTATTCGGGCCAGATCCAGGGCACCGGGCCCCGCTATTGCCCGTCCGTGGAGGACAAGATCGTCCGCTTCGGTGATCGCCAGCGCCATCAGATCTTCCTGGAGCCGGAGGGCCTCGACGACGACACGGTCTATCCCAACGGCATTTCCACCTCCCTGCCGAAGGACGTGCAGCTGGAAATCCTGAAGACCATCCCGGGCCTCGAAGGTGCGCGGATGCTGCAGCCCGGCTATGCCATCGAGTACGACTTCGTCGATCCGCGTGAGTTGAAACCGACCCTCGAGACCATGCGGGTGGCGGGCCTCTACCTGGCCGGCCAGATCAACGGCACCACCGGCTACGAGGAGGCCGCCGCCCAGGGCCTGATGGCCGGCGTCAACGCGGCCCGCGCGGCCGGCGGCCAGGCGCCCTTCGTGGTCGACCGCGCCGAGGCCTATCTCGGGGTGATGATCGACGACCTGGTGACGCTTGGCACCCAGGAACCCTACCGCATGTTCACCTCCAGGGCCGAGTACCGGCTGCGGCTTCGGGCCGACAACGCCGACCAGCGGCTGACCGCCAAGGGCGACGGTGCCGGCTGCGTCGGTGCGGCCCGGCGCGCCGCGTTCACCGCCAAGGCGGCGGCGCTGGCGGCGGCCCGGTCCCGCCTCGAGGCCCTGAAGCTGTCGCCCAATGAGCTGAACAGGCGCGGCCTGGCGATCAATCAGGACGGCGTCAAGCGCAGCGCCCTCGACGTCCTGGCCTATCCGGACGTGGATATGGCCCGGCTCCGGACGGTTTGGCCGGAGCTCGCCGACCTGGATCCGGGGATCGGCGAGCAGATGGAGATCGAGGCCACCTATTCCGGATACCTGGAGCGCCAGGAGGCCGACATCCGGGCCTTCCGGCGCGACGAGGCGCTGGCCCTGCCCGACGACATGGATTACGCGGCGGTGCCGGGTCTCTCCAACGAGGTGCGGGCCAAGCTGACCGAAGCCCGCCCGGCGACCATTGGCGCGGCGGCACGTATTTCCGGGGTGACGCCGGCGGCGGTGACCACGTTGCTCGGGTACGTCCGGCGGTCCGGCCGGACGAACGGCCGGATGACCGCCTAGATCCGCCGTTGTTTCACGTGAAACATACCGGCGCGATGATTTCGAGGCCGAATCGAGGGCATTGAGGTGCCGAAACCCCCGCCGTCCGTTTCGCAGCAGAATCGAGCCGCCTTGGCCGCCGCCCTGGACGCCCCCCCGGCGCTGATGGAACGCTTCGACACCTATGCGGCCATGCTGCGCCGCTGGCAAAAACGGATCAACCTGGTCAGTAGCCGCAGCCTCGACGATCTCTGGGCCCGGCATTTCCTGGATTCCGCGCAGCTGTTCCGGCATCTGCCGGCGGAAGCCCAAGTGCTCGCCGACATCGGCAGCGGCGGCGGCTTTCCGGGCCTGGTCCTGGCCATCATCGGCGCCGAGCTGGGCGGCCCGGCGGTTCATCTGATCGAGAGCGACGCCCGCAAGGCGGCGTTCCTGCGCGAGGTCAGCCGTGAGACGGGGGCCGGCGCGAGCGTCGTCAACGGCCGCGCCGAGGCGGTGTCGGAGCTCTGCGCCGATGTCGTCACGGCCCGGGCCTGCGCGCCGCTCACCCGGCTGCTGCCCTGGGTTTCGGGACTGTTGGCCACGGACGGCGTGGCGCTTTTACTGAAGGGCGCGACCTGGCGGCGGGAATTGACGGCGGCGGAAAAAGAATGGACAATGAAGACGGCAGAGATTCCCAGTCTTACGGACGCCTCCGGTGTGATTCTCAAGCTGGAAGGTCTAACCCGAATTGAACGAAATCAATGATCCCTTGCCCCGCGGGCGCGGCACCCGGGTCCTCGCCGTCGCCAATCAGAAGGGCGGTGTCGGCAAGACCACGACGGCGATCAATTTGGGTACGGCCCTGGCCGCCATTCACCAAAAGGTTCTTCTCGTTGATCTTGATCCGCAGGGAAATGCCAGCACCGGGCTCGGCATCGAGCGCACGGACCGCGAAATCAACGCCTATCACGTGCTGATCGGCGCCGCCGACGTGCTCGATGCGACCCGGGCGACGGATATTCCGGATCTGGATATCGTGCCCTCCGGCGTCGACCTCTACGGCGCCGAGGTCGAGCTGGTCGGCACCGAGCGCCGCGAATACCGCCTCCGCGAGGCCCTGGCGCACGGGCTCGGCGCCTACGACTACGTGCTCATCGACTGCCCGCCGGCGCTCGGCCTGCTGACCATCAACGCATTGACAGCGGCGCAGGCGGTGCTGGTGCCGCTGCAGTGTGAGTTCTATGCGTTGGAAGGGGTGAGTCAGTTGATGGCGACCATCGAAAGCGTCCGCGCCGCCTTCAATCCGGGGCTCGAGATCCAGGGGATCGTGCTGACCATGCACGACAAGCGCAACAATCTCTCCGACATGGTGGCCAACGATGTCCGGGCCTTCTTCGGCGACAAGGTCTACGACACCATGATCCCGCGCAACGTCCGGGTCTCCGAGGCGCCGTCGCACGGCCTGCCGGTGCTGGTCTACGATATGAACTGCACCGGCGCCCAGGCCTACCTGGCGCTGGCCGGAGAGGTCATCCACCGCGAACGCCACATGGGGGTTTAACCATGAACAAGAAACGCAAGAACCTCGGCCGCGGTCTTTCCGCCCTGCTCGGCGATACGGCCCAGGACTACGCCGAGCTCGACCGGGTGCGGGCGGAGAAGCGGGTGCCGGTGGGCCAGTTGCGTCCCTGTCCGTTCCAGCCGCGCCGCCGGTTCGCCGAACCGCAGATCAAGGAGCTCGCGCAATCCATACAGGAAAAGGGGATTTTACAACCTCTAGTAGTGCGTCGCGATCCCACCGACCAGGCCGGCTACGAGATCATCTGCGGTGAACGCCGTTGGCGGGCCGCCCAGGCGGCGCAGTTGCACGAGGTGCCGGTGATCATCAAGGAGCTCACCGACCAGGAAACCCTGGAGATCGCCCTGATCGAGAACCTGCAGCGCGAGGACCTCTCGGCCTTGGAGGAGGCGGAGGCCTACCAGCGCCTGATGGCCGACTTCGGCCATACCCAGGAAGACATGGCCAAGTCCATCGGCAAGAGCCGCAGCCACGTGGCCAACATGGTGCGGCTGTTGAACCTGCCGGCGGCGGTCAAGGTGATGCTGGAGGACGGCCGGCTGACGGCCGGCCACGGCCGTGCCCTGCTGGCGGCCAAGGACCCGGCCGGCCTGGCCGCGACGGTGGTCAAGCGCGCACTCAACGTCCGCGAGACGGAGCATCTGGTGCGCCGCGAGGGTGCGGCCAAGAAGACCGGCAAGGCGAGTACCGCGAAAGACGCCGACACCATCGCCCTGGAAAAAGAACTGACCGCCGCCATCGGCCTGAAGACGGTGATCTCCCGGAAAGGCAGCGGCGGACGAATCAGCTTCAATTACACCAACCTGGACCAGCTGGAAGAATTCATCCGCCGGCTGTCGCCGTAAGCGGGCGGCCCTATTGCCGGCGCGCCGCCCCGGCCAGGCGCAGCACGGTCCGCTGGCAGATGGCCTCGGCCGGGGCGCCCGTTTGCTTGCATTGACGCTCCGCCTCAAGCAGCAGTTCCATGGCCCGATCGAGCCGCGCCGTGTTCCATTGTCCGGCCTGGCGCTGGAAACGCGCCTTGAACTTGAAGAACACCGGCGGCTTCAGCTTGGCCACGGCGGAATCAAGCCGCGCCCCCTGGTCCAGGTGCCCGGCCACCCAATGCAGCCGCTGGAAGTGCCGCTGCAGGGCGCGGAGGATTTGGATCGGCGGCACGCCCTCGGCGAAGGCGCGGTTCAGGGCCTGGTCCGAATGCTCGCTGTTGCCGTCGGCCGTATCGAAGACCACCGCATCGACGGACAGCGAGACATTGTCGCCGATGACCCGGGCCACGTCGTCGCTGCTCACCCGGCCGCCGTCGCCCACGTAGAGGACCAGCTTCTCGATCTCGCCGCGGCTGACCATGCGGTCGTTGCCGAGCCGGCCCGCCAGTTCACCGGCGACGTCCGGATCGGCGGTCATCCCGTGCGCCGCCAGCACTTCGCGAAGCACCGTTTCCAGGCCTCGGGAATCATCGCCGTAACAGCCCGCCGCGGCGGCGTTGCCGGCCTTCTCGAAAACCTTGCGGAGACGCGAACGTGCCGCCAGTTCGCCGGCCTCGACGACGATCAGGTTGTCGAAGGCCGGGCCGCCGAGCAGGTCGTCGAACCGGCCGGCCAGGGAATCCGTCGCCTGGCGCACGAGGACGGCCTTCCGGCCGCCCATCATCGGCATGGCCAGGGCGGCGTCCATCAGGGCCGTCGGTTCGGATTTCAACTGCGCCGGGGTCAGTTCATCGAACAGGAACGGATCGGCGGGCCGGCCGGCAATTTGGGAAACCAGCTTCGAAGAGGTCTCCGATACGAGCCCCTGATCGGGGCCGAACAACAGAACCGCCGAAACGGACGGGTCCGGGGTCTCGAGAAACTTGGAAAGCTGCCTGGCGTTGAACTTCACCCGCTTCTCCGCCGAGCCTATTTCGGCCGTCTGAAATAAACCGCCAGCCGGATCCGCATGTCCTCACTGAGCGCCTTGACGGCGCGTTCCTTGGCGTCCCGCTCGGCCATTTTGGTGGCGAATTCCGAATCCAGGATGTTGTAGCTGACCGTGACGCTGTTGGTGGCGGAATCCAGGATCCGGCCGTTGGCCGTGTCGATCAATTGGTAAGTCGCCGACATGATCAGGTTGGCGCGGGTCGCCAGGGCGTTCTTCTGCACCGCCAGGGACGTCGTCGATTCATTCACCCGGGTGACCAGTCGAAATTTCGGCACCCGGGCGCGACCCGCCGCATACAGCTTGTGCACCAATTCATTGCGGAGCTGTTGTCCGACCCGGTCCTCGATGGGCGCCACCTGCACGTAGGCGAACTGGGTGACCACGGCCGCCGGCCCCCGGCTTCCGTAAAGCGGTTCGAAACCGCAGGCCGCCAGAAGCACGCCGGTGGCGAAAACCGTCAGCAACCTAAACGACGACATTGATAATCCGGTTCGGCACGACGATGACCTTCCTCGGGGCCTTTTCTCCCATGGCGGCGATGACCGTATCCAGGCCCAAGGCCGCCTCCTCGGCGTCATCCCCAGCGCAGTCCTTGGGCAAATCAACGGTGCCCCTCAGCTTGCCGTTGACCTGAACGGCGACGGTAACGACGTCGTCGACGATGAACTCCGGATCCGCCTCCGGCCAGGGCGTGTCGACCAGCAGCGTCTCGTGGCCGAGGGCCGCCCAAATCTCCTCGGTCAAATGGGGCAGCATGGGCGCCAACAGGCGAACCAGGATTTCAAGGCTCTCACGGTAAACCCAGGCGCCGGCCTTGTCATCCAGGTCGAACTCATCAAGCGCATTGGTCAGCTCGCGCAGCCGCGCCACCGCCTTGTTGAAGTGGAACTTGTCGAGATCGTCGGAAACCCCGGCGATGGTCTTGTGGGCGAGCCGCAGGACCGCCAGGCTTTTCTCCGGCAGTTCCGCCGGCGCGTCTCCCTGGCCGACACCGCCGCCGGGCCCGTCGACCAGCCGCCACAGACGGTTGATGTAGCGCCAGGCCCCCTCGATGCCTGCGTCCGTCCAGTCCAGATCCCGGTTCGGCGGGCTGTCCGACAGCATGAACAGCCGCGCCGTGTCCGCCCCGTAGGTATCGATGATGCCTTCCGGGTCGACGACGTTCTTCTTCGACTTGCTCATCTTTTCCGACCGCCCCAGCGTCACCGGCGCGCCGTTGTCGCGACGTTGCCAGGCGCCTTCGTCCAGGCGGTCCACGTCGTCGGGCAAAAGCCAGTTGCCGTCGGCGTCCCGGTAGGTGGCATGGCAGACCATGCCCTGGGTCAGCAGCCCGGCGAAGGGCTCGTCGATGTCCAGGTATCCGCAGCGCCTCAGGGCGCGGGTGAAGAACCGCGAGTAAAGCAGGTGCAGGACCGCGTGCTCGATGCCGCCGATGTATTGATCCACCGGCAGCCAGTAGTCGGCGGCGGCCCGGGTGAAGCCGATGTCGTCGGCGCCGGGGGAGCAGAACCGGGCGAAGTACCAGGACGATTCGAAAAACGTATCGAAGGTATCCGTCTCCCGCTCCGCGGCCTTGCCGCAGACGGGACAGTCGACCTTCTTCCAACTCGGATGCCGGGCCAGCGGATTTCCCGGCTCGTCCAGGGTGACGTCCTCGGGCAGGGTCACCGGCAGTGCGGCGGCGGGCACCGGCACGACCCCGCAGTCGCCGCAATGGATCACCGGAATGGGACAGCCCCAGTAACGCTGGCGGGAAACGCCCCAGTCCCGCAGCCGGTAATTCACCGCACCCTTTCCGGCGTCGAGCGACTCCAGTTCCTCGATCACCCGGGTCTTGGCGCCGGGCACGTCCAGGCCGTTGAGGAAATCGGAATTGATCAGCACGCCGTCCTCGATGAAGGCCTCATCTTCGATGACCACGCCTTCCGGATCCGCGTCGGCCGGGGCGACGACGGGAACCACGCCGAGCCCGTATTTGCGGGCGAAATCCAGGTCGCGCTGGTCATGGGCCGGGCAGCCGAAGATGGCCCCCGTGCCGTAGTCCATGAGGACGAAATTGGCGACGTAGAGCGGCACCGTCTCGCCTTCGACGAAGGGGTGCGCGACCTCGACGCCCGTGTCGTAACCCAGTTTCTCCGCCGTCTCGATGGCCGCTTCGCTGGTGCCGAGGCGATTGCACTCGGCGATGAAATCACGGAGTCCGGAATCCCCCTCGGCCAGTTCCTGGGCCAACGGGTGGTTGGCGGCGAGGGCGCAGAAGGACATGCCGAAGAGCGTATCGGGGCGGGTCGTGTAGACCTCCAGGCGGTCGTCGCGGCCGACCAGCCGGAAGCGCACGTAGGCGCCCTCGGAGCGGCCGATCCAGTTCTCCTGCATGATCCGGACTTTCTCCGGCCAGCGCTCGAGGCTCTCCAGGTCCGCCCGCAGTTCCTCGGCGAAAGCGGTGATCTTCAAATTCCACTGCGCGAGCTTACGTTTCTCCACAGGCACGCCGGAGCGCCAGCCCTTGCCGTCGACCACCTGTTCGTTGGCCAGGACCGTGTTTTCCACCGGGTCCCAGTTGACCCAGGATTCCTTCCGGTAGACCAGCCCGGCCTCGAGGAAATCCAGGAACATCTTCTGTTCGTGCTTGTAGTACTCGGGCTCGCAGGTGGCGATCTCCCGGGACCAGTCATAGGAGAGCCCCATGGACTTCAATTGCCGGCGCATGTCGGCGATGTTCTCGCGGGTCCATTTGCCCGGGTGGACACGGTTTTCGATGGCGGCGTTCTCGGCCGGCAGGCCGAAGGCGTCCCAGCCCATGGGATGCAACACATTGAAGCCGCGGGCCTTCTTGTAACGGGCAACGACGTCGCCGAGGGTGTAATTGCGCACGTGTCCCATGTGGATGCGCCCGGATGGATAGGGGAACATCTCGAGGACGTAATACTTGGGTCGGTCCGGGTCCTCAGTAACGCGGAAGCAATCCCGCTGGGTCCACTCGTCCTGCCACTTGGCTTCCGTCTTCTTGTGATTGTATCGGGCCATGACTATCGATCGTCGTTTCTCTTGAATATGGGTCGGAAAGTTTTCGGCGGACACCTTGGCGGCAAGCGCCCAAGGGCGGGCGAATTGCCCGGCGTTACCGGGAGCCGCGCGGGGTCATTTCTTTTGCTGCAGCAGTGCGGCATTTCGCATTTGTCGCGCCCGCGTCAGAATGGCGTCTTCGATCTTGATTTTCGTCGCCTCGGGGACGGGCGAATCCAACCACTGACCGTTCCGGGTCAGCACCTGGCGGAACACCGCCACCCGGACGCCGTCGGCCCGCAAGGTCCGGCCAAGGATGTAGACATTCAGCTTGAAGCGTTCGTTGGGCGCATCGGCGGTGGAATGCCAGTCGGTGATGATGACGCCGCCGAAAGCGTCGGCGGTGTTCACGGGCATGAAGGAAATGGTGTCGATGGAGGCCCGCCACAGGAAGACGTTCACGCCGATCCCGGCGCCGCCCTCCTGTTCCTCGTCGTCACCGAAAAACGAGATGCCGCCTTCGCCGAAGATGGTTTGCCGTTTCTTGCCCGAGAGATATTCGCTCAAGGGATCGACGCCGGGATTGTCCTCATACGTGCCGGCCTCATAGCTCTCACAGGCGGCGAGGCCAATGGCGGCTGCGGCGATCCAGGCGAGGCCGATTTTCCGACTGGGCTTCATTTGTGTTTTCCGTCTACCGTCCGATAACCATTAAGAAAACTCCGGAGCCGTACTATATCCGATTCCACCGATTCGCCAAGCGAGGTTGGCGCCAACCACGACCATTTCCAGCCGCCGGCGAAGGTCAGGGCCGCAGGAACAGACCGATACCGGCAATGCCGCGAAATCCCGATCCCCGGAGGCCTGGAATGTTTCCGTGGTTCAAACCGCCCAAACCGAAGACCGGCACCGCCGTGCCGCGACACATGCGGACGGCCCGCAAAACGCCGAGGGCCCGCTCCCGGCGGTGACTGGTGGTCGGGTAGACCGGCGAGACCAGCGCCGCGTCCAGGCCCAATTCGCCGGCCCGGATAAGGTCCCGGGGCCGGTGCGCCGCGCCGGTCACCAGCCAGTCCGGCCGCCGCCGCCACACCGCCGCCGGCGGCCCCCGGCGCAACCGGTAGCCGGGAAGGTGAACCCCGGCCGCGCCAATGCGCGCCGCCAACCCCGGGTCGTCGGCGATCAGCACGGCAACGCCCTGGCGGCGGCCGCGCCCGACCGCCTCCGCGGCCAGACGGGCCCGATCCGGTTGGCCGTAGTGGCGGAAGATCAGGGCGAACCCGGCCGGCAGGGCGTCGATCAGGCGGCCCGGGTCCGGGGTCCGCTCCGGGTCGGTCATGGCGAAACCGCGCGGCAGGCGGTCGCCCCGCCGGCCGGGGCCGAAGGTCAAATTGAGGACCCGGGCAAGGTCTGTTAGGTTCTCGCTCATCAGGCTTCTTTCCGGACGGTGTCACCCATGATGGCAGATGCAGGCGACTTGAGCCCCGACATTCGGCAAAATATCGGCGCCGTCAAGGCACGGATCGACGCGGCGGCGCAGGAAGCCGGCCGCGATCCTTCCCATGTGTCCCTGGTGGCCATCTCGAAGACCCATGGGGCGGCACGCATCGCCGAAGCCATCGACGCCGGCCATGCCCTGTTCGGCGAGAACCGGGTCCAGGAATCGGAGACCAAGTGGCCGGACCTGAAGGCGGCGCATCCTCATGTGCGGCTGCATCTCGTCGGTCCCCTGCAAAGCAACAAGGTGAAGCGGGCCGTCCAGTTGTTCGACGCCGTGGAGACCGTCGATCGGCCGAAGCTGGCCCGCGCCCTGGCCCGGGAAATGGCGGCCCAGGACCGGCGCTTGAAGTGTTTCATCCAGATCAACACCGGCGAGGAACCGCAGAAGGCGGGGATCCTGCCTGCCGCCGCCGATGCCTTCATCGACCAATGCCGCGATGAATTCGGCCTGGAGGTGAGCGGGCTCATGTGCATTCCGCCGCTGCACGAGGAACCGGGCCTGCATTTCGGCCTGTTGGCGGAAATGGCGCGGCGCAACGGCCTCGATCAACTGAGCATGGGGATGAGCGGGGATTTCGAGACGGCGATCCGGTTCGGCGCCACCCACGTGCGGGTCGGCACCGCCATCTTCGGGCCGCGCGCGCCGCTCACGGTTGGGGATTGACGGTGATCCAGGTTTCGGCGGCGCAGGCCGCCAGGATCGACAGCAGGTTCTCGCGGCTAAGGGCGACGCAGCCCTCGGTCGGCGCGAAGTCCGGTTGCGCCACATGCATGAAAATGGCGCTGCCCTTGCCGACGACCACCGGATCGTCGTTGTAACCCAGTTCGACGATCACATCGTAAAGGCCGTCATCGCGCCAAAGAGCCTCGTGGCTGGCGGAAAACGGCCGCTTCACCGGCCGGTTGTAGGCGGCGTGGGCCGGATCGTCACACCAACCGTCGTCCGGCGCCAGGGGATGGAGCGGCAGCGCCGTGACCGGCGCCTCCAATCGGTCCGGACGATACATGACCCGGCGCAGGGCAAACCGGCCCACCGGCGTGGCGCCGTCGCCCTCCCGCTTGTCGGTGGAAATGCCGCTACGGCCAAGGGCGCAGGTGAACGTTCCATCGCGCCAGGTCAGCCGGTCCGGTGCGTCGACCTGTAGGTTATCGGAGACCATCAATGGGGCTCGCTCCGCCGTTACCGCCGGGGCGCTAATTTAGCGAGCGGAACAAATCCTGGGAAGCCGCCGCGTTCGCGCCCTTTTGACGCTGGTGGCGGTCCAGGCCGCCGAGCATGGCGTCGGCGAACCAGCCGCCGCCGGAGGCGGTGGCGCCGCGCGGTGCCGGCGCCGGTGCGGCGGCCTGCGGGACGGCCGCGGCCGGCGCGGCGGTGTTCCGATAGGCTTGGGTCACCCGCTGGGCGTGTTGGCGGCTCGCTTCGGCGCCGCTTGCCGGGTCGTTGGAGACGGCGCGGCGGCCATTGTTGTAGGCGGCCAGGACGCCGTGCATGTCCTCGGCGCCCATGGACTTGAGCAAGCGGCGGGCATCGGGAAGAGGGGTGGTCCGGGGCGGCAGGGAGGCCTGCGCCTGTTTCGCCGATCCGGCCGGCGCGGCCGCAGCGGCGACGGCGACAGAGGTCTTCGGTGCCGGTTGGCGCGGATCGGCCAGGGCCGTCCGGTAGGCGGTTTCCGCCTGGGCCCAGGCGGTGACCGGATCGATGCCGTCGGTGCCCGCGGCGGCGGGACCCGCCGGCGTGGCCGTTGCCGGCCCGTTCCGCGACGCCGCCAGTTGGTTCCGGTAGGCCAGCTCGGCCCGGGCCCAGGCGGTGACCGGGTCCGTGCCGTCGGTGCCTGCCGCGGCGACGGGTGCCGCGGCCTCTGCCGATTTGGCCGCCGTGCCGGCGGTGTTCGCGGCGGTCTGCACGCCGTCGCCGGAGTCACGGAAAAGAGCCAGGACGTGGGCGCCCGTGTCCTTGCCGGTGGTCTCTTCCAGGACCACGTCGGCGCTGGCCAGGGCCGCCCCGATGGGCCCGAAGAACAGGCTGCTGCCGGCGATGCGGGGCAGCGGTCCGATGGTGTCATCGGTGAGGTCGCGATAGAGCGGCCCGATCACCGGGATGTGGTGCAGGGGATTGATCACATCGATGAGATCGAGAAAGGAAAACCCATCTTCACCGAAAGGCTGAAAACCGTTGGAGTCTTCCTTCGTCGATTCGAGGGCGGTTTCCGCATCCGTCCGGTCCTTCGCCGGAGCCGTCTGGGGGGCCGCTGTCACCGTTTTGCTGTGCCATGGCAGCACGGCTTCTGAGCTCGCAACCATCTGATTTTTCCCGTTCCGTAACTATTTCTTTGGCTCAATTCGCGATTCGTAGGCATTGTGGTAGAATCCCTCTCGATACGCTTTGGGAGTCAGAGAGATGGATCACGAGCGCTTTCGGGACTGGTTCTCGCGTGTCGATGAGTTGACGGCG
>Ga0209568_1000037_pt1 | contig 47290 bp, 45 predicted proteins | sample WorMetOlspDAHAB2_FD_187406 | JGI IMG/M metagenome (GOLD analysis project Ga0209568, IMG submission 187406) | Marine gutless worms symbiont microbial communities from Max Planck institute for Marine Microbiology, Germany - Olavius sp. DAHAB.2... ...
CATCGCCACGGCGCGTAAACTCCTCAAGATCATTTACGACACGCTCAAGAACGGCTGGGTCTTCGAGGACTTCCCGGCCTTCAAAATCACGGGACAGCAAAATCCCGCTGGACAATCATCATAGGAGATCAAGATGATCATCGACGGCATGATCGCCCCGGCCGAGGTTTCGGGCGTCCTGTTCAAGGAGTTCCTGCTGCAGTAGCGGAACGCGCTAGTCCTTGCGTTTGCTGCCCTTGACCCGGTGGGCCAGGGCCGCGGCGAGGAAGGCATCGATATCGCCGTCGAGCACCGCCTGGGTGTTGGAGGTCTCGACGCTGGTGCGCAGGTCCTTGACCATCTGGTAGGGCTGCAGCACGTACGAACGAATCTGGTGACCCCAGCCGATCTCCGATTTGGCGTCGTGCTCGGCCTGGACCTCGGCCTCCCGTTTCTGCATCTCCAGCTCGTAGAGCCGGGCCCGCATCATCTTCATCGCTGCGGCCCGGTTCTTGTGCTGTGAGCGGTCGTTCTGGCATTGGACGACGATGCCGGTCGGCAGGTGGGTCAGACGGACGGCGCTGTCGGTCTTGTTGACGTGCTGGCCGCCGGCCCCGGACGCGCGATAGGTGTCAACGCGAAGGTCCTTGTCGAGGATCTCAATCTCAACGGAATCATCGATCACCGGGTAGACACCGACGGACGCGAAGCTGGTATGGCGCCGCGCGCTGGAATCGAACGGCGAGATGCGGACCAGCCGATGCACGCCGGTTTCGGTCTTCAGCCAGCCGTAGGCGTCGGCGCCCTGCACACGGAGCGATGCCGATTTCAGGCCCGCCTCTTCGCCGGCGCTTTCCTCGATCCACTCCAGCTTGTAGCGGTGCTGTTCGGCCCACCGCACATACATGCGGACCAGCATCTCCGCCCAGTCCTGGGCCTCGGTGCCGCCGGCCCCGGCGTGCACTTCCAGATAGCAGTCGTTGCCGTCGGCCTCGGCGGAGAGCAGGGTGCGGAGCTCCGCCTGGGCGGCGACCTCGCCCAGCGCTTCGAGGGCGCCTTCGGCCTCGGTGACGACGTCCTCGTCCTCCTCGGCCTCACCCATCTCGATGAGTTCGACGTTGTCGTTGAGGTCGCGCTCGAGGCGGTCGATGTCGGCGATGCGGTCATCGAGCCGGGTCCGTTCGCGCATCACCTTCTGCGCCTCGTCGGGGTTGTCCCACAACCCCGGGTCTTCGGCGCGGGCGTTCAGTTCGGCGAGGCGGCGGACGGCGGCATCGTAGTCAAAGATGCCTCCTCAGCAGTTCCAGGGACTGCTTGATCTGCTGGACGGTGGCTTCGGTTTCGGCGCGCATCGGCATTCCTGCACTGACCGGACGTGCGCGACGTTTCTAGCCGCGCACGTCCGGATCGGCAAGGGGCGCCGCCAGAGCGCCGGGGTCAGCGCCTAGCGGGGCTGCGGTACGACCCTGAAGTACGGCTTCACCGTCTTCCAACCCTCCGGGAACCGGGTCTTGGCCTCTTCGTCGGAGATTGCCGGGACGATGATCACGTCCTCGCCGTCCTCCCAGTTCACCGGTGTTGCCACACCGTGGTGGGCGGTCAGCTGCAATGAATCGATGGCCCGCAGGATTTCGTCGAAGTTTCGTCCGGTGCTCATCGGATAGACGAGGATCAGCTTGATCTTCTTGTCGGGTCCGATGACGAAGACATTGCGTACGGTCATGTTGTCCATGGCCGTGCGGCCGCCCGACCCTCCCGACGTCGCCGCCGGAAGCATGTCGTAGAGCTTGGCCACGGTCAGTTCCGGATCGCCGATCATCGGGTAGTTCGGCGCCGTACCGGTGGCGTCCTCGATGTCCTGGGACCAGCGCTTGTGGTCGTCGACCGTGTCGACGCTGAGCCCGAGGATCTTCACGTTCCGCTTGTCGAATTCCGGCTTCAGCTTGGCCATATAGCCGAGTTCGGTGGTGCACACGGGCGTGAAGTCCTTGGGGTGCGAAAACAGCACAGCCCAGCTGTCGCCGATCCAGTCGTGGAAGCGAATCGAACCGTCGGTCGTCTCGACCTCAAAATCCGGGGCTTCGTCGCCGATTCGAAGCGTCATTTCCTGCCTCCCTCGTTTTCGATTGCCCTGACATGCCGGCGCGCGGCGGAAGCCTGAAGCCTCGCCCGCGGCCTGTTACCGCATAGCTAGGGAACGGGTGCGACATCATCAAGTCGTCGCTGTGAATAGTTTCGGAAACACAATACGCACCCGTAGAATAAACGCAACGACCGGCGACCGCCGTCGCCGCATCGGCGCCGTTCGTGAGGCCGGCCCGGCGGTGTCAGTAGGGGTTGTCGTCCAGTCCGGGATCGGTGCTGATCCCCGTTCCCGTCGATACCGAGACAGCGCTGCCGGGCCCGCTGACGGTGCCTGTCTGGTTGGCGTTGAGAACGGCGCCGTCGGCGCCATCCAGCGGGGCCACTTCGACCTGACCCTCGAGCACCGCGACCTGGGTCGCCCCGTTGGGCGCGACGGTGACCAGGAAGTCGGTGCCGCGGACACCGATGGCGACCAGCGGCGTCTTGAACTGGAATCCCTTGCGGAACTTCAGCTTCCCGCTGATGAAGCGGAAGGCGCCGGGGCCGAGGTCGACGAGCATTTCGCCGGCCGACTGGTCGGGATCGTAGACGAAGGTGTCCAACACCAGCTCGCTCGCCGATCCCAGTTGCAGCTTGGTGCGATCGAGGAACCGGATCACCGTCCGGCCGTTCTCGATCGTCCGCACCAGTTCGTCCTGGTAGACCTTGTCGTTGTAGTAGAGGGCCGACTGGCTGCCGCCGGCCGGCGTGCCGTAGGCGCCGATGTAGGCCTTCTGTGATACCTTGCCGATGGACCGTAGGGCAGCCTGACCGAGCGTTCCCGACCCGACAATCGCAAGGATCATGGCGGCCGCAGCGACAAACGCTGTAGCTCTTCTCAACGGCATTGTTCCCCCCCTTTGAACGAAGAACACGTTTCAGGAATCCGCCTTATGCGCGGATAACTGCATCGAGTCTATCGATCTAGGGTTGGGCCGGCAACGCGGGACAGCGCTGCCGCCGGGCAAACCGCCTAATAGAGCCCGCCGGTGCCCGATGCCGGCGTTCCCGCGGCGGCACTGATCCCGCGCAAGACCTGCTGCTCGCCGGTCGGTTCCGTTCCGGGCTTGAAGGCTTCGAGGATCACGCCGCGGCTTCCCGGTTCGGCGAGCCGGCCAGAAGAGGACTCGACGCGGACCAGGCGAATGCTCGGCGGAATGCGGAACGGGATCGCCGCTTCATTCTCCAACGCCGCGGCCATGAAATCGCGGAAGATGGGGCCTGCGACCGATGCCCCTTGTTCGCGGCGGCCCAAAGAAGCGGGTTCGTCGAACCCGGCGAACACGCCGACTGCGAGATCAGGGGAGAATCCGATGAACCAGGTATCGCGGCTGTCGTTGGTGGTTCCGGTCTTTCCGGCCAAGGGCTTGCCGACGGCCTTGATCCGGCGTCCAGTGCCGCGGTCGACCACGCCTTGCAGCATGGATACGATCTGATAGGCACTGGCGGGTTCGGCGATGGCTTTGCGCGGGTCCGGAAGCTGCGGCACGGTCTGGCTCGTCCACTGCACCGCCCGGCACGAGCCGCACGTTCGCGCGTCGTGGCGGAAGACCGTCCGGCCCTGACGGTCCTGGATCCGATCGATCAGGGTCGGCTCGATCCGCCGGCCGCCGTTGACCAGCATGCCGTACGCGGAGGTCAGGCGCAGCAGGGTCGTCTCCTTGGCGCCGAGCGAGAACGACAGATGCGGCGGCATCGACTCGACGACGCCCAGCCGGGTGGAGTATTCGACGATCCGCTCCATGCCGATGGTCTGGGCCAACCGAACGGTCATCAGATTGCGTGACTTCTCGATGCCCAGGCGCATGGTGCTCGGACCGTAGAACTTCTTCGTGTAGTTCGCCGGCCGCCACTTCGGCAGACCCGGACCCTGGTCGATGACGAAGGGCGCATCGAGGATCAGCGTCGCCGGCGTATACCCCGCCTCCAGCGCTGCCAGGTAGACGATGGGTTTGAACGCCGAGCCCGGCTGGCGCCAGGCCTGGGTCGCCCGGTTGAACTGGCTGCGGGCGTAAGAATACCCGCCGGACATCGCCAGCACCCGACCGGTATGCGGGTCCAACGCGACCAGCGCGCCGTCGATCACCGGCAGCTGACGCAGCCCGTAGGTGCCCTCCGGATAGGCCTTGCCTTCGGCGTCGGCGGACATCGCTTCGACAGCGACAACGTCGCCGGCCGCCAAGACGTCCGACGGCCTCCGCACCTTCGGCCCAAGATGCTGGCCTTTCAGCCAAGGACGCGCCCACCGCAGTTCGGCCAAGGGAATGCGGCCGCGGGAGCGGTCGGTGAAGCCGATGTCGGCGCCCGTATCGTCAACGCCCAGGACCACGGACATCAGCCAGGGGTCCAGTCCTCTCGGCCGTTCGATCTCCGACAGCCGCACCGCCCAATCCGCCGGCAGGGAACCGTCGGCACCGAAACCATCCATGCTCAGCAGCGGACCGCGCCAGCCGTGGCGCCTGTCGTACGCAATCAAGCCGCGGCGCAACTCGCGGTCGGCAATAGCCTGCAGCCTGGGATCCAGGGTCGTGCGCACGGACAATCCGCCGTTGTAAAGCTGCGTTTCACCGTACCGATCGACGAGCTCCCGGCGGACCTCCTCGGCGAAATAGTCGGCGGAGACGTACTCCGTTTCTGCCCGCTGACGCAGGCGGATGGGTGTCGCGGTAGCCCGTGCCGCCGTATCCGCGTCGATGTGGCCATCCTCGGCCATGCGCCCGACGACCCAATCGCGCCGCGCCCGGGCGGCGTCGGGTTGGGTAATCGGGTTGTAGTTGTTGGGCGCTTTGGGCAGGGCGGCCAGGAACGCTGCTTCCGCGACGGTCAATTCGTCCAGAGACTTGTTGAAGTAGTTGAGGGCTGCCGCCGCGACCCCATAGGAGCCGAACCCGAGATAGATCTCATTCAGATAGAGCTCGAGGATGCGATCCTTGGCAAACGCCCGTTCCATGCGCAACGCGAGGATCGCCTCGCGGACCTTGCGTTCCCACGACACCTCGTTCGACAGCAGGAAATTCTTGGCCACCTGTTGGGTGATGGTCGAGGCGCCGACGAGGCGGCGGTCGGTGCCCATGTTGCGGACATTGCGGACCGCCGCCGAGACGATGCTCGGGATATCGATGCCGTAGTGCTCGTAGAAGGTCTTGTCTTCGGCCGAGAGAAACGCGGCGACGACGAGCTTGGGATAGGCGCCGATCGGCACGAACACCCGGCGCTCGATGGCATACTCGCCCAGCAGCCGGCCGTCGCCGGCATGCACCCGCGTCATCACCGGTGGCTGGTAGTCCTCGAGCTGGGTGTAGTCCGGCAGCCCGCGGCCGAAATGGTAGAACCCGTAAAGCAGGCCGCCGGCGCCGATGATCGCGACGATGACCAGTGCGGCGACGGCCGTGATCAGGATCCTGAACAGTTTTCCGAGCATGGACATCGCGTCCGATTCTTCCGCGTCACGGTGGCGCGGGGTGTTTCCGGCGCATCCGTCTTGATGCGCGATACTACACGGTCAAACGCTAGCCGGCGATTGTGGCTCAGATATGGCTGCTCGGCGCGGATCGGTAAAGGCTCTAGTTCCGGTGCGCTTCCTCGACGCCGATGAAATACGCGTTGATCGCCCTTGCGATCGCCCCGGCTAGCCTCTGCCGGTAGCCTGAGCGCATCAGCATCCGCTCGTCCTCGCGGTTCGACAGGAAGCCAAGCTCGACGAGGACCGAAGGGACATCCGGCGCCTTGAGGACGGCGAACCCGGCGAACCTGTGGGTGTTGCGCAGCAGCCTCGTCTCTCGCTTCAACTCGCGCACCAGTGAGGTGGCGAACTTGACCGACTCGTTCATGGTCTCCCGCTGGGCGAGGTCGATCAGGATGTTCGTTACCTCGGGCGTCTCGTTGGACAGATCCACACCGGCGATGAGGTCGACCTTGTTCTCCTGCTCGGCTAGCGCCGCGGCTTCGGCGTCGGATGCCTTTTCGGACAGGGTGTAGACCGAAGCACCACGGACCTTCTTGTTCGGCATGGCGTCAGCGTGGACCGACAGGAACAGGTCGGCGCCGGCCGCGCGGGCGCGGGCAATGCGGTCCCGGAGGCGGATGAACACATCGCGGTCGCGCGTCAGCACGACCTTGTAGCGGCCCATGCGCTCGAGGGCGTCGCGAATTTCCCGGGCTGCGGTCAGGGTCACATGTTTCTCGTACGCGCCCGACCGGCCGATGGCGCCAGGGTCCTTTCCGCCGTGACCGGGGTCGATGACGATCACCCGCTTTGCGTGGAACAGTTGGGGCTTGCGGGGCGGTCGGGGATAAGGGAAGGACGCCGGACGCGGCGTCGCCATTGCCGTGGCGGTGGTGGCGGCCCGGCGTTCCGCACCGCGCGCCGAACGCAGGAACGCCGCTCGCGTCGTCGGCACCAGATCGACCACCAGCCGAACGCCGCGGCCATCCAAAGCCTGGACCAGGAACGACTCCTTGACCGCGACGGGGCCGGCGGCATCGATGACCACCCGGGAAGTTCCAGGCTTGAACAGGCCGTACCGTAGCCGCTGCATCAGGCCCTTTCCCTGCGGCAACGGCCGCACCGGCAGGCGCCATCCGACTTCCGGCAGATCGATGACCACCCGGTACGGGTCGGCGAGGGTGAAGATCGAAAACGGCACGCGGTCGGTGAGTTCGAGAACGAACCGCGTGGACTGACCGTGAACGCCGGCGCGGACGTCCGTGGCGACGGCCGCCGGGGCCGCTCCGACCGGCCGAGGCATCCCACAGGCGGCGGAAACGACGAGGGCGACGGCGACCGCCCAACGGAGTATCGATCGTTGCTGCCACATCGTGCGTTCGATCCGTCGTTCAGGCCGCAACATATACTTCGAATCGCCGAATCCCGCCAGTGGCGGACCCTGTGAAGGCGTCCGTCGGCGCGGCACAAGGTCATTGTAGAAACGAATTCCTACCTATATGTTAAGTCAGTCGGACGATCGGGAACGCAGGTCTGAAGGCGTCCGTTTGGCGCGTTGTTCCCTTTCCGACGGCGGTTATCGGCCGCGCCGGGGCGTGGTCCCTGGACGGCGGCAAGTGCCGCTTTTGCCGTTTCGAGGTTTTTTCATGCCGGGTCGAGCAGCCCGATCGGTAGTCACTCCGCTTCCCGCGTCGCGGGCGCGAAGTGGTGCGATCGCTGGCGCCTCCGGTACTTCCACAACCCTTGCCTGTCGGCGGTCCGGTTTCGGGCCGGTGCCGCCGGCGCATTGGAGCAATCGCATTCATGTCAACGAAAAGGATGTTGATCGATGCCGCGCACCCGGAGGAGACCCGGGTCGTGGTGCTGGACGGGAACCGCCTGGAGGACTATGACGTCGAGGTCGCCTCACGGCGACAACTCAAAGGAAATATCTATCTTGCCAAGGTAACACGGGTCGAACCGTCGCTTCAGGCGGCCTTCGTCGACTACGGCGGCAACCGCCACGGGTTCCTGGCCTTCGACGAAATCCATCCGGACTATTACCAGATCCCGGTCGCCGACCGCGAAGCGCTGGTCGCCGAGCACAATGCCGCCGAGCACGCCGACGAGGCCGCCGCCAACGGTGCCGACGAGGACAGTTCGGTGGAAACCGTCGGCGGCGACGACGAGGAGATCGAGGTCCGCCGGACGCGGCCTTCGCCGCGGCACTACAAGATCCAGGAAGTCATCAAGCGCCGCCAGATTCTGCTCGTCCAGGTGGTGAAGGAAGAGCGCGGCAACAAGGGCGCCGCGCTGACCACGTACCTGTCGCTCGCCGGCCGGTATTGCGTTCTGATGCCGAACACCGCGCGCGGCGGCGGCATCTCCCGAAAGATCACCCACGGAGCCGACCGCAAGCGCCTGAAGACCATTGTCGGCGCCCTTGATCTCCCGGAAGGCATGGCGGTGATCGTCCGCACCGCGGGCGCCGAACGCAGCAAGGCCGAGATCAAGCGCGACTACGAGTATCTGCTCAGGATGTGGGACCGGGTCCGCGAACTGACCCTGGAGTCGATGGCACCGACGCTGGTCTACGAGGAAGGCGACCTGATCAAGCGGTCGATCCGGGACCTCTACGGGCGCGACATCGAAGAGATCATCGTCGACGGTGATGCGGCGTACCGCACCGCCAAGGACTTCATGAAGCTGCTGATTCCCAGCCACGCCAAACGCGTGCGGCTGTACGAAGAGCATGATCTGCCGCTGTTCCAGAGGTACCGCGTCGAGGGCCAGCTCGACGCCATGCACCAGTCGGTCGTGCAGCTCGAGTCGGGGGGCTACATCGTCATCAACCCGACCGAGGCCTTGGTCGCCATCGATGTCAATTCGGGACGCGCGACGCGGGAACGCAACATCGAGGAAACCGCGCTGCGGACCAACCTGGAGGCTGCCGACGAGGTCGCACGGCAGTTGCGGCTTCGCGACCTTGCCGGTCTGATCGTCATCGACTTCATCGACATGGAGGTTTCGCGCAACCAGTCCCAGGTGGAGCGCCGCCTCAAAGAGGCGATGAAGAACGAACGCGCCCGCGTCCAGCTCGGCCGGATCAGCCCGTTCGGGCTTCTCGAGCTGTCGCGTCAGCGGTTGCGGCCCAGCCTTCTCGAAACCAGTTTCGAAACCTGCCCCCACTGCGCGGGCGCGGGTCTCCGACGGACCATCGAGTCGACGGCGCTGTCGATGCTGCGGCGAATCGAGGAGGAGGGCATCGGCGGGAAATCCTCGGAGATCGCCGTGCACATGCCGACCGAGGTCGCCCTCTATCTGCTCAACATCAAACGCCGGACGCTGGGCGAGATCGAAAACCGCCACGGATTTGCGGTGGCGATCGTTGCCGACGACTCGTTGATCCCGCCCGACTGCCGGATCGACCGGGTGAAGGCGGAACGCACAGACGAGGACGAGCCGGCCGCTCAAGAAGAGGACGCGGATCGCGAGACGGAAGCGGATGCTGCGGCCGACCGCGACGACGGTGCCAAGCGCAAACGCCGGCGGCGTCCGCGCCGGCGCAAGCGGACCGAGGACGAGGTCAGCCAGAGCGTGCACTCCGATGAGGCCGATGACGATGCGGTCGCAGAGGCAGGCGGCGAAGATGCCGAGGGCGCGGCCGAAGTCGGCGACGACGCCTCGGACGACGACGATACGGGCGACACCGGAGCCAAGCACCGGCGCCGCGGCAAGCGGGGTGGCCGGCGCCGCACCCGCAAGACCGCGGATCGCCCCGACGACGCGGCGGAGACGGAGGCCCCGACCGAATCCCCGGCGCTATTCGATCTGCCGGCACCGGGGACGCAATTGGAGGCGCCGCCACCTGTCGGGCTCCTGGGAGCCGCGGAAATTGAGGAGGCCGGTGACACCGATGACGCAGGCGGCGCGGACGCGGCTGCGGAGGCCGCATCCGAAGACGTGACCGCATCCGAAGCCGCGGATGGCGCGGAACCTGCAGAAAAGAAGAAGCCGCGGCGGCGGACGTCGCGTGGAACCGGACGCAGCCGGAAGGCCAAACCGGCCGAAGAAGAGACCGGCACCGCCACCGAAACACCGGAGGTGATCTTTGCGCCTCCGCCCGCCGAGGGTGACGACGGAAGCGATGCCGCGACGGAAGAAGAGGCTCCCGAACCGGCCAAGCCTCGGTCCCGCGGACGGCGGCGTTCTCGGCCGACCGCCACGACTGCTGCCGAGGACACCGGCAGCGTGGAGCAAGCCGAGGACCTGGTGGCATCCGAACCGGGGAACGGCAACGGACAAGACGGCAACGGACAAGACGGCGATGCCAGTCGCACCCAGGTCATCAATGTCGGCGTCGATACGGTCCCGGAGCAGGACAAGTCGCCGCGGAAGGGGTGGTGGCAGCGGCTCATCGAATAGCCGGACCAGCGTCCAGCTTGCTCGGGATGCGGATTTGTCGCGTTGCGCGGCCGGTCCGCGCAGATTCGTCCTCCCCGGACCTGCAATACTTAATACCCTCAAGAAATTGAGGGTTGCCCCGGTTCCGCGTCCGGGTGCTTAATATTTGGTGAGGCGAACGATCCCAGGGAGGGCCGGGACGACTTCACAAAACGTCCGGCCGGCGTGATCGAGGCAGGCACAAGACCTGTTCGTCCGCCACCGCTTTCGCCCCACCGTGCGGCCGCATCAGCGGCCCGGCGGGCCCGTCCTTCCCTCGGAAGCCGCAACCCCAGAGGAAGGGTCCGCCATGCTCAAATCCCTGCACATCGATCCGGAGAAGTGTACGAACTGCCTGCAATGCGAGATGGCCTGTTCGTACGACAACGAGGGCGCGTTCAATCCGGCGAAATCGCGCATCAAGGTCTTCACCTTCCACGATGAAGGCCGGTTCGTGCCCTATACGTGCACCCAGTGCGCGGAAGCCTGGTGCATGCACGCCTGCCCCGTGGACGCCATCTCGCTCGACCGCGCCACCGGCGCCAAGATCGTATCGGATGCTCTCTGCGTCGGCTGCAAGGTGTGCACGATCGCCTGTCCGTTCGGCACGGTGAATTACAACGCCGATTCCGGGAAGGTCATCAAGTGCGACCTCTGCGGGGGCGAACCCGAATGCGCCAAGGCCTGTCCGACCGAGGCGATCACCTACATCGACGCCAACTGGACCGGGCTGGAGCGGATGCGCCAGTGGGCCGCCCGCACCGACTCCGGCGCCCAGGCGACGGCCTGAGGAAAGGAGGACTCGTCATGGCGTGGACGAAAAAAATCCTGCGGGTCAACCTGACCGGGGGCACCTGCACGGACGAACCGCTGAATATGGATTGGGCCCAGAAGTACCTGGGCCAGCGTGGTCTGGCGACCAAGTACTTCGTCGAAGAGACCGACCCCAAGGTCGATCCGCTGTCGCCCGACAACAAGCTGATCATGGCCACCGGGCCGCTCACCGGCACCTGTGCGTCCACCGCCGGACGCTACTCGGTGATCACCAAGGGCGCGCTCACGGGGGCCATCGCGTGCTCGAATTCCGGCGGCTTCTTCGGCAACGAGATGAAGAACGCCGGCTACGACATGATCATCTTCGAGGGCAAGTCGCCCAAACCGGTGTACCTGTTGGTTCAGAATGGCAGCGCCCAGTTGATGGACGCCAGCGATCTCTGGGGCACCTCGGTATGGGACACCGAGGAATCGATCAAGGCCCGCCACCAGGACCCGTTGATCCGGGTTGCGTCGATTGGTGTCTCCGGCGAGCAGGGCGTCAAATTCGCCTGTGTCGTCAATGACATGCATCGCGCTGCGGGACGCTCGGGTGTCGGCACGGTGATGGGGTCCAAGAACCTCAAGGCCGTTGCCATCCGCGGCACGCTGGGGGTCAAGGTGAAGGACTTCGGCCGCTTCATGGAGGCGACCAACGCCGGCAAGAAGGTGCTGGCCGACAACGCCGTCACCGGACAGGGCCTGCCGACCTTCGGCACCCAGGTGCTGATGAACGTGATCAACGAGACCGGCGCGCTGCCGACCCGCAACCACACGGATGTGCAGTTCGAAGGGGCGCACGACATCTCGGCCGAGGCGATGGCCGAGAAGCGGGCGTCGGACGGCAAGTCCAACCTGATCACCAACGCCGCGTGCTTCGCCTGCACCATTGCCTGTGGCCGAGTCTCGGCCATCGAGAGGACCCACTACACGGTCGTCGACCGGCCGCAATACCAGGTTGCCTCGGGCGGTCTCGAATACGAGGCGGCATGGGCTCTCGGTGCGGCGACGGGGGTCAACGACCTCGACGCGCTGACCTTCGCCAACTTCGTCTGCAACGAGCAGGGCATGGACCCGATCTCGTTTGGCGCCACGGTCGGTGCGGCGATGGAGCTGTTCGAAACCGGCGTCATCACCACCAAGGAAACCGGCGGCATCGAGCTCAAGTTCGGCGACGCCAAAGCGTTGACCGACATCACCGAGCTGACCGGCAAGGGCGAGGGCTTCGGCGCCGAGATCGGCCTCGGCTCCAAACGCCTGTGCGAGAAGTATGGTCATCCCGAGCTGGCCATGCAGGTCAAGGGCCAGGAGTTCCCGGCCTACGATTCCCGCGGCATCCAGGGCATGGGACTGACCTACGCAACCTCGAACCGAGGGGCCTGCCATCTGCGCAGCTACACCGTCGCCTCCGAGATTCTCGGTGTTCCCGAGAAGACCGATCCACTGGCCACAGATGGCAAGGCGGGTCTGGTCATGGCGTTCCAGGACGCGACGGCGGCTGTGGACTCGGCCGGGATCTGCGTGTTCACCACCTTCGCCTGGACGCTCGACGACATCGCCCCGCAGATTGATGCCGCGTGCGAAGGCGAATGGACGACCGAGAAGCTCCTCGAGGTCGGCGAGCGGGTCTGGAACCTGGAACGGAAATACAACCTCGATGCCGGGTTTACGGGCAAGGACGACAACCTTCCGCCACGCCTGTTGAAGGAGGCGGCAAAGGTTGGACCGGCGAAGGGACTGACCAACGGCCTCGAAACGATGCTGCCGGAGTATTACTCGCTCCGTGGCTGGACGCCGGATGGCGTGCCAACGAACGAGACGTTGCAGCGGGTGGCCCTGTAGTCGGAGCTGCATCCGGCGTTGGCTTTCCGTGGGGGCGGGCTGCAAGGCTCGCCTCCACCGTTCGCCGGCCGCCCGAAACCTCCAGTGAAACGGCACGTGCGCCATAGGGCGCACAAGGGGGAACCATGCAGTATGTAATCATAGGTGGCGGGCCGGCCGGCGTGATCGCCGCCGAAACCTTGCGCGGTGCCGACCCCGAATGCGGGATCGAGCTGATCTGCGGCGAGCCCGAGCCGCCGTACTCGCGGATGGCGATTCCCTATTACCTCACCGGCATGATCGAGGAGGGCGGGACCTACCTGCGCAAGGAGGCCGGCTATTACGGTGCTCGCGGGATCAATGTCCGCGAGGGACAGGTCGAGCGCGTCGATCCCGATGCCGGCCGTCTGACGCTGGCGGGCGGGGAAAGCGTCGCCTTCGACAAGTTGCTCGTCGCCACCGGCGCGACCCCGATCCGGCCGCCGATCGAGGGGTTGGATCTGCCGGGTGTCCACGCCTGCTGGACCCTGGAGGACGCCCGCAACATCGTTCGCCTTGCCGAGAAGGGGGCGCACGTGGTGCTTCTCGGCGCCGGTTTCATCGGTTGCATCATTCTCGAATCCCTGGTCGAACGCGGCGTGTCTCTGACCGTCGTCGAGATGGGCGACCGCATGGTGCCGCGCATGCTCGACGAGACGGCCGGGGGCATGCTCAAGCAATGGTGCGAGACCAAGGGCGTCCGCGTCCTGACGTCGACAAAGATCACCCGCATCGAAAAGGCGTCGGGCCAGACCGACGGGCGTGACACCCTCGCCGTCGACCTCGACAACGGCGAGCAGGTGCCCGCGCACCTGGTCGTCGTCGCCGCCGGCGTGCGGTCGAACATGGATCTGCTCGACGGCACCGGCATCAAAACGGACCAGGGCATTCTGGTCGATGCGCAGATGTGCACGAGCCACCCGAACGTTTTCGCCGCCGGTGACTGTGCCCAGGGGCCCGACTTCTCGACCGGCGGGTTCTCGGTCCATGCCGTCCAGCCGACGGCGGCGGACCACGGCCGGATCGCGGCGCTGAACATGGCCGGCAGCGACGCGCCGTACAAAGGCAGCCTGGTGATGAACGTGCTCGACACCATTGGTCTGGTGTCGTGCTCGTTCGGCCTGTGGCAAGGCGCCGACGGCGGTGAGTCCGTCGAACGCACGGACGAAGAGGCGTACCGCTACGTGAAGCTGCAGTTCGATGGCGACCTTCTTGTCGGTGCGATCAGCGTCGGGCGGACCGACTTCGTCGGCGTGCTCCGCGGCCTTATCCAGACCGAGGTTCCGCTTGGCCCGTGGAAGGACAAGCTGAAGGCCGATCCCCACCGCATCGTCGAGGCCTACCTCGCGCGTTCGGGGGCGTGAACGGCCACGCGATGAAGGTCACCATCAAGCTGTTTGCCCTGCTGGGCAAATACCTGCCGCCCGGGGCGGTGGACAGCGCCGCCGAAATAGACGTTGCCGAGGGCGCCACGCCGGGCGACGTCATTCGCTCGCTGAACCTGCCGCAGGAGTACTGCCATCTGGTTCTGGTGAATGGCCACTATCTGGCGCCCAGCGAACGCGATCGCCGGACATTGGCGGCGGGCGACGCGGTGGCCATCTGGCCGCCGGTGGCCGGGGGCGCCGAACTCGGCCACTAGGCATTGCCGGTCGTTGTGGTTGTGCTGGCGCGTCCGGGCGACGATATTTGGCCCATGCCGGATACTTCCGCCGTGACCGCCGCCGAAGACTCCGCCGACGGACTGCAGGTCCGGGGCCTGGCGAAGAGCTATCAGGTCGGACGGGCCGTGCTTCCCGTGCTCACCAGCATCGATCTCGGCGTCGACGCCGGAGAAATGGTCGTGATCATGGGGCCCAGCGGCTCGGGCAAGACCACCTTGCTCAATTGCATCTCCGGAATCGATGTGCCCGATGCCGGAGAGGTCATCATCGGCGGAACGGCCGTCGATTTTGCCAGCGAACGCGAGACGACGCTGCTTCGGCGCCGCTGGATCGGCATGGTATTTCAGTTCTTCAACCTGATCCCCTCATTGACGGTACGCGAGAACGTGGCGTTGCCGCTGATGATCTCCAACGCATTCGACGGTGAGGCGCCGGCGCGGGCCGACGCCGTTCTCGAGCGGCTCGGCATGGCGGAGCGGGGAACCCACTATCCGTTTCAGCTTTCCGGCGGCGAGATGCAACTCGCCTCCATTGCCCGAGCGCTCGTCGCGTCGCCCGACATCGTTCTTGCCGATGAGCCGACCGGCAACGTGAACCCGGCGATCGGACGGCAGATCATGGACTCGCTACGCGCGGCGGCGAAGGAGCAGTCGGCGGCCCTGCTCATGGTCACCCATAGTCCGGAGCACGCCGCGTGGGCCGACCGAATCTGCTTCCTCAAGGACGGCGCCATTGCCGAAGAACTGGCGCAGCAAGGCCGCAAGGGCGACGTCGGCCCGGTGTACGAACGCCTTCAGGCTCTGACCATCTGAGGCCGGGGGCAATGGACGCGGCACTCAATCCCCGACTGGCGGTGCGCCTGGCGTTGAACAACCTGCGCCACCATAAGGTCATCACGCTTGTGACCATGTTCGGCATCGCCATCGGCATGGCCGTCATCGCCGCGATCCTGATCGTCGATGCCAACACCGCCCACACGCGGGCCGCACAGGCCGAGGTCGAGGCGGGGGAGGCGGCATCCGGCGATCAGTCGTCGGCCGAGAGGTTCCGGCATTTGCTGCCCATCAGCACGATATCCTTCGAACGGCGGTCGGGCGCCCGGGGCGGGACAATTCGCCTGTTGCCCACCCAAAAGGACACCGCTTCCACGGAGGTTCCGGTGTTCGGCGGCTGGTCCGACCGGGGCGAGGCCGACTATCAGGCGATGCGCCTCGCCGTGCGCCTGGCCTCGGTGTTCACCTTTTCCATCGGTGCGGTCATCGTGTTCTATACGCTGCAGTATTCCGTGGCGTCGCGGAGCCGGGAATTCAGCCTCCTGCGATGCCTGGGCGAGACACGGGCCAACGTCGCCGCATCATTGACCGTTCAGGCACTGATTTTGGGCACGGCGGGCACCGTCGCCGGCATTGCGTTGGCGATACCGGTTTCGGAACAGCTTCTGGACTGGGGCATCTCCACAAACGGCCGCCGGCCCTTGCCCGGACACACCATCCCGTGGGCCAAATTGGCAGCGATCGCGGCGATCAGCATCCTGGTCGCGGCGTCAGGTGTCTTCGCGCCAATCCGCCGGCTGTACCGGCTTCGCATTGCCGAAGAGCTCCATCCCCGGTTCCTTGTCTCCGATATCAGTGAACGGGATTTCCGCGTCCGCAGTTTCGGCTGGCTCGTTCCGGCGGTGATGGCGGCGACGTGGCTCGCCGTTCGCCCGCTGTTGGAATCCTGGCTTTCCGTGGTCGCTTTCTTCGCCGTGGAAGCGACGTTCGTGGTTGTTCTGTCGGGCACGGTCCTGTGGTTCGCGACGCCGGTCTTGCGGGCGGTGATCCGCGCGGTGCAGACGGTCCTGCGGCCGGTATTGCCGCTGGACAGCCTGCTTGCCGGCCGTCGCATGCGGCTGACCAGCCGGCGGCTGGTGTTCGCCGTTGCCGGCGTGACGCTGGTGTTCAGTCTGCTGACCGGCCTGCATACGGTGACCCGCGGCCTCAAGGATGAGATCTTCAGGTGGGCCTCGGAGGCGCTGTTCCCCTACGCCTATTTCGAACGGGCTTCCCTGCTCGATTTCGACGAACAGGCATTCCAGCAGACATTGCGTGAGGCCGGATTGCGTCTGTTTCGCGTATCCGTGCGCGTCGGTGGCGAGTTCCCCATGCGCCTTGTCCGCGCGGCCGATATCAACCCGTACCTCGAGGAGCGCAACAGGCTGCCGCTGTTCCCCGGCACCACCATCATTTCGAAAACCCTGGCGGCCCGGTTCAACCTCGCGGCCGGCGACACCGTCGTTATCCGCAGCGGTGGAGCCGAATACCGGTTCGACGTCCTGGAGGTTGCCGACGACGTCGGGTACCTGTCGGAAGATGGCCAGTACGTCGACATCAAGTCCTACGCGTTGTTCAGCGATGGCAACCCGCTGTTCGCCGGATTGCTCGAACGGACCCTCGGCCAGTACGCCATGGCGCGGACCGTCGGCCGGACCCGGCTGGTCAGCCAGGACCAGCGGGATGCGCTGGCGCCCTACTATGTGTCGACACGGTACGGCATCGGCCAGGGAATCTGGCAGCTGCGCGAGATCGACCGCGATTTCCTGATTTTCGATTTCATCCTGTTCATGACCATTGGCCTTGCCGCCATCGGCGTAGCCAACACCATGCTGATCCAGATACACGCGCGCCGCCGGGAGTTTTCGGTGCTGCGGACGGTGGGAATGCGCCGGCGGCAGATCGCTCGGCTATTGGTCCTGGAGGGTACCGTTGTCGGTGTCGTCAGCGCGGTCCTCGCCGCGGTGCTCGGCAATGCCCTCGGCGCCGTAAGCGTCCAGTTCCTCGATTCCTACACGCTGTTCGAATACGGCTTCCGGTTCTCCTGGCAGGCGACGGCGCAGATCACCGTCCTTGCCATCGTGACTTGCGCTGTGGCCGCCGCCTATCCGGCGCTCGTGGCAACGCGGACGTCATCCGCCGAATCGCTGCACTACGAGTGACCGTCCCGTGAACACGCCGGTTATCCACGAAAAGGAGATGTCCATCACCCGGGCCGACTTCCTGCGCATCCTCGGTGGTGCGTTTGATGCGGCCGCGACACGGATCGAGGGCGAGCGAATCACCGTCGACGTGGACGGCGGACGGCTGGCCATCACGCTGACCGCCGCCGGCGTGCGGCGGATCGGCCTGATCGCCTTGCCGGTCATGCATGTACGGCTCGAGTTTCAAGGCTATGGGCCGGATGCAGCGGCCGCCGTGCTCGCCCACTTCGATCGCTCGTTCCAGCGCGGAGGGGGATAAACGGGGCCAGGGCCCCGTCTAGTCGACACCCAATTGCCGGCATGTCGTCGGTTTGGAGGGGAACCCGTGCTCGGCCTTTCCTCGACGTGCCCTGTGCGATTGATGCATGTGGACGGCACGGACCAGATCAGTGCCGACGGTCCGGTTGATCGCCTTGCGAAGCTTCACGCCGGTCGCCGCAGGCAACTCGGCGCCCGGTTCCCGGGGGTTCAGACTGTCGAAGTCCACGGTCCGAAGGACGGTATCCCGCACGCGTGGCATCCACCGGCATAACAGCTTGGCCGCCGCTTGATCGGCGACGGCGAAGTCGGCGGTGACGGCGATACTGAAGTGCCGTCCGTTCGCCGCTCCCGGCACGCTGATGGGTGAAACTCTGAGGACCGTGGACCCTTCCGCCGCCGCCGGAACAGGCGCGGCCAGCGCGAGGGCCGCCAGCGCAACCTTGCCGCCAAACCGCATTGCCGTGCTCCCGCCCGTCGGTCACGTGTACCTGGGACCAAGAGTACGGCAAGTCTCCTGATGGTAGCAATACCTACTTAAGTATGCGTCCTAATAATAAGTATTAATACGTTTGATCAGTCCGCCGCGTATGGGTTCTTTCCCTTGCGCAGCAGAACTCGAACCGGCACGCCATCGAGATCAAAGGAATCGCGGAGGCCGTTGACCAGGTACCGAACGTACGAGTCGGGCAGACCCTTGGGTCGGCTGGCGAACAGTACGAATGTCGGCGGCCGGGCCTTCGCCTGGGTGGCGTAGCGCAGGCGGACACGCCGTCCCTGCACAAGCGGAGGCGGATGACGTTGCTCCATCTCCGCGAGCCATCGGTTCAGCTGTCCGGTGCCGACCCGCCGGTTCCAAACCTCGTCGACATCGAGGACGGTCGGCAACAGCCGCCCGAGGCCCTTACCGGTCAAAGCCGAGAACGCGACCACGCGCACGCCCCTGACCTGCGCCAAGGACGTTTCGATGCGGTCGGCGACCGCGCCGAGAACCTCTTTCCGGCCGGTGACCAGGTCCCACTTGTTGAGCGCAATCACCGGTGCGCGGCCCTCTTCGGCGATCATCCGGGCGATGGTCAGATCCTGCTTTTCCAGCGGCTGCGTGGCGTCAAGGACGAGGACCGCGACGTGGGCGAAGCGTATGGCGCGCCGGGCATCGGCGCCGGCCAGTCCCTCGACCCGGTCGTCGACGCGGGCCCGGCGGCGAAGACCGGCCGTATCGACAAGGCGGATGGGGCGGCCGCCGAATTCCCACGAAACCGCAATCGCATCGCGGGTGATTCCCGCCTCGGGGCCGGTCAGCAGGCGCTCGTCACCGACCAGCCGGTTGATCAGCGTCGATTTGCCGACATTGGGCCGTCCGACAATGGCAAGCTGGAGAGGACCGGCTTCGGCAGTGGCATCGTCCGCATCCTCGACGTCCTCGTCATCGATGCCGGTGCCGGCAAACGGGGCGAGGGCGTCATAGAGCATGTTCAGACCCTCGCCATGCTCGGCCGACACGGGCAGGGGATCGCCCAGTCCTAGCGTGTACGCCTCGACCCGCCCGGCCTCGGCCGTGTTGCCTTCGCATTTGTTGGCCAGCAGAACCACCGGCGTTTCGGCCCGGCGCAAAACGTCGGCGAAGTGCGAGTCCAGGGGCGTGATGCCGGCCCGGGCATCGATCAGAAACAGTGCCACGTCGGATTCTGCGACGGCGCGTTCGGTCTGGGCGCGCATCCGCCCCTCGAGGGTGGCTCCGCCGGCATCTTCCAGGCCGGCCGTGTCGATGGCCGTGAAACGCAGATCGCCCAGCCGTCCCTCGCCTTCGCGGCGGTCGCGGGTCACGCCCGGCTGGTCGTCGACGAGCGCCAGCCGTTTTCCGACGAGCCGGTTGAACAGTGTCGATTTGCCGACGTTGGGCCGGCCGACGATGGCTACGGTGAACGGCATACCGACACCGGGGACTTACCGGTAGGCGGTCAGTTCGGCGTCGTCGGACAGGAAGAAGATGCTGCCGTCGGCGACCACCGGCGCCACCGTAACGGCGTCGGGCATGGGCTCCTGGCCGATGATTTCACCGGTGTAGGGGGACACCGCGAGGACCCAACCGTGACTGCCAGCGACCAGCAGGCGGTCGCTGACCAGCAGAGGACCGGCCCACAGGATCGGGTCCGTCCGATCCTCCGGGTCCTCGAACTCGGGGAGCTGGCTGACCCACAGGATGCGGCCGCTATCGCGATCCAGGCAAACAAGTTCGGCATCGGATGTCACCAGAAACAGGTACTGCCCGGCGACCCAAGGGCTCTCCAATCCGCCGATCTCGCGGTCCCAGGCCCGCTGCCCGGTGCGAAGGTCGATGGCCGCCAGAATGCCGCCGTGGCTGAGGGCAAACACCCGGTCGCGGTCGATCACCGGACGCCCGCGGATGTGGGCCAACGTCGCCAGCTCCTCGGTGCGGCGGGCCGAAGACAGCGAATCCGTCCACAGGGTCCACCCGTTCTCGACCCGCAGCGCGACCAGTTCGCCCGACGAAAACGGCGCGACGACGACGCCACCGTCGACCGCCGGGCTGGCGCCTCCAAGAAGGCTCGCGGTTTCGGTGATTCCGGAATGGGACCACAGGTCCTCGCCCGTGTAAGCGTTGAGGGCGAAGATCTTGTTGCCGACAGTGATGACGAAGACCCGGTCGCCCCGCGCCGTCGGCGCCGACCGGATCGGTCCGTCGAGCTGGCGCCACCAGACCTCTTCGCCGGTCGACGCGTTCAGCGCGATGACCTGCCCGAAACCGGTGGAGGCGTAGAGGTAGCCCTCGTCGTAGGCAAGTCCGCCCGAGACGTGGCCATCGTCTTCCTCGTCGGGGGTGAGCTCGACGCGCCAAAGACCGTCGCCCGTGGCCGCGTCGAAAGCGCTGACCCGATGCTCGGAATCCATGGCGAACACCCGCCCCCCGGCGATCACCGGCGCGGCGACGAAGCGCTCCTCATCGTCCGAACCCTGGCCGATGCTGGTTTGCCACAGGGGCTGGGGAAGATCGCCAACGAGGATGTGATGCATGGCGTGGTTGGCGTACCCGCCCTGCTGCGGCCATTCGGGATTGACCGTCGGCCGCGGCAGAAGGATCTCCGACGATTGGGCTGCCGGGTCCGGCGTCAGGGTCCCCTGATGAGCGAGGACGGAGATCCGCTCGCCGGGCAGCGGCGGTGCGTCCGCCTCCCCGAACCAGCTGTCACACCCGGCAACGGCGATCGCGGCGACAAGTGCGGGAACCAGCGCGCGCATGCCGGTCATCCGCTATCCGTGGCACTCAGCAGCTCGGCGGCCCGCGACCGCATTGCCGCCGGCGCCAGCGGATCCTTGGCGATGCCATCGAACACGGTCCGTGCCCGATCGGCGTCGCCGTCGCGCAAAGCCAGAAGCGCCGTCAGCTCGCGGGCTGAGTAGCGCCACGGGTTCTCATCCTCGGTCAGTGGCGCCAGCCGCGCTTCAAGCGCCGCCGCGTCGAGTCCGGCCATCGGCGCATTGATCTCGTGAATGACTCCGAGAAGCACGGCGAGATCGCGGAACAGTGGGTCGTCGGCATCCGTGGCGATTCGTTCGTAGGTGGCGATGGCACCAGCCCAGTCGCCCGACCTGGCCAACAGTCCAGCCTGCTGAAACCGGGCCATGAGCGCGTAGCCGCCGCTCCCGTCCTCGGCCATTGCCGCGAATTCGAGCCCGGCGCCCTCGGCATCCGTGGCGGCAACCCGAAGCGCGGCTTCGAAGCGGGCGCTGGCCGTCTCGCGCGTATCGATATCGTACGCGCGCCATCCCTGGTAGCCGGCGACCACGGCGACAAGCGCTACCGCCGCGGCAATGATGAACTTTCCATACCGCTTCCAGAGCTTGGCGTAGTGCTCCTGGCGCAGTTCCTCGTCGATTTCGCGGAACAGGCCGTCATGTTCCGGTTCGGCCATGCCAACATCCTGAAATAGGCGAATAATGACGGTGCCATCGGCACCGGTTCCGGCGATCGCGCCACATTATCCGCAGGCGCATCCCGATGCAATTCGACGGCGCCCGACAGCCGGCATCATTCGCGCCATTTGATCGAGCAGCCCATGCTCGCCGACTGCTCCCGCGGTCCGGACCCGGTGCGGGCAACCTGTTCCATTGCTTCGTAAAGCTCGCGCCGTGCGCCGGGCGCCGCCGGAGCATTCCGAGATTCGTCGAGCCGCCCGCGGTACTGCAGCTCGAGATCGGCGTTGAAGCCGAAGAAGTCAGGCGTGCACACGGCGTCGTAGGCACGGGCGACGTCTTGAGTCTCGTCGAGCAGGTACGGAAAGGTGAACCCATGGCCGGCGGCAAACGCCGTCATCTTGTCGGGCGCGTCGTCTGGATAGCGGATGAAATCGTTGGGCATGATGGCGACCACACCGATGCCCAGCGGCTGCAGGTCGCGGGCGTCGCGGGCGATGCGGTCGGCAACCGCGCGCACGTAGGGGCAGTGGTTGCAGATGAACATCACCAGCGTGCCGTTGGCGCCCCGCACGTCGGCCAGCCCAACCATGTTGCCGTCGGTGTCGGTAAGCCTGAAGTCCGGGGCCTTCCAGCCGAAATCACAGATCGGGGGCACCAAAGCGGGCATATCTGATCGCCTGTCCTTTCCCGGCCGGTGCCGCTATCGGCAACCGGGTATGGGGGTTTCGTACGAATAGTCCACGCCGTCGTAGGGGACGGAGAAAGCGCCGGCCTTGCAACTCGAAACCCGGTCGCCCTTGAAAGCGAACCAATGCGCGCCCTGTCCCATCGGTCCAAGGGTCTGCCCGAACACGCCTCTCAAGGTCGACAGCGTCCCGGCCACGGCCGGCGGCAGGGCGTCGGCGAGCAGCGGCCTCAGGGTTCCGTCCGGGATGGTGTTGACGGTGAGGTCGTCAACGGGCCGGAAACTGAATTCACCGAGTTCAGAGACGTCAGCATGGATCACCGCAATCACCAGATAGTCATCGAGGATCTGCCGCGCAATGGCGCTCTCCGGCCCGTCGGGGAGCAGTTCCGGCACCAGCCACAGGACGAATACCACCTCATGCGGCGAACGGCGATCGACGATCTGCGCGTAGTTCTCGGCCAGGGACTGGGCGATCGGTTTCCATTCCCGGGCAGCCCCGCTTCTCGCCGCCAGCGCCAAGGCCAACAGGACAAGCGCGGCGAACAACCGGTGGACCACGTCGCATCTCCTCGGATGGATAGGATGAAGACGCCGGCAGACTACCATGATCGGTCGGCGTTTCAACGGCTGGGACGCGTCTGCACGTCGGGTCTTTACCCGGAATTAACGCTATTGGAGGATGATGCAGAAGGACGTGTGCGTGGAGCGTGTGTTCAAGAGTGAGGCAAACGTGATGTCGATCTCACGCAGGTTGGCGGTGGCCGCCGTTGTTGTGGGGCTCGGAGGCTGTACGGACTTCGGCTTCGTCGAGGGCGCCAGTCTGATGGCGACCGACAAGACCATGCTCGACAACGCCATTTCCCTGTTGAGCGGCAAGGACTGCTCGACCGTCCGCAAGGAAGCGGGACGAACCTACTGCGTCGAGGACGAGCCCAACCCGACCCCGGCGGTCCACTGCTACAAAACCCTCGGCGACGTCACCTGCTATGATCGCTCCGACCCCTACGGTGACGGTCAGCAGAAAGTTGGCATCAACGACCACAACACTTCCACTCCCCGCTGACGCTCCGGCCGACGGCCGACGGCGATGAAGCCGAGCGACGCCCGGGGGCTTGTCACCGTGGTGGTTGCCATCGGAGCCATCGGCATCGCGCTGGCGCTGGCAATGAGCAGCCTCGACGATGCGGCAGTCGATCTGGGGCCGCCGCCTTCCGAGGATCTCGTCGAACGCGCGTCCGCCGGCGACGCGGACGCCTGTTTCGGCCTTGCGGAGCACTACCGGCTGGGCCGGGGGGTCGTTGCCAACGGGCGCACAGCGATGCGCTGGTACGAGTGTGCCGCGCGTAGCGGGCATGCCGGCGCCCGATACCAGATGGGCCGGCTCTTTGAGACCGGAGACGGTGTCCGCCAAGACTTCAAGCGAGCCGCCGAACTGTACCGTCTGGCTACCGACCTGGGCAGATTCCCAGCCGCGCAGTATGCCCTTGGCCAGCTTCACTACAGTGGCCGCGGCGTTGCCAACGACTACGGCTTGGCAATTCAGTGGTTTCGACGGGCGGCCGACGGCGATTATGCCCCGGCGCAACACGTACTCGGCACGATCTACGAGCACGGTTGGGGCGTCGATTCCGATCTCATCGCCGCCTACGCCTGGTACACCTTGGCGATGCGCCGCGCCAGCGACGTCCGCGAAGCCGATCCGACGTTCGACCCCGGCGTGTCGCGTGCCCGTCTGGCCGCCAAGATGAACCGGTTCGAAACCGAGAAAGCCCAGCAGCGGGCGCGGAACTGGCGCCCGCGGCGGTGAGCCGGTGCCGGCGAAACACGGTCGAAAAACGCTCTAGCCGGCGATACCGGCCTCCCGGAGTCCGTCGAACACGAACTGCACCGCGAGTGCCGCGAGCAGGATCCCGATCACCCGGCTGATGACGTTCTGGCCGGTGACGCCGACGAGCCGCTGCAGACGCCCGGCGACGAGAAGCAGCACGAGGGTGATCGCCATGACCGCCACTAGCGCCACGACGACAGCGATTTCGCGGTCGATGTCGCCATCGGCACGGGCAAACATGAGGATGGCCGCTCCGAGGGAACCGGCTCCGGCGATCAGCGGCGTCGCCAGGGGAAACACCGAGATGTCGTCGCGGCCTTCGGCTTCGTTGGTTTCGGCGACCGTGGCCGAGGAGATCCCCGACGGGCGGGCGAACACCAGGTCGATGGCGACGAGCATCAAGAGAATTCCACCGGCCGTGCGCAGCGCCGGCAGGCTGATTCCCATCCACCCCAGCACATCACGGCCGAAGACCGCGAACACCGTAAGCAGCAAGGTGGCAATCAGCACGCCCTTGATCGCCATGGCCCGTTTGCGTTCGGGGCTGGCCCGTGCCGTCAGAGCGCCAAACAGGATGGCCACGTCGATGGGGCTGACCGTGGCGAAAAACGTAGTGAACGAGAGGACGCCAATCTCCAGCATCGACGGTCTCAACCGCTCCCGGATGCCGACGCCGCCACGGGTTGCCGCCAGTCGGTGAGCGCCGCCGCAAGGCGCGCGAACCCGGTCTCGTCGCCGGGCAACCCGAACCGCAACCACGTCGGGCGGCCGTCGAACCGGCGAACCAGAATGCCGACTCGGCCAAGGTGATCATAGAGTTCCTGCGCGTCGGCAATGTCGACCAGCCGGTAGAGGGAGGTGCCGCCGACGACGCGAAGGCCGGCGCCCGCGAGCAGCGCATCGAGCCGGCTTGCGTCTGCAGCCAGCCGGGTGCGGGTCCGCGCCGCCCAGGTTTCATCGGAAAGCGCCTGCATCCCGATCACCGCGGCGGGGCCGCTCACCGCCCAGGGACCCAACGCATCGCGGATCGATGTGGCCAGCGGCGGCGCGGCCAGGGCGAACCCCAGGCGAAGGCCGGCGAGGCCGAAGAACTTGCCGGCGGAACGCATGACGATGAGGTTTGCCGCTCCGGTGCGGGCGGCGAGGCTGATATCAGGGACGACGTCGGCGAACGCCTCGTCGACGACGATCAGCCGGTTCCGGGCTTGGGCCAACAGGACGTCGGGATTGACCGTTCGGCCGTCGGGATTGTTGGGGTTCACCACCACGACGACGGCCGCGTCGGCCGGCACGGATTGGAGGTCGGCCACTTCGGTCACGGTGTGCCCTGCTGACGACCAGCAGGCCGCGTGCTCGGCATAGGTCGGGCCGACCACGGCGACCCGGGCGAGAGGCACCAGGCGCGGCAACCACTGGATCAGCGCCTGCGAGCCCGGCGCGGGGACCACGTGGCCGGCATCCGGGGCACCGTAGTAGGCGGCCGCGGCGGCGCGCAGCCCTGACTCCAGACCCGCGTCGGGGAGGCGGTTGAGGACGGCGGGATCGAGCGGTTCGGCGGGATAGGGAACGGGATTGATGCCCGTCGACAGGTCCAGCCAGTCGGCGCGCAGCACTCCGAATGCGGCCGCCGCCGCGTCTATGCCACCGCCATGTTGGATCCGCCCGGTCATCTGCGCCTTCGCCGCCCGATCTAGGTTTCGCCGCGCACCTTAGCGTGCAACGGCGGGCGGGGCCACGAACTGTGCATCGGCGTCCACCTTGCGGGTGTGCGGTGGCCCGCGTGCAGATCGGCGAAAGAGATCTTCGGAAAGGGTTCTAAGCCACCGCTGCTTCCTGCTCCATGGCGCCGAGGGCGCGCAGCAGGTCGTGGACCTCGGCGACAGCGTTCAGCCGGCTTGCCGGCAGCGCCGTGCCGCTGGCGCCGGCCGGCAGGTCGAGGACCGTCAGCCCGCGGTAAAAGAGTTCGCGATAGACGACCCGTTCGCAGAGCCCTCGGGCGGTGCGGAATCCGATGCGCTGGGCGAGCACGTCGAGCAACCCCTCGACCTCGCGGCTGGAGCGGGCGTCGAGCTGGGCGAGGCGGTTGCGCAGGATCAGCCAGTCGATGGTCGGCTGACCGGTCGACGTGCGGCGTTCATTCTGCTCCCACACCATGCGGCAATACGGGCTTGCAGCGAGGACCTCTCGCCGGTCGCAATCGATGTGGGCGAGCACGTCGACATCGAGGAAGCTGTCATTCATCGGCGTGATCAGGATGTCCGCCGCCGCGTGGGCGAGGCGCGACAGGTGGGATTCGCCGGCCGGCGTGTCGATGACAATGGCGTCCAGGGAGTGCAGGCCGTTCAACGCCTCGCCAAAGCGCTCGCGTTCGCGCTCTTCGCCGGCATCGCGCCGGACGTCTTCGGACGAGGCCAGGCGCCGGTGCGCCGGCACCGGCAGCGCGAGGCCCATGGCGCGGGCGTAGGCCCGGCGGTTTTCCAGGTAGCGGCTCAGGCTGCCCTGCCTGCCGTCGAGGTCGACGGTGCCGACCCGTCGGCCCAACCGCATCAGGCCGATCGCCACATGCACGGCGACGGTCGATTTGCCGCTGCCGCCCTTCGGGTTGCCGACGACGACGCACACCGGCCCAGTGCTGATGGTTTTCTCCCCGAGTCCAAGGATGCCGGCGATCTCGCCGAGACGTTGGCGGGCCGGTCCGTCGTTGTCGCCGACGCGGGCGATCGCCGTCGCGACGCTCATCACCACCGCCGCCGCCTGACCGTCGCCGGCGATCGCACGGATCGCCGCCAGGGCCCGGTCGCGCCCGTGATGGACGGATCCGAGGATATCGTCGGCAAAGGCATTGAACCGGTCGATGCCGAAATAGGGATCGAATCGCTTCAGCGCGTCGACCGAGCCGAGCAGCGAATCGAGCGCGTACCGCCGTGCCAGGGTGACACGGCCCTCCGCGCACGCGACCAGCGCAGACGCGGCCATCGCCGCCTCCAGAACTGGACGTTGACGCATGCGCTCGGCTTTTGCTTGCAGTGTCTCGGCCATCTTTCCGAACACGCTTGCCTCTCCCTCGTTCAGAACCGGATCGTCCACCCGTCGCCCCCCGTCTCGTCCTCGATCGGCGCCGCGATCAGCCATGGCGCGTCGGGGCGGACCCGGCGGGCTTCGGTCTCGCTAGATGACGGTGCGTGATCGGTACCGGCGTTCAGCGGCAGTGAGTCCGCAGAGAACGCGGCCCGCCATCCTTTAAGTGCCGCCGCGCGCCGGGCGAGGCACTCCGTGGCCGCCCAGGCGATCACTTCGACGCCGTCCGCAAGGCGATGCACGGCGACCCAACGGCTGCCGTCCCCGGGACGCAGCGCAAGGACGATGTTCTCGCCGGGGATGCAGGCGTCAAGCGACGCGGTGTAGTGGGGCACTGCCGGATCGTCGCCCGGCCCGCAGAACCGATTGGGTGTCCGTCCCTCGAGCAGCGCAGGTCCGAGGCCAAGACCGGCCGCGATCGCGCGGTCGAGCCCGCGATCCGACGCTTCGGCGCTTTCCAGAGCACCGATCAGACCCTCGACGGCCGAGGTATCGACCATCTCCAGCACCTCTGTTCGTCCCCCGCATGCGATCAGAATCGCGTTCTTCGACGCCTTTGCCCGAACCGCAGAACCTACAATATATTTGGGTTGAAACCAGCAACCGGGACTATATCTCGGGATACGAGTGGCATCAACGGCTTTCGGCGGGGTTGGCCGAAATCCAATGATCACGAACCCCAATGCGAGAAAGAACGCCCGAGCGACAACATCGGTTCGACCGCTTGCCGCTCGGAGCGCCCTCCCCTCCCCTAGCGAGGTGGAGCCCGAGTCCCGCGCCCGTGCATCGAAACGGCCGTTTCCCGCGAGGTTGCCGTGCGCGGATCAGAAACCGACTATTTAACTTCGGGTCTCGATTCTCTGACGTCAAGAGAAGATTCGCAACTTTTTGTCGCACTAAAGGACATGTTTTGCGCGCCGTATGACTCAACCACTCTCCGATTTCGTCTCCAAACGGCGCTGTAATTCAACCGCTGACGCAACGGTGGCTGGACGTCAGGACAGCCGCGTCCGAAGGCCGGGGATGCCAAGGTCTTGGAGGCTGTCCGCGACGGCGGCAACAGCGGCTCGCATGTCCTCGGCATCGATGGCGCCGATGCAGCCGATGCGGAAGCTTGGTTGGGCGGTCAGCTTGCCGGGGTAGATGGCAAACCCGCGCTGTCGCAACAGCTCGTAGAATCGGGCGAACTCGAACGCGGGATCGGCCGGCTCCTTGAAGGTGACGATGATCGGTGCCTGGTGATCGTCGTCGAGCAAGGTTTCGAAACCGAGCGCCCGCATGCCGTCGACAAGGACGCGGCAGTTTTCCGCATAGCGCCGGTTGCGGCCGGATACGCCGCCCTCGGCATCGAGTCCATCGAGCGCCGCCGTCAGCGCCGCGACCACGTGGGTGGGCGGGGTGAACCGCCACTGGCCGTTGGCTTCCATCGCCCGCCACTGGTCGTGAAGGTCGAGGCTCAGGGAGTGGGCGTTGCCCGTTGCCGCCTCCATCACCGACCGCGTGGCAATGACGAACGCCAGTCCCGGCACGCCTTCGAGGCACTTGTTGGCCGATGCCGCCAGGGCATCGAACGGTGTCGTCCGGGCATCCAGCGGAAGCGCCCCGAAGGTGCTCATCGCATCGACCAGCAGGCTGCGGCGATGGCGCTCGACGACCGCAGCGATATCGTCGAGAGGATTGAGAACGCCGGAGGTCGTCTCGCAATGGACGAAGGCAACGTGGCTGATCTCGGCGTCGGCGGAGAGCGCCGCATCGACGGCGGTGGGATCGACGGGCAAGTCCTCCGGTGTTTCGGCGACAGTGTTGGAGCGCCCCATGACGTCGAGGATCTTCGCCATGCGCCGTCCATAGGCGCCATTGACGACGACGAGCGTCCGTCCCGTCGGCGGAACCAAGGTGCCGAGCATGGCCTCGACGGCGAACGTGCCGCTGCCCTGGATGGGCACGCAGACATGGCTGTCGGCGGCACCCGCAAGGTCCACGAGCCTCCGCCGAATGCCGGCGGTCAGCGCCACGAACTCGGGATCGCGCGACCCCCGGTCGCGGAGCATCGCCCGCCGGGTCGCGGCAGCGGTGGTCAGCGGTCCAGGGGTCAGCAGCAGGGGGCCGGCGTCGTCCTCGGCGTCGTCCCGTTCCAGGTCAGCCATCGAAGACATCGGCCATGACTTGAAGGGCAAACCGGGCATGGGCCGTGGCCGGTCCGCCGCCCATCTCGATGCCCACTTCGATGGCCTCCAGCACCTCGCGCCGGTCGGCGCCGGCACCCGCCGCCTGCTCGATATGCCACTGCATGCACGATTCGCAGTTGATGACCACCGAGATGCCGATGGCGATCAGTTCCTTGGTCTTTTTCGGTAGGGCGCCATCAGCGAACGCGGCGCGTTCCATGTCGAGGAAGGCCTTGTAGACCGCAGAGTCGGCTTCCAGGAGTTCGGTGTGGGCGGCCTTTCGCCGCCGGCTCATCTCTCTCAGCTTGTCCAACGTTCCCCCTAAGCTGTCACCACCTCGCCATTGGCCGTCCACGCCGGCTCCGCCATGTCGACGAACAGGCCGGCGACGTCGTCGGGCGTTTTCAACGTCATCGGGTCTTCGCCCGGATAGGCCTCGGCGCGCATCCGGGTGCGTGTTCCGCCCGGATTGATCAGGTTGACGCGGACCGCGGTCTTGGCGACCTCGTCGGCATAGGTGCGGGCCATGGCCTCCACCGCCGCCTTGCTGGCGGCATAGGCGCCCCAATAGGCGCGCCCGCCGCTGACGCCCGAAGTGACGAAGATCGCTCGTCCCGCGTCGGATGCCCGCAGCAGCGGATCGAAGCTGCGGATCAGCCGCCAGTTGGCGGTCACGTTGATGGCGAACACCTGCTCCCAGAGTGCGGGATCGGTCTGGCTGATGGGGCCGAGGACGCCGAGTGCGCCGGCGTTGCCGACCAGGACGTCGAGCCGGCCCCAGCGGTCCAGGACGGCGGCACCCATCCGGTCGATGGCGTTGAAGTCCGTGAGGTCGGCGGGAACCAGGATCGCGTGCCGGCCCAAATCGCGGATCTCGTCGTCCAGCTCTTCGAGCGCTCCCTGGGTGCGGGCAACGAGGATGACGTCAGCACCCTCGCGGGCGAAGCGCAGCGCCACCGCCCGGCCGATCCCGCGCGAGGCGCCGGTGATCAGGGCGATGCGGCCGGCGAGGCGGCCGCCGCTGTCCGATGCCGCCACGTCCGTTCCCTATGCCTGCTCGGTGAGCAGGGAGAGCTGCTCGGGCACCGGGTGCTCGTCGTGGTCGGTGAGCCGGATTGGGTAATCGCCGCTGAAGCAGGCATCGCAGTACTGAGGCGCCTCTTCGTCCCGGCCCGGTTCGCCGACCGCGCGATAGAGCCCGTCCATGGTCAGGTAGGCCAGCGAATCGACGCCGATGTGGCGGACCATGCCTTCGATATCCAGCCGCGCGGCGAGGAGCTGCTCGCGTTCCGGCGTGTCGATGCCGTAGAAGCACGAATGCGAGGTCGGCGGGCTGGAAATCCGCATGTGGACCTTGGCGGCGCCGGCGGCACGGACCATCTCGACGATCTTCACCGACGTCGTCCCGCGGACGATGGAGTCGTCGACGAGGATCACCCGCTTGCCCTTCAGCCGCGCCGCATTGGCGTTGTGCTTAAGCTTGACGCCCAGGTGACGGATGCGGTCGGTCGGCTCGATGAAGGTGCGTCCGACGTAGTGATTGCGGATGATGCCGAGCTCGAACGGTATGCCCGACTCCTCGGCATAGCCGATCGCCGCCGGCACGCCGGAGTCGGGAACCGCGACCACGTAGTCGGCATCCACGGGGCTCTCGCGGGCCAGCTCGGCGCCGATGCGCTTGCGCACCTCGTAGACGTTGAGCCCCTCCATGGTGCTGTCCGGACGGGCGAAGTAGATGTACTCGAAGATGCAGAACCGCCGGGGTGCGCGGGTGAACGGCTTGATGGAGCGCAGCCCATCGTGGTCGACAATGACAATCTCACCCGGCTCCACGTCGCGAACGAAATCGGCACCGATGATGTCGAGGGCGCAGGTCTCGGACGCCAGCATCGTCGCCCCGCCAAGCCGCCCCAGCACCAGCGGCCGCACCCCGTGCGGATCACGCATGCCGATCAGCTTCTGGCGGGTGATGGCGACCAGCGAATAAGCACCCTCCAACTGGCGCATGGCATCGATCAGGCGGTCGACGACGGTGGAGTAGTGGCTGGTGGCGATGAGGTGGATGATGGTCTCGGTGTCGGTGGTCGACTGGAAGATGGAGCCGCGGTGGACCAGGGCCTTGCGCACCCGGAGTGCATTGGTGAGGTTGCCGTTGTGGGCGATGGTCAGGCCGCCGAACTCGAAGTCGGCGAACAGCGGCTGGACGTTGCGCAGCAGGGTATCACCTGTGGTCGAGTAACGGACGTGGCCGAGGGCGAGGTCGCCGGGAAGGCGGCCGATCACCTTGGCCGAGCCGAAGTTGTCGCCGACCAGGCCGAGGGCGCGGTGGCTGTGGAAATGCTCTCCGTCGAAGGTGACGATGCCGACGGCTCCTTGGCCGCGGTGCTGCAGGGCGTGCAGGCCGAGGGCCGTCGTTGCCGCGGCGTCGGGATGCCCGTAGACGCCGAACACCCCGCACTCGTCGTGGAAATGATCGTCGTCGAGGACGCCGGGGCCGGCGGTTACGTCACATTCTTCGGAACCTGTCATCGGCACCCCTTGCGACCGTCACCGGCTGGAATCGATGAGCCGCTCCATCTCGCGGCGTTCCTTCTGGCCGTATCCTTCCGATCCGGCATCGCCGCCCGTGTCGCCACCCTTCGGTTCGGGAGTCATGATGTCACGCAACATCCGCTGTGTTTCAAGAACTTTACGCGCATCGTCCCGGGCGCCATCGGCGGATTCTTCGGCCGCCGTGCGGGTCTCGTCCGGCACCACCGACTTCAACAGGCGCGCCCCTTCCTCGACCAGCGGCATCGCCCGGGCGCCGCGCAGCCACGGCGGCTGGTCGGCGGGCGGCATCATCCACTCGACCGCGATGTAGGCGAGGCTGATCAGCACGGCGCCCTTGAGAACGCCAAACAGGAAGCCCAACGAGCGGTCGAGGGCGTTGAGCGCGCTGTCCTGCACGCGGCGCGAAATCGAACGCTTGGCAAGCGACAGCACCACCAGCGTGACCAGGAAGATCGCAACTCCGGCGGCGATGTCGGCGACGAGCTCGTTTTCGATGGCCTGGCGGGCGTAGGGCCGGGCATAGGGCAGGGCGAAGAACGCCGCGAGCACGGCGCCGACCCAGCCGCCGACGGACAAGACCTCGTGAACGAAGCCGCGGGCGAAGGCAAACAGGCCCGAAACCACCAGCACGGCAATGAGGACGATGTCGAAGACGGTCAGCGGCAGGTCAGCCACGTCCGGCCCTCCACGCCTGCGGCCGGTCGACCGCCGGCTCGCGGAGCAAGGCCAGCAGCTCGGCAACATGGGCGACCTCGGCGATGTCGATCCCGGCCGCGCCGCCAGGACGTGCCGGCACGATGGCGCGGGTGAACCCCAGCTTGGCCGCTTCCTTGAGCCGCGCATCGGCGCGGGCGACGGCGCGCACCTCGCCGCCGAGACCGATCTCGCCGAACACCACGGTCTCTGCCGGCAGTGGCCGGCCGCTCTCCGCCGAGACGAGCGCCGCCGCGACCGCCAGATCTGCCGCCGGTTCGCCGATCCGCAGGCCCCCGGCGACGTTGAGGAACACATCGGCGCCGCCCATGGCCACCCCGCAGCGGGCTTCGAGCACCGCGAGGATCATCGCCAGACGGCCGGAATCCCAGCCGACCACGGCGCGGCGCGGCGTCGCCAGCGCCGAGGGCGCGATCAGCGATTGGATCTCGACCAGCACCGGGCGCGAGCCTTCCATGCCGGCGAACACACTGGCACCGGCGACCTCGCCCTCGCGCTCGGCGAGGAACAAGGCCGAGGGATTGGCGACCTGAACGAGCCCGGCGTCGGTCATCTCGAACACGCCGATTTCGTCGGTGGCGCCGAAGCGGTTCTTGACCGCGCGAAGGATGCGGAACTGGTGGCTGCGCTCGCCCTCGAAGTAGAGCACCGTATCGACCATGTGCTCCAGCACCCGAGGGCCGGCGATCATGCCTTCCTTGGTCACGTGGCCGACCATCATCACCACGAAGCCGCGGCGCTTGGCCAGGCGGATCAGCTCCTGCGCCGAGGTGCGTACCTGGGCCACCGTACCCGGCGCCGAATCGAGGGTGTCGACATAGAGCGTCTGGATGGAATCAATGACCACCACATCGGGGCCGTCGGCGGCGTCCAAGGCGGCGGCAATATCGCGCACCGAGGTCGCCGCCGCCAACGCGACCGACGACCCCGAAAGTCCCAGTCGCTGCGCGCGCAGGCGAATCTGATCGATGGCTTCCTCGCCGGAGACGTAGGCGCACCGCGCTTCGCCGGCGAGGGCGGCGACGACCTGCAACAAAAGCGTGGACTTGCCGATGCCCGGATCGCCGCCGACCAGCAGCGCCGATCCGGCAACCAGACCGCCGCCGGTGACGCGGTCGAACTCGCCGATGCCGGTGACGCGCCGGGGCGTCGGCGTCGCCGGTCCGTCGAGGGGGGCGAAGTCGATGGCGCGTCCGCGCTTGCCGCCAAGCCCCTTCGGCGCGGCCTCGGCCGGCGCCTCCTCGATCAGGGTGTTCCACGCACCGCAAGCGTCACAGCGCCCCGACCACTTGGGCTGCGCGGCGCCACATTCCTGGCAGACGTATTGGGCGGCGGTTCGGGCCAAACGGCGATCCCGGTTTCTGTTCAGCGCCTCGCAAAACGAGCCGGCAGTATAGTCAAAACTCCATCTCCGCAGAAACGCGACAGGGGAAACACCGACGACACCAGGACGAACGAAGCGGGAGTTTCGCGTTTCTCCGGTATGGCAGTCCGAATGCAATGCTGTCGATTCGGGATCCGTCGATCCCGCTCGGCCGAATCCTAAGCCCGCACCGCCATCTTGATCGGGCCGTCGGCGCGGCCGTGGACGAACTGGTCGACGTGGGGCTCGCGCTCCTGTTCCAGCTCGGCGACCGTGCCGGCCCAGATGATGCGGCCCTCGTAGAGCATGGCGATGCGGTGGGCGATCTTACGGGCGCTGACCATGTCGTGGGTGATCGAGAGTGCCGTCGCGCCGACCTCGCGGGTGATGTTGACAATGAGGTCGTTGATCACGTCGGCCATGATCGGGTCGAGGCCGGTGGTCGGTTCGTCGAAGAAGATGATCTCCGGGTCGGCGGCGATGGCGCGGGCGAGGCCGACACGCTTCTGCATGCCGCCCGACAGCTCCGCCGGGTATAGTGCGCCGACCTCGGCACCGAGGCCGACCATGCCCAGCTTGCGGATGGCGATGTCTCGGGCCTCGGCGCGGCCGACCCGCTTCTGGGCCAGCAGGCCGAAGGCGACGTTTTCCCACACGGGGAGCGAATCGAACAGCGCCGCGCCCTGGAACAGCATGCCGAATTTGCGGTTGATGCGGTCGCGGTCGGCGGCGGCGGCGCCGACCACCTGTTCGCCGTCGACCTCGATTGAACCGGCGTCCGCCTCCAGGAGGCCGAGGATCGATTTGATGAGCACCGACTTGCCGGTGCCCGAGCCGCCGATGACCACGAGCGATTCACCGACGCCGACGTCGAGGTCGAGGCCGTTGAGCACGACCTTGTCGCCGAACGCCTTTTCGAGACCGCGGATGCGGATTTTCGGCTGCTCTTCGGTGGTCATTTGGCGAAGAACATCTCAGTGAGGATGTAGTCGAAACAGAGGATCAGGATCGAGGCGGTGACGACGGCATTGGTCGTCGCTGCGCCGACACCCTGGGCACCGCCCTTCGAGTGGTAGCCGTGGTAGCAGCCCATCAAGGTGACGATGAAGCCGAACACCGCCGCCTTGACCAGACCGGAGATGACGTCATGGGCTTCGAGGAAGTCCCAGGTGTTCTGGATGTAGTTGGCGGCGTTGAAGTCGAGCTTGTAAACGGCGACCAGATAGCCGCCGAACACGGCGATGATGTCGGCGATCAGGACCAGGAACGGGAACATCACCACGCCGGCGATCAGCCGGGGCGCAACCAGATACTTCATCGGGTTGGTCGACAACGTGGTCAGTGCGTCGATCTGCTCGGTCACCCGCATGGTGCCAATCTCGGCGGCGAGCGAGGCGCCAATCCGTCCGGCGACCATCAGCCCGGCCAGCACCGGGCCCAGTTCGCGGGTGATCGACAGCACGACGACGTTGGCGATGGCGCCCTCGGCGGAGAAGCGGGCGAAGCCGGTGTAGCTCTGCAGCGCCAGGACCATGCCGGCGAAGATCGCTGTCAGGCCGACCACCGGCAACGAGAAGTAGCCGATCTCGATCATGTTGCGGAGGATCGTGCGGAAATAGAACGGCGGCCGCACACAGTGGCTGACGCTGTTGGCGATGAACAGGGTCAGCCGCCCCGTGGTGGCGAGGAAGCCGATAACCAGCCGGCCGACCGCTTGCAACGGGTTCATCGCGCCTCGGCTCCGCTGCCGCCGACGTAGACGCGGTGATAGCGCGCGCCGAGGCTGGTGAGAATCTCGTAGCTGATGGTGCCGGCTTCGGCGGCGACGGCATCGACGGGGTTGTGGGGGCCGATCAGGTCGATCACGGCGCCGGGCCGGACCTCGGCCTCGGGCAGCGCGGTGACGTCGAAGGTGATCAAGTCCATGGACACGCGCCCCACGACGGGAACGGGAACGTCACCGACGTACCCGGTGCCGGAGTTGCTCAGCGACCGGAGATAACCGTCCGCGTAGCCCACGGCGACGGTCGCGATTCGTTCACGCCGCCCGGCGCGATGGCTCGCACCATAGCCAACGGTCTGGGGCGAGTCAATCTCACGCACCTGGAGGATTTTCCCTTGCAGTCGAATGACTTGCGCCATCGGATTCGGCCGCTCCGGGGCCGGTGCGCCGCCATAGATGGCGATGCCCGGACGGCCGAGATCGAAGTGAAAATCGGGCCCGAGGAAGATGCCGGACGAGTTGGCGAAGGACGCCGGTGCCGGCGGCAATCGGCCTCGCGCGGCGCGAAAGGCGTCGAGTTGTTGGCGGTTCATCGGGTGATCCGGCTCGTCGGCGCAGGCGAGATGGCTGAGGATGGCACGCAGCTCGATCCCCTCCAATCGGTCGGGCTCGTTGGCGAGCCGGTCGACCTCATCCGGCGGCAGTCCGAGCCGCGACATGCCCGTGTCGAGGTGCAGCGCCGCCGCTGGCGAGTCTTGGCGGGCTCGGGCGAACGTGCTCCACGCCTCGACGTCGCCCAGGGAATTGAGCACGGGGATCAGCCGGTGCCGGGCGAAAACGTCCTCGGCGCCGCGGGGCGCACCGCCGAAAATGCAGATCTCGGCGTCCTTGAGCACGGTACGGAGGCGCAACCCCTCGTCGGGCAGCGCGACGAAGAACGTCTTGCATCCGGCCTCGGCGAGGGCCGGCGCAACCCGTTCGATGCCCGTTCCGTAGGCGTCGGCTTTGACGACGGCGGCACAGGCCGCCGGGGCGACGTGGTCCGCGAGCAGACGCCAGTTGGCGACAAGAGCGTCGAGATCGATGGTCAGGATGGCGCCGGCGAGGGTCGAGTCGCTCATCGGCGCCGCCGTCAGAAGGGTGCGTCGTCGTCAGTGCCGCGCGGCTGCTCGAGGTTGCCGAAGCGGGTGTATTCGCCCTCGAACTGCAGGCCGACGGTACCGATGGGACCGTGGCGCTGCTTGGCGATGATGATGTCGGCGACGCCGTGGGCCTCCTCGCACCGCTGCAGCCACTTCTCGTAGCGTGCGGCGTGACGGTCTTCGGCCTCGTCGGCGCGTTGCTTGGGCTCGGCCCGCTCCAGGTAGTACTGCTCACGGAAGATGAACATGACGACGTCGGCATCCTGTTCGATGGTGCCCGATTCGCGAAGGTCGGCGAGCTGCGGGCGCTTGTCGTCTCGGTTCTCGACGGCGCGCGACAACTGGCTGAGGGCCAGCACAGGGACATCCAGCTCCTTGGCCAGGGTCTTCAAGCCGCGGGTGATCTCCGATAGCTCCTGGACCCGGCTGTCGTGGCGGCTGCCAATGGACGGCGACACGAGTTGCAGGTAGTCGACGACAATCAAGCCGAGGTCGTGCTGACGCTTCAGCCGCCGCGCCCGGGTGCGCATGGCGCCGATGGTCAGCGCCGGCGTGTCGTCGAAGAACAGCGGCAGACCGGCGAGCTCCCGGCTTGCGGCGACCAGATCGGCGAACTTGTCCTTCGGCACCATGCCACGGCGAATGCGGTCGGACGGGATGCGGGTGCGCTCGGCGAGGATGCGGGTGGCGAGCTGCTCGGCGGACATTTCCAGCGAGAAGAACCCGGCGACGGCGCCCTCCTTGCCGCCGGACTGGACGTACTGCGTTGCCGCGTTGCAGGCGATGTTCGTCGCAAGCGCCGACTTTCCCATGGACGGCCGGGCGGCGAGGATGATCAGGTCGGACCGATGCAGCCCGCCGAGCTTGGAATCGAGGTCGGCGAACCGGGTTGGCACACCGCTCAGCGCGCCGTCGCGGTTGTGCGCGGCCTCGGCCATGTTGATGGCTTCGGTCAGGGTTTCGCGGAAGCTGGCGAACCCGCCTTCGTACTCACCGCGGGTGGCGAGGTCGTAAAGCCGCTGCTCGGCGCGTTCGATCTGGGTGGTCGCGGTTTCATCGAGGTCGCCGCCGTAGGCGCGGCCGACTACGTCCTCGCCAAGGCCGATGAGTTCGCGCTTGAGGTACAGGTCGTGGACGATGCGGCCGTACTCGCCGGCGTTGATGACCGTCACCGCCGAATTGGCGAGTTCCATCAGGTAGGCCGGGCCGCCGATGTCGGCCAGGGACTGATCGGCCTCGAAAAACGCCTTCAGAGTCACCGGATCGGCGATCTGCCCGCGTTCAAGCAGCCGCGCGCAGGCTTCGAACACCCGGCCGTGTTCGGCCAAAGCGAAGTGCTCCGGCCGCAGGAAGTCCGAAACCTTCTCGTAGGCACGGTTGTTGACGAAGATGGCGCCGAGCAGCGCCTTCTCCGCCTCGATGTTCATCGGCTGGCGGCGGAAGGCGGCGACGGTCTGGTTGGCGTCTTGCAAGCCGGCGGGCGTCGGCGGAGCGATGGTTGCCATCGGCAGATCGTAGCGGGGGAGCGCCGGCCGATTCCAGTGCATCGGCACTTCGCGGCACCGTATGGTCTAAGAATCGTGGGGACCGATTCGGGGCAAGCCTGTGGAAAAGCCGATGAGCGGCTTTCGAAACAGGCAGTTACGCCGCGCGGTCACTGTCCTGATCCCGGCGATCTACCGACGGGCGTTCGGCTTCAGTGATGTAGTCGCGAATCAGCGGTACCGCGTCCTGGCGTTTGGCCAGTTGGATTTGGAAGACGACACAGTTCATATAGCGGAACGAGATCTCGCTGCCGGCCAGATAGAACTCCCACATGCGGCAGAACCGGTCATCATAGAGCGCCGACGCCTTGTCCCGATTGGCGAGGAACCGGGCCCGCCAGTGCCGCAGCGTTTCGGCATAGTGCAATCGGAGCACTTCGACGTCGGTGACAACCAGGCCGATGTCTTCGATCACCGGCAGGATCTCGGATAGCGCCGGAATGTAGCCGCCCGGGAAGATGTACTTGCGCATCCAGGGATTGGTCGTGCCGGGACCGTCGGTCCGTCCGATGGTGTGCAAAAGGGCGACACCGTCGTCGGCAAGCCGATCGCGGATGGCGGAGAAGTACTCGGCGAAATGGACGACGCCGACGTGTTCGAACATGCCGACCGAGACGATGCGGTCGAAGGTCCCGATCTGATTGCGGTAGTCGCGGATATGGAACTCGACGCGATCAGCGAGCCCTGCATCCTCGGCACGCCTGCGCGACAGGTCGAGCTGCTCCTTGGAGAGCGTCACGCCGGTCACCTGGGCGCTTTGTTCGCGGGCGAGGTGAAGCCCCAACCCACCCCAGCCGGAGCCGATGTCGAGCACACTCATCCCCGGCTCGATCAGGAGCTTGGCGGCGATATGACGTTTCTTCTGCTCCTGAGCGGTCTCAAGGCTGTCGTCCGGCGAACGGAAGTAAGCACACGAATATTGCCGGTCGCTGTCGAGGAACAGATCGTAGAGCGCACTCGAGAGGTCGTAGTGGTGGGCAACGTTGCTCTGCGCCTTGTTCTCGGGATTGAACTGGTGCAGGCGCCGGAACAGCCACGACACCGCCGCCGTCGCCCGGTTGAGCGGTTGATTGCCCGTTGCCTGCATGTTGCGGCCGATGAGGTCGAGGAAGGCGTAAAGATCGGCGTCCTCGACCGTCAAGATGCCGTCCATATAGCCCTCGCCCGTGGCCATGTCCGGACGCAGGAACATCGTCCAGTGCAGGGACCGGTCATGCAGGCGGATGGTGACGGCCGGGCCGTCGGATCCTTGAAAGACGTGTGTTTTCCCGTGCGCATCGACGACAGTGAGCCGGCCGATGCAAATCAGCTTCTCCAACAGCTTTGCAAGCAGCATTGCCGTTTTCCCCCCAGAAATCGGTAGATCGGCAGTGGCCCGCAGCGTTCATCTTACGCGCGCGACATGACAACTTTATCACGCGAAAGGCGGGCCGGGAAAGATCGGGCGTGCGGAGGAAGTGAGTCTGCGTATCAACGGTCCGGCAGGCCGGAATCAGCGATTTCCCACCACCATGCCATTGGAATGGTTTGGCGGATCAACCGGGCGGGAGCATCTCCGAACTCGTGCCGACGCCGCCGGTTGACCGACGCCGACAATCGGGAACGACCGAGGGTTCAGGTCGCGCCTTTCGACGAGTCGTCGCTTTCGGAAGGTTCGTCGTCGGCCGCAGGGCCGGCACCTTCGGATGCCGATTCGGCTTCCGCCTCGGCCTCGGCCTCCGCTTCCGCCGCCTGTTCGTCGAAGGCTTCCTCCGCGTGTACCTGCTCGATCGCCTGCTCTGCGACATCGGCCTCGAAAACTTCCGTGGCCTGTTCCTCGATGGTCACTTCCGGTTCTTCCTCGACGCCGACGCCGAGAACTGCGCGGCCCGTGCGGGCCTGAGTCTCCGCCTCTTCCGGCGTGCGGGCGACGTTGACCGCGACATCCACGGTGACCTCCGGGTGAAGGCTGACCGTCACGTCGTGCAAACCGAGGCTCTTGATCGGCATCGACAGCCAGACCTGCTGGCGGCGGATGGTGACTCCAGCCGATGTCACCGCGTCGGCGATATCGCGGGCGCTCACCGATCCATAGAGCTGGCCGCTTTCACCGGCTTGCCGGATCAGCACGACCGAGATATTGGCCGCTTTCTCCGCCACCTTCTCGGCCTCGGCGCGCCGCTCAAGGTTGGTCGCCTCCAACTGCGCGCGCTCGTTCTCGAACCGCGCCCGGTTCTCGTCGGTCGCCCGAAGCGCCTTGTTCTGTGGCAGCAGGTAGTTGCGGGCGTAGCCGGGCTTGACGCTGACAACGTCGCCCATCTGCCCCAGTTTTTCGATCCGCTCCAAAAGGATGACTTCCATCACTCACTCTCCTGATCGGGCGCGCCGAACCGACGGCGCACGCCTGCCCACTGTTCGAGGACACCGAGGCCGGCGACGATCGGTCCAACCAGCATCAGCAGCCAAATCAACGACACGTAAAACACGACAAGAACGAGCCCGGGTATCGACAGCCGTCTGCACAGGTCGTGCACGACCGCGAGGCCGAGAAAGAAGTACGGCGCCGCCAGAATTACCACGGCATTGCGCGCCAGATAGCCGATGTCCCCGTCCGATACCAAAGCCAGCGCCGCCGTGCCGACCAGAACCCAAGACAGCCAGTTCGGCAGGGTCAGGCTGGACCAGCGCGGGGTCGGCCGAAGGTTGTTGCCGCCGCGGGCGAGCAATCCCTGGGCAATGACACCGTTGACCACCAGAACCATCACCCACATCACCCCGGCGGTGCCGAAAAGCAGGGGAACGAGGATGTCCGCGATCCGCGGCAGAGGCGTTTCGATGTTCGCCTCCGCCAGCGCGCCGACCATCCCGTTCAGAGCCTCGCGCACGTTGCCTTCGATTCCCGGCGCCCAGAAACTCGCGGCTCCACAAGCGACAAGCGCGCCGAATATCGCCAAAACGCTGAGCACCGAACCCGGCGACGACCATTCGACACCGCCGTCCGGTGCGGCACGGCGCTGCAAGGACTGCTGCACCATCAACCACGACGGTATCCCGTGCGTACCCCCGTAGACCCCGGCGGCGAACACGCCACCCCCAAACAACGTGAACAGCACGAGCCCGCATCCGACGGCCACCGCCGCGGCGCCGGATCCCGAACCGAGCCCGACGATCAGCAGCGGAAGCGGGGCCAGAAAGGCGAGGAAGATCCCGCTTGGCACGCCATGGAGGCCGGCCAGCAGGGCGCTAGCCAAGCCACTGGCAACCGCGAGCATCACGGTCTTTGCCATGGAATCCTCCTGATGTCCGGCACGCCCGGCTCCGCCGTGCCGCAAGCACGCTTACTTGATGACGTACGGGATCAGCGCCAGGAAGCGGGCACGCTTGATCGCCTTCGCCAGTTCGCGTTGCTTTTTCCCTGAAACGGCGGTGATCCGGCTGGGGACGATCTTCCCCCGTTCCGACACAAAGCGCTGCAGCAGCTTGATGTCCTTGTAGTCGATCTTCGGCGCCTTCGGTCCCGAGAACGGGCACGTCTTGCGGCGTCGGAAAAAGGGTCGCCGGGCGGCGCTCATGAGTCGTCTCCTTCGCTGGATGCTGCGGCGCCATTCGCTGCGCCCTTGTCACCCTCGTCTTGCCGGGGTCGGTCCCCACGATCGCCCCGGCCCCGTTCCGGTCCGGACCGGCTTTGCAGCATCGCGGAAGGGCCGTCTTCCGGCTCCTCGACCCGAAGCGTGAGATAGCGAAGAATGTCCTCATTGATTCTCATCTGGCGTTCCATCTCGTGAACGGCCGATGAGGGGGCGTCCATGTTGAACAGGACGTAGTGCCCTTTGCGGTTCTTCTTGATCCGATAGGCAAGGTTTCTGAGGCCCCAGTGTTCGCGGCGGGTGATGCTGCCGCCCTGGTCCTCGATGAACTTGGCGAAACCGTCTGCAAGGGCCTCGACTTGCGAGGCGGAGATATCCTGTCGCGCGATAAACACGCTCTCGTAGTTCGGCACGTGCCTTCTCCCTTCGGCTTGTCTCAATCCGGCACGGTGCCGGACATAGCCGGAATGCTTCCGGCAAGGAGAACGAAGCCGCGCACTATACACGAAGCCGATTGCCGCGCAAGCCGACGCCCCGGTTCACCGGTCCCGCGGCAATCTCTGACACGCGATCGATTCGCAAATACGCGGACGACGACCCAAGGAAGGCGCCAAAACGCATGTCGGGACCAAGCATTAACAAATCGAAACAAAGTTTGATCGGTAACCTGTCCACAGGCGCTGAGCAGCGGAATCCGCCATATCGAGGCCAAAATCGGCTCCGATTTCCCGCCGCAGCGCGGAATCACCGCGTCCTCCCCCGCTTGACAGGGTTAGGCAACCCGCTATCTCTTCCGCCATCACTGGTCAGGGAATCGGAGAAGAACCGAAGATGAACCGCGCTTTTGTCTTTCCGGGACAGGGATCGCAGGCCGTCGGCATGGGCAAGGAACTCGCCGAGACCTTTCCCGTCGCCCGCGAAGTCTTCGACGAAGTCGATGAGGCCCTGGGCCAGAAGCTCTCGGACCTGATGTTCGATGGCTCACCCGAGGATCTGACCCTCACCGAGAATGCCCAGCCCGCCATCATGGCCACCAGCATGGCGGTGATGCGCGTTCTGGAGGCCGAGGGCGGCATCGATATCGGATCGAATTGCCGATTTGTCGCCGGCCATTCGCTCGGCGAATACACCGCCCTGATCGCCGCCGGCGCGTTGACCGTCGCCGATGCCGCCAAGCTGCTGCGTCTGCGTGGCCGGGCCATGCAGGAAGCCGTACCGGTCGGCAAGGGCGCGATGGCGGCGATGATGGTCGATCTGGAGCAGGCCAAGGACATTGCGGTCGAGGCCGCCCAGGGCGAAGTCTGCGCACCGGCCAACGACAATGCGCCCGGCCAGGTGGTGCTCAGCGGTGCGTTGAAGGCGATCAAGCGCGCGCTCAGCATCGCCGCCATGCGGGGCGCCCGGCGCAGCGTGCTGCTGCCGGTGAGTGCGCCGTTCCATTGCGAGCTGATGCTGCCGGCAGCCGACAAGGTGAAGGCGGCGTTGTCGGACGTTGCTTTCAACAACCCGGTCGTCCCGCTGATTTCGAACGTGACTGCCCGCCCCGTCGAGCGGGCCGAGGAATTGCGCGACCTGCTGGTCGACCAGATTACCGGCATGGTGCGGTGGCGCGAGAGCGTGCACGTGATGTTGGAGAACGGGGTGAACTCCATCGTCGAGATCGGCTCCAGCACCGTTCTTTCGGGTCTCGCGCGCCGAATCGATCGGGGTATGCCGTCGACGTCTGTCGGTACGCCGGCGCAGATTGACGACTTCATCAAGACCCTCTGAGTTCTGGTTCGTCCTTACACATCTAGGTTTCTCCGCGTTCCGTATGTTCGATCTGACCGGCAAGGCGGCGTTGGTAACGGGTGCCTCCGGAGGCATCGGCAGTGCTATCGCGCGGGCGATGGCGGCGCGGGGCGCGACCGTGGCGCTGAGCGGCACGCGGACCGATCGCCTTCAGGCAATCGCTGACGAGATCGGCGGGTCCGCGAAGGTGGTCGCCGCGGACTTGTCCGAGCCCGGCGGCGCCCAGACGCTAGCCCGCGATGCCGAGTCCGCGACCGGAGGGATCGATATCCTGGTCAACAACGCCGGCCTCACCCGCGATGGGTTGTTCATGAGGATGTCCGACGAGGATTGGCAGCGGGTGCTCGACGTCAACCTCACCGCCGGATTCCGGCTCGCCCGTGCGTGCCTGCGGGGCATGATGAAGAAACGCTGGGGGCGAATCATCGCCGTGACGTCGATCGTCGGCGCCACCGGCAGCCCGGGGCAGGCGAACTACGCGGCGTCCAAGGCCGGCATGACCGGCATGACCAAAGCGCTGGCCCAGGAAGTGGCCAGCCGCGGCGTCACCGCCAACTGCATCGCTCCGGGGTTCATCGACACCGAGATGACGGCGGCGTTGCCCGAGGACCGCAAAGGGGAGATTCTCGGGGCGATTCCGGCCGGGCGCATGGGTGTCGCCGACGACGTTGCCGGCTGCGCCGTGTTTCTCGCTTCCGACGAAGCGTCCTACATCACCGGCGAGACCTTGCACGTCAATGGTGGAATGGCAATGATTTAGCGGGAAGCCTTGGAAATGCGGTGCCTTGAGCGCTGGCCAAGGCCCGGGGAGTGTGCTAGGACCGGTCCCTTCTCTCCGCTTCACCGCATATTCCGTCCAGGGGACTAGCGTTCCAATACGAAACTGTGTAGCTGCAAACTTGAGGGGTATCTGATGAGTGACGTTGCTGAACGGGTGAAGAAGATTGTCGTCGAGCGCCTCGGGGTCGAGGATTCCAAGGTGGTCGAGAACGCGAGCTTCATCGATGATCTTGGGGCCGACAGCCTCGACACGGTGGAACTGGTCATGGCTTTCGAGGAGGAGTTCGGCATCGAGATCCCCGATGACGCCGCCGAGAAAATCTTGACGATCAAGGACGCCGTCGACTACATCAAGAACACGACTTAACCGCCGCTTGGCTTTCGGCGCGGCGCACCATGCGGCGCGCGGGAAGCAGCGGAACCTTTGCCTTGCTGTAACCGGATCGCGGAGCACCATGAGACGTGTTGTCGTCACGGGCCTCGGGCTCGTCACTCCCCTCGGCGTAGGGGTCGAACACAACTGGAAACGCCTGACCAACGGGGAGTCGGGGATCGGCGCCATACAGGCGTTCGACGTCTCCGACCTGCCATCGAAGATCGGTGGCCTCGTGCCCAGAGGAGAAACCTCCGAAGGCGGCTTTAATGCCGACGATTGGGTCCCGCCGAAGGAACAGCGGCGTATGGACACCTTCATCGTCTATGGCATTGCCGCGGCGGACCAGGCGATCGAGGACGCCGGGTGGACGCCCGAGGACGATGAATCCCGCTGTCGCACCGGCGTGCTGATCGGTTCCGGCATCGGCGGCATCCCGGAGATCGAGAAGAACGCGGTCCTGGTCGACCAGGGCAACACGCGAAGGGTGAGCCCCTTCTTCATCCCGTCAGCGCTGATCAATCTGTGCAGCGGCCAGGTGTCGATCCGCCACGGCTTTAAGGGTCCGAACCATTCGGTGGTGACGGCTTGCGCCACCGGCGCCCATGCCATCGGTGACGCCGGGCGGATGATCGCCCTGGACGACGCCGACGTGATGATCGCCGGCGGTACCGAAGCGGCAGTAAGCCGACTGTGCGTCGCCGGTTTCGCGAACGCCAAGGCGCTGTCGACGGGTTACAACGACACACCCGAGAAAGCCTCGCGTCCGTGGGACGAGGGGCGCGACGGTTTTGTCATCGCCGAGGGTGCTGGTGTGGTCGTGCTCGAAGAGTACGAACACGCCAAGAAGCGCGGCGCCAACATCTACGCCGAGCTGGTCGGGTACGGTATGTCGGGCGACGCCCACCACATCACCGCCCCGTCAGAGGACGGCAACGGCGCGTTCCGTTGCATGCAGGCGGCGATGAAGCGCGCCGAACTGAATCCCGAGGACATCGACTACGTCAACGCTCACGGCACCTCGACGCCGCTGGGCGACGAGATCGAGCTGGGGGCCGTCAAGCGCATGTTCGGCGACGCCGCGTACAAGCTGTCGATGTCGTCGACCAAGTCGTCCATCGGACATCTGCTTGGTGCTGCTGGCTCGGCGGAAGCGATCTTCACGATGCTGGCGATCAAGAACGGCGTGGTTCCACCGACCCTCAATCTCGACAACCCGTCGGAGGGCTGCGATCTGGACCTCGTGCCGTACGAGGCCAAGGAGCGCCCGGTGCGGGCGGCGTTGTCGAATTCGTTCGGCTTCGGCGGCACCAACGCCTCGCTGGTTTTCAAGGCCGCAAACTAGCAGGCGGGGCGGCATGCGCCGCGTCGCCTGGATCGCTACCGCTGTCTTCCTGGTTCTGGCCGCGGTCGCGGGCGGTTTCGCGTGGTGGCTGTTCGACCGCTACGAACGTCCGGGCCCGCTCATCCAGACAGCGGTGGTCGTCGTGCCGAAAGGCGCCGGCATCAACGAAATTGCCGGCCGCCTGGCCGACCGGGGCGTTATCGACAATGCCGTCGTTTTCCGCCTGGGAGCGCGCCTCGAAGGCGCCGATACCGGCCTGCGCGCCGGGGAGTATGCATTCCCGGCCGGTGCCAGTGCTCGCGACGTCGTCGACCGCATGGAGCGTGGCGACACCGTCGTCCGCCGCCTCACCGTTCCGGAGGGCTTGACCACCGCACAGGTGATCACCCTCGTCACCATGACCCCCGGCCTTGAGGGCGAGATCGGACTGCGCCCCGGCGAGGGGACGTTGCTGTCCGAGACCTACCACTACGGTTGGGGCGACGTGCGCGCCGATGTTCTGAGGCGGATGGCGGCGTCTATGCGCGAAACCCTAACGGAGCTGTGGTCCACCCGCGCGCCCGGACTGCCGTTTTCCGACCCGTCCGAGGCCGTGGTCCTTGCGTCGATCATCGAGAAGGAGACAGCCGTCGCCGAGGAACGGCCGCTGATCGCCGGCGTGTTCATCAATCGCCTGAAAATGGGCATGCGCTTGCAGTCGGACCCGACCGCTGTCTACGGCCTCACCGGCGGGCGGGGCTCCCTGGGGCGGCCGCTGACACGCGCCGACCTCGCCGACCAATCGCCGTACAACACCTACGTCATCGATGGCCTGCCGCCGGGACCCATCGCCAATCCGGGCCGCGCGGCGCTGGAGGCGGCGCTGAACCCCGCCGAGACCGACGCCCTCTACTTCGTCGCCGACGGCTCCGGTGGTCACGTCTTCGCCAAGACCCTGGACGAGCACAACCGCAACGTCGCCAAGTGGCGGAAGATCAGGAAGAACCAGTAATACCAAGCTGCATTGATCAGAACCCATGGGTCCACTGGCGCATGCCGATGGACATGATCTTCCAGGGCTGTTCGACGAGCCTGTTCCAGGCCTCGCAGCATAGGGCGACGATTTGGTCGTCGG
>Ga0209568_1000039_pt1 | contig 45190 bp, 46 predicted proteins | sample WorMetOlspDAHAB2_FD_187406 | JGI IMG/M metagenome (GOLD analysis project Ga0209568, IMG submission 187406) | Marine gutless worms symbiont microbial communities from Max Planck institute for Marine Microbiology, Germany - Olavius sp. DAHAB.2... ...
CATCAGGGTCTGGACTACCGGACACCTGATGAGGTGTATGAGTCATTCAGAGTGGAGAGAGAACGGACAACAATCTGACGGCGGTAGCTTCCACCTTAGAATTTCAGGATCGCTGTTTGACAATTGGGCTCAGCATTATGCTACCAGAAAAGTTTTTAACGATAGGTTTGCTTAGTTGAGCTAAGTATATAAATCCCTTATAATAAATGAAAAAGAGGCAATTACGATGAATCAAAATCATTTCTATGATGAGACATTGCTTCATTTGCTTTATATTTTTCACGAAGGCCTTTCCACAGAAGATATCGAACCATTTCTAAACTGGAAACACCCACAAAACATCAATAATGTTATCTCCAATCGCAATAATAAGACATCATATTTGTATAAGAACAGACTGATAGAATACGACGGGGCAAGTAGGAGAGTTTGCATAACCCGGGCGGGGAAAGAAATGATAGAGCGACGGTATAGCGACGATAGGGAGGCATGATGCCCACTCCAGCAATAAGGACGATGATATATGTACCGGGTCGATCGCAATAATTTTTATCGCGCTCAGAAGGATGCGACTGTTTACACGCCTCCTGCTGTTAGCCAGTTTCTGTTTAATATAGTCCATAAGCGGATTAACCCGTCTGGTGTAGTAGTTGACCCCTGTGTTGGCACGGGTTCGCTTCTTCATCCCTTTAGGCGGGCAGATTTTTCGACGCAGGGCATAGATATAGTGGATCAGGGTTACCCTGGTACGATTGTCCGTGATTTTATTTCCATCGAGGCTGGCGAGATTTCTCTTAGCCCTTCACTAGTTATAGCCAATCCACCTTTCAACGTTTATGGCAAGACCGGTGGTGCCATCAAGTCATTCGGCCCCCGCCCCCTGCTCCCCGAGGTGTGGCTTGACAAGATAATCACCCTGTGGGACACTGGTGTTCCCATAGTTCTTTTTGCTCCCTACGGCCTGAGGCTCAACCAGACAGCCCGTAGCCGCCGCTGGCGCAAGTTCACAGCCGGATACTACCCCGAGATAGCTTCCATAGTCTCCCTCCCCAAAGATATCTATGAATCAGTCTTATTTCACAGCGAGGTGTTGATTTTCAATATAGGCGGCCTTAAGGGACATTATTTCTTCTCCGATTCCTCGTAGTCTATTAGGCTTTCGGCGGTGTAGAATAGGGTGTTGGCTAACCTGATCAACGTGCTGGTATTGGGGAACATATCCTGCTGTTCAACTAGCCAGATCGTGTGTAGTGCTAGGCTGTGCACCTGAGCCGGTCTAGCCTGGGTTAGCCCTGCATCCTCTGTGGGCTCGCGGCTTTAGAGCCGATTTGCCAAAGGGGACTGGAAACAATTATCCTTTCCATACGGGGAGTATTTGGCGGAGAGTCGCTTCTTTGCCCTGTACACTTTTGAATGCCAAACAACCCAAATTTCGTTATTGCCTTCGTAGTCCGAATTTGGTCGATAGCTCTGAGGCAGGGTAACTATGTGGAGCCGATACCGTATTTCCTGTTGAAACGCTCAACCCGCCCGGTTGTATCTACCAACTTCTGCTTGCCGGTGAAGAAGGGATGGCAATTGGAGCATATTTCAATCTGCATATCCCCGACAGTCGAGAAAGTTTCAAATGAATTGCCGCAGGCACAGGAAACAGTCGAGGCAATATATTTCGGATGTATATTCTTTTTCATTTCTCACCTCAAGGTTAGAAGTCTCGTGCCATTCCTACAGTATTCATTCCCTTAAGAAAAGCTTCATTGTTTTTGGTCTTACGCATCTTGTCAACTATCATCTCTGTCGATTCCATGTCATCCATTGGGCTTAGGACCTTTCTGAGAATCCACATTTTGTTGAGTTCCATATCCGTTAAGAGCAGATCTTCCTTCCTGGTACTTGATTTTTTCACATTGAATGCTGGATAGACTCTCTTATCCGCTAAACGGCGATCTAATACCAGCTCCATATTTCCGGTACCCTTGAATTCCTCGAAAATAACCTCATCCATTCGGCTGCCGGTTTCAATCAAGGCAGTGGCGACGATGGTTAAACTGCCGCCATGCTCGATGTTGCGGGCGGCACCGAAGAAACGCTTGGGTTTGTGAAGAGCATTGGAATCTACCCCCCCTGAAAGTATTTTTCCACTTGTAGGAACCGTCTGATTGTATGCCCGCGCCAATCGCGTTATAGAATCAAGCAGTATAACAACGTCTCTCTTGTGTTCAACAAGACGTCTGGCCTTCTCTAAAACCATTTCGGCAACCTGAACATGACGAGTCGCTGGTTCATCGAAGGTGGAAGATATTACTTCGCCCTGGACACCACGCTGCATGTCGGTTACTTCTTCGGGGCGTTCGTCGATCAGAAGGACTATCAAATAGACATCGGAATGATTTTCGGTTATGGCATTCGCAATTTTCTGGAGAATTATTGTTTTGCCCGATTTAGGTGGCGAAACAATGAGCCCCCTTTGTCCCTTGCCGATTGGACAAAAGAGATTGATGATTCGTGTCGAGGGATCTCCAACCCTGGTTTCCGTGTTAAGTCGTGTAGTGGGGAAAAGAGGTGTAAGATTCTCAAACGCTACTCGTACCTGTGCAACCTCGGGATCGTCGAAATTGACATTTACGACGCGCAGCATGGCAAAAAAGCGTTCACCCTCCTTGGGCGATCTAATCTGCCCATATACGGTATCGCCAGTCTTCAGATTGAACAGTCTTATCTGGCTCGGAGAAATATATATGTCATCTGTGCCGGGGAGATAGGAATTCTCGGGCGATCGAAGAAATCCATACCCATCTGGTAAAATTTCCAGAGAACCGTAAGCATAGATTACTCCGCCATTGTTGATATGCGCGGTCAATACCTGGAAGATCAATTCCTGCTTTTTCAGAACTATCAGGTTCTCTTTTCTGAGACCCAACTCTTCGGCCATCTTTCTCAAATCCGGCATAGAAGTTTTGGACAAATCGTTAATCAGTAGTTTTGGTGCATCGGGGCTGTGCTGGGGGTTCTTCAAGTGCCGATTCTGCCCCTTCTTCCCCCTACGCCTAGTTCTCTGTGTATCTGAACTTGCCGTCTCCTCTCCTGCATGTTCATCCGGGTTTTTCGCGTTTTCCTCCGTCTCCTCTTCTTTGGGGCTAAACTCCGGAATGGAATAAGCAGCGTCTCTGGCATGTCCTTCCTTGTTCTCGGCGTTGTTCCTTCGAATTTTGATTTTCACTGGAGTTACTCCATTTTCGCCTTTCTCGGTCGACTCTTCCATTACACTAGACTCTCGATTCCCAAATTCCGAAGAGATCTTCCCCGATTCATTGCTACCGCCCTTTATGACGATCGCCTTCTTGCGAGGTGGCTTGTCAGTTTGGTTTCTGTGATTCTCAACCTGCTTTGAATCCAGCTCATTTCGTTCTCTGAGCTTATCGGACACTGGTTAATCCTTCATTATTACATTTTTCGACAGCGGTAACCGTATTTCACACACAACAATCTGTTCTGATTTTCAAGCCTGTTTTTATGTATAGACAGACCTCATATGCTAAGACAAACACGAAATTTAACGATTCGTTAAATAACAGTATAGTGACAAGCGCCATAAATAGTCAAGAAAAGTTTGCTACTGCTCATTGTCAACCATTCCCAAGAGCATTTTCAGGGCTTCATCTGTGGCTTGTCTCTGCACCAGTTTTCTATCCCCATCGATATGACGAAGCTGCACAGAATCATTATCGTTGGAATCATAGCATCCCATCCAAACCGTACCCACCGGTTTTCCGAGGCCACCTCCGCCAGGGCCGGCAATTCCAGTAACGGAGATTGCCCAATCAGCCCCGCTTCTTCTTTGCATACCGCAGGCCATTGCTCTTGCCACTTCCGGCGAAACAGCTCCATATCTTTCAATTAGGTCTGTTTGCACACCCAACAAAGCAACCTTGGATTCGTTGGAATAGGAAACAATCCCACCCCAAAGAACCGCGGAGCTCCCTGGTATCGCTGTTAGCCGGGCCATCACCCTCCCACCTGTACAGGACTCCGCAACAGCCACCTTCTCTTTTCTTTTCAGTAGCAAATTTACCAGTTCATATGCAAAATCATCCGGCATGACCGATCGTTTTCTTTAACATCTCCTGGGACATTGAGAAGACATCTATTCCAAGCGAATTCCCCAGCATCTCACAACGACCCCGGTAACCGCTACCTCCAGTCATAATCAGATTGGAGCATTTTATGTTGCCAATGATTTCCCCACCAGCGAGAATCTCCAATCTCTCCCCAGCAACCACATCACCCTTGATTAGTCCCCTCACCACCAGGGTACCGACATTGATAGTCGCAATCACTTCGGCGCCTGCCTCAACCAACAGAAATCCTGGGGATTCAATGATGCCATTGAACTTACCGCCAATCTCCAATGCATCCTGAAATCTCAATGTGCCGTTGAAATTGGTTTCCTCGCCCAGAACTGTAAGATTCTCCGGGTTTTCGACTTTATAAGGCATTTTCGGCTACTTTGTCGTCATCTGGAATACACCATCCCAGCCATCACTGGGTGGATTTTCTATATAGGCCTTGCACCGGGCCCCAAATATCTTCGAAGGTTCATCCTCTGGATCCAAATCATACGCTGCCTTGAATTTTGCCAGTGCAGCCTTGAAGTTTTTGTTCTTATACTCTTCTCTACCTTCGGCAAATAGTCGTAACACCCTTCTCTTTGTGTCGTTAATCATACAGATTCCCCTATATGGTTATGCAGCACCTTGAAATGTTCCCTGAAGCTCTCTTCGAGCTCTTTTAGAGACAATTCAGCCTCTCTCATGCTTCCCTCGCTTTCTTGAAGTTTCCTCACAGTATCTTCAAGGCCTCCAAGGGCCGCAAGTGTCTGCTCCGCTTCAATCACCACCTGTTCTTTGAAAGAGTTCACCGCCTTGGAATCGGAAATATCCAGTGCCTTGGACGTTTCAACAAGTCCAAGTACCGGTGTTTTCAGGTGCTCGGTAAAATATAGCAGTGATTTGTTCAAAGAATCCATCAAAGCCAGGCGTTTTTCTCTGAGAATCACCTGTCTTGAAAGTTCATGATTGCGCAGGACTGCCCTTATCCGAGCCAGAACCTCTGAGAAATTGAACGGCTTGATTATGTAATCATCAATCCCGAGTTCAAAGCCTTCTATTTTGTCCTTGACGGTATCCATCGCAGAGAACATGATAATCGGGATTTCTCTATACTCCGAAAATTCGTCTTCTTGTTTGAGCATTTTCGTAAGTTCCCAACCAGACAACTGCGGCATTATGTTATCCAGAATGATCAGGTCCGGGCAGTGTGCCCTGATTTTCTCAAGACCCTCATTTCCGTTCGAAGCCATAATGACTTCAAAGCCAAGGCGGGTTAACATTACATCGAAGAAGTCGAGATTGATTTGCTCATCATCGATAATCAGAATTTTCTTTTTGCTCATTTCCAAGCTCATTTTCGTATGCTTTTCAAGCTCAGTCAATAATCGGTTCTCGATTGTGCACTTCTTGACTAGACTTAACCGCGCAGTTTCCAGGCTATCTGCTTCAACTCTTTACCTGGCCGGAAAGTCGTAGCCCCATGTGTTTCCACTGGCACAATTTCACCGGTTTTTGGATTACGTGCTCTCTCGCGACCCTTTCGTGTACGTATTTCGAAGGTTCCAAAACCACGTAACTCAACAACTCTATCATCTCCAAGCGCTTTTTTAATCTCCTCGAAAAAGGAATTCAGCACGATATGAATGTTTTCATGTGAGATTTTGGATTCCTCGTCATGGATATTTTCTATAATATCGGCCTTAGTAATTTTCATCTGATTACGATTTTTATTCATCCTCGTCAAACCTGTTTTTTAACTTAGGTTAAAACCGCAAGCTTCTTATGAAGTCGGGATTTTTTTCTCGCTGCGGTGTTGCGATGGTAGAGACCCTTACCAGTAGCGCTGTCAATCAATTTGACAAATTCGGAAAATCTAGCCTCAGCGACAGGTTTCTCCTTTCTGATAATAGCAGCTTCAAAGGCTTTTATACAGGTTCTTACACGGCTTTTTGTCGAACGGTTACGTGCACGTTGTTTCAAGTTCTGATGATGCCTCTTCAGGGCGGCTTCGGAATTAGACAATATTATAAACCTCATCTACTTCATGGGTCTCAAAATAGGAAACACCAGAACCCATTATAGGCAACAAAGACTTCTATGGTCAATAACTGCGAGGTATTTCACAAGCAATTCGACACTTTAAGTGCACAATAGCAGTTCATCGAGTCAGATTCCCTAATTGAAATCTCTTGGACGTCTCTCCTCGCGCTTGCATTTCTCGCAGTAGGCGAAATGCTTCATACGGCCATTCGAAAAAACTGAGCGCATCCTTAATTCACCGCCACATGTACAGGAAAACTTATGAGTTCCCGATACTGCTCGCGCGTTTTTACTGGTCCAATTCATTTCCTACTCCTTGGAATTCCCTGTGATATCTGCAGATTGATATTGAAGGGACAACTACGCAGATGTCAATCGTAGAACAATCTACGCCCCTTTATTTCCGGTAGTCGGTTCATCCGCTTTGTCGGATCGTATTTCCCATCCCCCTCCGGATTTTTAGACAAGGTCAGATGCACTTATGCACATGCAGCTTCTCCCGGAAGCGGAAGGTTGAATTTTTCTGCAAGGGATATTTACATTGGTCACCTTGTATATGTCTCCTCCGCTGGCAACCCTGGCTCCTTTTCGAAGCAGCAGCTTTTTTCGCTGGCGTAATGCGCCAGTTCGTATGACAGGCAGCAAAGCAGTCTGTTACATGGACCCGATGCCTTTAATAGATTAAGGGGAAGGTTCTGATCTTTGGCCATCTTGATGGAAACAGCGGCAAGCTGATCCGTAATGCTGTGACAGCAATACATTCTTCCACAAAACGCCACACCGCCAATTACCCTTGTCTCGTCTCTAGCTCCAACCTGTCGCAGTTCAATACGCTTCCTGAAATGAGTCGCCAGCAGCTTAACCAATTCTCTAAAATCAACTCTATTCTCGGCTGTGAACAAGAACAAGATTTTTTGCTCGTCTAACGTATAATGAGAAGATACCAGTTTCAGTGCCAGTTTCAGTGTGGAAATTTTTTCGCGGCATATTTCGAATGCCTTCTTCTCTAATTCTTCCAGAGATCTGCGCCTGGATAGGTCCTTCTTCGACGCAATGCGAATAATCCGCCTGATTCTTGAAGTTTCAATCGAATCCAAGTTTGAAGCGGGACCCAGTATCCGAGCTAGGTCTATTCCATATTGCGTGGATATGACAACGAAGTCACCTCGACTTAACTCAGTATCCTCCGATGGCGAGCAGAATTCGAAATCATTAATCGAAACTACCCTTGCTCTCCATAGTTTTCCGGGCTCAAAAACGGTTTTTTTAGAGATGTCCACTTTTTTTCTGTTCTTCCTCATTTAAGAGCCAAGCCCCTCATCTACTTAGATCTACCAGCATTCCATATATTTCATCTATGCGCCACAGAATTTCCAGTTGTCTCCCTTGATTTTTGATCACATAAGACGTCAAACTTTCGAGTTTCTCGTCGACCACTCGGATAATCAGATATCTTTTTTGCCGCATGGTTTTTGAATTCCTCAGGCCCGTGGTTTCTTCAACTTCGAGATTGTTTTCAAGAATGTATCGTAAAAATTTTCTCACTGCCTTCTTATATTCGTCTACAGGCCCGAACATCGGATTTTTTATCAATTCGTCGCCCGCTTGGTGCACATCGTCAAGAAGCTCTTCGATCGATTCTGTACCATCTAGCTCAGAGAGCAATTCCGATTGCACGGATGCTGGCCCGCTATCCCTTGACGCCTTCTCGACAGTGGAAAGGAAGGATCCCTTGGACATTCTGGATTTTCCGCTGTCTCTTTTCTTCTTCATCCTCGGCTCGAGCGATGAGCCGATTTGATTGAGTTTTCCTATGTCCACTATCAGTTCAGAAATGCGGGCGATTTTCGCTGACGACTTCCCCAATCCACTATGAATCGGGTTTCCTCGCTCGAAGGGGCAGCCGCCAGCACATCGGCATCCTTCGATACTATACAGTGCCCGTGCAGTAGAACACCTTCCTCGACAATCAATTCAGGTGTGTTTATATTGCCAATCATAACGCAGGTAGACAAAAGGACAACCTTTCTTGTCGCCTTGATATTGCCCTTGACAATTCCGCCAACTACAACCGTGTCAGCCTCTAAAATACATCGTGCCCTGCCTTTCTTGCCCACCAATATACGGCCATCTGTTTCAATATTGCCTTCAAAATCGCCATCTATTCGCAGCAGACCCCGTAAATCCAAATCTCCACGGAACCTGGTGCCGCTCCCGATAATCGAATTGACGAGAGTTTGATCCTTTAGGTAATCCTTCATATTTCCCAAATCCTATTTGTATCGCTCGAGTTTCGATATGACGTTCTGCTTTGAAGCGCTTGAATTTGTCATGTTCAGGAATTTAACCGGATCCACTAACTGAGTCCCAATCATTACCTCATAGTGCAGGTGTGCCCCTGTGGATTGGCCTGAATTCCCCATAGTTCCAATCACATCGCCCTGAGACACAACCTGACCTAGTTCAACCAGTTGCCGCTGCAGGTGTGCGTAGCGGGTTTTGAATCCATACTTATGCTGAATATCAATGTATAGGCCAAAACCATTTGGATTGTAGTCTATCTTTGTTACCTTGCCGTTGGCGGTAGACACAATCGGTGTGCCGTAAAGGAAGGCAAGATCAAGGCCCCTATGGAGATACCAGTATCTGCCGAAGGGATGAATGGAGGGTCCAAAGACCTGGGTCACCCAGCCATTTACACTCTTAAGAGGCCAAGCGGTAGGTATATCCGATAACAGGTCCTTCTGTCCTGCCAATATCGAGCCTATGTCATCCAATGTCGAGGTTGAATCCTCCAAGGTAGTTCGAAGTGACTTGAGACTGGTAACCTCGGCAAGTGCATCCTGGTCACTCTGTTCAATCGAAAACAGTGATGATAAATCTCCACCGTGAGACGTCGGATTATCTGCGTTTTCATCGAGTCCCAATATGCTCATCGTGTTATTCACACTTTCATTGAACATATCCGCAGATACAATCAGCAGTCCCACCTCATCTCTGATTGAATCGAGACTGGCCTCTGTCTCTGATAAATCTCTCGATCGAGAGGCCAGAAGGACTTCTTTGTCCGAGAAGTCAAGAGAAATCCAGATGAAGCCGCCTAAAAGACCCAGGAGGATGATTCCAACGAAGAGCACCGTGAAAAAAGAAATCTGGAAGTCGATAGTCGGTTTTTCTGAATGGGGTATGAGCTTGATGGTATACTTCTGTCTACCAATGCTCCAGATTTTCCTGATGATTCCCCCTCTAACCTCCTCGGATCGCCATTCCTTCCTATTTTTTCTCGTTTTCAAGTTTGGCACTCTATCTCCTAAGGCAAGTCACACCAGACAACCTTGGGCATCATAACCACGATTGCAAGAAACTGCAAGCTGTCGAAATTGTCAGTTAAACACGATTCATATTGACATGATAGCATAAGCATTGGTAACAATAGACTTAATCTCCGGTCTGGACCGATATCCGGATTTTTTTCGGCCAGACTCCGGGGTAACCCAAGATTCCCGGGAAAGTGAGTTTGCTCATGCGATATTTTGACACCCACGCACATATTGCCTTGATTCATGAGGATCCGATTGAACAATTGATTATTGCCCAGGAGGCGAAGCAGGCTAATGTACTTAAAATAGTAAGCGTAACAAACAACTTGCGGGACTTTGACGAGGTGTATCAGAATTTGTCCACTGCTTCCAATGTGGTATTCAGCATCGGAATATCCCCGTCAGAAGTTCAAAATCCGGGCGTCGATTGGCAGCAAAAAATCAGTGATGGTGTGCGAAAAGTCCGCGTGGTAGCTATCGGAGAGACCGGGTTGGACTATTTCCGGAAATTTGGGGACAAGAGTTCGCAGGTGGAGTTGTTTATCGCGCAATTGGAGCTGGCGGAGAGTTACAGCCTACCTGTAATCATTCATAATCGCAGGGCAGGACACGATATCAAGGAAATACTCAAGTCCAATCTTCCTTCCAGAGGGGGGGTGCTTCACTGTTACTCGGAAGACTGGGAATATGCTTCGGGGATGCTTGAGAATCACGACAATATCTACTTCTCTTTTGCCGGGAATGTCACTTACCGGAACGCCCGAAATCTGCATGAAGCAGCTTATAACCTGCCGATGGACCGCATTGTGATTGAGAGTGAGAGTCCGTTCATGGTACCTGCAGATTATCGTGGTAGGCGGAATAAGCCTGTGTATCTACCATCCACATCGGCCTTCATTGCCGCAATAAAAGATGTGGATGAGGCTGAAGCCGCAAAGGCTTTCTGGGATAACGCCTGTAGGCTTTTTGGTTTCGATTCCAATCTTTAGTTTCGCTGCATGCCGCCTATCTGGGTAGCGATTCGATTAAGATACTTAGAAAAGAAATTCTCTAGCCGGAAAGCCTGTAAGACTTAAGACTGCTGGCTCAGGCGTGCATCACGCTTTCAAAGGCGAGGGGGAAGCCTCCCCAAACCCGGCTATCAGCGGGGCTTCGGTGTTTGGCAAGTCGGCTCTGATCGTGCCTAGTTCTTGTCGGCTAAGCTTGGCCGCCAGGGATTTATGAGCTGTCTGGCGAAAGGAACTAAGAAGAATATCCGTTATTTGCCTATTAATCATCTTTCTGCTCCGGCTAGAGCCTCGGCGCCATTTAACTATCAAACCTTCCCTAACATCGCCCTGAGTCGCATCTTAATGCATTCAAAACACGGCCATCTTCCAAGCCAAGGCCAGTCAGACCGCGTTAATGCTACTATCTAAACCTTGGATTTGTTGGCGGTAGCTATAGGTTCGACGATCGGATAAGTGGTTGATCTGCCCACATTTCGGCCGCTGATATCCAGGTTAAGGTCAATTGCATCAACAAACTTGGGTATCGTATAGCAGGCGAAGATAATCGATTCTTCCAAAGGCCCTCTTTATGTTCTTACCAATCTTCTCCGGCGAGGTTATTCTTCGCTTGCTGCCAAAGCTTCGTACTATTCCTATGAATGATTTCAGATATCGGCTATCTCCTAAATGGCATTCCACAACCTTATTCATGCTTTGAGGTTTCGCCCTTAGGGTTCGCTCGGCCGATTTCAATAGTTCCTGATTCAGGCTCCTTGTTTTATCTAGCCACGCCCGATCTTCGCGAGCCAGTCTTAGCGCCCCAAATTGATCTTTCACAGAGAGATATGAAACATCGATGCCGCCGCCCGCTGCAAGTTTCGAGATGGCCGTGGCAACCGATTTTAGTGTCTTCTCCGGCATGGAGGATTCCACCTGTCTGATTCTATCTAAGTAGGCAGTTTTCGTTCTTCCGGCAATTTCCGGCGTTGCCGGAATGCGGAAATCAGTCCAAAAGCGTCTTGGGTAATCGCCGAATAATTCCAGAATCCCGTCCAGAATATCAAGATATCTCGCAAGCAGTGGTTTTCGCCAAAGCAGCGAATTGAGAAACAGATAACCGAATCCCTCCTGTACGGAGGTGGAAATAACCGCGTCGCACGATGATATCAGACGGGTGTAGCTCAGTCTCGCGTCGCCGGATGCTTCGGGACACCATGCTCCGGGGATGATGCCCTCTTTGTAGGCCCCCTCGACGAGATTGGAATAGGATTTTTCCTGGGCGGAGATGCCGGGGAGAGTTACAATCAAATTGGCCGGACGGTATAGTACGCTGGCGAAAAGGGCCGATTCAAATATGTTTTTACGCCTGATTGCCCGAACTGGATACAGCAGAATCGGAGCTTTTGGAATGTATCCTGGGTTATTCGGTAATTCTTCTAAGGCCTTCTTTGTTTCTATTGAGTTTGTTTCCTCTAATCTGGGAATTGGAACGGGATTCGGCAATAGATATACCGATCCCTCCAAACCGGAGTTTAGCAGGATATTCAAGTCTCGCTCGTTGACAACCGCGTAACGAATTCTGGCGCCGCCAGGATAGGGAGGCTCATCGAGCAGGTTGTCGATTCTCCTTAGGTTCTCCGGACGACCGCATTCCGGGAAATCATGAATCTGCAGCAGCATGTCACGACTACCCCGGGCGGCTAGCTTCATAAGTGCCATGGTTAATGCGGGGTTTTTCCCTATGTGATAATTATGCACCCAGAAGATGGTATCCTTGTCGTAGCGTGCCTCCAATCTCTCGGCCAATTTATCCGGATTTGAATACTCCCCGCCTTCCGTATAGGCAATTTCATCTAAGACATCCAGGCGTATCTTGTCTCGCTGGCCACCTTCGAATCCCTCTCTTATCCTGCCGAGGATTCTTTCGGTATTATCACTGCATCCGGTAACCAGCCGAATTTCCTGTATGCTGTCCAGGCGAGAGAGTAGTATCCGGACGGAGAATACTATAACATCCGTTACTCCCCCAGGATTGAGATGGTAGTGGAAGATGGCCAACTTCATATGTCGGATTCCAAACTGAGGTCTCCAAAGTGGCGGGTCAGCACCGCCTTAAGCTGATTTCTGAGTATGCTATATGAGTAGTATCGCAGACCCAAGGAGTAATTCACATCCGCCATTTCTCGTTCAAGCTCCTTGTCGTTGAGCACTTTCTCCGTAAATCTTATGGTTTCACTGGAAATGAAATTATCCATCTCGATTACTTTGAAACCCTTGGGTCTGATATCGGTTGCGTATATGGAATAGTTGTTAACCAAAATCGGTTTTCGAAACCAGATTGCCTCGAGAAACGCGTTGCCGAATCCTTCTATCAGAGAGGGATAGGTGATTAAATCGGCATGGGGATAAATGTCTTCCAGAACATATATCCGGCGTTTATCCTCTGTTACACCGCGGGTTTCCTTGATAATGTCGTCTACAAATATGGCCCGTATTTTCATTAGATCGGCATATTCTTGAACACGTGTTTGATACTCGTGTCCCTCATCACCCGATGCATGCGAGATTACCAGCACTGCCTTTTTGCTGATACGCGCTACCAGCTCCACTGCATGTTCGATTCCCTTTCTTTGCACAACCCGGGTTGGCTGGAGTACGAAGAGTTCATTGTCGGCAATTTTGAGATCGGTACGGACACTGCTGATAAAATCATCTGGAGGCGGCGGCCCCAGTTCAAAATTCATCACATTTGGAATAAGGGTTGACGATATGCCGGTTCGAAGAGCCAGTTGATTCTGTCCCGAGGTGTTTATAACAACATGCTCTATATTGGAAAGATGGGGTGGGAAGGCCATATTGAAATAGTCCCAAACGCAGTTCCGAAGGAATCTCTTGCGTTCCCAAAAGAAATCATGATGATGTGCAATCACCGGCATACCTGTCTCTGAGATAACTTCGGTAAGCGCGAGTGCAAGGGGAATGTTTAGGGGTATGGTCAGTGCATTTTCGGCAACGATTAGGTTGATATTGAAAGTCTTGATGAATTCATAGATTCTTGATTTCAGCAGGAGTCTCATGTCGTGAATTCTCAATGTCAGCTGGCGGGGTCGTAATGTATCGCTAAAGCTTTCGTTGCATATCGCTTGTACCTCGGGATGTTGGAAATGGAGCCTTTCCTCTGTGAAGGAGTAGTCCTCTGCGGTATCTAGCTCTCCAGCCATGAAGAAGCATTCACAGCCTAACTGATTCAGGACAGTGGCCCATTTACCTGTCTCGAGCGACACACCGTCGGTACCCGCGAATCTGAATGAAATGAAACCGACTCGCTTTGATATCATGCCCATATCCCTCCTGGGACTCTAGTTATTTCACTCCACATCCTAAGATAAACGATATTACACTTGCGTCAAGAAAATATTGAAAATTGAAATTCATTATCAGTTTTGATATAATAACGATACGATGAACAATGTGGCGATAGAAATACTCTTTTTTGCCATCTCGTCTATATTTGTGCTCCTTACAATATTTGGAATACCCGGGAATTTTATACCAGTCATCATAGCGTTAATAGCTACTCTGGCGGGTGATGGCCAGAGCTTCACCTGGTCCTTGTTTGTTGTCTTTTTGCTCATCGCGGTATCGGGGGAAATTGTGGACCAGCTTATTGGCCTGCTCGGTGCAAAGAAATACGGCGCTTCGAGGGCCGGGATGATAGGGGCCGTGATTGGAGGCTTTGCGGGAGGAATTCTGGGCACCATGATGCTGCCTCTGATTGGTTCGATATTGGGAGTTCTTTTTGGCTGCTTCTTCCTAACATTTTTGTTCGAGTTGCTTTACTCCGAGAAAAGTACTGACGAGAGCCGACGCGCAGCTTTTGGAGCACTGCTTGGAAGAGTCATTGCGAGTTGCTACAAGATTACTGTTGGCTTCATCTTGCTTGCGTTGATGGCCTGGCGCTTCTGGTTCATTTAGATTTGATTTCCGCTGCGCCTGGCAGGAACCCGAGAATGGGACGTATAAATGGAACGTAGTATTAGAGAGAGATTGAAAACGATTTACGGAGACGATTTGGGAGCTATGGCCGCCAGGAATCTCGAAAAAATGATGAAGAGGTGGCGGGGAAACCTTCCCTCCGTGCTTGGAGATGGCCAACTTCCCGCTGATGAACGAGATATAATAGTGATTACATATGGGGACAGTATCCAAACCAGGGGCGAAATGCCCTTGGAGACACTGCGAGATTTCATGATTGAGCGGCTCTCCAACTTTGTATCCGGTATTCATATTCTGCCATTTTCACCTTACTCGTCCGATGATGGTTTCTCGGTGATGGATTACCGGAAGGTTAATCCGGACTGGGGGGGCTGGGAGCATATTTCTGCTATCGGCAAGGAATTTCAGCTTATGGCGGATCTGGTTCTAAATCATTGCAGTGCCAGGGGAATCTGGTTTGAAAGATTTCTGGAGGGAGACGAGAAATACAAGGACTTCTTTATCACTGTAGAACCGGGCGTCAATCTCTCGGAAGTTTTTCGCCCAAGGGCCCTACCCCTGGTTCATGAATTTACCGTGGCCGGCGAGAAGAAATTAGTATGGACAACTTTCAGCGGGGATCAGGTTGACCTCAATTTTGCCAATCCCGAGGTTCTTCTGGAATTTATAGATATCCTTTTGGATTACGTTGCAAAGGGTGTCCACATTGTTCGATTGGATGCGATTGGCTTCCTGTGGAAGGAAATTGGAACGAGCTGCATACACCATAAGAAAACACATGAAGTGGTGAAATTATTTCGATCGGTGCTAGGTGAATTAGCGCCAGGGGTGATGCTGATAACGGAAACCAATGTACCGCATAGGGAAAACATCTCATATTTTGGCGAAGGCCGCGATGAGGCCCATATGGTTTATCAATTCACCCTACCACCGCTTACTGTTGATGCCTTTATACGCAATGATGCGTCCATATTGAGCAATTGGGTGGCCACTCTTCCCGAACCGAACCCAAACTACAGTTTTTTCAATTTCCTTGCCTCGCACGACGGCATCGGGTTGCTTCCGGCCAAGGGATACCTCACTGAAGATGAAATTCAGAATCTGGTAAACACCACCAAAGAGCGCGGCGGTTTGGTAGGCTATAAAACCACTGCCGATGGCAAAATTCCCTATGAGCTGAATATCAGCTATCTTGATGCAATTGCAGAGGAAACTCTTGCGGACGGCCTAAGAGCAGCCAAATTTCTCTCTTCTCAGGCAATTATGCTGGCGATAGCGGGAATTCCTGGCATCTATATTCATAGCATCCTTGGATCGAGGAATTGGAAGGAAGGCGTTGGCCTTACCGGAGTTAACAGGAGCATCAACAGGGAAAAACTCTCCGCGAATCAGCTAAGAGTCGAATTGGATAGTCCTGCCAGCATAAGGCACCTGGTTTTTACCGGATATTGTAAGCTGCTGAGAGCCAGGAGCTCTCATAGATCTTTTCACCCCTGCGCCCCCCAAACCGTCTTGGACTTAGGACCCTCGCTCCTTGCCATCGTTCGCGGGAATTTTTCCACCGGCCAGGTGCTCTGCCTTCAATCAGTCAGCGGCAAGCAGCAGAAAATCAAGGTGCCCCCACCATTTGATTCGGTAAGCACACTGCAAAATCTTGTTAGCGGAAAGCAAATAAGTGTAGTGGATGGGGGTGTAGAATTGGGACCATACCAGGTACTCTGGTTGGAAAGTATCGGGAATTGAAACCATGAACTGGCTGGAATCGGGGCTTGGCGTACTGCCCTTTACCCTTAGGGATTTGCTCTTCAAATTCGTTATCCCCACGATATCGATTATTGTGGGCATCGTCATCATTCGCCTTCTGACAAAACGGATTACGCGCCGTGCCATTAAAAACAAGGAGCGCCAGAAAAAAGTCCTGCGCAGGATTCTGCAAGTTATCCGGGCTCTGGCCGGTCTTGGAATAGCCCTATCGGCATTGAATCTTCTGGGCGGGCGATCTGTTATCAAAACCATATTCCAGGCCCTACGCAATCCCTTTTTCACCAGTGGCAACACTGAAATCTCTGTAATAACCCTGATACTGGTTATCCCGATATTCATGGTAGCCTCCTGGGTGGGGAAAATAGCCTCAAGTGGCCTGGAATCCGGGAAGCTCAGGCGCTTTGGCCTTGATGCGGAGCGAATCTTCACTCTAGGTCGCCTGCTCCGATACATCATAACTGTAGTGATTATAATCTTTGGTCTATCCGTAATAGGCATAGACCTCTCTGCGATAGGTGTTTTTTTCGGCGTGCTGGGTATCGGAATCGGCTTCGGCCTTCAATCCGTTATCGCCGATCTTTTTGCCGGTATCACTCTTATAGTGATGGCCCTAATCAAGGAGGGCGACAGGATCCATGTTGGAAGCTATGAGGGGAATATTTGCAAAATTCGCCTCATGAACACCGAACTCCTTACCTTCGAGAATGAAACTCTCATCATCCCCAACAGCCAATTAACCGGTGGAACGATACACAATTTCAGCCATAAGGATTTAAGTGTCGTAATCGTGAACGAAGTTGATGTTTCCTACGATTCCAATTTGGATCAGGTTATTGAACTTCTAAGGGGTGTGGCCTCCCGGAATCCCTGGCTGCGCAGGGACAAGAAGATCATTGTCAGGGTAGACAGCTTTGCATCCAGCGGAATTACCATGAAGCTTCGGACGTGGATCGAAAACGTTACGGATCGCGCCGAGGCTCGAAGCTGGACAAACCTTGAAATTTGGAAAGTCTTTGCCCACAACAATATCGAAATACCCTTCCCACAGCGTGATGTCCATATCAAGGCGGAGAGCGAGGCGGGGACAATCCCATAAAAGTTTGAAGATGCTCGAAAATCTGCCGGGGAAGCTGATAGCGATAACTTTGAGACAGAGCCAACAAAGACAATTCGAACCTGAGGCCGAAGGCTGAAAACGCGGAGACTGTTAGTTGTTTATACGCTCCTGGTATTCTCCAGTTTCAACATTGACTCGTATTGTCTCCCCCTTCTTGATAAAAATCGGAACCCTGACTTTCAGGTTTGTCTCTGTCAAAATGACTTTTGTGGCTCCCGTCACCGTATCGCCTCTTACGGAGTCCTCAGCCTCAGTCACCATCAGATCCTTCTTGGGTGGCAGGCGTATATCCAGGGTTTCATCATTCCACCGGGTGAGCTTGAAAGTCTCTCCGGCCAGCATGTAGTACTGCGCTTCCTCGTGGCCAGGCAGTGGAACCTCGAACTGCTCAAAGGTTGCGCTATCCATGAAGTGAAAACTTGCCCCATCCGAGTAAAGAAACTGCGCTTCAATTTCTTCGACATCAATCTCCTCGCAGTTATCCTGACTCTTATGGGTTACCCTAAGGACAGTGCCATTGCGCAGGTTTTTCAGTTTGAGCCGTACAAAGGCCAAACCCTTACCGGGCTTCACGAATTCGTGCTCCCTAACCACGTATGGCTCGTTCCTTTCTACTATATAGACGCCCTTGCTTATGGCGCCAGCCTTGATTGTTCCCATAATAACCTGTTATTGATTCCGGCAAAAACTCGCCAGCCCAAACTCTGCGTCGACGACTACTTACTGAACCGCCCCGCTACTCGGCAGAGATGCAGTCGGTTGGACAAACCTCCGCGCAGGCACCACAGTCTATACACAAGTCGGGGTCGATAACCCGCACACCCCCAATCTCACTAATTGCGTCCACGGGGCATTCGGGCTCACAGGCGCCGCAGTTAGTGCAGTCCGCACCATCGATAACGTAAGCCATTCCCCACCTCCTACATTCGAAACTCAAGTATAAAAGTAATGGGAGCCTTCCAAACTAATCAAGTGGGAGCCTCTATTAACCCATCCATTTTGTTGATTTATGATTCGGCAATTTGATTTTTTAGGAGGTGCTTAGATAAATGTTCCGGGATTTTTTGATTAGGCAAGGCTATAAACCAACCTGGGACTATATAAGACACCATAGAGCCTGCAGGGAAGAATCCGCTAATCTATATCAAATCCGCCAAGAATCAAGATTGCCGGAGGTTTTCAAACAGTTTCCGGAGTATCGCGCCGCAATCCTTTGGCCCCGATGCGATAAAGGCCATTCTAGAGTACTCTGCGGAGGCCTGCCTGGTTAATCAAGCGGGGTATTCAAGATTCTCCGGACCAGGATCTGTCAAAACCTCGATGAGAAATTTTTTAGCTTCCCAGGCGGCCATGGGCAAATCATGAGAGAGGCAATTCCCACACTCCTTTGAGCTGGCGCCGGGGATGGAATCTGAGTAGTTGGCTATAAAGACGAACATCTTCCTTACAAGCTGAATAACTGCTTTGGACTCCAAATCGCCCTTGAGAATCAGATAGCAGCCTGTTCTGCATCCCATCGGACCAAAGTAAACCACCTTATCGCCCCAAATGGCATTATTACGCAGCCAAACAGCCCCCAGATGCTCGATGGTATGCAGGGGGGGAACATCCAGCACCGGTTCGCGGTTCGGCTCCTTCATCCGGATATCGAAGGTGGTTAGCCGCCTGTCTCCCAGACTATCCTTCCTTGATACATAGATTCCTCTAAGCAGCCTCTTATGATCTACCGTGAAACTCTCGATGTTCTTCATCTCTACCTCTTGGTGGATTGTAATAGCCTGCGGACAAAATTGGCAGCATTGGCCGCGGCAAAATGATTATCGCAATACGTCGTCTCTCCCTCGATAAGGTCCGAAATAGAGCGTATGAGGAGGAAGGGTGTATTGAAATGATGACAGGTTTGTGCGATAGCGGCCCCTTCCATTTCGATTGCCAGGGCCTCGGGGAAGTTATGCCTGATCCTTTCGGCAATTTGAATTTTCTGTACGAAAATGTCGCCTGAAACAATCAAGCCGGATTTCACGGCATTGCCCAACCTAGGCGATGGGGTAGATTGGGCCCTGGAAAGCAGATAAGGATCGGCAAAATAGGACTGAGGCATCTGCGGAACCTGGCCGATTCTGTAGCTGAATGGGGTAACATCCACATCGTGGTGACAGACCTCGGTGGATACTACAATATCGCCAGTTTCGAGCTCTTTGTCAAAGCCGCCAGCAACGCCGGTATTTATCACTGCCTCCGGTTCATACCTGTCTACCAGCAAGCTGGTTGCCACGGCAGCATTGACCTTTCCAATTCCGGAAAGCAGCAGGAATAGCTGATGTCCCTCGAATTTCCCCTGGTGGAAACTGAAGCCCGCTACCTTCGAGATTGTCGGCGACTCAAGTTCAGATACTAGCGGTTTGAGTTCACTTTTCATTGCCGCGATGATGCCAATCCTCACGTCCCAAGCTCCACTATCGGTTATTATGCAAAAACAGTCGGCCCTTGTTGTCGAGTCCTGTCTTCTGGATGGAATTCGCCAAGCACAAGGCAGCGCCCATATCAAAGCGCCACCGGAGTCCGCCTGGTCATCCTAGGCAGTCTATATCTCGCTGTCAAGGGAAAAAACGGTTGATAGAGCCTTTAAAGCTCATCCTCAAGGTGTAATAATGGAGCCTTGATGTTAGTTGCTTCAGGATTCAGAATTCTCAGTATTCAGTCTCGCCCGGAGTCAAAATTGAATGAGGTAATTTGTGAACGCATTGGTTCCGGTTTGCAGGGGAGTGGCAAGGCGTGGATATATCCGGGCAAGATCTCCGTGAAAATCAAGGGTATCGATGCCAGCGGCAGGAATTTTCGCCTAAGAATCAAGGAAGCGAAGCGCTCGGTTTTAATCGGCGGAGCGATAATCGTCTCACCTAAATGGCCGATTGAGGAGAGCAGGGAAATACTGCTCCTCTCCGATAATCAAGGTATCCCCGAAGGAAACCCGGTAGTGCAGGGTGGCTCATATTTGGATTTCAATCGCGAGGGAATAATAGGCCCCGGTAGTTTTTACCCCAGGTTTCCCTTTGTGACCGCGAGATTCCCCGCTCCCTATCCTGCTTTTCCCGGCGCTCAACTGAGCGTTCGCGGGAGGGACAAAGAACCAAGACGCCTCACTGTGCTCTGGCCCGGCAGGCTGGAGACGCGGGAACTAAGGCGACTGGGCCGAATAACCAAAAACCTTTTGGGTTCCCACCCCCATGTCTTTGAAATTTATCGATGCATATTGCATCTGCGCGGCTACGTGAAAATGGCTCCCTGTATAGGCAGAGGACCATTTCCCGACGAAGTCTCTTCTGTTGCATCCTGGTTGGTACTGAAGGATAAACTCGAAGATCTAAGGCGCAAAATTCTGAAAATCGCTTCCAAACCCGGCGGTGCGAATGCAAAAATGATGCGGGTTGAAGGATTTCCAGATGCCCTTATCCTGGCCATTGCCCAAAAAATGTGCGGCGCGATGGAGTTGAGATTCAGTAATGGGTGGTTTTTCAAGCCTGGATGCCTATCCCTGTCTCCTCTTCACAGGGTCTGGCTGAAGCGGGTACAAGAGGCGGGTACCGAGGGTGTTCGCGTCGGTGCGCTAGCGGGTGCGGCCGAAAGGACAATTCTGAACGAGCTCTCCCGCATCGGGCTGGTAAGGGGGGGTAGGCGACTGTGGTTTTCCATTGAGGCAAGCGAGGCCTTGTCAGCAATGCTGCTTGAGGGTAAGAACAGGGGCGACAGAATTTCAATGTCATATGCACGTAAGATTCTCTTTGGAAGCCGAAGCCGAACACTTGAACTCTTACATATCATGGAGTCGGAGAGACGTCTTTCAGCCCTCTCTGGCGGGGGGGAGCGAACAGTATGCCAATAAGATGTATGGCTATTGCGGCAGCTGTATTCCTTCTTTTTTCCTGCCAGCGTTCTGCGCCGCAGATAGACGAATTGAAATGGCGGCTTCTATATCGCGACACTGGTGTGAATCGCTACGAAGAACTGGCCATATTTGTTCGCGCCTCGGATAGGGATGGTTCTGAGGACTTGGAGCAGTTGACGGTGTCTGCCGGTAATACGGGACTCATCTGGCGTTTCAATTCCGATGAGTGGATTAGAGATATCGATGTGCGAGAGGAGGAAGACGGATGGATTGGATTGCCTGCCATTATCCATCTGGAAGGATTTAGTCTTCCCGAGGAACTCTACACTCTGACGTTGAAAGATAGAACAGGAGAGAGTCACGAAATCACCTTCAGACCAGATCCAAACCGCCCGCGGTTGGTTGAAATCAGTTGGCCGAAGGCTCGGATAGAAAACAAAATTCTATTGCTCGAAGGACCATATAAAGAGGGAACCCTGATTTTCAGAAATAAGGATTTTTCGTTTAACCAGGTGCTGGAAGCGATAAATGGAATTGCGATTGATGTGCAAGGCAGCGCCTATTGGTGGGAACTATGGATTCCGCTTCCCGAGCGGGCTAGCGGCTTCAGGCTGGGTCCATTCCTCCTGCGGGCTGAAGAAGGCGAAGCTCCATCCTAGGGAGCCTGGTTCGTTTCAAACCCATTTGATACTGCCAAAGAATTTCTTTATATGCCTTATCAATCTTGAAGCAAGGCCCCTGCCGTGAGTTGCGGAAAACTCCGACACGGCCCGATTCAGTGGATATTCCGGGTAGCATTTTTCTTTCAAGCTGTGCCAATGCTTGATAATCCAGATATATAAATCAGCCTCCGTCCGTTTGGGGAAACGGGCAAGGATTTTTTCTTTCTGTATAATCTGAACTATTGGGTTGTAAAGATTGTCAAACCACGACCGCGCGGCCTTTTCAAAGGGAATTTCGTCGCTACTATCCATGTTGATGAAGTATTTGTGACCCTCGATGTGATTCAGTAGCTCATGCCACCTGCCAAGCGCGGTGAAAACAATGGTCTCAACGGGAATCATATTTGCAAGCCCGGTATGTCCCAAAATAGTGCTGCGCTCGTACTCTATTACCGCTTTTAGTATTTCTTCCCTGGTTGCCGTTGTCCTGATTGAAATCTTTGCGCCGAGCTCGATTACCTCAGCGTCAATGGTTTTCAGTCCCTGAGACAGTGCAACGGAAACGCGATGATTGCCATCGCGGACAAAGTACATCTCGCCGAGTTTCAGCAGCTTGATGGGAGGGAGTATCACATCTGTGAGGTGAGCCTTGTCGATATTCTTCCAGCGTTGTCTAAGATGCTCCCTTTTTGGAAAGAAATGCCTGCTGAAGTCCATATATCTATCTTCACTTCCAACGATTTTATCTATGGGAACCGCCTGCATGCTGAGGTATTTCTCACTTTCCGGCTTCAATATGCTCTTGATATCGTGGAAGGATAGTAACTGTCCCGCCTCCGGATTTACAAAAGTCTTCAGAGATTCAATCCAGGCCCTTTGCCTGGCTCTAGAAAAGTCGCTATCTGCCTTGTACTCCACATAGGAGTTATCCGTCATTTCATTCTCCAAATTGAACACGATATGGTTATATGAGTTTATAACAACCGTATCGAAATAGCGGGACGACCTTTTCCCGTTGATATCGTACAAATGCACGTGGCCATGTACGAGATACTTCGGTTTGAAGCTTCTCATAAACCATAGGAAGACTCTAAAACCGCGGTGGCAGGCATCCACTCGATCATGTATACCTGCCGGAGCTGCATGAGTTAACAGTATATCCAGCCATCGGCCACGGAAAAGCCTATTTATCAGCATGAGAGGAAACAAGGCGGCTATTCGGAAAAACATCTGCAATTCAGTGAATTGATGGTAACCATCGTTATAACGGCGGCAGCCGCCAAGCCCCGCCACAATGAGGTTGCTTCTCTTCTCGAAATGAACACTGCCATCTATGCACTTTGAGCCAAAATTCTGAGAAAAGGTTTGAAGTCTTATGCTACTTGAGCCACAGTTGTTTTCTAGCCGGAACAGGGGAAGGCTGGACAGGTTGTGATTGCCAAACACGAAGAGCAGCGGCTTGTTAAGACTGGTAACGATATACTCATAGTAGTCTATGTTCAGATCGCCCGCGCCAAGCACACAGTCTACCTCTCCGAACCGATCCTTTATACCAGGAGAATAGACAAGGGGATCGACATGGTCGGCAACCGACATAATGTTCAACTCCCCATTAATACTATGGAAAATGGCAAAAAATCAATGGCCTGCACTTAAGGGCACTTGTGGAATCCTGCCAATAATGACTTCTAAGCGTGGCTTCTCATGTCGCGGCTTTGGGGCATCCTGACCCTAAGCAGGTAGGATGTGGTTTCCCAAAGACGAAGCTGCGGCTATTCTTGTAAGGATATCTGCGCGAGGCGCATAAACTCGTCTGGTTGGTATCGAGGGATGCAGCGCCAGATTCGGCAATTGGGTCTCGAAAAAGGCATGATGCACGGCCCGAAAAAGCGATTTTGCGAAAGAGCGATACTGCCCCTAAGGGGTTCTACCCCCTCCGCCCAAGAAGCTCGAACAATTCGGAACGGGTAATCTCGAACCAAAGCGGCCTACCATGCGGGCAGCGCGGGTTTTTCAGTGCAAATGCCTGTTCAAGTAGGCGATTGGCGGTATCCTCATCAAGTACACAACCATCCTTCACAGCTGCCTTGCATGATAAGTCTGCCCAAAGTGCGGGCTCTAGGCTGTCAGCTTCGGCCATCCCCTCCTCAAGGAATTGAACAATATCGTCTTCCAGGTTTTTGGCGACAGAGGGCAGGGCCGTTAGACACCAGGAGTCTTCGTTATTTTTGACAATCTCAATTCCAAGGGCAGCGAGATCTGATTTTCGCTGCTCCAATTCCGCTTGGGCGGCTCTATCTAGGTTAAGCAGTCTGGGAATCAGTAGCCGATCGGATTGAGGTTTGGCGGAGCGAAATTTTTCATATAACACCCCCTCATGGGCCGCGTGCTGATCGACAATGAAAAGTGAATCACCGCCTTCGACCACCAGGAAGACTCCCAGTGTCTGACCCAGGTATCTGAAATCCGTACCCGTCGGAGCAGAGACGGGCGCGAAGCGCTCAAATCTCCCGCGGATTACTTCGCGAGCGAAATTTTCCGATTCTCCTTTACCAACCCCCCTCCGAACACCCATGGTTTCAAGTCTATTAGGTCCATCCAAGTGTCCGCGAACGGTATTCAGTCCAGGAGTCCATCTGGCTCTTCTATCGTCGGCAAAAAGAGCCATGTTATGGTCTCCGATACCCTCCCTGCCCCCCTTCCGGAAAGCCTTTTCGGCAAGGTGCCTCTTGATTGCCTCGATTAGAGTGTGTCTTATGCCATGAAGATTTAGAAATCGAGCCTGCTTCTTCGCTGGATGTATATTGAAGTCAACCAAGATGGGATCTATCTCTATAAACACGAAGGCAATCGGGAAGCTTCCCCCTGGCATCCAGGGAGAGTAGGCCTGAGTTACCGCATGCACCAGTGAGAATTCATCTATTCTGCGCCGATTGGCAAAAATCTGAATGTACTTCCTGTCTCTCCGGTCAATTTCTGGCCTGAGGTGGACAATGTGAATGCCAAATCCATTCTCCTTTGTCAGTGTTTCCAGCCACGAAGTTTTCCGAGCCAGTTTCGGCCAGCATGCTGCGACGCGTTCCAACTGTGAGCTGGCCAGATAAAGCCCCCTTGGCTTCTCGCTTATGAAGTACCTGAAGGCAATGCTCGGATGCGCGGCTGCCTTTTCAAAAAAAACCCTCTGGCACATTGCGGCCTCAGATCGCTCAGTTCCCAAAAATTTGCGCCGCGCGGGCATATTGTAAAACAAACCGCTAAGCAGAACAGAAGTTCCCTGAGCGCCGTGAAACGCCCCAAATTCCACCCTTTCCCCGCCATGTACCACAAGACGATATGCCTCATCATCCTGGGCCGCTACTATCTCCAGACGTGCGCAGGAGGCCAGGCCAGAGAGCGCTTCACCCCGAAAACCATGAGTTCTAACCCGCTCCAAATCCCCTATGTCCGCAATCTTGCTCGTGGCATGCGGAAGCCAGCATAGTTCCAAATCCTCCCTTCCCATCCCGCGGCCATTGTCGCTTACCCTAATGCTATCCATTCCCCCGCCATCCAAAGACAGGGAAATTTCATCCGCGCCGGAATCAATCGCATTGTCAAGCAGCTCCCGCACGGCAGCGTAGGGTTTGTCGATAACTTCTCCAGCTGCAATCTTTCTGGCTACTGCCCGCGGCAGGATACGGATCAATTTACCTTTCTTAATGTCCATATTCTAGAATAACATACTCGGAAATGCGGCACAGATTTCAATAGGGCAATTATACTTCCATCTGGCGCATTTCACAGAAAACTCAGAAATGCAGCTCTGCTTCGATACCTAGTTCCCATCCGTTACTGAACACCTCTCCAAAGGCACCCAGACCCAGAGCCAACCAGACCTTGAATTCTCCTACCTCGGGGAAAACCCAGGCCGACTCATGACGCATCGTAGCGGCCATACTAAAGGCAATCGCATCAAGCGCCTCCTTCCCTGGGTATCTGCCCTTCAGGAGCAAAAGTTCACGACTTTCCACATAATGCTGGGTTGAAATTGTCCGCTTAAGCAGGGGGAGATTCAGAACCTCCTTCGTCGCGGTACGCCACCGGTATTCCAGTTTGGCCTCTTGCCTAGTATCGATTCTCCTATCATCCCAATGCCAGTGGATGCGATTATCAAGGATGAATCTTTTATTTCTTCCCCCCGTGAACAGCAAATTGCTCTGCCATAGCAATTCATACGATGTTGACATTGGCAAATTATTCATGTTCTTCCGGACAAACTGCATCAGTGTCGAGAACTGATCGCTGTTGTAAGCAGAAATAATGGGATAGGTTCCAAAGCGTCCAAATAGATTGACGGCTTCAAAACCCAGAGTTTTTCGCCATTCATTTTCCCAGCCGACCGTATCGCCCTTGCGCAGATACTTCCTTTTAATGGAAAGGTCCGAGTAATTCGGAACAAAGAGATCAATGAGGCTGGATCCCACAATCCGCCTCATATCCAGCGTGAACTTCGCCTCGTAATCTGCTTCTGGCAGATCCCTGGTTACTCGCTCGAAAATTCTCCCATCTTTCTTTCCAAATAATTCTCGGAAGGGGACATAGGTAAAAAGGGGAAACTGATTTTTGTTGTTGCTTACGAAGTTATGCCAAAGATTCCCGTAACTGCCGTTGCCGCTTTCATCCGTATTGACAAGCTGACGAAAATTGCGCCGATAAGATGGCGTAAGAGACCAGGTTTGGAAGCGGATTGGGAAGGACAGAGTTCCGGCCCAGCGATTTTCCTGATTCCATTTTGGAGCCCTGTTGGCCTTCATTCTAAGCTCGGGATTCCACTCCGCCGAAAAGCTTTCGACACCTGCATTCACATTCGAAATATGGTGAATTTCCCGATTGAAAACCTCTCCCTCTGCAGGTCCGAGGAGGGTGTAGTTCCTAATCCACGAGGAGAAATAATTTCCGGGCTTAACTTCGAAATTCTTTGAATTCAGAATGTATTTGACATTCAGCTCAGTATTCCATCTCTCTGCCCCCCAGTTGGTTTCCGTCCCCCAGGATTGGACAACCGATCTGCCGTCATAGATGGCGTCGCTGAAGATTCGCAGCCAACCGGCATCAAGTTTCAGGTTCAGGTCGTTCAGGCGCGAAAAGCTCAGATTTTCCCCGAATTCTCCTCTGGAGTAAGCGTCCCTGAACCAGAAAATCTCGTAATTGGCAGGAATTTTCAGTGTATGACTGCCCGACCAACTAAGTTTCCCAAGATTCCAGGCGCCCTGCCAATCCGTATCTAGTTCCATCCCCAGGATATCCGTGCCTATCCCCATGGAACCTGAATAGGCTAGATTCTCCTTCCCAACCTCCGAAATAATCGTTCCGCCGCTGATATCGGCGCTTCCCTTAAGTGCTATATCGCCAAGTACCGTGAAATTGCCAATCACCGCGACATCTTCCTTGTAAGTCCAGTAGGCACTCACCTTTGCCCCGCTAGCTACTGAGAAGGTGGAATCGCGGAAATAAATCTCGTCAAGGTAAATCGTGCCAGAATTCTCACTTCCGGATGCATCCCCCCCCCCATCAGCTCCGCTAAGCGCAAATCGCGTTAGTTCGCCGGCATTCTTGTCGATGGAAACAGCTTCAATCGGATTGCCAAGAGCGCTGCTTGCCGTTCCCTTTGCGATATCTACCCTGATGCGATCCCACTTCTTCCTTCTCGATGATGTCCAGGTTACTTCGATGCCTAAACCTTTCTCGTCGGTTATTTTAGCGGTTATGGATCCACTTTCCTTCTCGTCGTAAACAAAAAACACCAGGGTTCTATAGGCTTCTATGGGTATGCCGGAGAACCAGGATGCTGCCTCCCATCTGTCATCTGCCTCAATGTGCTCCCCTCCAGGTACATCCCTGCCCCAGCTAAGTTTTAAAACCCTGTTTTCCCCGCCCTCCTGATGAAAAAGCGATGATACTTCGGGAAAGGCCGCCTCAAGAGTATTGTCGGGAACTTCGATACCGGCCACATGCTGCTTAGCGGCAAGTTCGTTGGAGGTTTTGCGGATTTCAGTTCTAAACGAGCTGCCATCAAATTCGGGCGGGCCAAGAATCACCCGGCCATTTAGTTCCAGGGCATTTCCCGCGGTTGCGGTATTACCGGGAATACTGCTGGCGGTATTGGATATAATCAGACGAAGCGCTCTGACACTGCCTAGCTTGACCCTCTGGGAGGCAGTAAGCATTATTCGCAGAATTTTCCAGGTTCCGCTCGATTTCCAGGCCTCCTCGATGGACTTGGAAGTTTCAGAGTAGGTTGTCAGATTCCATTCAAGCATTCTACCGGAATCGGCTGCATTGACAACTCCATCCCTGTGATGGTCCTCCGATTCGCTGATTTCACCAATTTGAAGGAAGATGTCAGGGACATTGTCGCCAAGTCCACTTCCTTCGCCGTGGTCTCCCCGAAACATGATTGGGAGCTCTATGGCAGCATACGATGAGAGATTGATTGAATTCCCTGTGTCTGCCAAGAAATCTCCGGCACTCCAGTAGTTCGCCGTGCCCGGGAAATCAAATCGAAGATCCATAACCCTGTCCTCGGCGGGGTCTCCCTCGCGGCTCGCGGCGAGAGCGGGACCGTCCTCGCCGGCGGATGCAGCCTGATTCCACAGATAATCATTGAGCCTCTCTCTATTGAGGGAATCAAAGGAGAAGTAATTAAATTTGTCAGCTTCTTTGCGGGAAGTAGAAATGTTCGGGATGCTGCCTGGTGCTTCAAACAGGGTAGATTCAAGGAAAACTAGACTCAGTCCTCCATCTTCCATTCCAAAGAGCCGCAGATTGCCAGTTGTATCGGGAGTGGAAAAAGTGGTATCGCTGCTCAAATGAATTTCGGCATTGTCTGTTTTCCAGTCGAGGGCGGCGGCGATCGTTATCGCACCCGGACTTTCTTCGTATTCAGAAACGGCACGCTTCCGATTGATGTTCCATCGCATGCTTTCCGCCAATTCCAGCGTAAGCTTTGGCGTGAGTTGAAACTGATTTCCCTGATAGATAAAAAGATCGCCGCCGGTAAATCTTGAACCTTCAATTCGAAAGCTAACTTCAATCCAGTCGTCTAGGTAGATAAAACGTGAAAAGCTGAGCTGTCCGTCCGCTGAAACCTTCATGGTTTCATCCCTTATTCCATTTATATAAACAACAACCGATCCAGGCACCACAGCGCTTCCCAGGTAGTAGCCAGAATTCTTCACTCTGATTGCCAGCACTATCGTTTTAGAAAGCTTTGCCGAATTGGTTTCCCGCCTCAGACCATATACTCCAGGATCGGAAGCGGCAAAGGGATATCGGTTTGCAGGGTGGCGCAGTCCGTCTGAAGCTGCAGAAGAATAGACGGTGATGGTTCTCTCTTGAACATTCGGGATAAAACTGAAATCAATCGGTTCAGTTGGATAAAGAGCCCCACGATCACGGAGCTGGGGCACTATTCTCCAGCTCTCCTCCGGAAGGGGTCTGTTTGAAAGATACACGTTCTGGCGTTCGAAGGGCGTAAACCTGCCTGGTTCATAAAGAATCAGATATTCTCTCCCGTTGATATCCACCTTCGAGGTTGTACTGAATTTCCTCTTGTTCGGATCGTACACATCTATCTTGTCAAAACCAAATTCCGCATAATCAGTGGACCTTAATTGCGACGTCATCAGCGGCCTAAGTTTCGAATCCGGTCTGATAATGAAATCATCTACGACCTCCTTTCCCACGGCGCTGCCGTTTCTGTTCTCGTAATAAACTATCACCTGCCCATCATGGGAGGCGCGGAGCTCCAGCAAGCCGTTTTGCTCATCCACAAAGTACTCCGCGTTTCGGGCAAGTCGATATCTGCGTTCATTACCCAATCCATCTCTTCCGACTACCGTTCCATACCTGTCTTCCAGATAGACAGTGGTGTTGGATATGTTTTCATCCGGTAGGATGAAGTATTTACCCTCGATGAATTCCATCAGACCGATATCCTGAACGCTAACTTCGTATTGCCCCTGAAACACTTTCTTCCTCGGGTCGGTTGGATCGAATCGAAGCAAAATTTCATGCTTGGACTTGGGTGTCAGGAATTTTGCGGAGATGCCCGGGGTACCCTCATGGGGCGATGGCACCCTCACTCCGGCATAGCTTGCGGCGCTGACATCACTGTTGCCAATTATCACTTCCTGAACGAATTCATCCTCCTGTCCCACATAGCCGCCCCTATAGCGATTGCGTTCAAGACTCCCCTGAAAAATTGTTTCAATGAACCATCGTCTGTTTAGCCACAGACTCAGTGTCAAATCTGGCTCTTGGGTGAATGTCACACCCCTTTGCAGTTCTGGATAGATATTCTGGCTGTCTTTTTTGCCGAATGCTCCCCCGGCAGTCAGGCGTATTCGCCAATAACCGTCCCAAATAAGCTCCACATCCGCATCATTCAGCTTAGTATCTATCAGATATGCAGAATCTTCGGATATACCTTTGTCATCTTCTTGTTCCGCTGGTAGAATCAGGCTATTGTCGCCTGGAATTTCCTGTGCGCCGAGCGTGCGCGGAATTGGCGATGCGAGAACTAGAAAAAGCAGGAAGCATCGTGCAACTTTGTGCATTTGTACACTATCATGTCACAAACTGGCAAAAAAAACGAAAATGAAGAGTAAAGAGTCGGGAATATATGGGTATGGAACAAAATAAGGTCACCGCCTTCGTGGTTCGATTGTGGGAGAACCCATCGCTTGCAGGGCTTTCACCCCTGCAAAAGGAAGAACAGTTATATCAGTTTCTCGAGACGAATAGCGCTGTACTCAAACCAACACTCAGTTCGCCCGAATTCTTCCCAAAGCTGCCATGGCCGCACATTCTGGATCTGCTGAAGGCCGCTTTAACGGAAATTTCGGATAAGATGCTTCCATCGCTAATCAGTGAAACTCTGGAAAAAAGCATAAAATTTAACTTTGTACAGCATATGTCGCGGGAGAGCACCAGAATCGAATCAGCAAAGTCTCAGCTGATGGATTTTGTGAAGCGGATGTCGGAGAATCCGAATTCCAGAAGGGAGCTGACAGGCCCTCTAATGGGTGTGGGCTCGGGTTTGGTTGACAGGTATGTGGAAAAGATCTTTTCCCGGCAGAGATATGTCAGCTTTGAGCTTAGGAAGGTGCAGCGGTTGAAAATCGGCATTGATGAAATTGCGGATATGATCAAGGCAACCATGCTTATTCGTCCATCTGCCCGGTATTTTTCTCCAGAATTCTCGGTTTCGTCTCGGCAGCATCTGCTGATTGTTTCGCCCGCTTTCGCATCGAAGGTATTGGAAGAGCTTGTAAAATCGGTTTCTCTGATGCCCGAATCCGTGCTCCGGAGTGCTGTCAACAGTATGCTGTCCTTTCAGGATAATCCGCACACCGAGGGCACCGCCAGGCTCGCGACGTTGTTTTCTCATCGTTCCAAGTATCTGAAACCCGGAATGATGATAGACAGGGGAGCGGAATCCTCGGATAAGAGCTGGTTCAGTATTGCCAGAAAAAACTACAAGATTTATGGATTCGATCTGGATATGCTCGTAGAGTTACAAAGCATTGCCGCGGAAAACGGATGGTAGAGAATGAAGCGACAGGTTAATGATATTTTGGAGACTCTTGTAACCGCGGCCATTGTTCTGGTTTTGCTGCAGACAGTTACCGAAGACATATTGGTAATTTCCAATTCGACATGGACTATCAGACGGGTATTTATTTACAGTGGGTTCGTCTTCGATTTGTTTTTTACCCTGGAGTTTCTGATTCGAAGCTGGAACGCAATTTGCCGCCGCTCCCTTCGCAGGTATTTTCTGCTCGAAAGCGGGTGGGTGGATTTCATTGTATCCGTGCCTCTGCTGGTACTGACCTCAGGACCCATTTTGCTTTCTACAATAAGAGGTACCATCTTCGCTGGATCGGGAACCTTGATAGGTTTGCTCAAAGTAGTCAAGGCTGTCCGAATGGCCCGGATACTCAGACTTTTAAGGCTGCTCAAAATATTTCGGAGAATCCGCTTTGCTGATTCCGTTATGGTTCAACGACATACAGTTCGCATAATTACCACCGCGGCCTCCACCCTGATTTTTTCCGCCATGATTGTTGGAACCATTCTTGCGGTTTCAAACTCGAATGGCGTTGAAGAGGCATGGCTTGTGGAAGGGGAGGCGGCCGCGTTGGAACTTGAAGAAATATCTCTGAACGAGCCTTCCGATGCCGAGGCCTGGGGCCTGTCGGAGCCCTCGGTGCTGTTGCTCAAGGAGGGCAGACAGACACTTCATGCCAAGTATGACGGGGAGTACCTAGAAGACTATTTTGGCCCTGGCGACTACTCTATCAAGCAGGCCGGACCCTATTCCATTTGGTTCGACCTCAGACCCACCGCAGTCTCTCAGTCCAGACTGAATATCACAATTTTTGCCGTAAGTCTTTCCGTTGTGCTGCTTCTTATGCTTACCTACAGCCCGCATTTTGCCTTGACAGTGAGCGATCCAATCAATGTTATGATGAGGGGACTGAAGGAGAAGAGTTATAACCTGGAAGTAAGCATACAGCCCGATTACACCCGGGACGATATCTTCCGTCTGGCCACGGCTTACAATGATATATTTCTTCCCCAAAAGGAGAGGAGTCAGTCCGGCGTTCTGGACATATCGATTGAGGATATTGGCGACATACTTAAAAGCAAATGACCCTTAACCGCTTGTTTCTCCTTGTCCACAGTGCTCTCTTTTTTGCAATCTTGCCGCACGAGGCATTCGCCCAGAATCCCGATGATGAATTATGGAACTCCTTTGTCCGATGGAATCCTGGCGAGGCAACCCCTCCCGAGGATGAGATAATGGGACCGCTGGCAAACCTTCGAAATCCAAACCCGCTTTTGGCCGAGGTTCTAGGCGTGTGCGACGGTGCATTTTTGGCGATTAGAGAGGGGAGGGTGCCGAGAGAACAAATACATCCCAGAGTTCGAGTCCCACTATCCTTGGAGTTCGAGAATGTACTTGCTGACGGCGGTAAGGATGTTCATCCCAGATACGCGGTTCCGGAATACGAGGACAGGCAGATAGTTTTGAGGGTTAGATTGGCGGATGGCGAGGGCAGGCTGCTCTCCGACGGTTACATATACCTCTCGCTTTGGGAGGGTAGTTGGTTTATCGATCGGTGGTCTCAGAATTTCAGCGAATACCCTGAAACTCCCAGGTAGGCTAAAAACGCAAGGCCTTCGGCCAAGGTGCATATCCGGCTACAGGACCATCTCCCTACGCAATCTCTATTCCCGGCCGTTTTTTCGGAAACCGCTTGCCCACCCCGACTGTGTTCCCCTTTCTGTTGAAGACAACGCCCTCGTTCCAGTATTCCATGGCTGCAAATAAGGCATTGCCGCCATCGTTATCGTCGCTTTCGCTGGTTCTGTATGAGACATAGTAGGCAAGCTTCTCAAAGTCTTCATCCGAAAGACATATTTGCCGCTGCTCATTGAAATGGTTCCAATCGTCGATTTTTTTGAAACCCTCGCCCTCGTCTTCGATGATGAGTCTTGCGTTTAGAGGTGTAAATGAATACCAGACTTTGATTCTCTTGTTCGGATTTGACTTGTTGCCGTGTTTGACAGCATTCTTTATAAGTTCGCTAATCTGCTGTTCAAGGAGGTTTACCTCCTTTATTCCCGGAGGTGCCTTTTGTGCTATCATCAGAGTGAAGTATCTTATTTGACGATAATCGCTAGGGAAGTCCTTGTTCAGCATACCATTCCTGGCCAGTAGCTTGTGCTTGTCGTCTTGCTGAATTTTTTTTACCATCTGTCTATACCTTGAGTTTTTTCACGGCGTCTTCCACCGTGGTTACAATCGGTAAGTAGCTCATAAGCTTGGTGAGCTCTATAACCTTTTTAACAGAACCGTGAACGTTCGCAATCAGAAATTTGATGCCAAGTTTCTTCGTGCTTGAATAAATATAAATTAGGGCGCCAATTCCACTTGAATCAATATACTCCCCATCTTGCAAATTGATAACAATTTTCTGAACTTTCTTGTCTACCATTTTAGCTACTAGTTCTTTGACCTTGTAGGAGTTGTACAGATCCATATCGCCGTTTACATCAATGATGTAAATCTCATCGCTTTTTCGAATTTTCAGTTCCAATTTCTGCTAACTCCGTTTCTTATCAAGTAGCTCTCGACATCATGTTCGGAAGACTGAGTGTATGTTAATGCGTGAATGTATCATACTGAGCATTTTACGGTCAAGAATAGATAAATGTTTATGAAAGATATCTGCGCGGCGATTGTGCATTTCGCCTATCAAAAGGATAAAAAACTATACTAAATCCCATGTTTTTCGGCTTATAATGTGAGTGATAAGATGTCTAAGGGCTCCTATTCAATTTATGTGGAAATATCGCACCTAAGTCAACTGAGCAAACTGCGTCCCACCCTGATAGGCACAATTCGATTCGAGCTCAACGAGTTAATACGACGTTTCGGTGGATACTCTGTCAATGAGGATTTATTCCGATATCCACCCGTATTCCATACAACGGCGCGAAAAACCGCGGAAGCCGCTGTGAGAATGCACACTTGCATAAGGGAAAATGACAAGGATCTCTTTGGGGCCACCCTGTTGATTACTGGCGTTCCGGAAGATATCGATGCAAATCGACTAGAATTCCTGGTGACTACCGTCCCCGAAAATAACTGCCTGTGGGTGGATTCCAGGCTGGTTGACGAGTTCAGTGACTATTTGGTTGGAGAATCTGTTGAGGGTTTTTTCCGGGTTGACGGGTTAAGGGAAGTTGGCCCAAAGCCCTTTGAGCGTCTATCAAGATTGCTGGTGAGGCCCGATCGCCTGAAAGCCCTGCAAAGGGCTCTACGGAAACTGGAGGTGGAAGACAACAATTGCAACTTCCTGCTGCTTCGCGGCGAATGGGGTTCGGGTAAGCGGGCCACCCTGCATAAGGCGCTCGATTATCTTTACCCCAAGAGTGGGAAAAAACCGCTTACAATCCCCTTTTATGAGAGTTCGCAGGATCCTATGGAACCGCTCGTCCAAACTCTAAGGAAATCTTTTGCCAACCTCCCTGAGTATCTAGATCGAGAGGAGACAGAGTGGTGGACGAGAACCGGCTCCGAGATCCTAAGACTTGCCCAAAAGGGTGGTCTGTGGGCAGTCTCTAGAGATCAACTGCCGGTAGACCTTATTCAAACCTTTACCCTATATGTAAAGGCCTATATCGAACGACAAAGCGGCAGGCCTGCCTACATATTGATAGACGGATTCAATCCTGACACTGAAACCGCCCTATGGCTGCGGTCACTCTTCACTGAATTACTAACCAAGCAGAGCTTCCGACTAATCTTTATCTATGATTCAAATGAGTTCAAGAAGAAGGTGACGCTGCCAGGGAAGGGCTATGAGATAATCTTTAGACAACCGTCCGAAAATGAGATGACATCCATTTTGAGAGCCTCGAATATCAAATCGACTCCGAGAGAGATTGCCGGATGGCTAAAAAAATGCGGCGCCAACTTGTACAAGCTTTTTTATCTGATAACGGAAGGGGGGACAGACAAAGCCGGAATTCCAGGCGAGTCCCTGGTAGCCTCGCTGGACAGCGAGCAGCGCAAAATGCTCTTTCTAACTCATGTGGCCGCTGGACTCTGCGAGAGGGATTTGCTTGTTGAAATAGAGGGGGACGATCCGGAAAACGCGCGGCTTTCATGCTATAGGCACCTACTGGATTTCGGTTTGATACGGGAATACTCCGACGGAAGAGTTCGGGGATGTCCTGGCGTCCCGGTAAATGCGATTACAAAGGATATTGAAAAGACTCGGGAAGCCGAGAATTTTGGCGAGTATCTATATGGCAGATGCCAGGGCGGCTATCCGATCAATCTTCTCCTTCTCTTTCGTTATTTGGAACGCCGGGGACCAATTGAACTGGCTATAGATATTCTGAGTCAGCTCTTTAATTACTATCTGACGAATAGAAGACTGCGGGCCGCGGGGCAATTACTAATTTCGTCGATTATGTTGGTATCCAAGTTGAACGCCGCTCAGGTGGAATCCCTGCAAAACGTGGTTTGCGCCGCGAGACTGCGCTATACCTTACTATGCTGCCCCATCGACGAGGTCAAACCACAGGTACAGAATGGCAGCGTATCACTGATATGTGGGCAGGGACCCTACTCCGAGGAGTTTAGATTGCAGATAGCTCGCTATTACTATGCCAGCGGGCAAAATGAGGATGCGCTGAACGCTTCTAAAAAGGCCCTTTTTGCATTTCAGAAATTGGGGAATCATAGGGGAGAGACCTACTCCCACCTCGAATTGGCTCTAAACCTTCTTGCAAGCGGCAAGGTTCGAGATGCAATAGCCCATTTCGGCATTGCAAGAAGGATAGGCACTCAAGTCGATGTTTCATGGGGCGTTATCAGGGCTGCGGCAATGGAGGCGGTTGGTTATTTCATTTTCGGCGACATCCCCCGAGCCATGCGACTATGCCACGAATACCGTGAAATGGCATATCAGAGCGGGCGACAAGATCTGCATCTGCTTCTAACCCTCATCGCCATTCGCATAGACTGGGAATTTGGCCGCTACCGGAAGGCGGCAAAACTTGCCGAAGATGGACAGCGTATTGCAGATTTTTATGGTCTTACCGATGAATCAGGGGTTTTCAGAATTTGGAGGGGTCGCTCCTTATTGGCCTATTCCAAGGAAGAGGGGGAGACAATGCTTCTAGGCTCCAAGAATCTGCGAGAGGCCTACGCCTATCTCGCAGAGGCCGCCTTTCTGACTGGAGATGTCGAAGCAGCCAAAGAATACACCATGAAGGCTCGCGCATTGAAGCGGAAGAGCTCCCATCTCCAGGGAGAGTATGACGACTGGACTGATGGGTATTCTCCCATAGAGGGCAGGCTTGCAGATTCCACTGGTCCGTTGGATGTTTTGGGTGAGTGGATTGAGGCATTCAATATATACCTTTCCGGGGAAAATGGCAGTCTGGATTGCACTATGCGCCTCGAGGCCCTTGCTTCAAGGAACAAACTTCGAAGTCCGGCGCCCTACAGTTATCTATACCTTTTTTGGGCGGCCCTGATCACTCCGGAAGCGGAGGAAGAGAGACGAGTCCATTTTATAAGCCAGGCCTATAGTCAGATACAGCTTAGCGCCAATCGCTTTTACGATCATCAGGCCAAACATGCCTGGTTAACAGCCAATCCGTGGAATAGGCTGCTGATGGAGGAGGCCCGAAAAGAAATTTTGACCCCTCTGGCTCATCCTGACTCCCGCCCCGAAGTTGACACATAGCTATGCCCCGCGTTACATTGGCCCTCTGGTGGCGTAGCTCAGTTGGCAGAGCAGTCGGCTCATATCCGATAGGTCGGGGGTTCAAGTCCCTTCGCCACTAAGGTGTGTTCCTGGGGGGAATGCGCTGCGCATTGCAAAGCCCTCATATTGTCATTAACCAATGTACGCTACTAGATGGGCGGGCCGCATGGCCAGCGAAACTAGCGGCAATAGCGAACGCGCCCCATCAGTGGCGCAGTCCCTGGCGGAGTAAGAGAGAGAAAATCGGAAATACCTTCCCATCGAATGAAATACTTATGCTTACACCAATCCGCGTAACCCAGCGGTTTTTAACTATGTCTATGCCGAGGCCCGTACGAAGCACAGAGATATTGTGTATGGAGTATGTGTCCGAGGCATGGCTGGAGTAAATCACACTGATTCCCACAAGGAGGATCGGAGCTGTCGGCCCTTCATGGTCAGGTCGATGATATACTGAGGCATCCAAACCGGAAATCGATCTGGCATCCGCATCGCGCCCTAGTCCCGATATGCCGCAAAGACTCTGGTTTCCACTCCAAGGTCCCTCAAAAATGGCGCCTCCCAGCCGGATTGGAGAAGGAAGGCGATATCCAGGGCCATGTATACTGGCAGCGCGCTTCGCCGTCGTCAAAAAGGATCAGCATTGGCGAATAGCCAGCGTGGAATTCAACACTTGGTTTGACTGCAACCGGCTCGGTCTCAGTGCTCTCCTTGGCTGCCTCCACCCGAGAGCTCTCTCCGAGTTAACCTCGATTCCGTTTGGATTAGTCGCTATCAATATGTAATCTCCAGGTTTTGCCTCAATCAATCAAGGTAAACCAGGGCCCTCTTGTCGCTAAAAACCCTGGTTGAAACAAGTTTCAAGGCCCCATCTGTGCCCTCGAAACGAAAGGACATGTTCTTATCGAAGTGTTCCCCGCTTATTTCACCGGGAAGATCCCCCGGCGGGAAGCTTGGCCGTGCTTAGGCCATGGATTGAGAGCCTCTTAGGTGATTTGACAGTAAGAATTCCAGCGACCTTGAAGGTCTTTCCGGAAACATCTCGAACCTCCAAGTCCCATATACCCGCCTCGATGGAATCAGGCAGCCGAACCAGATAGAGATTTCCGTCTTTTTGTCACTCCATACTAATCCGTCTATCACCCCTTATAAGATGCAGAGTGGTATCCTCCTCCAAATTTGGATAATTCCACAACCAGGGTTTTACAGCCTTCTCCCTCCATAACATCGAGTGGATACACCAGTCGAAAATAGGGAATCTTAGAGCTTCTCACTCTTAGCGGCAGCCAGGTGTGCTGCTATCTTCCCGGGGAAGACATTTAGGGCGGTGATTTTGTATTCATAGGGGCCTAAAGCCAAATTCAGCCTTATTTCATTCGTGCTGTATTCCTTGTCGAAAAACCTGTCCATCGCGGCGAATCTGAATACGGAACAGGAAGGCAGTGGATTCCCATCCCAGGATAACCGCGCCCCCTCGCCGATCAGCACGCCTGATTCCTGGCCATGATTCTTCCAGATTGGGTCTAGAAGGACGGCGCGTTTCGAAAGACTGTGAAAGAGGCCAATGAAGCTAGAACCAGCAGAGTTTCTTACCATCTCCAGTCCCCTTCAATCTTAGGTTGAAGGGACCTCTCGTTATTTCCATCGATTGCGCTCTTTATTATGACGTCGGCAGTCGCGTTTACGAACAAGCGCGCATGATGTCCCAGCGAAATTCCAAATCGAAACTCATTACGAAGCTTGCCGATTTTTTGGGATAGCGCAGTTTCTCTGAGGATGGATCGCTCTCATAAACGGGTGGGATGGAAAAAGAACGAAAGTCGAAAGTAAACTCCCGAGCGCAAAGTCAATTCCAAGGCCAGCTTGCGGCAGAAGGTTAAGGGGGAAATCGAACCAGGCAGCGTAGCCGATTCCAAGCAGGAAGATCAGCCTGCGATGTTCTTGTCAGACCTCCTTAGCAGTTTCAACACCCTGAGAAGCAACTTCTTCAGCTTCAGCGATAATCTTGCTTTGATCGTAGTATGTCGAAAGATACCATTCCAGGCCATCCAAATAAGGAATCCTTCGCAGTAAGGCATTTTCGATGTTCCGGGAATATCCCAGTGAAAATCCCAAATAGTCTGGCTGGCAAAGAAATTCGCTATAAACTATTTCACTTCCAGCTTCTTTTTTAGTAGCAGCAGGTTCAATGCGATGTCACTAGTTCATATGAGCCTCCATCCGCCATAGATTGCATTGGGGAATTCGGAGATTGGCCGAGGTTTCCTATCGTCGATTTTCAGCGGCTTTGTGGGTGAGGTGAAGAGATTTTTGGGGAGCTAATTTTGAGTCCCTTGTTTCTGGTGTCGATTTTTCCTGAGGGATTTATCAGTGAAACCGAATACAGCCCTTCTAAGGCGTCGCCTAAATTCAGGCTGAATTCGAAAACACCCTCCTCAACCTGGTTCAACTTCGTCACTGGAATTTCCGAGGGCCCCTCGATTATGAGATAGGCCTCCCCACTAAAACACCTGGCCCTGACTTGAAGCAAGGCGTCCGGAATTCCGGCGACAAGGCTCCTGGGATTCACGCTCTTTATTTGGGCCTGTGAACCTATGGTGAGCGCACCTTCAAAAAAGTCCTCGCACCCATCGTGATTGGCTATTACAAGATTCCAGAAGCCACCATTGGACAGCCTTTTCCCGCACTCAGGGTTATTTCTGCCAGGCCCTCGGCGACTGGGCCCGATATCTTCCAACTCAGCTTTAGCTTTTCACCCTCGGCGTTTTCGAGCATAAAGACGTGGATTGCCCTTCTTCCAGGAGTCCGCTCACCCGCGCAAATAAAACAGACCTGCCTTGCTAATTATTCTGGGGAATACGTCGACGATGAAGGAAGTAGGGAGCGCGCTGATTTTCAAGTGACTGGACTCTCCGCTAACCTTCACATTTCCGAATGCATCTACCACCCTGATTTGGAAATCATAGCGCGGGCGGAAGAAATAGCAGGATGAAGGCTCTTCGCTCCGCGTCTCGAATACAAGCTCTTCGTCTCATCTTATTTCTACCAGGTGGTAATCGGCTCCCGCAACGGGTTCCCATTCGATTCTTTCCTGCGCCGGCAGGAAGACTACCGTTAGAGGGCCAGCAAGAAAAATACAGAACTCCTGCTAATTGCATATTGCAGCTCATCACTAAGCATCTTCGGCACCGTATCCGCGACATTTATCGAAAGAGCAAAGGGTACTCTGACTACCGGGCTAGTTCGGGTAATCCCGATATCGGGGTAGTCGATGCGAGATTGGATTGTAAGAATAAAATTTCCAACATCCAAAATCTCGAGGTTGTCCGATGTATATGTGCTGTCGATCCAACCGACTTCCCTAACGAGGGGCACGTCGTACCATCCATGTAGAGTGCCAAATCGTATACCGCCTCTCCCTCTTCACCCTGCCATCTAAAAGAAAGGCTTTTCTTTCCCGTCATGTCCTGTTTGGATCTGGATTTCGGGAAAACTACGGTAGGAGGAATCGGAGCGGGGAAATCATCAATTCTGAATCTGGCAACCTGATTCTTTGGAGCCTCCTGTCCGAAGCTATCTCTGGAGCGAACGAGCCACGAATAGTATCCGGGGCCAGGGATTCGATAAACAGATGGGGCTCCTTGCTTTGGTAGAGCCTGGTAAATTCTCTGTTGCCAAGCTCGACGGTGTAGTCTTGCAGCGTGAATCCTGCCGCCAGCGTAGGGTGTTTCCGCTTCGCAGGGCCTTCACTGGATCCAATGTGGAGTCATCTGCCGGAAAAACTGGGATGGCTGGCGAATACCGCACAAAATCTTTTACTTCGAACCGATAAATGGCGGTTTCACTTCTGGCAGGGGCGCCCGGAGGTGGATTATTCCTTATTGAGGTGAGCTCGACAGTGTAAGTGCCCTCGCTCTCTATCTGGGAGAACGAAAAATTCCTACTCAAATCTCCTACATGGCTGTCTAACCCCATGATAACTCCATCCTGATTTCTAAGCGCTACATCATACGCATCGGCGCCGGGTGATGGATTCCAGCCTATGGTGATGGTAGTGGAACTGGCAATTCCTGTAACCGAACCAGGACTTGGACTGCTAAGCTCCGGCGGACTGAGTTCCGCCCTCGAAATGAATTGGGAATCCACGCTTCGGAGCAGCAAACGGCCCTGTCATCGAGAATCTGTATATTCCATACGTACTCGCCCTCTCCTGGAAGCATTATCGTGAATGATTCAGCCTGTAATAGGGCATCGATAATTCTGCTTCGTCCGCCTTCATCCTCTGTTTTGCTTAGCCTGGAACCTGACGGTGCCTGGAACATCGCTGCGCAGATGAAATTGTGGAATGAAAACGGTTCAGCTTCTCTCCGGGGGGCGGGATCGATAAGTTCGACTATCCTACTTCGGGGACGAACAGTGAAACTGCGTGTTCCCGAAACCGGGACATCAGCTTCATCTGCGGCAATTCCCTCAATGCGCCAGTAACAGACAGCGGCCTTGGGGTCTGGAAGCAAGGACTTCCAGTTCTCTGGCCCGTCTCCCACCGCAGCTATATCCATCATATTCCGATTCCTTGCCACGCTTATCCGATATGATACTATATCCCCCGCCGCAAGCCACCTAAGCGAAATGCCGTCTCGAACATCCAGGCTCGAGACGGCATTTTCCATTGGGCTAATGAGCTTGACAGCCTCGTGCTTGATACGTCTTTCCAAAACAAAGTACCTGGGTTGCGAATTCAGAGGATTTCTCAAGTCGCCGCGCTGGTAGCGAAGGATTACGCGCCACCACCGGCTGCCCTCCCTCAGGTTTTGAATCAGTGTCGAATTGCCGGCAACTTCATGCACGATTTGCGGGTTGGAAAACGATGAATCCTGGCTTAATTCCACCGTGTAGGAACTCGCATATGGCGCGCTGCTCCATCTAAGGGGAATACGACCGTTTCTCTGTGAAATGGTATGCTTAGGCCCGGTGCGGGGGCAATCGGCTCTAAGCGCCGCGCAAGGCCAATAGGAAACTCGTTCGCAGGGTCAAAATTTCCACTCTCCGATTCGAGAATCTGCCAGGCAAAATCAACCGATAGCTCGGTCTCATAGCTCAATAGGAGGGCATTGGGATTCGGCCTGTCTACCGCAACTGCCACAGCTGTCCTGGAGGTGCGTCCAGTATTTTTGTCGAATTGCAGTACCTCGTCGCTGTTCACCTGCGTTTTCTAATTGTTTATCAAAACGGTCGTCTCGCCTTCCGAAACCGAAAAGTCGAGCCCCTTCTCCGAATCGCGATTCAAATTCACAAGTCCCTGATCCGCATAAACTAGCACCTCTTCTGTACTAATGGTTAAACTCGACTGCACCCTGGCAGACAGCCTGCTTCCCACCGTGTTAACGTTTCTCATAATTCCTATAAGATCGAACACGATGTATGCATCGGGTTCCATGGTTATTTCGTCGAAAACCTCATTGTCTTCGCTGTCTGTCATTTTGAGAAAAATGACGGCGTTGGAGCCTGTCTTGGTTCTGATGGAACCAAGATTAAAAATCTCTTCTTCTTCAAGGATGGTTTCCCACTTGCTTTGCCTGTTAAAGTGCCACAGCACCTGGCTCTGGATTCCAATTATTCCCCCAACCGCGATTCCATCCACGAACTCTGCTGTTCTGTTGGGCTCGCTTCGGAAAAGCCATCCGAAAAGGGCGTCGAGGATAAAAGGACTATGGTTACGAATCGAGAATTTCATACTTTGTTACATGTTCCTCCAAAGATTCTTCGAAAGTGCTGCTTATTCCAACCAGGGCCCTTAGCTCATCAAGAGATCTGGGTCGGATTTCATCGTCCATACGTCCGAGAACTGCATAGATTGGCTGTGGCTCCGACTTGCCCTTAACCTTGATTTTTTTTCAAGGGGACAAGGCTGAATATGCCCTTGACGCGATCGGTCGTTGACTGTGATATGATGATGTCGGTGCCCATCGGCTTGTTTAGAACTTCAATTTTGCTGGCCAGATTGACAGTGTTTCCCATGTGGGCCCATTCCATTTTGCTCGATGGATCGCTCATTATTCCCACGCTGGCCGGTCCACTACTTAGGCCGCAGCCAATCTTGAAGATGGGTCACTTGGCACTGCCCCTCTCCACATTGAACTTTCTAAGGGCCGCTCCCATCATCAGTGAGGTGTTTATCGCATTTTCGGCGAGTTTCTCCAGGTTGTGCATGCTTCTCCATACGGCCATTATCGAGTTCCCGATGAACTTATCGACAGTGCACCGAGTCTGCTCTATACAGGACGCCGTGGCTCCAAAGTACTCGGAAAAATTGTTTATAACTAGCTGCGGATCACCCATCGCCTCGCTCATGGGAGTGAAATTCCTGACATCGGAGAAGAAAACCGTTACCTCTTTGGTTTGAGCATATTCAGGAAGGGTATTGTCATCTATCATCTGGGCAACCTGCTTGTTGACAAAGTTCTCCGTCTTTTGAAACAGGCGCTCCCTCGCCACCAGACTGGGCATTGTCGATAAGTTTCGAACCAGCTGACCAACCTCATCCCTGGTTCTCGAGCGTATCGTAATTTCCAACCTTTATCTGCATCGTTGCCAGAGTCAATTCCTTGAGCGGGTTGGAGATACTGTGCGAGAAAGAATAAATTCCGAGTATTGCAAAGGAGAGTGCGATGCCAAGGAGAGACCAGTTTAGGGTACGTATCGATCTTACAACGGCGAAGGCGTCTGTCTCTCTCATCGCTGTAATAACTCCCAGGTTGCCGGTTGATATCAGGGCGAAGGAACCCATAACGCTAACTAGGCGTCGTCCGTTTCTTCTTCGTAAACTATCTGCCCCCTTGGCAAACCCTGCTCGTACATCTTCTCGTACATTTCGGAATTTTGCAGATTTTCACTCCCCAACACCCTCGCGGAGTCCGGATGCGCCAGTATATCCCCCTCGGAATTGATAATCATCGTGGCTACAAAGCCCTCCTGGGTTTGCACGCTCTTAGCCAGGCTTTCGCTCACGTCGGCTGGCACCACAAAGAACTGACTTCCGGTTCCAAACAGGAAGAGAGCGAACAGTGCGATAAGGGGGGAATCCAGGTTCGGTATCAGCGGAGATACGTTTATAACAAGCGTTTCGCTGGCTCGTGCTCTTTCGACAATCTCGAAGTGAACTGTCATGATGTTCTCGATGATGGTCAACTCATTGGATATACCGCCTACCCTAAACCAATCCCGATTGGAGAAAGTAAGATTTCTGCTTGGAATGTCGACAAAGACAAGCGATCTGGAATTGGCGAAGAAATCATCAATCAGCGAGGTGTCTTCACTGGACACCAACCCAATCTGAAACAACAGGTTAGTGGAGTCAAAGAGCTGAGAATTTTTTTTTCGGATTGACTGGCAACCGTCTGTGACAGCGAGATATTGTTATCATTTATCCTGTTCTCCGTCTCTTTTTCGAAAAAGTACAGAGAAATGTAAGTGAGCACAGTCATTGCTGCGATGACGATTAGTGAAACAATGATAATAAGCTTCACACTTATCTGGAAATTTTATTTGAAGTTCGCTATTTTGATCTTCTTTTTCATATCACCCTTCCGATCCGGGATTTGGGGAATTTATGTTAGAGTATATCATACTATTATTATAGTAGATTTTCCCATTATAAACAGTTGATGGATATCCTAGTGTTTGTGCCTTTTAAGTTTCCCGAATTTCGATTTTCCCATCCTGAAGCAAATTGCAAAGTCCCCCCTCGGCGATGTCGGACTTTGTCTCGAGAATTTAAAGGCGATTCATGGCCAGGCTGCTTCTGGGGGACTTTCAATAGGGCCCTTCATATTGGCGTTCAAATTCCATTGTAACGCGGCATTTAGTTTGAGAATTTCCGCAATTTCAATTTTTTTCCGGCGCTGTTGGCCAGGTGATATTGTTTGGAAACGGGGTCTGTTGCGGCACATTTCGCAGAGCTTGACGGTAGGTT
>Ga0209568_1000040_pt1 | contig 45092 bp, 29 predicted proteins | sample WorMetOlspDAHAB2_FD_187406 | JGI IMG/M metagenome (GOLD analysis project Ga0209568, IMG submission 187406) | Marine gutless worms symbiont microbial communities from Max Planck institute for Marine Microbiology, Germany - Olavius sp. DAHAB.2... ...
ACACAGCTCAAGACCGACTAGTGCAGAACCACATCCGGCGCGTAACACAGCTCAAGACCGACTAGTGCAGAACCACATCCGGCGCGTAACACAGCTCAAGACCGACTAGTGCAGAACCACATCCGGCGCGTAACACAGCTCAAGACCGACTGGTGAATAACCACATCCGACGAATAAACACCTCAGGAATCGTCTGTTTCTTCTGTTCGTTTTGTCTTTACCGCACCGAAACTCGATAGATTGTCATATTCTGCGATCTCGGACACCTTCTTCTGAGGTGTACTAAACAAGTCAGCAGGAGACATGATGTAATCACTGTCCGGTCTGATGATGCTGTGATCTGCGTCCAATCCCTGGCCTAACTCAGTCAGTTCCGCGTCATGCTCTGAGACCTTTCCGACTTCCAGATCCAGTTCCACCTGCGTGCACAATCCGAGACCCACAGGATCCTTAGGTACTAGGTTGGAGATATCCCGGTGCGTGCGTTCGCGGATCTGCTGTACTGTATTCCTCGTAGTCCGCACCAACCGGACCACAGCAGCATCACTTAAATTAGGACAAAAACGCAACAGCCACAGAATCGCGTTAGGACGATCATGACGTCTGGAAATTGGAGTGTACTTGCGTACCTTCCCCTTCTTCTTGCGATCGACAAGAAATGCAGGTAGCCCCTCCCTGCTGACACGCAACTGATGTGTCGGGTCCTCTGTAGCCAAGGCTATTTCTTCCTCTGTCAACTGCCCAGCGATTACCGGATTTAATCCCCGAATGCCTTTTGCTCCATCACCATCTGCAATGGAAAGCACTTCCAAGATATGAAGATGGCAGAACTCAGCAATTTGTTCAAAAGACAAAGACGTATTATCCACAAGCCACACCGCCGTAGCTACAGGCATAAGCGGAGCATGCTGCTTCTCAGACACGAAGAATACCCTCAACTTTCAGAAACAACCGAAACGCATATCACCAGAAACAGACCAGTGCACGACATACGTGAAATCAGGTTCAATCCCTAGGATGAAGGTCATGCTATCAAACTAACCGGCAGTTCACAAAGTAAAAAACACACTAGTGGTTAAAAATAATCTGCATACTTTGATTATTTCCTGGCGTTATCCGGACCAAAGCATTAGAATACCTTCCTTGTGTTGGTCGTTTGTAGCCTTCATGGGCTCGGGAGAATTAAATACAGTATGAGCAGAACTGCTGTGTTTCCGGTAAGTGTATCAGTCGAAGATGGTCTTTCAAGATATCTCAGAGAGATACGTCAGTTTCCAATGTTGGAAGCACAAGAGGAGTATATGCTCACCAAACGATACCTCGAACACAAGGATATGATAGCAGCTGAACGATTGATAACATCTCATCTCCGGCTCGTTGCCAGGGTAGCGATGGGATATCGCGGCTACGGTTTGCCTATAGCGGAGGTGATATCCGAAGGAAATGTCGGGCTCATGCAGGCGGTAAAACGTTTTAAGCCGGACAAAGGTTTCCGCCTAGCGACCTATGCATTGTGGTGGATAAAGGCCGCAATTCAGGAGTACATACTACGAACCTGGAGCTTGGTCAAAATAGGAACCACTGCTGCTCAGAAGCGTCTGTTTTTCAAGTTGCGCCAAGCCAAGAGCCGGATCAGAGCCCTAAATGATTGGGATCTCAGACCTGACCAGGTCGAAGTGATTGCGGATAACTTGGGAGTTTCTGAGGGGGATGTCGTGTCTATGAATCGACGTCTGTATGGGGATGTCTCACTCAACGCCCAGTTGTCTGTCGGTGAAGACAAAGAAGACAAACTGGAGTGGCAGGATTGTCTTGTAGACGGATCACCTAACCAAGAAGCGAGGTTTGAGGCAAGGCAGCTGTATGATCAGCGGAAGGCCTTATTGGAAAGTGCTCTTTCTAATTTAAACCATCGTGAGAAGCGTATTTTTGAGGCTCGATATTTAGCCGATAAGCCAATCACCTTAGAGTCTCTTGCTTCTGTCTTTGGAGTCAGCCGCGAGAGAGTTCGTCAAATTGAGACTCGGGCCTTCGATAAAGTCAAACGGTTTGTTCTATCTGAAACGGCTCCCGCCAGGACTGCGAAAACCTGAGAAATATCTCGCCATGAATTCGGAGAACGGAAAAGGGCTCCCGCCAGGACTGCGAAAACCTGAGAAATATCTCGCCATGAATTCGAAGAACGGAAAAGGGCTCCCGCCAGGACTGCGAAAACCTGAGAAATATCTCGCCATGAATTCGAAGAACGGAAACCGATCTCGCCAGGAATGCAAAGACCTGGAATCGCTCCTACATTACACGCGACGACTTGCCTATGCGATGGGGAGGTAAGCGACCAGAGAGCCTGAACCTGGGGACTAAATCTTATGCTGAATTGGATTTCCGGAAATACCACTATAGAGGAAGGTACCTGAGTCACAACTCCTTTTGTATTGCAGAGTCCAGTTCATCGCCTGATCGTTATACTTGCCTGGACTCTTGAGCCGCCTCGAGCTGAACCACACGTGCGGTTAATTCTTGAATCGCTTTGGTAAGAATGGGAACAAACTCATCGTAAATCAGGCACGCTAGCTGATCTTTAGAATCCTCATCTACATATAATAAAGCAAGAGGGCTCTCTTGAAGCAAGTCCTGAATATCTTGAGAGATAAAACCACAATGGGGTCCCCTACCCTTCTTACCACCTTCATCTAATACTTCCGAGGCATCTTGAGCAATAAGATCGCAATCTCTATCGATGTCCTGCTCGATGTCTTGGTCTTCTAATTCGATATCTACCTTCGCATCATCATGCGAACAAGCCTGATCAATATTCTTATAAGTGACAGGGCGAAGTCTGTTGACAAAGTCAAGACCAGGAACGTTGTTATAATCAATAGACTCTTTCAACCGCTCGTCAGAGTAAGTGCTGAAACCCTCTGTACTATGCAACCTACGAGCCACAACACCACCCCAGGCTCTACCGACCGTACCAACACTATACCTACCATCTACCATTGGCACTAAGCCTGTTCCAAACTCTATAAGAAACCTCTTCAGGCAAGCCATGTTAATAATAGTATGCCATTGATTATAGTCTGGAGGGAAAATGTTGAACCGGAAACCCTCAGACAGATGCTGCCTATAACCAGGGTCACCGTATGCCTCCTTAGCTGTCGCTATCTCCATACGAGGGGTGTCACCAGTTTTGAACAAAAGAGAGGTCTTTTTATCATCATCTTCCTTCCTGAGTACTAAAGTCAAGTCGCCTGTTCCACCTTCGTCAGTATTGGTTGCAGTAATCAAAGCGGAATTCGTCTTGAGCCATTCTGTGCTAGCACCAGAAGAACTCGTCCTTTCATCCAGGACGTACCAGTTATCATCTGTGTAAATATAATGACGTTTTTCATTGATAACCCATACAATCCAACCTTCCCTCGGAGTGAAAAAATTCCACTTTCCATACCGACCTGCGGGGCTCACACAAACGGCCAACTGATTGCTTTTATAGTCCCAATTATTGATCCTATGTTCTGTTCCACCTATTTGTCTTTTAGCTATGAGATAAGCGTCTCCTACCCTCCGAAGACTAGGGGGGCTCTCCACATCCTTTGCTATAACTGAAGCATGGACCAACGCATCCAACATTGCTAACGCTTCATTGTGCGTTATGTGCTTTTGGGCTTGCGAATCCGTGATCAGTGGTAAAGCGAGGTTTCTTGTCTTTTCAATCATCTGAGAAAAACTCCTATCGACTACACATGCAAATTAAGAGTATTGACTAAGTTTTGACTTGAACCAAATACCTTGTCGACTTGTGCAATGGTTACCTGGCACCTGTCAGACCATGCAAATTAAGAGTATGGACGAACTTTTGACTTGAACCGGATACCGTGCCGACTTGTGCAATGCTTACCTGGAACCGCTTTGACAACCCTGTTCCATAATTTGATATTCCAAGCATGTATTTATCAAACAACCTATTGGCATGTTGGCTTATCCGCCGATGAACTACCCAGCGCGACCTACTAGAAAATGAGGATTTCGAGATCAACCCGGTCTCTACCTCGTATTTCTCTTCACTTTCGTGCATCGGTATATCTCTGAGAACCCAAGAGTCGGCTCCCGGAGCACGAGATTGTCTCACCCAAGTCAACTCTATCCCTTCTCTCGAATGAGAATCGTGTTGCATTCTTATGTGTGCAGGAGGGCAAGGCCTTAAAGCGACAGCCGAAGGAACAAACTGCACAGCAACATAAGAAGAATGTCTGTAGTCATAACAAGAAGGACCGATCTTCAAAGATACAGGCGATCCAATATCTCTCATGCTGATATCGAGTGCAACCAACGTGTCATCAAGCAAGACAAATGGTCTTTTAGAAGGTAGTGTAAAGAAGCTCCCGGTATGAACCAGGAACTCCGAACCGTCAGAAGGTAGTTTAATCCTCTCTGAGTTGTTTCCCCTGATAGCAGGACCAGAAACATATTTCCCCCTCAGAAATCTAGACAGCTCCCAAGTATTTTCCTCGACTAGAACTGCATTCTGAAATTGAAATACCTCCCAATCACCAGAAGTATCTTGAACCGCAGCCATATTTGCACCATTGAGCACATCTTCTTCGGAATAAGATGACAGTGAACCAGAATACAGTTTTACTCTCAGAACGCTTATATCATCCCATAAGTTCACTACACCATCAGGAAACGGCAAGACCGTCTCACCACAGGTGGCACTGCGAGGTACACTCCCAATTGGCTTCCAGTGTTCCCCTGGCATGCAGCGCCAGATCGACAATGCGCCAGGCCATGGGATCGCAGAGGCCGCGATCAGGGGCTTATGAGCTTCACTGGTCTCTACACTTCTGGGGGCATCGATGACTATGACATGCGGTTTACCAATAAGATTCGGAATAGCACTATGTCTCTGACGTCCTTCTGCCTTCTTCGGTGTGAGGACTTCAGGATCTATGACACGTGCTTCAATACGCCTACCCAGATTGTCTTCGATTTTCTCAATTATCGCACTACGCCGACTAAAATTATGATGCGTTGCGGTTCCCTGTGGATACTCCAAATCGATATCGATGATATCTCCTGGCTCTAGACGCAGCCAATTCCGCGAGAGATTAAAGCAAATCGTTTCACGAGAGGACCAGACATCCTGCAACCAAGACTCTACCAAACCAAACATCCAGTCGATAGGCGCGACAATCGGAAGGTTCGCAGTCGCAATCCGCGTATTCTCTATCGAGGAACGACTAGAAGTGACAGTAGTCCTGTGAAAGTCGCGTAGTAAATCATATACATTCACAGAAATAGAAGAAGGTAACTCATTCTCTTGGGTTCGCCGCATTTCAAATAGAGGCTTATCCTCAGTCTCGATCATGTCGTCACGCGACAGACTTGCAACAGACTTCCTATTACGACCACTGAACCTGATCCCTGTACCGATGTCGTGAGCGTCGACCAAGAAGCATGTAAGCAAGGGCTCTAAGGCAGCACGTGCTGATATACGATTGTCAATGACATATCCTTCTATCTGCCCTGAGATGGCACTGAACTCCACTTTTATGTGATCGAAGCCGTAATCATTCAGGATGGCGCGGAGCAGAGTCTCTATGCTAGGTCCACCCAGCCTCCCGTTGAGGAAAGGTCCGGTAAACCAAGACTTGGTATCCGACCAGACGTCAGACAAAGCAGGAAAGTGAGGGAAAGGTCTAGCATCCCAGCTCCACCATACCACGCCTTCAGGATCTACCATTTTTCCGTCGTAAACACTTGAGATAGGGTTTATAGAACTTTCTTTACTCCATGTCGCCATGTGAGCTTCGATAAAGCGACGCATCATGAAGTCATCTCTTGCTCCTCTCGAAAAATACGGAGAGGAAGTCCCGGTAGATTTTTGATGCCTCAAGACGTATGGTTGATTGGCACCTAGGTCTAGTGCTGGACATCCAATTGATGTGAACACAATCGGTTTGGACTCCGGTACCCATGGGCTCGGTCTTCTCTTTGCCCGAGGGCCTGGACGCTCAATATGGCGATTGCTCCACCAATTGGAAAAGTCCTTCGCTCGAAACATCCATGGCCTTCCGTGGCGATCATCTGATATCGGTGACCTTATTTGATTGTCACGATCATCCTGACTGGCGTAATACCAATCGTAGTATTCGCCAGAGGAAATGTTTCCTTTCAGGTAGTCTATATCATACACTGAGTTTGCCTTATTGGCATCCAGGTGATTTCCATATCGCCAGTCTGAAAGTGGGATATGGTTAGTGATCCCTACGAAAGATACGTGAGGCGAAGCCCAAAAGCTATCCAAGTGGAAATAGAAACACTCTCGTCCAGCAGCATCCTTTGTAGGATGCCCATACCATTCTGACCAATCGGCGCCGTAAGATACTTTTATACCGGGGGAAATACGTCTTACAATAGGAGCGAGTCGTAAGAGCAGTTCTACGAAGGGATAATACCACCCGTCAGCGCTGCTGCGTAGTAACGTGAGACCTGGCAGCGAGGAAGACAGCAGAAAACTGTCTATTCCACATCCATCTGCACATGCTAGGCTGGCCAACTCCGCGTAGTGTAATATCATTCGTGCGAAGCCCATACTCCTTGGGGCGCTATCTCCAATAAAAAAATTATCATGAGGGATCTCCCCCACGAATGCATGAACCTGGTCTATGACTGATTTAGTGTTGGCGGGACTTCCTGGTTGTCCTGGTGCGGGATAACAGGTGATATGACCACACCATGGATAAGCAGGTTGTCCTACACCTGTTCCGAAGGGATTGGGTAACTCGTTGTCCTCTGGGATATCCATGAGTATGGTGGGATGTAATGTGACTTTTAAGCCACGTCTGTGTATTTCGTTTATGGCTTCTATCACCGTGTCGTCGGATGGTGTTCCTCCGTATGCACCTCGTCCCTGGTGTAAGCTGACTCTTTCTTCGTTTTCGTTGTAGCTATGAACAGCTCCACCCACCCACCAATTAGACATGTTACGGTTCTCGATTTCTGCTGCCATCTTTGGCTGGAGTTTGCAGTGTGAAGCACGCAAATCATTTCCAAACCAAGGGACAACCAGAGATATTCGTTTCAGATTTGGACACATCTCCTGTAGTTCATCTAGGGATGCCATGAAATCTGTGATGCCTAATGTGTTGTGAATGTTTTCAACAATCTCACGAGTAGGACTCTCTTTTATTCTGACAGGGGTAACTCCGTAACTGTACTCAGTAGCTCCTGGAGTTATAGCCACCGCACGTATTTGTGACTCGATGCTCTCTACGACTCTGACGACCTCGAATGCGAGCTGAGGTATACGGTTACCGTATTCATGCAGAGGAAATCCTTCGAAAACCGCGTAGGCAAGACCCCGGTATGCAGGAGCTCCATCAGATTGTTTGGCCTCGATCAAACTGTCGACTGGTTGATTGTCTGTGCCGCGATAACAGCGTATCTTCAGTGTAGACTGCTCTAGTAATGTTCCATTGGCCCAAATACGTCCGACATGATTGATAGGACCTTCGCACAAACCAACTGCGAAATTGACACTGTAGGTAGCTTCGTCTTTGTTTGGACCGAGTGTAGTGTTGTCGTTATTTTTCTCGTAATTTGTAGCCCAGATGACTTGCCCTACGATTTTGACTCTTCCGTATACCCTTTTGACGGGTTTTCCTTCTGTTGATGTCTGGATTTCAAAGTCTGGTATCTGTAGTTTTTCTTCTTCGGCTATATCGTGTCGTGAGAGTGATTTATCGATCCTGGACCCAGCGGATTGACTTGATAGATATGCGCCATATGTGCCAATCGCACTACCTATTATACTCACGGCGCTGGAAACGATCGCTGTGCTGATTTTTGAAAGCAGCAAAGTTGCCATACAACACCCTTTTTTCGCGTAGAAGGGCCTTAAGCTGTGAACCAGTCTAGATTTTTGATCCATCGAAACAGCCAAGCCAACAAACACAAGGCTCGCATAATCAAATAGGGAACAGGTGATAAGACTTAACAGCTATGCATCCTAAGTTTTCCCCGATCTTACGAAGCCTAAAAATGAACTCCATCAGACCTAGGGAACATAAGCCTCTCCAGGTTTGCGGGATACAGATTGATGGGCTAATGATAATGTATGATCACTGCCCGGTATGTGTGGGAAACCACGAAAGTTCGCAGAATTGGCAAAGCGTTTATGACAAGTCTCAAATCTCTTGTCACAACCGACTGTCACTACAAAGCGATCGCCGAGCGCAACAGGAAGCACTACCGGTTGCCATAAGTCTAAAACGCGGTTGCGTCCAGTGCCGGAATCAAGTCTGATCTCCATACTGCGACTTTTGTTCTCTCCAGAAATGAAACGAAGCAACCCATGAGCAAAAACTCCTGGCTGTTCCATGGAGGTATGCATAGAACTATCCAGTGTGACTTTTAGTTTTCTATTGCTCTCAACACTAGAAATAGAGCCCGGCGTCTGAAACTCAGGATGCGACTTGTTTAGGCTACACGCTTTATCTCCGAACATGGCGTCACAACGATGCTGATAAATACGTCCGGAAGTTCGATCCAGAACCTGCATCAAGGAGCGCAATTCCGCACAGAAGTGTGTTCCACTTCTCACCACCTCTCCTATTGTGTACGTCGATTGATGTAACCGTTGGCTGACATTTTGCCAATTGACCAACCAGATCTCCACAATAGCTCCATCCCAGAGACCTGATAACAATTCTTGCTCGTTGATAGCTGCTGATGACAAGGCACCATATACTTCTTGTCCTCCGGCAGAGAGGCCACTGGAAATGACAGACTCACTACTGTCCACACCAGTATCAGCCTTGTAAACGACCCCATCGAAGTTGATATCACAATCGTGATCCGTGAAACCAAATACGGCACCATCCGATCTGCGGATCTTCCAGACTCTGGCGATTGTAGTAACATTTTGGGCTATGTGTTCTGCGAAGTCCTCGCTTATATCCTTCACAAATATATCTCCACAATGGGGATTGAAACCACTTCACCGGCAGCAAAAGAAGAATAGTCCACGTTGATGAAGTCCGTATCAAACCGCACCGGAACATGAAAACAGAACCCCGCGGTCACTTGTGACCCTTCTGGTGGCACATGATTGTCTTCGAAGTGGAGTACTCCAGTACTACAGTCTATCCTGCAATGCTCTCCTACTATTTTTTTTGTTCCATCCACGGCTACACAGACAGAGCCTTCAACTGGTTTCGTGATCACTCTTTCGTAACCACTGGAACTGTTGCCGTACGTTTTAATCAATTGGAACTTATTTCTGTACGGTTCACCAATCCCGATCGATTGATCTGTACAGCTGGGCACAGATCCCGGAGAACAGGAACGATCATCCAGGACATCACACCATCGAAAGCCATATAAGCGACCGCGACATTCTTCGAAGAAAGCTATCACCATGGCCAAGTCCTCGAAACTCTTTGTTCCTGTCCCTGCGTCGTAATTACGGCGCGAGTGGCGCCAACGCACATTGCGAGTTTCCCGCCCAGAACCCAATGCTACGATTTCAGTGTATCGTTTAGGACCGCCGGTAGCTCCTAAAGCAATAGACACTGGAAATAACACTTCACGAAATCCTGAAATAGTCATTGAGCTACCTTTATTGGCTCTAGTTCTTCTCATGGAAGGTCAGATGAATTGACCTACCTTTAGCGGGCACTGTTCTTCCCGCGCGAGATATCCGATAATATTAAGGAGACGAGGGTTATTCGGTTCGAGTTACTTCCCTCACATCCAACGTCGCCCTCTAGCTGCAGCACGAGCCAGCATGGACTGTAATTGTCCTTGTGACTGACGAAAACTATGGATATCCGGAGTCGTTATATTGAAAGTAATCCTATTCACTACAGTCCCACCATGAGCGGAAATTCCGAGTCGCCCATCCGGACCTCTCGACAGTGGCATGATGGCCTCCGGCCCAGCTTCTCCCATCAAACCCAATTTGCCTCTGGCTATCGGAAAACGCGTGGGAGATGAAACGACACCACCTTTCGCCAGTGGCATTGTTCTAGTTCCTGAGGAAGTCACTAGCATGCTCTGTTTGTTGGTTAAGCCAAAAAACCTACTGAACATGCTTATAAAACTCGACAGTCCGCCTTTTAAAGACGGCGCTTGACTGAACATGCTTATAAAACTCGACAATCCGCCTTTTAAAGCCGGCGCTTGTATGTCCTTTTGAGGGCTCTTGGCTCTTCGATTGACTTCCAAGAATGGAGAAAGTCCTAATCTAAAGACTTCTTTTGCGATTTGCAGTCTGGAGCCTAGTCCATTTGACAGATTTCTCCCTGGTATAAAGGGGAGCATCCAACCGCCAGGTCTGCCAGTATTAAACAGACCTTTGTCACTATCATAAAGGTCATGACTTCTTATTCGAAGCTTTCTCCGCGGAAAAGTTTTCGGAAATCTGGCAGAGGATCTGCGACGCATGTCTCTCAAAGAAGCATCTAGTATCCCGTTAAAAAAACGAGTACTACTCTTAATCCCTTCTCGCTCTATTTTAGTAGAATCCAGTTTCTTAGTACCTACCAAAACTCCTCTGATGAACTCGGATGCCATTTTCCCACCAAACGTCGCCAGAGACTTGTTTATTGGTTGGCGGATATATTGGAAATCCTTGGTTGCGCTGGAAAAAAGGGAGCGAAAGATCCCGGAAAAGAGCTTTGCAGGACCTCTAGCAATCTGGGGTTCTAATTCAACTCGATGAGGATACTGGCTCCGTTTATCTCTCCAACTTGACCCTCTGTGCACGTAGGTGCCATGGGAATTTTCTGGCCTTGCTCCATATGGAAACGCCTTTTTAGTCAGAACCTCAAGCCTCTTCGATGCTTCATGCATGTGAACGTAGGTACCATGGGAATTTTCTGGCCTTGCTCCATATGGAAACGCCTTTTTAGTCAAAACGTCAAGCCTCTTCGATGCTTCATGCATGTGTTTCAAACTAATTGTGAGTGCAGACGCGCTTCGTGTAAGGTCAGAAGACACAGTCTCACGAACATCCCGCTTTTCGCGATTAAGTGCAGACGCGCTTCGTGTAAGGTCAGAAGACACAGTCTCACGAACATCCCGCTTTTCGCGATTACCTGAAGTCTTGATATTAGAGTCACTCATGGCATTCCTCGCGCATACAGTCTACTTGCAGTCTGCGTATACACTCCTAGTCCGCATTAGAGGTTTTTAGCTGCATCTTTATCTGTCTGCACTTCATCCGGATAACACTGCATGAGGTGATCCAAATCTTCACGACCAAAAACAGATACGGGGTAGCAGGCCTCAACAAGCATACTCGCTTCACGTACGGATATGTTCCAGAATTCGCTGAAGGTAAAATGCAACCCACTTACAAAGAAATCAGCTAACTGTTCCCATGGAAATCGCTTGCTGTCGGGCTCGTCAGGAAGGAGCTGTGGAAATCGTTTCTACAAGAGGTTCCTGTCCTTCTTCTTGAGGGATTGTCACGATTCCGAAGGTTGCTTCTAGCAAGCTATAGGCTACTCTCAAGATTTCCCCGACGCTTTCATGCAAACCTAGGTTTTGTAGGTCGATATCGTCATCTTCTCCTGCTCCTCTTAGACCTGCTTCTAGCAATTTCAGGACAGTCTCAGAGGATAACTGTTCTGGGTTCAATTGATCTATCAGGGTAGCGATATTATCGACCTTGAATTCACTTTCTAGTTCGGCCAGACTTCCCAGTGTCAAACACATACGCCGCTTGCGACCACCGATCATAGCTTCGATTTCACCACGCCTTTTATTTATCATATCATGCTCCTGTGAATGTGAGAGCACCAGCGGATTCCAGTGTTATATCGAAGGTCAGTTCACGATCGTGCTCACCGTGATAGTCCAGGCTAGTGATTTGGAAAGGGCCTACAATGGAACCAAATGCAGGAATTATGAGTTGCCAAGTCTCTATCTTATCCTCAAAGAACAGTTGTCGTATTATGGCTGCACAGCTTTCATCCTTAAAAATTCCACTGCCAGAAATACTTGCTTGACGCGGACCTGCTCCACCTAATAACTCTCTCCAACGATCTACACTGCTGGAGTCAGTGACATCAAGTGTTGTGGAAGAAAATTGTAGTCGTTTAGAACGCAACCCAGCCACAGTGATGTAACTGTCATTTCCACCATCCTTCACCTTCAAGAGCATGTCCTTGCCTCTTTGGATAGTCATCTTTTTTCTCCCATTTATAGGCTAAACGCTTGTTGTTATTTTTTTCTGGACACATTAGAAAGATAGCCTTCTCCATCATCTACCCTTTTCCCGTGGCAATGCACTGCACTACGACAAGCCTGCAATATAGCCCGGACAGACCTTACGAAGACATCACGAAGCAACATCTAAGCTTCTGGGTTCTGGCTCAGTTAATATCTTAAGGTGTCCAGTTGCCTCTGTAGTCCTTCGGTCCTGCATCAGATTTACCTTCAGGGATTCAATGACAAAAAGTATAACCCGATAATTAGGAAGTTTCAGGTGCACACGAAGAACTTGACATGCCGTATTGAGCACAAGAAGAGCCCCCTCCTTGCTGCTGCCACGGGAGTACGCTTTCAATCGCAGTCGATGCTCTTCAAGCCGGACACCTGTACCAGAGATATCACGAGATGCCAATTCATCAATACTCACGTACGGATGCTTGCTATTAAACAAGGGAACATCGTACACGCGATCCTTGATCATCTCCCATAACTTGCTGTTAGAGAGCAAGGTTTCGCGAGAAACACGCAAAAGTTCTAGTCCAGCTTCTGTCATGTGTTCTCCGCCTTAGCAAAGTCCTAGTTCGGCATTTGTCATGTGTTTTCTGCCTTAGCAAAGTCCTAGTTCGGCATTTGTCATGTGTTTTTCACCATAACAAAGTCCTAGTTCGACCTCTGTCATGTGTTTTTCACCATAACAAAGTCCTAGTTCGACCTCTGTCATGTGTTTTTCATCATAACAAAGTCCTAGTTCGACCTCTGTCATGTGTTTTTCACCATAACAAAGTCCTAGTTCGACCTCTGTCATGTATTGTCCACCTCAGCAATGACCGTGAGAAAATTGCGATCTCCGACTTCATCAAAAACGGCGATTACGCGCAATACGGTAGACTTGAGTTCCAGACGACACCCAGATACCAAGTCTTCGCGATATCTGACTATGATCCGGTAAACAATGACGCTCTCCAAATGCCCGGAACGCAGCTCAGTGTTACAGGATATGTCTGCAACATGTGCCCAACAAACCGCTGAAGTGACCTGGTCACTCTCTTCAGAAGTCTGTGCAGAGTACACCAGGACACGATGATTAAGTAGTCCAGGATTAAAAGGTTTCTGTCTCATTCTGTAGTGCCACGGTTAGACATATACCAGACTGAAAATGCTACGAACGCATAAACAAGCGATAGCCGCAATACGAGAGGTTTTTTGTCGGCAAAATCATTGTCATCAGATTGAAAATGATAAAATCAAAGCTATGCCCTGATCATTCGATGCAGAGCAACAATGGAAAAGTCATAGCTTGAGCATTCGATACGGAGCTACAAGAGCATTGAAACTATCCGTTATGTCAGATGGTACAGCACTTACAAAAGCTCCGTCACGACCTTCATACCAACGCGTAGCCAACATCATAATTGCCAGACGAAGAGGTTGTGGAACTTCCACACCAGAAGTGCCGTACCCAGCGGTTATGTCAATCTCTATACCGTTGAACAACTTGCTAGGCTTGTAAGCTCCATGAGCAGTCACAATGCGTGGAGGTGAAAAATAGGCATCGAGTCTATAATCACCTTCGTGCAACTTGACTATCTTGTCGTTCTCGTCGTGAATGGAGATAGACAACACCGCTTGGACCGGAGTTATGGGTAGTTTAATCACGTTATCTTCCGGCCATGCATCAAAAAAACAGCGCCATTCTTGTTGTATCAGGACTTGACGTGTCAGTCGTTCTACATGAATTCGTGCAGCAGAGATCAAAGCTGAAACCAGATCATCATCATCTGTGTTGTTTAAACGCAGATAAGCTCTCGCTTCAGCAATCAGAACTGGTTCTACCGCTGGCGGAGTGAGTAAAACAGCAGTCATGGAAATACGTCCCATTTAAGCGACAAATCACTACAAAACAGCGACATTCTAGCCAGACTGTCAATTGGGCTACCAATGTCGTACCAATGAACCCAGTTGCATAGGCTAGAGATGTCTCCACAATTGCATGATGCAAAGATGGATCTAGGTAACTCCGCACTTCAATAACTTTATCGCGTCAAAGTCGTGGATACCACCACCTACTCGCTTTGTAGTGTAAAACAGAACGTGAGGTTTTGCAGAGAATGGATCACGTAATACCCTCAGGCCCTGACGATCTACTATCAGATAACCACGCCTGAAGTCTCCGAAGGCTATGGAGAAGCTGTTTTCGGCAGGGGCAGGCATATCTTCCACTTCTATAAGCGGAAAATTCATCAGACTAGCCCTACCTCCAGGAGCAGCAGGTGGCTGCCACAGATAATTACCTGTATTGTCCTTGAACTTACGTATTTCAGCCTGAGTACTACGGCTCATAACCCATACGGCATTTTGACGATAACCAGCTTTGAGACTGTAGATCAGATCAACCAGCTTATCGGAAGGGCTATTATCCGCAAACCCTCCTTCTACTCCGGTTGCTATATAACCTAATTTACCCCATTCCCAGGTGTCGTTTGTTGTTTTATCGCATGTTAGGAAGCCCTTTGGTTGGTGAGTGCCGGTTCCATTCACGAAAGCCGTACCTTCTTTTTCGGCGAATACGGATTCAATTTCCTCGAGCAACCATTGTTCTATATCCACTGCGGCATCGTCTAGTAAGATGCTGCTGGCTACCGGCATTGCGTACAACTCTGCTGCGACGAAGGATCGCTGTTGCAAGTTCATCTTAGTGCTCTCTGCGCGAGCATCTGTCTCTGCCACCCAGCCGGCACTGGGACCCGATACAGAGAACGCCTTCTGGTAGGTGGGACCAGAAACCTGTCTCACAGAGGAGATAGATCGTATCGGAGAAAGAGCTATCATTCTTCTACTCAGCTCATGATCCAGCTCGTTTGGTACGAGATATCCACCTTCTTCTGATACAGAAATAGCTTGTGATTTTTCTTCTAGGCAGCGCAGGTGATATTCATCTCCCTTTCGCACATATGCATCAAAAGCGGTTTTATGCTGAAGGCTATCCTGAGATGCGATTTCTCCTGACAGTGCAGGACGGCTTGCTCTAGTTATCAAACTGTCAATATGACGTTGTTGTTCATTGAGAGCATGATCGATCCTTTTTAGCTGCTCGTTGAGTAGAGGATCAGCATTCTTACAGTGTTCTATCTCTGTCAATCTCCGATCATTTGTTTCTTTGTACGCTTCGAAAGCGTCCATAAGCGCATCAAATGAATTAGTGAAGTCCCTTTCGTGGTTGGCTGTAACGCCAGAAGCTTTCACTTCAATATCCTGTTCCACTTTTAGCCTCATTATCCTTGTTTAAGCATTTAGTAACGCTCTTCATACGTTCTGTACAATAGGGCATGAAGAAGCCATTTTGTTTTGAAATCTCAGTCATCCGTGTATTCTTGACTGCAGCGACCCTAGCTCCTGACAGCATGGGAAATGTGACGATAGAGATTTCCCATAAATCGATCTCCAACAGACGGCGCAAGCCTGATTTGCCAGAGCATGCTTTGATGGTACGAAATCCTATAGACAGTCCGTCGATAGTCCCTGATCTCAGCAGGACGAGCACTTCATCTGCTCGTTTTATGCCGGTCAGCAAGCGCCCTCGCACTGCTAATCCGTACTTGTCCTCATGGATGTCGAGCCAAGCCCCGATAGGTTCTCTGGGATCGTGGTTCCAGAGCATTTTTATGCCGTTAACACCGTAACGCAGAAGCGAAGTCTTGAATGCACCCGGTTCGATCACATCACGTGACAGGTCTTCTCTGCCGAAGACACTCGCATACCCGACGAATATACCATCTGCATCCAAATCACGGATAGAGAATGGATGTCTCTTGACATGTTGCGAGGTGGAATGAGAAACGAGCATCCTTTATATACCTCTATATCCTCTTGGTGGATTGCTAACCTGGATTGTGATGACGGAAAGTCGCGAAGGATGCTGAACGCTTCCTGCATTAGCAGACTTATCACATCGCCCAACTGGCTCTACCATATTCCAGTCCTTAATCTGAGGAAGATTCTCGAAGCGTTCCATATCCTACGGCTTGACGCTTCTCGTCTTCGGTTAGGAAGTCAGCTTCAGACAATCTCCGCCACAGACAGCTTCTCTCTTCTGCCAAGGCATCGATTTTGTCACTGTCTATTGACAGGATGATGCCTGGGTGCATGACAGGACCAAGCCAGGCTGCGATAGACTTCAATATCCTGCAAGCGGTTGGGATCACAGTTTGACGCCAAAATACCCTGTTGGCCTCTTGATAATTGGAGTACGTATTGTCTCCTGGGATTCCGAGGAGCATTGTAGGCACTCCAAAGGCCAATGCTATTTCCCTTGCGGCTTCTCGTTTGATTTCTATTGCATCCATATCCTTGGGTGAGTGGCTCATTGGCTTCCAGTCTAGTCCACCGTCCAACAGCAGGGGCCTTCCTGCATTACTTGCTCCTTGGAAGTTCGTCTCTAGTTCCTGTTTGAGTCGATCGAACTGCTCATCTGACAGGCTCTGACCGGTCTGGCATTTATAAACCAGTGCTCCAGAAGGTCTTGCGGAATTGTCGAGCAAGGCTTTCGCCCAGGAAGAAGCAGAATTATGCACATCCATAGCCACCTGTGCTGTTCCTGCTGGGGACAATCCATAATAATCCGACAAGGGATTGAACAGCTTCAGGTGTAGGATTGGGGCGAGAGCTTTTCCTTTTAATATGAACTTAGTGCTCTTTGCTCCTACAGAATACTCGTAAGCTTCTGGCCATCCCTTGTGTCCTGGGATTACTTTCATTCTGTCCGGTCTCAGGCAATAAAGCTCTCTTGGAGCATCACCTACGGTGACGACTTCCAGGTACGCATTACCAGATATCAGCAAGTATCCTACCACTGCTTCTAGCAGGTCTGGACCAGATTGATATGAATTAGGAGATGCGAGCAAGGTGAGCAATGGGTGTTCAGTTATCTCTTCTCCGCGAGCATATGCAAGGACTGTTACACTTCCTACTGCCTCTGCAATCAGTCGTACTGCTCTATGTACCACTGGGTTACGAGTATACCCTTCTCTCGCCACTGTTCCGAAGTCGCGTGTAGTCCATTGTGCCCTCCCAGTTGTGTGAAGGCTGAGTAATGCTCCGGTTCGGGAAGCCTTTACTTCAGAAGCTCCCTGCCTGATCTCAAATTCCTTTTGGCTTCGTTCTGATGATAAGGAGGTCACATCTTTCCTCCAACTGCGAAGTAAATACTCGACAATCGACATGAGTTATCCTCTAGAGCAGCATGTATTTTTTCTGCGCCTGATGATCATACGCGAAGGCGATTAGTTAACCATATCCGCAACCAAGTCCAGGTCGATGCGAAACTGGGTCAATACTGGGTCAATACTGGCTAGCAAACCATGTTCGCCTTCGGGAACACATGGATACATTGCAGCAGTAAGTCACAACAGCCTTATTTTAGGAAAAGTGATCGGCTGCGATAGTAGTACGCTCACCCCCCAAACCAAAGCGTCTAGCCTGTCTGGTGATCGACCTGAAGATAAGCCATTCAGACCGAAATCACACATTTCGTCTTCTAACTCTCTCAACACTCCCACATGTCTGACTCTACCCTGTTCGTAGAGTGCAGCTACCGGTTCAGTACGCATTAGTTTGGATCTCGAGGCTCGCACGGATCTGACCCGTACATTGGCATCGATCCCGTGGATTATCATATCCACCATTTCTCCGCCCTGGTTGACTTCAACCACTATCGAGTCAGCAGCAAGTTTGTAGTAGAGAGCGATTGTCCTTTTGGCCCAATCGATCGGTCGAGCCTGGACAATACTAGCATCTCTTAACACGTAGGCTATTCCATCTTTCCCCAGTCCCACTGCAACGATTCCACAAGCACTGGCCTTTGTCCGCGATGAAGCTGGAGGATCAACTGCGATCACGATGGATTGTAGTTTGTCAGGCACTTCTGTGATGCGCATTCTGTCTATTTCGTCGCGATTAAAGAGGGCATCAGAACGATCGACTATCAGCTCGCCTTCGAGTTCTTGCCTTCCCAGTTTTGTTCCTTTGTACTTCCCCACGACAACATCGAGGAAACCAGGAGATAGATTGGCCCTGTTGGACAGCGTCGACAGTTTTGTGACGACGGTATTTTTGTCTTTCAGCAGGTTATGTATCAGAGTGACAGGGCGTGGAGTTGTGGTAGCGATTTGTCGTGGCTTTTCACCCAACCTCAGTGTGAATTGCAGCATATCCCATACTTGTTGTCCGAGCCTCCATTTAGCGATTTCATCACTCCAAGCTAGTTCGAATTGGGGACCTCGTAGGGATTCAGGATCTTCTGAAGAGAACACCTGGGCTACTGCTCCATTTGGCCATTCTAGTTTTCTGATCGATGGTTTCCAGGATGGACGGTCTTCCGGAAGGTGTACCGACAGCAAGCCAGAAAAGCCCTCGATCATTACCTCTCGCACATCTAAGAAAGTCTCTCCGACGAGTGCGATACGTCTTACTGGTTTTTTGAAAAACGGGGACCGTCCTAGAGCCGCGGCCTTGACCCATTCTGCCCCGGCTCGTGTTTTCCCGGCTCCACGACCACCCATCAGCAACCATGTTGTCCAACTACCTAATGGTGGTTTCTGGTCTTCTCTGGCCCACAGCACCCAGTCGTCGGAGAGTCGAGCTACCTCATTCTCATCAAGCTGATCCAAGAAGGACGTACAATAACCACCTAAAACACACTTGCTCAGGGCTACGCGCAGGCTTTCGGCGGAATCCATTGATATCCTGTTTTACAATTCACTGACTTTTCGGATATTTTGGGTCGTGAGACTTCAGCAATGTGAACTACCGTCATCTACCTATCCCCAAAATAGTACTTGATTACTGGCTGGAACATACTTGCTTAATGCGATTTATTAGGTCTATGCGGAATTCATCGATATCGTGTTTTGCTTTTGGAGACCTGGTTACACCCAGAAGTTTCTCGAGTTCGATTAATTTTTCCAGCGTATCCGACAGCATTCTGAGAATTCGAATGTCTTTCTCATCGAGTCCTGTTTTTGTCGCGTCGACACAGCGTCGCTCCACTCCATCGACGCAAGATTCTAGTATACTGAACAGCCTGATGAACAAACGGCTCCAATCGCAAATCTGCATTTTCTCTGTCACGACAGATACCTGCCAGGAAAGACAAGACGAGCAATAGTGCACATATCAGGAGATCACCATAGTAATAGAAAGCGAAGACTGATCTACGAATCTTATCGCTCGAAAGCTTTACTTCCCTTCGCCACAGCAGAAACCGGCACGACAGAACCAAACTCTAAATTTCTGGAAAGCCGCACTCGTCATACAAAGCTGCGACATATCTGAATTGTATGAAATAGCGTTGCGGTGTCAAGTGAAAGTGGTGTTTTGCCATTTACCAAACCTTTATCACCTGGCTTTAAAAGTCTTGATAACTGAGGCTATCTCTGACAAATCTACAGTCGTCATAAAGCGATAGAGTTAAACACTTAGTGGGCACAGTACCAAACATCAAACAGTACAGTCGTGGTATTACGAAGATAATCACCTCAAGAGTAACCTCGATTATCCCCTTTTTAGTAACACTTTATTAATCTGCAATCTTTCGCTGCATCCTTTCACCCACCATCTAGATGTATGACCAATTCATCGATACAGGATTTAACATTTGCAGAAGTGTCCACAGCACAGGCATCCAGACAGACTTCTCAAGTATCACTTGACCTGGATGCGTGCGACCAAAGCCAATCCGGCACATTCTGTGAATGTGAAACGATTTTCTCTTCTTCACTTCTTGCCGTATCGCCATGATCCATCTGGTTTTGTTCAGGTACTTCGAAACCCTTTGAATTGAAAATCCATGCTGAACAAGTACCATCTTTGTTCAGTCGCTGCCTGGAGTGAGGCTTCAGTAATCCTCCCACCCGCTCGATCCAGCTATCTGGGTGGACACCAGATTTCGGAGTGTATCCAGCAATGATCAGTCGATCGGAAGCCCTGGTCATAGCCACATAAAGGAGGCGACAGTATTCTTCCATAGCCAAATCTTTCGCATCCTTTAGAACGCGGCGAAAAAGAGCTGGGGATCTTGCTTGACGCACATTCCAGCACATAAATGAGGGAGATGATCTTCCAGATCGCTTCCTACAATCTGGAATAGCCAGGAATTCAGGATCGTATGAACTGTGTTGAGGATTGCCAGCAGAATCCACAACAAATACGATAGGAGCTTCTAGTCCCTTAGCTCCGTGTACAGTTGTGACCTGCACTTCATCACGACCTGTGTTTATTTCCCTCTTAAGCTCTAGGCCGGAGTGTTCCGCGTATTCTAAGAAGCCAGCTAGACTTGGTCCAGCTTTTTGCTCATAAGCTAGAGCGATCGACAGGAATTCGTCTATCACCTCTGCAGCTTCTTCTCCGAACCTGATCAGGAATCTCTTGAGCTGTCCGTCCTGTTTCAGGACTTTTGTGTAAAACTCAAAGGTGGTATGTTTCTGGGCGACATCACGCCATCGTTCCAATTTTGCGCAAGCCCTGCAGGCATTTGAGGAAATAGATTTACGTCCCAGACTGGTGCATGAGAGCTCTTCACCAGCAAAGGAAAGAGCTTTACGTTTCAGCGTGGCGTATAGAGGCTCTCCATCAGTGCGAGATCTTGCCAGATCTATGAGGTCCTGATCGCCACAGTCTATAAGTGGTGACTTCAGCACCACAGCCAAGGACAGATCATCTTCTGGCAACAGCATCACACGACCTAAAGCAAGCAGATCCAATACAACTATGTGTTGAAACAGCTTCAATCTGTCTGCGCCTATCACCTGGACTCCACGTCTTCTCAGTAGCCTGTTAAGGCTTTCTGTGAACTCGCCTCTCTTCCTGACGAGAACCATGATGTCGCGAGGTCTGATAGCCTGGTCTGTGCTCGCCAGGATGACTCCAGAAGCAAGCATTTCCTCTATGTGATCAGCTATCTTAATGGCCGCATGTTGAGCAGAAGACATTGGCATTCGGTTGGCGACATCTTCATCCCCCATCTCACCGGAGTCACCCTCTATCAATGGCCATATCTCTACCTGTCCTGTCAGAGAAGTACGAGCTGATCTGTGTTTTTCCCAAGGCTTGATTTCGACACCGAGTCGAGTATCAGGACAACCAAACACGATGTCCACTGCATCCAAAATATCCTCAGGTGAGCGGAAGGAATCTTGAAGGGAAAGTCTGTGCATTGTCTGATTAGCCCAGAGTGATCTTTGCAAGAAAAGGCTTTCGCGATACGAAAACTCTCGTGGATGCGCCTGTCGAAACGAATATATGGATTGCTTTGGATCTCCAACCACGAACAATGTACGAGGCTTCTCGTCATCCGTAATGCTGGAAAAAAACTCAGATGTCATATGGTCTATGAGACCCCATTGCTTAGCACTGACATCTTGTGCTTCATCCAGGAGAATGTGTTCTATTTCCTGGTATAGCTTGTACTGCACCCAAGTGGCATCTTCTGAGAAAGACAACAGATTAGTCGCCTGTGAGATCAGATCTTCAAAGTCTAGAACCATTCGTCTGGCTTTTTTATCCTGGTATGCCTTGATAACTGCCTCCCCGATGCACATCAGGGAGGAGTTTAATTCGAATGCTTCGACTGCTTTCTGACGGTTTTGCAACTCGATTAATCGCTGTGCTTCTCGCGATGCAGCCTTTTCCAAACCTGGAAACTCATCATGAATCGCTCTGGTGACGCCAAACTGTCTACGTGGCTGCCCCTGACTGTTCAGGAAAAGGGATATCAGATATTGACTTCGTTCTCTTTCGTCACGCACATTCGTATCAAGAGCCAAAATAAGACGTCTGGCCTGTTCCACATCTTTCTTCGCACCAGATAGAAGTCTTTGCGTGAGACTAGTTACGTCTACGCCCTGGATAAATGGACAAGAAATTATCTCAGCACTCAAGGATTCCCTGGTATCATCCTGTTTTCCCACTATCACCTCATGCATAGACTGCAAGAGGCCTGATAGGCTCCCATTCTCTTGTAGCAGCCTGATGAACCAGTCTCTTTCCTCGACCATTACATTCAAGGCTTTATTGAATTCGTATTCCCCGATAGCATTCACTGCCGTTAGGACGGATCGGCCGATAATCGATTGAGGATGTGTCCAGGCTTGCGCTATCGTCTGATTTTTTGCCTCTTCTATTAGTTCACGAGCTTCATTTTCATCTATGACCTCAAAATCACTTGTCAGGCCGCTGTCTGAGTGGAAATGTCGCAACAGTCTATCGCAGAAGGCATGTATGGTCTGTATTTTCAGTCCAGCGCGAGCTTCAAGTATTTCAGCGAATAGACAACGGGCACGAGCGATATCATTTTCATCTGGTGTTTTCCCGTTCAGAAGGGTCAATTCCTCAGTCAGGTTACAAGTACTCATCCTAACCCAGGAGGCAAGGCGAGATAGAACACGTTCTGCCATAGTCGCCGCTGCAGCTTTGGTGAATGTGAGGCATAACAGTTTCGATGGATGTGCACCATCTAACAGTAGTCTGACGACGCGTTGCATCAGAACATAAGTCTTACCGGTACCAGCATTTGCGGTCACCCATGCAGAAGCACGAGGATCACTCGCGTCACGGAAACGTCGCAATGTGTCCTCAGAAGAACATCTCGCATCCATAGGACTTTCACTTTCCCACACCAGTGTACACGGCACAAGACGAGCAGGTTTGATCGCAAATAGAAACAGATGGACATGGATCACCAAGTCTACACAATGATTCAATGATTCATTGATAATCGCGACGAAGCAAGACCCAGGATATTGTTTCTGCGACTCTGCTGACTGTCCTGATGGTACCTTGGTCAGGTTTCATGCTATTTCTTTTTTGCGGTAATGTGTACTTAATTGCGCTCTAAGTTTAAGCAGCAAGAAAGAAAAGCTAGCAAAACTCGTGACTTCCTGACAGCCACAAGTCTTGATCTGATACTCGGGTAAGTGCTACCCTGAGGAGACTAGGCCCTTGCGATGCTCAAAGCTTAATGTACATTTGCGAGGATGATAGAAAAGCGTGTAGGCATGTAATGCTCTGGATGTGAGAGTTGTTTGATGCGTATTTTGTTTCTAGGTGACATCGTCGGACGTGCTGGTCGCACTGCAGTCATAGCCCAGCTGCCTCGTCTAATTGATAGGTTCAGTTTAGACTTTGTCGTGGCCAATGGAGAAAACGCAGCTGGTGGTTTTGGCATCACTGAAGCTACCTGCTCTGATCTCCTCAATTCTGGCATAGATGTTATCACATTAGGCAACCACGCATTTGATCAACGCGAGACTTTGACGTTTATCGCGCATCAGGATCGTCTTCTCAGACCTTCCAATTATCCGGCCCACACTCCTGGTCGCGGAGCTAATATCTTCCTTGCAAAAAATGGAGCACGAGTTCTAGTCATCAACGTGATGGGAGCTCTTTTCATGAATGACCTAGACGACCCATTTGCAGCACTTGATCGTGAACTGTCTTCCTGTCAACTGGGCAACCAAGCTGATTGTGCGATTGTCGACGTCCATGCGGAAGCAACGAGTGAAAAGCAATGCCTCGCTGCTTACGTGGATGGACATGTGTCGCTTGTTGCCGGAACACATACTCATGTTCCAACGGCTGATCATAGGATTCTGCCTGCTGGTACTGCTTACATATCGGACCTTGGCATGTGTGGGAACTACGATTCAATTCTCGGCATGGAGAAGGAAGAGATGCTAAGCAGATTTCTCAACAAAGTAAAAAAGCATCGCATGGAACCAGCTGCCGGACCTGGAACCATTTCTGGTGTCATCGTGGATATCGGCAGTAATGGCCTTGCATTGAAGATATACCCTCTGCGAATTGGAGAGGGATTAGAGGAAACCTGGCCTAGTCTGTAGGCGATTGGGCTGGTTTCAGCGCGGGGTTTTAGCCATTGAAGGCTGGCTGCTGCACGATTGGAGAGGGATTAGAGGAAACCTGGCCTAGTCTGTAGGCGATTGGGTTGGTTTCAGCGCGGGGTTTTAGCCATTGAAGGCTGGCTGCTGCACGCATGATAAACCTATTACCTTATTGTATGTACTCCAGTGTCACTTAATATCTCTATATCTCTCGAAATCTTGAGACGGAGGCTCCATCTCTGGAAAGTGACCCGTAGAGCGACCTCAGCTTATTCAGCTACACAGTCGCGAGCTCTAACGAAAGACCTCACCCTACTCAAGCTGCGCAGGTCGCGACCCCGACGAAACTTACTGAACGCCGCTGCCGAGACCATGCGCAGACAAACTCTGTCATGCACTAGAAACTACTGGATATAGTGAAAACTCCCCCACTGTTGCGGTGCTGAGCACTGAAGAAGCTTCTGTAACCAACACCAAACGTGAAGTCACGTGCTCTTTCCTTTCTCGTAACCAACAGATCCAGCTCTACATTAATCACGTTGCGAGGCAAGCCAGAATAGTGGACGATAAAGCTAGAATCATTCACTCCTTGTTGTAACTCACCATCCCCTTTTAACTCGACTGATCTGCTCAGGTTTAAATCTCCCAAGCCATGGCTCCAAGAGACCATTCCGCGAATTCGTGTTACAACAGAGGCGTTTCTGCCACTCTTTCGGCTTTTGAGCGTATAGGCTCCCCTAACACCTATACTGGTAAAGGGGGTCCTGAATGTCACTTTCTTGTACAGATATACATTTGGTTCTTTTCCGCTTTCGTGGTCTTCCCCCACTTCCTCATATTCGCCATCTGTGATGGATACTCCGCTCACACCGAAAAATGGTTCCAGGCTCCATGAGGGCATTAAGAATGCATGTCCAATCTCTCCTGTCACATTCCAGCTCATAGCCCATCTCTTTTGCAATTCATCTGATTCGGCACTACGCTCGACGTGAACATCAGATAATCTAGTCAGCAGACCAAATCGCCAATTGAAATCTAATAGGCTCCAACTAGAAGTAAGACCTGCAGAGTAGTGTTTAGCAGCTATAGAACGCTCATTAAGATAGCTCTTGGACAAAGAAGCACCACCAGCAAAAGTGAAATCAAACTCACCCACTACTTTACCGACACCGGCCAACATCCCCTTGGACGAGGTAAACACATCTTCTTTGACACCAGACTCGTGAGACCCCCAAGATCCAAATCCTGTATTCCATACTCTTATATTACGATCCTGTATATTAAGACCCTTGGTTGTAACATCACGATATCCTCGGTTCAGCATCAGGTTCATTGTTGATCTAGAGCCATACGATAACATCGGAAAGATCTTAGGCTTCCTGTCCACCATGTCTTGTAGATATGATCTCGCTTCTTCTTCGCTACCGTATTCACCTCTTCCATACCTAGTGTGCACTCCTCTGCTTCTTGATCTATTTCTTGCGAATATTCCTACTGTTGCCGCCTCATCAGCACTGACACTTGTACGCATGAGGCTCTCTCTTATACCGTATGATCTTACTCCGAAGGCATCGACGAGAACTGTTGTATGTATCCCTTCAGTCGCTCCGGGAGAATCCTTGAAGCTAAGTTGCACTTTACTGGGGTTTATCCAGTCACCTCTATACCTTATCAGTGGGTAATAACCGCTCCGCTTCAAACCACTGATCTCGATATGTAAAACGAAGGCCTCACTATTGTCTTTCAGGCTAAGGGAACCCGTGACATTCAAAAGATCATCCTTCTTCCCGCTTGGAGTATCGATATCAAACAGCAACTTACTTCCCGAGCCTAACTCCAAGGAATTCAGGTTCAGAACTCCGTCAGGAACGATGCGACCACCATTTGACACTAAATTGCCGAGAGATCCGTGACCTGAGAAGACTGCCCCACTAGAAAGTACGACAGTGCTGTTAGCCCCTAATATTCCCTCTAGTCTGAGTTCTCGCCCAGCATTGACCTCAATATTTCCTTTAAAGCTAGCGCTCCTTCCTTTGAGGAGCCAAGTTCCTAACTGCTCAAAATCTTCAGCAAACTCAGCACCTGCAACAAGCTCGATAACCGACTGCTCTCCACCTTTAATCGAACCGCTGAACGTGAAATCATCAGTTCCAGTAAGTATGAGCCTCAGCTTTCTGCTATCTGGCAACAGGATTGCTGACCTACTCCCTCCTCCTTCAGAATCGGCAAGACCAAGTATTGTTAGGATATTCTCCCGCCTGGATAACTCAGCAACGTGATTCTGGGGTTCCTCATTACCGAGTCTGAATATGCTTCTATTAGCAAGAAGTACTTTCACATTATCGTCCAGATCACCATCTTCCAGGATGACCAGCTCGCCTTCCTGGATATGCAGAGGACCTGTGAAGGTGTTAACACCTCCCAATTTCAGTATACCCGCTCCAGTCTTGATCAGACCTGTATCGGGTGTCTCACTCTTCAGGACTGCATTGATGGTGACTTCCTTTCCACTAGTGACATAGATGCCAGAGAGGTCAGGGGTTGCACCAGAGAGAGCCCCTTTGAGAACCAAGACGGCAGGTTTATCACCATCCGGATTGAGCTCGTAATTGTCCTCAAACTTCAAGCTTCTGAAAGGAATAAACTTCGAGCTTCTTAAAGGAAGCCCTGAACGTGCAGCACTTGCATCATCAGCAGCCGCCAGGGTGATTTGTGCAGGATCACCCTGCTCGTTATAAGATCCAAACGTCAAGATTGGAGATCTCGGGTTGTAATTACCTGTCTCTCTCTTATTTTCTTCAGTCCAGACATAAGAACCAAGTCTCTTCCAAGTTCCAGAAGCACCAGAGCGTCCCTTTAAGAAATTACTGCCAGCCCAGTGCGAAAATTCATTAACTTGCAGCCTGAGGACTAGTACCTCATTGGCACCGTCAGTCTTCGTATATAAGCTCAATTCTGTACCAAAAGAACTATCATAATCACCATAACCCACCAACTCAAATCGAGAAGGAAGTGAATCAGCTTCCACATTAGAAGATTTATACGTGATCATGGGGTACTCTTGTGGATAAGCACTTCTATCCTGCAATTTGTTGAGTACATAGAATTGAACAGTCTGGGTCTCGAATTTCAATTCACCATCTACATTCAGCTCATCGTAACCCTTAAACCATGAACCCGGATAATTCACGATTGGCTGACTAAATTCGAGAAACAACTTACTTCCTGTCTTAAATGTCAAGGACTCCATGTTCATAGTTCCAGCAGGATTGATGAGACCGGATGAAACTACATGTCCTAAAGGCCCTCTACCATGCAAGAAAGAGCCACGGGCAAGCTCCACAGTGCTGTCAGGCCCTAATAAGCCATCATATGTCTGAAGTTCTCGCCCAGCTCCGACCTCAATCCTCCCTTTAAATTCGGTGCTGCTACCATTGAGCCGCCAAAATATAGCACCGCTAGGATCTTGACTAATCCCCTCAGTTTCAACAAATCCATCGACGGCAGCCAGCTCAATAACTGACAACCTTCCTCCTTTAATAGAACCTCTGAACCAGGAATGATAATCTCCAGAAAGCACTAGCCTCAGCGCTTCGTTCTCCGGCAACTCGAGACTAGATCCCTCTGCTACATCGGTCAGAACTTCCGGATCCGACCGATCGTAAATACCAAAGATTTCCAGGATTTTCTCCTTCCCTGGCTCTGAGCTCCCCTCCAATTTGAATATGGTGTTATCATCAAGAAGCACTTTCACACTATTGTCTAGATCACCAGATTCACTTATGACCAACTCACCTGATTTGATCTGCAAGTAACTAGTGAATGTGTTAGCGCCTCCTAATACCAGGCTACCTAGTCCTTCCTTGACCAAGCCTATACTGGTTGAAGCATCTTGGTCCCTGATAACTGCATCGATCTTGACCTTCTTTCCATTAGCTACCTCTATGCTAGAATGAGGAACTTTAGGATCAGTCCTAATTGTTGGGCCATGAAGAGAAGTAGATTCCTGGAGAACTAAATCTGCAGGATTGTCATCCGCTGCATTGAGATCGTAATTGTCCTCAAAGATCATTTTCCTGAAAGGCAGATCAGTATTTCCATCTTCATCGGCCTCTAGTGTAATCGATACAGTCACAGGCCTACTATCCGGTGCATTCTCCTCATCGCCGCCCTCTTCGGCTGAAAGCCTATCGATCGCTCTGAAAGTCAACTCGGCCGCATTTTGATCGTAATCACCTTTCTTGATCTTAAACTTATCACTCCAGACAAAAGAACCAGCTTTCTTCCAAATGCCATTAGCACCCATCAAGCCATCTGATCCATCCAAGCGCCCAGACCCACTCCAATACGCGAATACTTCATGTCTCGGCACTGATGCACCAGGAGGCCCAGGGTTGAGCGGATCTATACCATCATCTTCAGACCCGCCCTCCTTGAGACGCGGTGTATCCACTGTCTCCACTCCATCGTAAGAATCGCGGAGAGGTCGGCGAGCCCTATTACGATCGTATCGTGCATCCTTATTCTCAACTTGTTCATCATTATTCCCGGCACCATCGTCAGACGCTTGGCTGGTTTGGCTAGACTCACTACTATCTGACTCTTCATCATTATTCCCAGCACCATCATCGTCAGAAGTCGCAACAGGCTCAGCAAATAGCTCCTTTTCCTCTTCTGATAGAACGCCTTCATAGGCGTTCTTATCATACGAACACACTAAACTAGCACTGGAATCTCCTCCCCCACTGTTGGAACATGACATCCCAGTAGCAGGAGACCAAGCACCTCTTACCAGTGGCTTCAACACAAGATACACATCACCTTTGTCATACTTCAGAAATGGTAAGAGTCCATGCACATAGGAAGTAGCAGCTGCAAATCTACCATCCACAGCACCAGCTTTTACGATTCTGTACACCACACCCTCGTACCAAGGATTTATTTCCTCCGAGGAAGGATAAGGCTCCCCAGGAATCTCATCCCGTGGGCTCAAATATTGGTGTTCCTCTTGTGTTGATACAACCTCCACCTCAGCCTCGTCAGAGATATAAATCGTACCATCAACCGTCACAACATCACTATTTCCTCTCCTCGTCAGTGATGACGGGTTCCCACCAGAAATGAGACGCGTGGGATCGATATTAACGTAATATTTACTATGGGTGCCCAGGCGCAAATCTTCTTTGATCGTTAGGTTGCCAATGGTATCGAGGACACTTAGTTTGAGAACGGCCCTGTTATGCGCTCTCTGTTGGTAGGCCTCATCACCAATCGCCTCTCTTCCTCCAGGAGATAAGATTCCATGTATGATATCAGCGGCACCTAAAACACCACTTCCTGCCAGCCTCATCGGCTTCCTGACTGGGAGGGCTGTCGGAGAAGTCACGGAAACCTTCATGTTGGAGTAATCAGCTCCTGAACCTATGAGCACCTCACCATCTAAAACATCAAGTAAAAGCGGATATTCTGCTTCATTTGTCAGATAAGGCGATTTGCCATCTAGAATAAGCTGTCCATCTCCGGTTTTCTTAAATCTAATCGCATGTAGATTAGTGGAAGAAACCAAATCTGACGAGATCTGCGCAGAAAGATTTTTAGCTACGAAAACCTCTACGCCTACAGAAGGACTAGACGAAAGGAACCAAATACTACCTCCATCTAAATGGTATCCGTCATTAAGAAACCTCATTCCTCTCGAGAACACAACATCTTGCACCTTGATAGTTCGCTTTGCTGCTTGCCGAGTACTAGGATTTAAAAGTGCAATTTGTTTTTCCTGCATCTGGTCTTGAGAGAGAAAAGACTTGCCAAAGTATAATATGCCAACACTGTCACTACTAAATTTAGAATATACAGGACCTTCATCTTGACGGATCCGCTGATTTGCCCAGCTCAGACTTTCACGACTCCAGTCGCCACCGCCTGTAGTGCCGTCACCAATCCAGTAAAGATTAACAGAGCTACTAGTAGTATCAGCACTAGTGTACACGGCATTCATTTTGTCAGTGGCGGCAGGATCGACATATATGGCTCTTTTATAAGTGCATTTCTTCCCAAATAATATAGGCTCGCAAGTCACCAAGTTAGCAGGATGCGTGTCGGACCTACGTGTCACCAGGTACACATTGCCGTTGGTTATGTCATACTTTATGAGTGGGATGAAAATTGTATCAAAAGTATGCAACACACTCCTAAACATGCCACTTTTATCATCGCTCTTATCTGTAATTCTTTCATCAGCTGTTATAAGCGTGTATCGCGCGTCTTTGTATCTATATCCTAAGTCTTCACCTCCTAAGTCCGGATTTTTTGGAGGAATAAGAACCACGATAGCATCTCCAGTGATGCTAAGCTTACCACTAACCTCCACACTACTGAGCACGCGCTCGCGTCCAGGTGGAAGCAGCTTAACATGGTATCTACTCTCAGCGTCTACATGCTTACTAATAAAATCATCATCCTTACTGGCGAAGGTCAGGTCCCCTCTGACACTCATGAAACCAGTAGGAGCGAAGGTTCCACTGACTACCTTCACAGACCCTACTATCCCACGTCCTGATAGCTCAGCATGGATCTTCCGAGAGGTCCGATAACCAAAATAATAATTGTAAGGCTCACCAGATAGGGTAAAACTCATGTTTCTGTAGTCGCCGCCATCAACAGTCACCTTACCTAGAGCAACCTCCAGTTCAGCCCTATTCGATTCAGGAGGCATGTCCACCCGTGGAATAAATTTGCTATCTAGAATCAGACGGCCACGTCCTGTTTTTTTCAATTTATGCGCAGCTATCCCCCCCCAATCGATCAAAGGCACCTCGATATACGCAGTAGTTCTATCGGCAATATAGATCTCTCCTTGTTCATCATTACGCCTATCGAACTGAATTCCTCCTTTTGCATCATCAAACACATGGTATTTGTAGATAGGATGACTCTTGGCATTCCTGAGGCCAGCATTCAGAAACTTCAACCTGCCCCATACGCGCACCAGGTCTTGCACCCGGATTTGAAACCTCCCCTCAGTTTTTTTCTTCTCATCCGAGTAGGGGTAAGATAAATCAGGCATGACAAATACTAAGGCCCCCTTAGTGTTGCCATCTCTCATCCTAGGATTACTATTCTCTCTATCAGCAACCAAGTAACCACCATCATAAGTCCAGGAATTACCATTACTTTCCCACATAGCCCAGCCAGACCACTGGGAACCGTTCTCAGTAGTGGCTGTATTACTATAATCGAGCCTCCTCCAGAAAAGGTCATCATCAATCAATTCATCCTCAGGTACAACTGGTGAGTAATAATCCTCATACCTGGCATAAATAGAACGATCCTCATCACCAAATCTGTCAGTTATTGATTTGGGAGCCATGTAATCAGAGTAATCAGGTTCATGATGACGAGCCAAAATATAATCGCAATACCTATGCCATTCATCAGACTTTCGATAGTTAGGAACGACAGTGCATGACACTCCAAAAGGAAGAGATGCGTGCAAAGGCGCGAAAGTCACATACACATCACCATTCTCGCTGCTATAGCGAACTAATGGAATGGCTCCATGAAAACTGTCAACAACACGCAAAAAGATTGGCCGACGCTCATTCTTGTCGTCGGGACGGCTTTTTTTAAACTTTCTAGGGGCTTTTATAATCCTGTACGACACACCTATGTACCGTTCCGCGATGCTAGGATCTGAATTATATTTGTGCGTCAGCTGGTTTGAGTCAAATTTCAAAAAAAGCTTAGCGTAACTAGATCCTGAAATGGAAACACCTGTAATATCACCCTCAACTGTCACAAGATCGCTTTCAGCTCTCTTAGGAGGCGAGGAAGCGGTTCTAGATCCCTTAGGATCAGGACGCGGTGAAAACTGAGCTAAGTAAAAACTATGATTGTGACCATTACTATCGAATCTATCTCCGTCAAACCCCCTAGGGCTTATAGGGTTAAGCGGAGGAAGATCTTCATTAAATCTCAGATCGCCCTTGATTCTTATGTGACCAATGGTATCGGTATGAGTTCTATCTCCGAAAAAATCTCTTTCTCTATCTTCAAACTCACCCTTACCAATAGGCTCTTTTCCTCCAGGAGATAAATATCCAAGCCCGATATTCACATCATGTACAACACCACTTCCTGATAGAATCGCGGCCACACCCAACTGATGGTTGGGCACAACCGGATATCGTTCACTGTATGCACCAGCTATCCCATTTTTAGCATTCACATAAACATCAATGTGTTCATACGAACCATCTACAACCACCTCACCCTGAGCAATATCTAGTTCCGTCGTGACCGTTCCGTCGAGCCTATCCATATTTAAAAGCGATTTGCCATCTAGAAACAGACGTCCCAGTCCGGTTTTTAATAGGCGGGTTGTATAGCTCTCCCCCGGATCAACCAAATATGACGAGATTCTTGCAACGACAAATTCATCAACGAAGATACGGCTGTTAGGTGGAGTGTGGTCCCTAGGGGTGTTAGCAAAACTATACTTGTTCTTGAACTGAATACCACCTCCAACAAGGTGGTAGCCGTCCATAAGAAACTTCATTTCATTGAATACTTTCAGCACACCTCGCACCTGGACAACTTGCTTTTCTGATTCAAAATGCGTCCATCTGGGATTCCGCTCCCAAGTTTCCGAAAGTCGCCTTATCTTTTGCCTCCTCTCCTCTTCCGTGAGAAATGTGGAGGAAAAGATCAAGTTAGCCTCAGTGTTGCCACGCAATCTAGCCGCTTTATCGGCTGGAGATCGCTCTACCCAGTTTTCGTAAGTTGTCCATGTCAGACTCTCACTGCTCCAGACGCCAGAGCCTGAGGACGGCAATAAAAATTCTTCAGGAAATTCCACATCACCCAACCAGTAGAGATCAACACGATGAGGTGGATCCTCAACAGCATACATCTTGTCGGCTTGGTGCATGGCTTGCATCGGCGGAACAAGTGAAAACTCGGTAACTCCAGTACCTCGCAAAGCAATTATATCCACATGGAATTGCTCATGATCGTGACGACGAGCGTACTCCGTGACCTGGTTGTAAGAGTACTTGTTCCCAGCTGCGTCTTTCCACCTGTTCGAGTTATAGTCACTCAAGCTAATAGAAGGTACTCGCACAACAAAAAGGTCGTTCACATTGACACAATCATCGCCAGAACGTTCACCATTGCAAAACTCCAATTCAGAGCCATCATCGCCTTCAATGGTAACTTCTCCTTCGACCGTCATGAAGATGTGCGCAGGTGCTATAAAGGCTGGAATGTAAAGAGTAATTTTGTCCCCTTGTGAGAAGCCTTGAAAGCGCAGATCTCCGTCTACAAGAATGTGATCTGCAAGAATGTTCTCTTGCTCATTTTGCACATAACCATGGTAGATTTTTGCGTCAGGCTTCACGAACAAATTAGCAACAGTAAGCTCTCCGATAGCACTGTTGTGAAGCAGATGTTCTCTTATGATGACTTGTTCTATTCCAAATACTTTAAGCTGGTCTTCAGGTTTGACTTCTCCATCACCCTTATATCCAGAATACATACTACCAGGAGCAAGGATTGCTCCTCTCTCAAGATATACATTCCCTGCGAAACCACTACCTCCGAGCGAAGACAGGTCACCCACTTTAATAGTGTCTCCGTTCCTTCTCCTCCTTATATCGATCTCGTAAGATTCTGCACGAGACAATCTCGTTTCCAGGAGAACCTTCGCCCCTCGTCGTAAATAAGTATCCCCACTAAATGGTGCACTGTCAGCGTCTAATTCAGTGGTTCCTCCGATAAAAACCAATCGACTGCCTGAATCAGCAATATGAGATGCTAACCGTACGTTAAAGGTATGCTTTATATCAGAAGGAGTAATGATTTTAGTTTTATCGCCATAATCCTCGATGCCCTTATTCTCAATATGGAGATGCAAGGGCCCGGAGAAACCTTTAGCGTGATTGAAGACTAAATATCCACTATTGTACAGCTTTCTACCAAAGATCCTAAATATCGCTGGCTTTGCTAGGTTTTTTATAGGCACCCCTGGACCGGAACCTATCAAAACTCCGTGGGAAGCAATAAATTCGTCCTGATTCTCGTCATTTAGTGGCTTGGTATGGACGTCAGCTCTATAGATCCGGTAATGCAAGCCAAGAGCATTGTAAAACGATGCGACCTCATCTTCAAAAAGGCGAGACAGAAGTATTGTCTTCCTTGACATTACTGACGTCGCCCCTCCTCGCAAAGCGTAGGATGCATGTCTAGTCTTCGGATTCAACCTATCCTCCGGCTTCAACGCACTATCAGGCGGTTTTTGATGAGATGAGTTGGCCGGACAGAACTCTTCCTCACCTGCTTCAGGATACCGTGGCGTCTCGATGAAGACGATATCACCAATCCCCTCCTCGAGCGCCTCAGTACCACCGCTCACAGTCCTAATATCAAACCCACAGATGTGTGGGGGGGGGGTGTATCCGGGTTTAGCGTGCGCAACATTATTAAAACCCGCCTGTAATACTACACCAAGCGCCATCGAGCAAAACACGACAACCCATGAACACACCGCAGCACAGCGCACGACAACAGATCGTCCTCTCATATCAGCCTCCACAAGCACATCAATTGGTTTAACAAGCAACCCAACGAATACCGCCGGTTGTAGGCGCATTCTATAGGAGCATTAGCTACCTTTTTATTAAGAAATCCACTTTTATAAAATTTCTAACAAATAGCACCACCAGAAATAGCCCAATGAGCCAAGCGCAATCGCTGATTTAATTTTGCGCGCGAGACACGCTAGCCATTCGCAAGCAAAGAGGCACCGCTCCCCTGCTAAGAAAGGCATTTCTGCAGAACCGCAATAGACCGGCGCAACCAGAAGCACCCCAGCGGACTTAACTGCAATTGGCTGTCACAATTTTACTTTACAAACGAAGATTTTTCGCAATACACCAGCTATAAGCGCAGACCCCATTAAGAAAGGCGCTTTTACAAAACTATAGAAGCCCAGCGCGACCAAAAGCGACACAAACGCAATCGCTGATTATAATTTTGCGTGCAGAAATCCCTCGCAAAACCACTATCTATAGTCGCAACACCCCTATTAAGAAACGCAGCTTTACAAAACCGCAGACGGCTCAGGCGACTAAAAACACGACCCCCAGTCGAGCTGCAATTGATGGCCCTTAATACCACAAAACAGCACTTTCCGCAATACAATGTTCGAAAAAATATTCCGCCACCAGATAATGTTAATATTTTTTTAACCTATCTTAGGACTTCAAACGGCAGAAAAGGAAGACAAACGTATTTGCAGGCCGTAAATCTAACGTTGTATCGACAAACTGTAATGGTATACTGTCGTTACTTTAGAGTGGCGTTATACATTATACGTAGTGAGCTTTCCGAATTGTCTGCAAACGTAAATACTATGAAGGGGAGGTCTGTATCCTCCACTCGATGGCTTGCACGGCAGCTGAATGATCCGTATGTGAAGCGTGCTGCATCCGAAGGATACCGAAGTCGAGCTGTCTACAAACTATTAGAGATTAACGAGAAGTACAGACTGCTAAGCCCAGGCAAACGAGTAGTGGATTTGGGCTGTGCTCCTGGCAGTTGGTCACAACTGGCTGCTTCTCTCGTAAGATCGACAGACAAGGATCCTCTGGTATTTGGCGTTGATTGTCTTGCATCTGATCCAATACCTGGTGTAGTACTCTTTCTCGGAGATGCTATGGACTCTGCCACGTGGCAGGATCTGTTTGGAATTATCGGACAAAACTCCGTGGATGTTGTGCTGTCAGATATGGGGAGTCCGGCGACTGGTCACGGTAGGCTTGATCATCTGCGCAGCATGCGCTTGTGCGAAGCTGCTGCTAGTTTTTCTTATCAGGCCCTCAGGACTGGCGGCTGCCTGTTGAGCAAGATGATTGTTGGAGATACTGAGTCGGACTTCTGTCGTGATTTGAGGAGCCACTTCTCACGTGTACTGCGTGTCAAACCCAAGGCGAGTCGTGCTAAATCGTCTGAAATGTACATTCTGGCAACCGGATTTCGTACAGATGCAGATAAGGTGACAAAAGTACAAGTACAGGACCAGTAATGCCAAAGCAGCAGTTAAAGTGAAAAATACAAGAGGACATAAAGTGAAGACCGGATACGAGGAAGTCCTTCCTGAAGGCGAGTACAACTGGTTGCTCGACTCGTTGCGCCAGCATTGGATGAAATTAGCGGTAGTTGCAGCAACATTAGTCTTCTGTGTCATTGGTTGGCAAGTTTACGTGTACTTGCAAATCGCCAAGATAGAGAGAAGCGGAGATGCGTATTACTCTGTCCAACTCTTGTTAGAGGATGATAAAGTTAACGATGCAAAATCGAAGCTTACCAAACTCATAGAAGAGGGTCCAGTCGGATACAAAATACTCGCTGGCTTCAGGAAGGCATCTCTCACAGCAGAAGACCTTCCTAGCGCCGGGATCAGCGAATACCGTGCTTTGTCGCGTACTCCATATGTGAAAAGGCACTTTCTTACCGACGTGGCACGGATACATGCTGGCTATCTGGCGATCGAGCGTGGGAAAATGCAACTCGTAACCAGTTTGGTCGGAGATATAGCTGTTGGACCTCACCCCTTACAGCAGTCTGCTAGAGAGATTCTATTGCTAATGACTGTAAAAAACGGTGATTGGGATACAGGACTTAAGCAAGCGAATGAGCTGCTCAGCAGCATCGAAGAGCAAAAAAGTCTTGCGAGCAGGGTGAGAAGGATTGCAGATATTGCTAAAAGTAGGGTGCACAACAAGGTTGGGTTGCGCATGAGCAATGCAAAAAGCGATTCACATCCGATAAAGACAGAAGAATCACCTAAATGAAACCTCTTGCTCTAGAATGAAACCTCTTGATCTAGTAAGAACAATTCTTATGGACTTTATGGATTTAGCGTGTGTTGCCACGATAACCTGTCTCGCTTGGTGTGCTCAGAATGAGAGTACACCAAGCATGTCATATGCTGGAGGTGGAGTGTCTATGTACCCTCTGCCCACGGGACAAGGAACTCCTTTAGGAAAAATACAGCTGCGAATTAAAGTTCTCTGACTCAGAGTACAGAGCCCGAAACTAGACTGCTGATATAGGATGCACAGAACGCTGCATAGCTAATAAAAAAGGAGAATCACCTATATGAAGAAAGTACCTTGTCTAGCAAAGCCAATTTTTTGGGCTTTAGCGTGTGTTGCTGTGGTGACCTATCTCTCTGGATGCACGCAGCATAATCAGTCTCAAGGTATATCCTCTGCCCACGGCATCAATGGGTCTCTTGGGAAAGAAAGCAAATATAGCCACAAAAAATTACCTGACATCAAGAAAAGGAGCCAAGATTCTGAAACCAGACTGGCCTCTTCCAGTAAAACAAGGAAGTTATCTAAAGAACGATGTAAATATAAATCTAGCTTCGTTCCCTACGGCAAGGTTAGGCCGATTGCTACAAGCTTGCCTGTTGATAAAAAGTGCGTCGTGAAGTCACTTCCAGCTTCTCGTAGAATCGCTTGGAAGCAAGCTGGTGGAACGGAGACCAATAATCCCGGACACCTGAGGCTGAACTCCGTAACTGGACAGAGCTCATGGAAGATAAAAGCAGTATGTGCTGTACCTGGTAATTTTGCGAAAAAGAAAATTCCTGTCACTTCTCGACCAGTGACAACTAATGACCGGATCTTTGCCTATGATCCGAATGGGAATGTTTCTGCTCACTCTCTGCCCAATGGTAGGAACCTCTGGATCACAAATGTGAAGCCGGAAAAAACCTTTAATGCTGCTGTGAGCGGAGGAATAGCCACAGATGGAAACCTAGTATACCTTGCCACTGGATTTCGTAGCGTGGTAGCACTGAACGCTGACACTGGCAAACGAGTATGGACTAAAAAGCTTTCGGTTCCTGCACACGGTTCTCCAGCAGTAGGCGGCGGTAAGGTTTACATCGTCACACGTGGGAATGATGTCGTCGCACTTAACATTTCTGATGGCTCGGAGGTCTGGAAGTTCCGCGGAGTACCGGAAATTGGAAGTGTACTGGGTTCAGTCTCCCCCGCAATAAGTGGCAATTATCTGGTAGCTCCTTTGACTTCTGGTGAGATAGTTGTTCTGGATTCCAGGACTGGCAGGCTCATATGGAGCTTTGTTCTTTCTTCTGCCACTAGTGTGCACTCGATTTCTGGTTTAGTTGACATCTCTGCTAGTCCTGTGTTGTCAGAAGGTATAATTTATGTGACTGGCATTGTGGGTCGCACTGCGGCTTTTGAGTTGAAGACAGGTCAAAAGCTGTGGGAAGAGGAACTTGGTTCCCAGTATACTCCTATTGTGGCTGGAAACACCCTGTTTATCCTTTCTCTCGACGGTGTTCTTTCTGCCCTTAACAAGAGGACTGGTGATTTAATCTGGTCTCTCCGACTGCCTCGGCATCTCAACGATGAAGGTATCAGTTGGACTGGACCGGTCTTAGCTGGTGGAAAGCTTTGGTTAACCTCCAACCTTGGCAAGCTTATTGCTGTGAATGCGGATTCTGGTCGTTTTTTTTCGCACTTCAAGGGGAGACCTTCTTTGATTTCCCCAATCGTTGCGGGTGGCAAATTGTTTGTCCTAGACGAGTTTGGTGTTCTTGAAGCCTTTAATTAGAGAAGTGTACCTTTTGCACCTGCTCCTTTGATGGAGCAGGTGCTTTAGTTTCTGATCCTGGTTTCGGCGGAAGACTGTTTGTAGGTTCCACTTGAACCAGGGAACACTTCACTCGATGTTCTGTCCAGGCTGTTGTGTCCAGGCTGGTCTTTCTAGATCTGTGTTTTATCCTAGCTATATGCCTGACCTGTCACCGAAGGCTTCATGCCTGGTCCTGGCTAAACTCATGTCCCTGCCCCACCTACGACACTACTTGCAAACCAGAAAGATCAGTTCCGGAAAGCGATATTACTCTAGGTAATTCAGTCACTCACATCTCTATTTCTTAACCCCAACAAGTTAGCATAGAGGAAGGCGGCACAGAGGCTAATGACATAAAGCTTACAGCTACCATCTCAAATACAGTCTCTCATCCGACCGATGAAAAACATCAAAAGTGACGAACTAGGTATTCGTTATATGGATAATCTCATTGCCGCTTTCTTACTGGAGGCTAATGACCAATTAGACCAGGCCGACAACGAATTAATACGATATGATCTAGAACCAGGAAATTCCGAAATAGCTAACAGCCTGTTTCACATCATGCACACTATCAAAGGTGCGTGCAGTTTCCTGAATTTCAATCGTCTGAGCAGTCTCATAAACGCCACGGAAAACGCGATAGACAAACTTCGAGAAAGTCGCTTCATAGATCCGAACATCTTGTCCTTGATCATGCAGGCAACTGACAGAATAAGGTATATCCTCGCACGGATAGAGCAAACAGGAGATGAGCCTTTAGGATCAGACGAGGATCTCCTGAAGTTGCTCATGCAAGTAGGTGTGTCTGCACCAAAAGATCTTGAGTCAGAAATCATTACGGAACTGTCTGCTGTTCCACCCTCTCCTGCATCCATTAAATTCACTGACGCGATCAGACCTGTTCCCGGCAGCGGTAGAGGTATCCGTATCCCCATGGGGATCCTAGACAATCTAATGTGTGGAATCTCAGAACTAGTACTGACTCGCGACCGGCTCGTGGCAAGTGAAAACTCGAGAGACTTCAAATCTCAACTGCAACAGCTGCACAAGCTCACTACAGAACTACACTTCGGCATCCTGCAAACACGTATGCAGCCTGTGGGAAACGCCTGGAAGAAACTACCTCACCTCGTTCACGACCTGGCTATTAAGCTTGGCAAAAGAATCCACCTGCAGATATCGGGCCAATACACCGAACTCGATCGCCAGTTGCTGTCGGCGATAGAATCAGCAATAACTCAACTTATTCGCAATGCCGCTGACCACGGCATCGAAACGCCAGAAAAGCGAGAAGAACTGGGAAAGCCTCCTAAAGGCACAATCCACATAGCTGCTCAACAAACAGGAAACCAGATAATCATCACAGTGATTGATGATGGAAGCGGATTCAACGCAGAGAGTATCAAGGAAAGAGCCCTGGCTGAAGGCTTAGTGACGAAACAACAACTGAACAGAATGTCCATAGACCAGGTTCACCAACTGGTATTCTGTGGGAGCCTGCCAAGCAAACAGAAAGATGTTGATATCTCAGGCCGTGGAATAGGAATGCATCTACTCAAGACCATCATTGAATCCACAGGTGGGAGTGTAAATATAAATACTGTTCCCCTTCAAGGTACAACTATCACCTTGAAAGTCCCACTGACCATGGCAACGATTTCTGTCTTGGTAGTGCAGGTATCTGGAATGTTCTTCGCGATTCCACAGAGTTCCATTTACAAAGTCGTGGTTGCCAAACCTGACTCGGAACCTAGAATCTGCTATTTGTCAAGCAAACCAAGCATTATCATGAGAGGACAAGCAATCCCGATAGCCTGTCTTTCATCCCTATTGAATCTGCATCCAGCCACAGAAAAAAGCAAGATAGACCAGTCATCACGTGTGATCTTGGTTGAGGAAAACGGAGTACAAATAGGCATCCCAGTCGACACGATACTGCAAACCGAAGACATCATCATCAAACCGCTTTCGACTTTACTTCGACACATATCGGTCTTCTCTGGACAAGCGAGTCTTCGAAGTGGTGAATTAGTACTAGTACTAGACCCGCACAGTCTTTCTATCATGCTGATGCCTTCTGTTTCTGAGGGCTCTCGCCTTCCGTCTGTGAGTGCCGATCACCTGCTTAGTGATACAACAAGTTCTGCTGAAGAGAACCCGGTGCTTCCTGTACTTCTATTCAAAACGGATACTGGAGATACAAAGGCGATACAGACATCTTTCGTGGCACGGGTTGAGGCGATTCCAGACACGGCTGTCAGCAGAGCGAGGAGACAAAATGTCATCCAATGGCATGGATTGCCAGTGACATTGCACAGCGCCAGTGATCTTTTTCGCGCAGACAGTACTACAAACGGCACTGGATCCGGGTCTAGCAGTACAGGTATTGACAAACAAAAGACAACACTGTCGCAAAATGGCAGGAGATTTCACTTCATGCTTATGATGGAGGAGGCCGACCTGACCATTGGGCTAGTCGTGGAGAACATCATAGACATCATCGAGGTTGATCCGCAGCTTCTTCGTAAGACTAAGCGTCTTGGGCTCCTTGGTTCTTCAGTTGTTGATGGGTTTGTCTTTGACATTGTCGACGTGAAGTATTTTTTCCCTTCTGCTTTGGAGGCTCCCTTTCCCGCGGACAGACTGTCCTCTTCATCTGCGTATTCTGTTTTACTGGTTGGCACTTCTTCAAGTTATCATGACATACTTCTGACCACCCTGAAGGAGTATGAGAATTTCACCCTCACTGTATGCGTAGAATCCGTTGAAGCTCTGGAACTACTGGACAGTGGATTTAGGTTTGACATGGTCATAGCGGGGATTTCGATGTCTGAAGCTAGCAAATTGGAATTTGCAACTGCTTTGAAGGCATCATCTGCTCTCTGGAAGACCCATTTATTATCCTTCTCGCTCGATGCCAGTCCTGACAGAATAAACAAGCTACTTCAAGCTGGTTTTGACGACTGTATTACTCAACTAGATCGAGGGACTTTGAAAGCTCTTCTGGAAAGAGCTTTAGATCGCAAGGTAAGGGCTGCTGCATGAGTACAATCAAGACTTTTCGAAGCACACGGGAACGGTGTCAGCATTTGATTTTGGTCGTTAACGATCAGCTTTTCGCCGTTCCGATTGAGCAAGTACACGGAGTGTTTACACCATCCTGTATCACACGAATCCCTTTGGCTCACAAAGCGATTGCTGGGATCCTCAATTTCCGAGGGAATATACTCACGGCAATCGACATGCGCATTTTATTGAGCGGCACTGAAGCGGAGTATGGATATGCTCGCACCTTGGGAATAGAGACATGGCACACGAACGGTAGCAATTACTGTCTTCTCGTGGATGATGTCGAAGGAGTTCATACTTTTGCACGCAAGAACCCTTTAAAATGGAACAACATGGCTCTGGATCCGATTTTGACTCTTATTTCTCTAGACATCTATTGGTTCGACAAGAAGCCCGTATTGGTTCTTGACACAGACAGTCTATTATCTTGTCTTCTTCCAGAAAGCCTTGACAAGGAAGGTTACAGTGAGATCTCTTCTGACGACAGGATGTCGATTGGCGACAAGATAGTAAAAGCACCATTTTGCTCCTCGCAATAATTCAATAATCTGTAAGCTTTGTAACTATATAATCAAGGTTCTGGCGCCTTCTGGAGGGAAGACAGACATGAAAACATGCATAGTGATCGATGATGCCAGTGTAGTGCGGCGGATCGCGCGCAGAATGCTGGAAAGAAAGGGTTTCTCTGTATTAGAAGCGGAGAGCGGGATGGAAGCCCTTGCTATGTGTCGAAGTCGCATGCCTGATCTCATACTACTGGACCTACACATGCCCTCAATGAATGGGATGGAGTTTCTGGCTTTGCTACGCAAGGAGGACGGAGGACAGGTGCCGAGAGTGATAGTCTGCACTACAGAGTACGATATCGAGGAAGTCGCCGCTGCTATGTATGCAGGAGGTGATGCCTGCCTCATGAAACCATTTGATAGAGAAACTATGAAAACCGCATTATCTGAGATCTTTCCCGCTGAGTCTGACAAAAGTTAAGACTTGATCTAGTCTGATGTAATTTCTTTGTTTCAGGTAGCGAGATATGCAAATACTGGGTTGTGTGTGTTTTCGGCCTCTGTTGACACTTCGAGATGGATAGAGTTTCTTTTTGTCGATTGCGCCTACCTTACACTAGTACATTGTCTGTTCGCAGGCGGCAGCCATACAGTTTGACACCACTTCCGAGATTCTGCGAAGACAAACTACATCATACTACATCATAGATTAGAAGCTACCAGACATACTGAAAACACCTCCACTGCTTTGGCTCTGAGCGCTGAAGAGACCTCTATACCCAATAGAAAAAGTGAAGGTATATGTTTTCGTCCTTTTTAGCACCAACATATCTAGGTCTACCTTCATCACATCACGAGACAAGCTAGAATAGTTTACGATAAAAGTATCCTCGCCCTTTTGCAACTCGATGTTTCTACTCGGTGTCAGGTCTCCCAGACTATGACGCCAACCGATCGCTCCGCGAATGATTGTTTCAACTGATCTGTTTCTGCTTCTGATCTTGTAGTCTCCCCTAATTCCAAGCCTCGTAAATGTGCTCCTAAACGTAGCCTTTTTGTATAGATATACAGTTTCCTCTTTTTCTTCTTCTAGTTCTTCCGCTTGCTCCTCGTATTCACTGTCAGTGATGGATATCCCGTTCACACTGAAGAATGGCTCTAGGCTCCATGATGGCATGGCGAATCTATGTCCAATCTGTCCTGTCATATTCCAGTTCACAGCCATTCTCTTTGGCGATTCAGTTTGCGTTACATAATCCTCGAGGTGAATATCAGACAACTTAGTCATAAATCCGAACTGCCAATTGAAGTCCAACAAACTCCAAGCAGAAGACAGGCCTACATAGTAGTTTGCAGCAGATATCGAACGGTCATTACGACTGCTCTCAGAAACAGAGGTGCCACCAGCAACAGTGATGTCAACATCACCTACTAATGTGTCAACCCCGGATAATATTCCTTTGGTCGATGTAGTGAGTACAGGTCTTTTGAGATCAGCATCACGGGTCCCCCAGGAGCCAAATCCTACATTCCAGATTAGTACCTTCTTGTTTCGAGATTTTCTATTTTTTTGCGGATTAGCTCCTTGGTTCATCATTAGGTCCATTGTTGATCGAGATGCATCCAACAACACAGGGACAATTTGAGGCTTTCTGTCCATCATCCGTTGGAGAGCGGATCTTACTTCTTGTTTGCTGACGTATTCACCGTTTCTATAGTCAGTGAGCTCCCTATTTCTTTTTTGTCTATTCCTTGCGAATATTGCCACTATTGACTCGTCATTCTCACTGACACCTGTTCGCAATAGATTTTTGCCTGCACCGTAGTATTTTACTCCGAGGCTCTCGACAAGGACGACTGTATCTATGTCTTCAGTTGCTCCTGGAGAATTCACAAAGTTAAGTTTCACTTTATTGGGGTTTATCCAGTCACCCTTATACTTTATCAGCTGGTAATAACCGGTTCGCTTCAAACCACTGATCTCGATATGTAAAATGAAGTCCTCACTGTTGTCTTTCAGGCTAAGGGAATCCACTACATTCAAAAGATCGTCTTTCTTCCCGTCTGGAGTATCGATATCAAATCGCAACTTACTTCCGGAGCTTAACTCCAAGGACTTCAGGTTCAGCACTCCGTCGGGAGAGACGAGACCACCATTTGACACTAAATTTCCGAGATATCCGCGACCTGAGAAGACAGCCCCACTAGACAGTACGATAGTGCTTTTAGCCCCTAATATGCCCTCTAGCCTGAGTTCTCGCCCGTCCTTGACCTCAATCCACCCTTTAAAGGTCGGGCTTTTTCCTGTGAGGTTCCAAGTTCCCACCGGATTAGAACCTGCAATAAAGTCAGAAACTGCAACGAGCTCGATAAGTGAGTTAGCTTCACCTTTAATAAAGCCACTGAACTTCTTAGTACCAGTAAACAGGAGCCTCAGATCTCTGTTTTCCGGCAGCACGAGACCGGATCTCAGTCCTCCTTCTCCCAAATCGGAAACACTGGAGACTGTCAAGTGGGTCTTCTGCGGGGCATTCTGCTGATGCGTGGAGCTCCCATTAAGTTTGAAGATGCCTCCATTCGCAAGAAGTACCTCCACACCATTGTCCAGATCTCCATCTTCCAGGATGACAACCTTGCCTCCTTCGACCTCCAATGCACCGGTGAAGGTGTTAAGTCCTCCCAGTTCCAGGGTACCTGATCCGGTCTTCTTAAGGCCTTTAGAAACAGCAGAACC
>Ga0209568_1000041_pt1 | contig 44801 bp, 41 predicted proteins | sample WorMetOlspDAHAB2_FD_187406 | JGI IMG/M metagenome (GOLD analysis project Ga0209568, IMG submission 187406) | Marine gutless worms symbiont microbial communities from Max Planck institute for Marine Microbiology, Germany - Olavius sp. DAHAB.2... ...
CGCCACCAAGTACCTGGACAGCTATCTCAGATGGTTCCATCTCATCGAACTCGGCGACCAGCCATCGCCAAGAGCCTGCCTCGAGGCGGCGATGACGAGGCCATGCCTTCGTTTTGCGAATTGAGCCAACAAAAAAGAATACCAGACGGCCTATAAGCCGGGTTCTGTCCGCTCCCGAAGGAGGGGATGACCATTCATCTGGGACGCCCATTACCGGACGCCTCGCGCAACCGACCCGGGCGGCGGTGCGGAAACCCACCTGCTGGCCGAACCAGCGGGCCGCCCCTATTTGGTCTTGCTCCCGGTGGGGTTTACCTTGCCGCGCCTGTCGCCAGCCGCGCGGTGCGCTCTTACCGCACCCTTTCACCCTTACCCTTCTGCGCCAAGGCGGCGAAGGGCGGTTTGCTTTCTGTGGCACTTTCCCTGGGGTCGCCCCCGCCGGGCGTTACCCGGCACCGTGCTTCCGTGGAGCCCGGACTTTCCTCCCCCGCGCGAACGCGAAGGCGGTCATCCGGCCGTCTGGCCCCAATAATTTAAGCCAGGGCCGCGACAGCAGCAAGCAGACCAGCAGTCTCCGCGTCCGGGAGTCCATCAATCCGTTCTGGTCGGAAATGCCGCTGGAAGGCCATTACCGCCGCGACGACGTCGCTGACGTCATAACCGATCCGGATCAACATATCCTCGGCGGATTCCTCCGTCAGCTCCGCCGGCCCTTCAGGCCATAGCCCGATGCCGTCCGCCGCCAGGCCCCGCCAATCGAACAACTCGCCGGGATCGGTCTTGCGAGTCGGCGCCACGTCGGAATGGCCGACCACGTTGCCGGGCGGGATGGGATGGCGATCCAGGATGTCCAAGGCCAGTTCGCGAAGCGCCGCCATCTGCGCCGCCGGGAAATCCCGATAGCCGAATTCGTGGCCCGGGTTGACCAGCTCGATACCGACGGAGCGGCCGTTGATATCGGTGTGGCCGCGCCAGGACGCGACGCCGGCGTGCCAGGCGCGTTTGTCCTCGGCCACCAGGCGATGCACGGTGCCGTCCTCGTCGATGAGATAATGGGCGCTGACCTCGGCGGCGGGATCGCAGAGGCGTTCCAGGGCGGCGGCGCAACTCTTCATGCCCGTGTAGTGGATCACCAGCATATCCACGGGCAGGTCCACGGGCCGGTCGTTGAAGTTGGGGGACGGCGTTTCGATCATCGCCGGGCAGCTTAGCGCAAGCCCCGCTCCTTTTCGATGCGGTCGTAGGCGGCGTTGATGGCCGCCATCTTCTCGTTGGCCAGATCGATGAACTCCTGCGGCACGCCCTTGGCCATCAGCGCGTCCGGATGGTTCTCGCGGATCAGGTCGCGGTAGCGCTTCTTCACCTCCGCATCCGAGGCGTTGCGATGGATATCGAGGATCTCGTAGGGATCGGCCCCGCCGGCGGCGTCGCCGCCCAGGTGGATGTGTTTGATGCGCTCGAAGGCGTGGGCGTCGAAGCCAAAGATCATGGCGACGTTGGCGAGCATCTCCATTTCCTTGGGATGCATGACGCCGTCCGCCTTGGCGATGTGGAAAAGCGCCCCCAAAAGCTCCTCCAGGACCTCCGGCTCGCGGGCGAACAGCCCGGCGATCTGCTTGGCGTAGGGCTCGTAGCCGGCGGCGTCCTCCTTGGCCCGGCCCCAGATCTCGGCGACGCTCTTCTGCTCGTCAGGCGGGATGTGGAAGATCCGCTTGAAGGCGGCGATCTCGTCGCTGGTCACCTGGCCGTCGGCCTTCGCCATCTTCGCCGACAACACGATGATCGCCGTGGTGAAGGCGACCTGGCGGGCGTCGGGACCGTAACCGGTAAAGGTGGAGGGGCCGGCGCCGCCTTCGGCGGCCTTCATCTTGTCTACCTGATGACCGGCCACGGCGCCGAGGATGGCGCCCAAGGGCCCGCCCAAGGCGAACCCGGCGACCCCGCCGATGACCTTCCCCCAGATGCTCATGCGCCGCCCCTTGCCCCCGGTCGGCCGTTCAGGTGCCGCCGCCGATGCGTCCGGCCATGGGCAGCTTGACGGCCGGGCCGAGCGGGTCGATGCCGAAGGTCAGGCCCAGGAGGTTGATCTCGACTCCCTCCTCCTTGCCGACCATCACCCCGAGCATACCGGCCAGGGAAACCTGCGGGCCGGTGCCGCTGGGCGTTTTCGCCATCACGTCGCCGTTCGGCAGGTAGTCCTTGCCGATGGCCGTCGGCGGCAGGTCGAGCCTGAGTTCCGGTACGGCGCGCGCCACGTGCGCCGTGAAGGTGTTGGAATTGGGGCCGGGCCAGACGGCGTAGGTGTCCATGTAGGGATACGCCCGCGCCGCGGCGTCGATACGCTGGATCATCTCGTCGACGCCGTCGCCGCGCACGTCGGCGATGATCTCCGGGATGGCGTCGAACCAGCGCCCGTCGGCGGGCCGGCTGGAAATGGCCAGCGCCGGCGAGCCGCGCCGGACCCGCCAGCCGATCACCTCATAGACGGCGAATTCCAGCGCATTGGTGGGCTTCACGGCGATCCAGGTATGCACCCCGAAGATGCCGCGCCAGGAATAGGCGCGGGCCGAATAGACCTGGATGATGGCTTCCGGATGGGTGGCGGGGTCCGGCGCGATGTCGGCCGATTCCATGGACGCGGTGCGCCAATCAGCCATGGAGTGCCTCACCAGTCCGGTGATCAGGATCACCACCAGCAGCGCCGCAGGCATCACCGTCAGCCAGAACTTGCGTCGTCGCCACCATTTCATTCCTCGGGTCCTTCGTCAGGCATGGAGCCAGATATGGTCTTGTTTCCCAAAAGCCGCAACATGATCGGCCTGAGGACCGCCGGCATAATATAGATGGGAAACTGCCCGGCGGCGAAATACAAGATCATATCCGGATCCACCCCGGCCGGCAGCACCGCCAGGATGATCGCCAGATTTCGGCACCCCGCCGCGAACCCGACGCTGAGGACCACCCGCCGGCCCCAACTGGGCACCAACAGGGCCAGGGTCAGGGCGGTCAGGATGATCAGCCCCACGTAGACGGCGAAGCTCAAGAATACAACAAAAAGCACGAAGCCGGGCTCGGCAAGTAACCTTGCCGTGAGACCGTCCATGATGGCCACGGCGAAGACGATCAGCAGGAACACCGCGGAACCGTCCAACTGCCCGCTGATTTGCCGGAAGGCCGCCGCACCCCAGATTCTGCGGCAGGCGAAGGCGACCAGCAGGGCGGAACCGATGAGCCCACCGAGGCGGCCCATGAGTTCCAGCGCGCTGACCTCCATCTCGATGCCCAGCAGGACCAAGGCCACGCTCGGCAGGGTCAGCGGCACCAGCAGGGTGGCGCCGAGCAGGATAACCAGGATCAGGGCGCCGTCGAGGCCCATCATCAGGCCCAGCGCCGGGGTCGAGATCAGCGGCGAGGAGCCCGCCGCCAGCACCATGGCGCCGGCCACGCCCGACGGCAGCGGCGACCAGGCCAGCAGCCCGAACATGACCATCGGGGTGACCACCAGGCTCCAGATCAACAGCGCGGCTAAGCGCAAGGGACGCCTGGCGTGGGCCAGGCTATCGGCGGCGTCGACCCTGAGCAGGCTGATCACCAAAAGAAGCCAGACGGCCGGCGCCAACAGCGGATTCAGGAGCGCCGCCAGGGGCGGCACCAGGAGACCGATGAACACGCCCGACGCCATGGCCGTCATGGCGTGGCGGGCGAGGAATTCCAGGATACGGTTCATGCGGCGCGGTCCTTCCCCATGCGGCCATTGTTGGCCATCGGGGGACCAGGCGAAAGCCCGATCATCCACCCAGGTAATCCCGCGCCGCCAGGGCCAGGGTGATGAGGCCGATGAGGGCCAGCGCCAACAGGGCGGCATTGCGGTAATGGTGGCGCCCGCGCCCGGCGAACAGCCTGTCGCCGAGCCAGGTGGCGCCCACGTAGAGCGGCACGCCGATTAGGCTGACGGCCAGAACCTCTCGGGTGAACAGGCCGTGGTACCAGAGCGCCGGCAGACCACTCAGGCCGATGGCGGTGACCGCACCGATGACGTTGGCCCGCTGGCGTTCCGGCGGCACGTCGCGGGACAACGCCACGGCGACGGCCGGCGGCCCGCCGACCCCGGCTGCGCCCTGCACCAGCCCGGCGAAGCTCCCGGCGGTGAGACATAGGCCGGCACCGGGCGGCCGCGTCAGCCGCCAGCCGCGGTACAGCATCAACGCGGCGCCGACGACGAACAGCGAGATGGCGATGCGCATCAGTGCCGGGTCGGCCCAGACCAGCACCCAGGTGCCGAAGGGCGCGGCGGCGAAGCACGCCAGACCGAAGGGCACCACGAAGGCGCGTTCCGAATGGCGTACCGCGGTGGGCAGCAGGTAGACCGTCGAAGGCAAGCCCGACAGCCCGGCGATGGGCACCGCCGCCTTGGGGCCGAGGATCAAACTCAGCACCATGACAATGATCAGCGAGGCCCCGAAGCCGATGAAACCGCGCACGTAGCCGGCAACGGCCAGGGTCGTCGCCACCAGCGCCAGTTCCGGCAGACCGGCGCCGCCCAACATGCCGGCGATCGTATCGGTCATGCGGCGGGCGCTTCAGGCATCGGGCATGCCGGCCGCCCTGAGGACTTCCATGAGCTTGTCCAGGTTCCGGTAGCGCGACACGGGGAACACGTCCCGGACCTCGGCAATGGAGGAACCGGGCGCGATTTCCAACAAGCGCTCGAGGCGCCGGCGGGCTTCCTCGGCGCGGCCCAGCGCGCTCAGGCCGGTGATCAGCATATGGTGGGCCGGCAGGTTGTCGTGGAACTTCTCCACCGACTGGCGGCCCCAGTCGGCGGCCTCGTCGTAGCGGGCCAGTTGGAAATTGGCGATGGCCAGTTCGCAATGCGCCACCCACATGGCGGTCTCCAACGGGCTCAGGCGGACTCCTCGTTCGGCTTCCTCGATGGCCTTCTCCGGCTGGCCGAGGATATTGTGGACGATGGCCGCCGCCAGCCAGCAGCGGGTCGAGTTGACGTTGATGGAGAGCGAACGCTCGATCAGCCGCATGGCCCGGTCGTGCTCGGCGTTCAACAACGCGTAGGTCAGGCCCGCCTGCCACAGGATGTAGGGGTCCGTGGGATCCGTGGCCATGGCCCGGTCGGCCAGATCGAGACCGTCCCGCCGTTCCTTAGGATTCAGCACCATGCCCTGCAACTGCACCTTCCGGCGGTAGCACCAGGACGCGCAGGCCCAGGCGCGGCCGAAACGGGGGTCCATCTCGCCGGCCTTCAGGAACAGCCGCTGCGCTTCCGCCGTATCCGCCTCGGTGAGCCGGTTCATGCGGGCCAGGCCACGCAGGGTATGGTCGTAGGCGTCCAGGTTGTCGGGACGCTTCAACTTGATGCGGGCCGCTTCGACCCGCACCATCTCGGGCTCGATGGCGCCGACGACGCTCGCCGATATGCTGTCCTGCAGATCGAAGATGTCGTCCAGGGTTCCTTCGAACCGATCGGCCCAGACCTGCACGGCGGTCTCCGCCTCCACCAGGGCCGCCGACACCCGGACCCGCTCGCCGGCGATGCGCACGCTGCCCTCCAGGACGTAATGGACCCCCAGCTCCCGGCCGACGGTCTTGGCGTCGACGGCGCGGCCCTTGTAGGTGAAGGACGAGTTGCGGGCGATGACGAAGAAACTGCGGATGTTGGAAAGCGCCGTGATGATGTCCTCGGTGACCCCATCGGAGAAATAGTCCTGATCGGCGTCACCGCTCAGGTTGGCGAAAGGCAGGACGGCGATGGACGGCTTGTCGGGCAGCGCCAGGGCCGTCTCGTTGATGGTCGTCCCGGCCGCCCAGGCCGAACTTTCGTCGCCCGCCGGGCCCTCATGGACGGGCGGCAGATCATCCTCGGCGGCGGCGGTTTCCTCGTTAACCTCGGCGACGAAACGGAAACCGCGGCGGCGCACTGTGCGGATCACCGCCTGGTCGGTGCCGTTGTCGCCGACGGCCCGCCTGGCCCCGTTGATCCGGGTGCTGAGCGCCGCGTCGGAGATGGCCCGGCCCTGCCAGACGGCATCGATGAGATCGTCCTTGCTGACCACCCGGTCGCGGTTCTCGATGAGATGCAGGAGCACGCTGAAGACCTGGGATTCAAGGGCCACGGGATCGTCGCCGCGCCACAACTCGACGCGGTCCGTATCCAGCCGGTACGGACCAAAGGCGTAGATCATCGTCGCTCACACAAAAAAAGGCTTTCTGAAAGAAAAATAAACCCCCGCTTCAAGCGTCCGGCTACAAGTCTGCCTAAGGTTGGCCTCCCAGACAACGGAAATGGGCGGCCGGAACGGGCCGCCGGGCATAGGGGTAAGGGCCATGACCTACTTTCGGGATTTCCACATGACGGCCTTTTGGGCTGGCCTGACGGCCTTCGTCTGGTACGCCTTCGGGGCGCTGCCGCTGCATCTGGAGGTGGCCGGGCAATTGGGCCTGAGCAGCGCCGAGGCGAGCAGCTGGATCTTCATCATCTGGTTCAGCGGCGCCGTCACCTCCATCGCCCTGTCGCTCCATTACCGGCTGCCGATCCCCATCACCTGGACCATTCCGGGGCTGATCTATCTGGGGACGCTTTCCGGCCAGTTCAGTTTCGCCGAGATCGTCGGCGCCAACCTGATGGCCGGCGCGGTCATCGTGGCGCTCGGCATGATCGGCGTCGGCGAGCGGATCATAGCCTGGCTGCCGCTGCCCGTCGTCATGGGCATGTTCTCGGGCTCGATCATGGTCTACGTGACCCGCATGGTGGCGGCCAGCGTCGAGGACGCCCTGGTCGCCGGCGTGACGCTCGCCGCCTACCTGGCCGGCCGCCTGGTCAACGACCCGCGGCTGCCGCCCATGGGTCTGGCAGTGATCGTCGGCGGCGGTGCCGTCTTCCTGTTCGGTGAGGCGGCAGCCGGCACCATTGCCTGGTCGCTACCGGAACTGGTCCGCCCGGAGGTCGCGTTCTCACTGCCGGCCCTGCTCGGCGTCGGCCTGCCCATGGTCGTCCTGGCCATGGGACTGGGCAACGTCCAGGGCCTGGGGTTCCTGCTGGCCCAGGACTACAAGGTGCCGGTGACGCAGGTGACCGTCGTCGTCGGCCTCAACTCCTTGGTCAACGCGCTGTTCGGCGGCCACGCGGCGACCGTGGCGCGGACAGGTGCCGCGATCCTGGCCGGCCCCGAGGCGGGCCCCAAGGAGGGCCGCTACTGGGCCAACATCATCGCCGCCACGCTGACCATTTCCATCGCGCTGGGCGCCGGTGCGCTCAGCTCCCTGCTGGCGGTCTTGCCCAGGAGTTTCGTGGTGACGCTGGCCGGCCTGGCGATCCTATCGTCGCTGCAGAGCGCCCTGGTCTCGGCCTTCGCCAACCGCTTGAAGTTCGGGGCGCTGGCCGCCTTCGCCGTCGCCGCCACGCCCTTCGCCGTGTTCGGCATCACGTCGGCCTTCTGGTCTTTGCTGGCTGGCTTTGCCGCGTCCCTGGTGGCCGAGCGCCGGGAAATATTGGAGTTCTGGCGCGCCGCCGGCGTTGCGTATGGACAAAGCCGGCGATCCGCTCCATCTTCCGCTGCATGAGCGAAACCGTCGACTGCATCGTTATCGGCGCCGGCGCCGTGGGCCTGGCCGTGGCCCGCCACATGGCCGTCGGCGGCCGCGAGGTGATCCTCATCGAGGCGGCCGACGACATCGGCACGGGCACCAGCTCGCGCAATTCGGAAGTCATCCACGCCAGCATCTACTACGCCAAGGACAGCCTGAAGGCCCGGACCTGCGTGCGTGGCAAACACCTTCTCTATGAATTCTGCGAGAGCCACGGGGTCGAGCACAAGCGTCTCGGCAAGCTCCTGGTGGCCACCGCCGAGGAAGAGGTGCCGGCCCTGGAGGAGACCAAGGCGAAGGCCGCCGCCAACGGCGTCACCGACCTGACCTGGGTGGAGGCGGACGAACTGAAAGAGATGGAGCCCAACCTGAAGGCGGTCCGGGCGCTCCTCTCGCCGTCCACCGGGATCATCGATTCACACGCCTACATGCTGGCCCTGCAAGGGGATGTGGAGGCCCACGGCGGCATGGTGGCGTTCCTGAGCCCGGTGCTCGGCGGTGCCGTCGAGGACGACGGCATCGCGCTGGAGACCGGCGGCGAGCACCCCATGAGCCTGAAATGCAAGACGCTGGTCAACTCCACCGGCCTGGGCGCGCAAACCATCGCCGGGATGATCCAGGGCATCCCCGAAGACTCGATCCCGCCCCTCTATTACGCCAAGGGCACCTACTTCACCCTGACCGGCAAGAGCCCCTTCTCGCACCTCATCTATCCGGTGCCCGTGCCCGGCGGCCTCGGCACCCACTCGACGCTCGATCTCGGCGGCCAGACCAAGTTCGGCCCGGACGTCTCCTGGGTGGACAAGCCGGACTACGAGGTCGACGAATCGCGCGCGCCGCTCTTCTACGAGGCCATCCGCCGCTACTGGCCGGGATTGGAGGACGGCCAATTGCAACCGGGTTACGTGGGCATTCGCCCGAAGCTCACGGGCCCCGACGCGGCCAAGTATGCCGCCGACTTCGTCGTCCAGGGCCCGGCCGACCACGGGGTCGCCGGCCTGGTCAACCTCTACGGGATCGAATCGCCCGGGCTGACGGCGTCTCTGGCCATCGCCGAGGAAGTGGCGGCAGCCCTCAACGGCCGCTGATCCACCGGACCACCCCGCGGCGTCACCGCGACGGGAAAGCACGCAACCATGACCCCACGCCGCACCGGCAAGTTCAAACGCATCGTATGGCCCCTGGCCGCCGCCCAAACCCTGCTCTGGGCCGGCGCCTTCTATCTGTTCCCGTCCCTGCTGGGCGCCTGGGAGCGGGATTTGGGCTGGTCGAAGACGGAGTTGACCGGCGCCTTCACCACGGCGCTGCTGCTGTCGGCCTTCATCGCGCCGGTGGTCGGCCGCGAGATCGACCGGGGCCACAGCCACGCGCTGTTCCCCACCGCGACCCTGTTGGCCGCGGTGCTGCTAGGATTGCTTTCGACGGTCACCCAACTCTGGCAGTTCTACATCGTCTGGGCGTTTCTCGGCGTGGTCATGGCCGGCACGCTTTATGAGCCCTGTTTCGCCATCCTGACCCGCTACATGGGAACCCGGGCGCAGAAGGCCATCACCCTGGTCACCCTGCTGGGCGGGTTCGCCGGGACGCTCGCCTTCCCTTCCGCCCACGCGCTCCTGGACGCCATCGGCTGGCGCGGCGTGGTGCTGGTATTCGCCGGCCTCATCGCCTTCGTCGCGACGCCCCTCAACTACTACGCCGTCAGCCAGGCGCCGACGGCCGACCCGGACCCGGCGCCGCCGGAACCGGCGGCCCCTAACACGGGCAAGCAATTGGACACGGTTTTCGTACCGGCGCTTTGGTTCCTGGGCATCGCCTTCGCCATGATCGCCTTCGACCACGCGGCCCTGCTGGCGCATCTGCTGACCTTGCTGGCGGAGCGCGGCGTCCATGAGGACGTGGCCGTGCTGGCGGCCGCCATGATCGGCCCCATGCAGGTCACCGGGCGGCTGGCCATGCTGTCCGTGGAAAAGGCCCTCAGCCCCATCAACGTCGCCATGTTCAGCTTCGGGGCCTTGTTCGTCGCCGCCGTCGCCCTGTTCAGCACCCGCGGCGAGCCCATGCTGCTTGTCGTCTTCGTGCTGTTCCAGGGCGCGGGATACGGCGTCACCACCATCCTGCGCCCGGTGCTGATCGCCGATCTACTGGGCCGCCGGCGCTTCGGGGTGATCGCCGGCTTCCTGGCGATCCCCTACATCGGCGCCTTCGCCGTGGCGCCTTCGCTGGCCAGCGTCACCTGGAGCATCGGCGGTTACGACTGGGTCATCGCGTTCGCCGGCGCGGCGGCGTTGATCGGCCTGCTGGCTTTAATCGGGGCAGCCAAGACGGCACGTCCGGGAACCACGTCCTAGGCCTCCAGGTTCTTGCCCCGGCCGGCCACCGCTTCGAACTGCTTGATGGCCTCGGCCATCTTCTTGCGTTCGGCCTCCGTATGGTCGAACTCCAGCGCGTAGCCGCCGGCGAACTCGCGCACCACCCGGCCCTTGTACTTCTCATAGCCCTCGATGTGCAGATCGACGAAGGTGTCGTTGGCGACCGGCGCCAAGGGCGAGGTGCCGGCGGCGCCGCTGGCCGAGATGTCGCGGACCACGGCCTCGTGCTCGGCGCCCGAGCGGCTTACGGCCCGGGCCTTGAGGTTGACCTCGAAGCGCGGGTCGCGGCGGTTGTTGGTGCCGACGGGTCCGACCATGGCCTACTCCGCAGCGTTCAGGCCGAAGGCGGCGCTGTAGCGCTCCTGGAACTTGTCCCAGACCTCCGGGTTGACGATGTTGCGCGGCCTTCTGCCGGCGAACACCTCGGTCCACTGCTCCGTCGCCGAGACCACCATGTTGTCGTTGCAGTCCTCGGTAACGCCGGCGTTGTGGGGGCTGACGATGACGTTGTCGTAGGCCAGCAGCGGATGGTCCCAAGCCGGCGGCTCCTCGACGAACACGTCGAGCCCGGCGCCGGCGATGCGCGCCTCGCGGATCACCTTCTCCAAGGCCGCCTCATCGTGGATGCCGCCCCGCGCCGTGGTGACGAAATAGGCCGTCGGCTTCATCACCGCGTAGAGCTCGGCGCCGATCATGCCCCGGGTCTCGTCGGTGAGCGGGCAGTTGATGGAGATGAAATCGGCCTCGCGGAACAGGGTCTCCAGATCGTGGCGTCGCTCGGCGCCGCGCACGTGGAAGTCCGCATCCGAGATGTAGGGGTCGTAGGCGACGACGCGCATGGCGAACAGCGTCCGGCAGATCTCCGCGACGCGCCGGCCGATGTTGCCGAGCCCGACGATGCCGACGGTCTTCTGGGTCAGCTCGCGGCCCGTGTAGTCCCAGCGGGTCCAGTCCCGGGCCTCGCGGCGGATCGCCCGGTCCGTCTGGATCAGTTGCTTGGAAAGGGTCAGCATCATGGCCAGCACGTGCTGGGCCACGGATTCCGAATTGGCGCCGGTCTGGTTGAACAGCAACACGCCGGCCCGGGTGCAGGCGTCCACGTCGACCATGTCATAGCCGGCGCCGGCGGACGCGATGGCCAGCAGGTTCGGGCAGCGGGCCAGGAAGTCCTCGCCCGGATAGAATTCCTTCGGCGTCTCCGTGCTGGGGCGCAACTGGTGGCCGTGGGCTTTCGCCAGGCCCTGCCAGTTGACCTCCGCCGGGTCGTCCGAGGACAACCGGGTGAGCGACACACCGGGAATGCGGGCCGCCAGTTCCGGGCCGCGGGCGGCCATCCATTCGTCGAAGTAAACCAGGTTGATCGGGCCGACGGTCATGCGGTGCACTCCCCCTCTTGCGTTCAACAGTGTTCTAAACCACGCCCCGCGGCGCTGCCAACCTTATTGCAGCGCAACACTATATGTTGTGCCTTAATGAAATCGTCATACGATATATTGTTTACCGAGCCCCGAGGATGGCGTATACTTCCCGGGCTTTCCGATCATGCGAATTGAAAGGACGAGATGGCCCTTATCCGAACCTTGTTCATCTCCATGGCCCGGGCGGCCGGCTTCCGCCGCCGGTCCCCGCCAGCGGAAATGATCCGGTTCCGGCCGTTCGCCCTGCGCTGAGCGGAATTCTCCATCATCACGTCGCTCTTTCCCTTGGGGCCCTCCGGGGCCCCATTTTTTTGACTCCCGCGCCCCTATCTAAGGACCGGCGTTGCGCGCCGCCATCTCCAGGGCCATTTCGGTGATCGCCTCGGCGACCCGGTCGTCGGGGGAGTTGGGATAGGTGGCGGTGAAGGCCAGGTCGTCGAGTTGGAAATCCACCTCGAGACGCCGCACCCGCCCTTCCGCCACGGGCCCGCCGATGACCGCTTCGGGGACGGCGGCCAGGGCGAACCCTTGCTCCACCAACTGCAGGATGGCGGTGAGCGACGAGGCGAAGTTGATCTTGAGCGGCGGGATGTCGGCACCGCGGAGCGCGTTCTGAACGTTCATGGCCGGACGGGTGCGCCGGGGGAAGGTGAGGATGGAATGGGCGGCGATCTCGGCCCGGCCGAGCACGCCGTCGGGCAGGGTCATGTCCGTACCGGCGATCCAGACCATGGGGTAGCTGCCGCAGGGCAAATTGACCATGCTCGGTTCGGAAACCGGCCCGACAAGGAAGGCGATATCCATTTCCCGGCGCACCAGGTCGTCGCGCAGGTTCGGCGTGATGTCCACGTGGGCCTCCACGGTGATCCCCGGAAAGGCCCCCGGCAGGGCCGCCAGGAGGTCCGGGAACCAGGTGTGCACCAGGGTCTCGGACGCGCCGATACGGAAGACGCCGCTCATGCGCTCGGCCCCGGCCACCTCGCCGGTAAGCTCGTTGGAGAGCTCCATCATTTTTTCCGCGTAGCGCAGCACGTCGTGGCCGACGGCGGTCAAGCGCGCCTGGCGGACGGAGCGGTCGAACAGTTGCACGCCGAGATCGCGCTCGAGCGCCGCGATGCGCGCCGAGACGGCCGGCTGGGTGGTGTACAGGCGCTCCGAGGCCTGGCGGAAACTGCCGATGGTGGCCACCCAGTAGAAGGTTTGCAGGTTCTTCAGGCGCATGCCGGGGCTCCGACGGTGGCGGCGGGAAAGCCAGATTAACTGATAAAAATAATTTATCAAAATTGATTGAAACATAAAATTGGATTTTTCAATCAGGATTCGGAATCCTTGCCGTCATGAACTCAACGGCGGACGAAGGAACCGATTCGTGGAAAACCTCTCTCCCCTGACCCATGGCGATCTGGCCGGCCAGCCGGTCACGGCGGTGCGTCGGGCTATCCGGGAAAGTCGCTATTCGGGCCAGACCTCGGGGCTCGGCATGGGACTATTGCAGGGCAACCTGGTAATCCTGCCGGAAGCCCTGGCCCTCGATTTCGCCCGCTTCTGCCAGCGCAACCCGAAACCCTGTCCGCTGGTCGGCGTTTCCGATACGGGCATTCCCATGTTGCGCACCCTCGGCGCCGACATCGACATCCGCACCGACGTGCCGCTCTACAACGTCTACCGGGACGGCGAACTGGCCGAACAGCTCACCGACATCACCGGCCTCTGGGCCGACGATTCCGTGGCCTTCGTGCTCGGCTGCTCCTTCAGTTTCGAAGACGCGCTTTCGGCGGCCGGCATCCCGCTCCGTCACATCGCGGAAAACCGCAACGTCCCCATGTACCGGACCAACATCGAGACCGTTCCCGCCGGCACCTTCGGCGGCGCCATGGTGGTCTCCATGCGGCCGCTCAGCGTCACCGACGCGATCCGCGCTTCCGAGATCACCGCCCGCTTTCCCGAAGCCCACGGCGCACCGGTTCATTTCGGCGACCCCGCGGCGCTGGGCATCGGCGCCATGGACCGGCCCGATTGGGGCGAGGCGACGGAAATCAGGGACGGCGAGGTTCCCGTGTTCTGGGCCTGCGGCGTGACGCCGCAGGCCGCCGTGCAGGCGGCCAAGCCGCCGCTCTGCATCACCCACGCGCCGGGAAGGATGCTCATCACCGACATCCCCAGCGGCGAGGTGGGCCATCACGCCACCGACATCCCGGTGGCCCGTTCAATCGAGAAAACAGGGATTTGAGATCATGACACAGAGATCCATCAAAAGCGCCGTCGCCGGACTGGCGGCGGCCATCGTGCTGGCGGCCGGCGCCGCCAGTGCCGAGAAGCCGGTGCTCATCAAGGCCGTCGGCACCTGGGGCAGCCTGACCAACTACCAGAAACACGAGGGCCCCTTCTGGAACGAGAAGATCGGCAAGGCCACCGGCGGCGTCATCAACGGCGACGCCAAGCCGCTCACGGAACTGGGCCTCAAGGGCTTCGAGGTGATGCGCCTTTTGAAGCTCGGCGTCTTCGACTACGCCTTCGGCCTGCCCGGCTACGTGGCCGCCGAGAACGCCATCTTCGAGGGCGGCGATCTTTCTTCCGTGACCCAGGACATCGCCACGGAACGGCGCGTCGCCGAGGCCTACTTCCCGGTCCTGGAGAAGGCCTTCGCCAAGATCTACGGGGCAAAGCTTCTGCAGCTCTACCCGTTCCCCAGCCAGATGCTCTGGTGCCGCACGCCCGTGAACGGCATCAAGGACCTGAAGGGCAAGAAGATCCGCGTCTACGCCACCACGCTGGGTGATTTCGTCGAGGGCGTCGGCGGCACTTCGGTGACCGTACCCTTCGCCGAGGTCATCCCGGCCCTGGAAAAGGGCGTCGTCGATTGCGGCATCACCGGCACCATGTCCGCCTACAAGGCGAAATGGTACCAGGTGGCGACCCACGCCTACACGCTCCGGGTCGGCTGGGGCCTCGCCTTCGGCGCCATGAACATGAAGAAGTGGAACGCCTTGGGACCGGCCAAGCAGAAACAGCTGAAGGCCGAACTGGACAAGCTCACGGACGCCATGTGGAAGGAAACGGCGACCGAGGACGAAGTGGCGCTGGCCTGCCTGACGGGCAAGGAATGCCCCATCGGCGAAAGCGCCAACATGAAGCTGGTGACCCCCAGCGAAGCCGATCTGAAGCACCGTGACAAGGTCGCTTCGGAGGTCATCCTGGCCCGCTGGGCGGAACGCTGCGGCAAGGACTGCGCCAACACCTGGAACGGCACCGTCGGCCCCATCGTCGGCCTGAAGGCGGAAGCCAAGTAGCCAACCCGGGGGCGTCCGGCGACTCCCGGCCGGACGCCCCCGTTTTTTTCATCAAGCAAGGAGACCCGTCATGTTGTCCCAATGGGTGGAACGCTTCGATCACTTGGCCCGATGGTTCGTCTGGATCGGCGGCACGCTGTTGATCGGCGCCGCCTTCCTGGTCACCGCCGACGTCCTGGTGCGCAAGATCTTCGGCCTCAGCCTGGCCGGATCGGACGAGCTGTCGGGTTACGCCTTCGGCGTCTCGACCATGCTGGCCATGGCCTATGCGCTCTTGCACCGTACCAACATCCGGGTCGACGCCTTCTATCATCATTTCCCGGCCGGGCTCAGGGTCGTTGCCGACATGGTCGGCCTGGCACTGTTGATCGCCTTCGTCGGCGCCATCGCCTGGCTGGGGTTCAACCTGTTGGCCGATTCCATCACCCACCAGTCGCGCTCCATCACGCCGCTGAGGACGCCACTGACGATCCCCCAGGCGGCCTGGTTCCTGGGTGCGGCGTTTTGCATCCTGACCGGGGTGCTGCTTCTGGCGGCCGCCCTGGCGGCGGCCTGGCGCCGCGATTGGCCCGGCGTGCAACGGCTCATCGGCATCAAGTCCGTCGACGAGCAGATCGAGGACGAGTCGGCCTGAGCCGGCGCAGAAGCGGAGACATGCCATGTTAGTCCAAGCCCTCGCCTTCCTGTTGATCCTGATCGCCTTCAGCGTCCCCGTGGCCGCGGCCTTGGGCTGGCTCGGCCTGACCCTGGACTGGGTCCATTCGCCCATGCCGCTCTATCTGGCCTTGGGCGACATCGCCTGGCAGAACTCGACGGAGTTCCTTCTGGTCGCCATCCCCATGTTCGTGCTCTTGGGCGAGATCCTGTTGCGCTCGGGCGTCACCGACAAGATGTACGAAGGTATGGTGCAGTGGCTGGCCTGGCTGCCCGGCGGGCTCATGCATTCCAACATCGGGGCCTGCTCGCTGTTCGCCGCCACATCCGGCTCATCGGGTGGCCACGGCGGCGACCATCGGCACCGTGGCGCTGCCCGAGGTGGAACGGCGCCAATACAACGAGCGCCTGTTCCTGGGCACCATCGCCGCCGGCGGCACGCTCGGAATCCTCATTCCGCCCTCCATCAACCTGATCATCTACGGCCTGCTCACGGACACCTCCGTGCCGGAACTCTACCTCGCCGGTTTCCTGCCGGGCCTGGTGCTGGCCGGCCTGTTCATGGCGACCGTCGTGCTGGCGTGCATGTTCCGGCCCCCCTGGGGCGGCACACGGGTGAAGCAGACCTGGGCCATGCGGTTCCAATCACTACCCGGCCTGTTGCCGCCGCTCGGTATCTTCGTGGTCGTGGTGGGGTCCATCTACGCCGGCCTGGCGACACCCACGGAGGCGGCGTCGCTGGGCGTCGTCGCGGCCCTCGGCCTGGCACTCTGGAAGGGCGCCCTATCCGTTGAGATGATGAAGGCCGCCCTGGAAGGCACCATGCGCACCACGGCGATGATCATGCTGATCATCCTGGCCGCCATCTTCCTCAACTTCGTGCTCGCCGCCATCGGCCTGACCCAGGCGCTGGCCAGTTTCATCACCGGGCTTGGGCTAACGCCCATGCAGACCATGCTGCTGATCATCGGTTTCTACATCGTGCTCGGCTGTTTCATGGAAACGCTCTCCATGCTGCTGACCACCGCGCCGCTGATCACCCCCATCGTCGTCCAGTTGGGCTTCGATCCGGTGTGGTTCGGGATCCTGCTGATGGTGCTTCTGGAGACCGCCCTGATCACGCCGCCCATCGGCATCAATCTCTACGTGGTCCAGGGCATCCGCAAGCGCGGCGGCTTGAACGACGTGATGATCGGCACGCTGCCCTTCGTCGCCACCATGTTCATGATGATCGCGCTTTTGCTCATCTGGCCGGAGATCGCGCTCTGGCTGCCGAAACAATTCTATTGAACAACCGAGCGGTCAGCGCGACCATCCACCGACCGCCTGCAGATGAACGAGGAACCAATACCATGTGGCAATTCTGGGTCGACCGCGGCGGCACCTTCACGGACCTGGTGGCGAAGGCCCCGGACGGCGAACTGATCACCCACAAGCTGCTTTCGGAGAACCCGGAGCGCTACAAGGACGCCGCCGTGCAGGGCATCCGCGACGTACTCGGCCTGGAGGCCCGGGCGCCGATCCCCGACGGCCAGGTCTCGGTGGTCAAGATGGGCACCACGGTGGCCACCAACGCGCTGTTGGAGCGCAAGGGGGACCGCACCGTGTTCGTCACCACCCGTGGCTTCGCCGACGTGCTGCGCATCGGCTACCAGAACCGCCCCCGCCTGTTCGAGCGGCACATCCGGCTGCCGGACATGGTCTACGAGCGGGTCATCGAAGTGGATGAGCGCGTCGACGCCCACGGCGCCCTGGTGACGCCCCTCGACGCCGACGCCGCCCGCGCCGCCCTGCAGGCCGCCTTCGACGACGGCATCCGATCGGCGGCCATCGTGTTCATGCACGGCTACCGCTATCCTGACCACGAGCGCGCCATCGCCGCCATCGCCCGCGACATCGGCTTCACCCAGGTTTCCGCCTCCCACGAGGTCAGTCCGCTGATGAAAATCGTCAGCCGCGGCGACACCACGGTGGTCGACGCCTACCTCTCGCCGATCCTGCGCCGCTACGTGGAGCAGGTGGACGGCGAGTTGAACGCCACGGGCGGCGGCGACAATGCGGACACCCGCCTGATGTTCATGCAGTCCTCCGGCGGCCTCACCGACGCGAACCGCTTCCAGGGCAAGGACGCCATCCTGTCCGGCCCGGCCGGCGGCGTCGTCGGCATGGTGCAGACGGCGGCCATGGCCGGCTTCGACAAGGTCATCGGCTTCGACATGGGCGGCACGTCCACGGACGTCTCCCACTTCGACGGCGAGTATGAGCGCGCGCTGGAGACGGTGGTCGCCGGGGTGCGCATGCGCGCGCCCATGATGCACATCCACACGGTGGCCGCCGGCGGCGGCTCGATCCTGCATTTCGACGGCTCGCGCTTCCGGGTGGGTCCGGATTCCGCCGGCGCCAACCCCGGCCCGGCCTGCTATCGGCGCGGCGGCCCGCTGGCCGTCACCGACTGCAACGTCATGCTCGGCAAGGTGCAGCCGGCGCACTTCCCGAAAGTCTTCGGGCCCGGCGCCGACGAGCCCCTGGATGCCGACGCGGTGACGGCAAACTTCCGGGCCATGGCCGATGACATCGGCAAGGCCACGGGCCAGCCGGCGCCGGCGCCCGAGGAGGTGGCCGAGGGATTCCTGAGGATCGCCGTTGAGAACATGGCCAACGCCATCAAGAAGATCTCCGTGCAGCGCGGCTACGACGTCACCGAATACACCCTCAACTGCTTCGGCGGCGCCGGCGGCCAGCACGCCTGCCTGGTGGCCGACGCGCTGGGCATGGAGCGGGTCTTGCTGCATCCCTTTGCCGGCGTCCTATCCGCCTACGGCATGGGCCTGGCCGACGTCCGGGCGATCCGCGAGAAGGCCGTCGAGCAACTGCTGGCCGAGGAAATCCTCGAAGAGTTGGCCGGCGCCCTGGACGAGCTGGCCGAACACGCCCGCGACGAAGTGATCGAGCAGGACGTGCCCGAATCGGACGTCCAGGTGGTGCGCAAGGTGATGCTCCGCTACGACGGCACGGACAGCCCCCTGGCCGTCGAGTTCGCCGATCTGGCGGAGATGACGGCGGCCTTCGAGACGCTGCACAAGCAGCGCTTCGGCTTCGTCGCGCCGGGCCGCGCGCTGATGGTCGAGGCGGTGGCCGCCGAGGCCGCCGGCGGCACCGAGAGCGTCGAGGACCCGGCCGTCGCCACCGACGCGGCACCAAAGCCGGAGGCCGTCGACCAGGTGACCATGCATTCAGGCAGCCAGGCCCACGCGACGCCCGTGTTCGCCCGCGACGCCATCGCGCCGGGCGCCACCGTGGACGGCCCGGCGATCATTTCCGAAGCCACGGGGACCACCGTGGTGGAGCCCGGCTGGCGGGCCGAGATGACGGCGCGCCGCCACCTGGTGCTGACCCGCGCCGTGCCGCGGCCGAAGACGGAGGCCGTCGGCACCGACGCCGACCCGGTGATGCTGGAGGTCTTCAACAACCTGTTCATGTCCATCGCCGAGCAGATGGGCACGACGCTGGCCAACACGGCGTTTTCCGTGAACATCAAGGAGCGCCTGGATTTTTCCTGCGCCATCTTCGACCCGGCCGGCAATCTGGTGGCCAACGCGCCGCACATGCCGGTGCACCTGGGCTCCATGGGGGAAAGCATCAAGACGGTGATCCGGGAGAACGCGGACACCATGAAGCCGGGCAACGTCTATGCCCTGAACGCGCCCTACAACGGCGGCACGCATCTTCCCGACGTGACGGTCATCACGCCGGTCTTCGACGCCGCCGAGAAAGACGTGCTGTTCTACGTGGGCTCGCGCGGTCACCACGCGGACATCGGCGGCAAGACGCCCGGCTCGGCGCCGCCGGATTCCACCGAGATCCACGAGGAAGGCGTCGTCATCGACAACTTCCTGTTGGTGGAGAACGGCGTGCTGCGCGAAACCGAGACCCTGGAACTGCTGGGCTCGGGCGCCTATCCCTGCCGCAACCCAGGCCAGAACATGGCCGATCTCAGCGCCCAGATCGCCGCCAACGAGACCGGCGTCAAGGAACTGCGCAAGATGATCGAGCACTTCGGCCTGGACGTGGTCTGGGCCTACATGGGCCACGTGCAGGACAACGCCGAGGAATCCGTGCGCCGAGTCCTCGACGTCCTGAAGGACGGCGAATTCACCTACCCCATGGACGGCGGCAAGCAGATCCAGGTGCGCATTTCCGTCAACCAGCAAAGCCGCCGCGCCACCGTCGACTTCACCGGCACCTCGGCGCAGGACCCGGGCAACTTCAACGCCCCCACGGCGGTGGCCAAGGCGGCCGTGCTTTACGTCTTCCGGACCCTGGTGGACGACGAGATCCCCTTGAACGAAGGCTGCCTGAAACCCATCGACATCGTCATTCCGGAAGGCTCCATGCTGGCGCCGAAGTTTCCGGCGGCGGTGATCTCCGGCAACACGGAAACGTCCCAGTGCATCACCGACTGTCTTTACGGCGCCTTGGGCGTGCTGGCCTCGGCACAGGGCACCATGAACAACTTCATCTTCGGCAACGATGAATATCAGTACTACGAAACCATCTGCGGCGGGTCCGGCGCCGGCGACGGCTTCGACGGCACCGACGCCGTGCACACCCACATGACCAATACGCGGCTCACCGACCCCGAAGTGCTGGAATGGCGGTTCCCGGTGCGCCTGGAGCGCTTTGCCGTGCGCCAGGGCTCCGGCGGCGCCGGCAAGTACCGGGGCGGTAACGGGGCGAGCCGGCGGATCCGCTTCCTGGAGCCGATGACCGCGACCATCCTGTCCGGCCACCGGGAGACGGACCCCTATGGCCTGGCCGGCGGCGAGGCCGGAGCGCGGGGCCGCAACGCCGTGGAGCGCAACGACGGCAGTCTCGATGTGCTGGCCGGCACGGACGGCACCGAGATGAACGCCGGCGACGTGTTCGTCATCGAGACCCCCGGCGGCGGCGGATTCGGGGCGATTCGCGAAAATTGACGGAAACGCCCCCTTTTTCACAATATCTTGGGGGAAGTTTTCGGGAAAATACCCCGCATATGGTGGTGAATTCGGGAAAATCTTGGCTGGTTTTTCAATAAGTTATTGAAAAACAAAAATTTTCCCGTTTCCCCGCCAGTTGACGCTGATTCGGGAACTTCGTAAACTCCGCGATATCAATGGGTTAGGTTGAGTCTGAACGCATGCGGTCAGAATTCGCGAAGTTGCTTTTGGCCGGGATCGCCTCGGTCGCGGTGGGCATGGCCTGCCGGCCGGCCGCGGCGGGGGCGCTGAACAGCGAGTTGGCCGGGCTGTTGCACGATCATCCGGAAATCCGCGCCGCGGCGAAAAACCTGGAGGCTTCCCGCAAGGGGGTCGGCCAGGCGGCGGCGGCCTATTTCCCGACCGTCTCGGCGACCGCCGATGCCGGTCATGAACTCATCGACAGCCCCGGCGAGCGCTCATCGACGGACGGCCAGGACGGCAAAGCCTCGAGCCGCAGCCCGCAGACGGCCAGCATCACCGTCACCCACAACCTGTTCAACGGATTCCTCACCGATTCCCAGGTCCGCACGGCGCGGCTGAACAAGGAGATCAGCTCCATCGGCCTGGAAACGGCACGCCAAGGCGCCCTGTTCGACGGGGTCAACGCCTATATCGACGTGCTGCGCCAGAAGCGGCTGGTGGAGTTGGCGCTCGAGAACGAGGCCACCATCCAGCGCCAGCTCAACCTGGAGGACGAGCGGGTGCAGCGGGGTTCCGGTGTCGCCGTCGACGTCTTGCAGGCGAAGTCGCGCCTGCAGATCGCCAAGGAACGGCGGGTCAATTTCCAGGGCGCCATGGAGGACGCCATCAGCCGATACATCCAGGTCTACGGCCACGCCCCGGACATCGACGCCATGATGGACCCGATCCCACCGGTGGAAATGATCCCGAGCACCCTGGAGCGCGCGGTGGAGATCGCCGTCACGGAGAACCCGGCGGTAACCACGGCGACCACCAATATCGAGGTGGCCCGAGAGCGCCGTCACACGGTGATGGCGGAGCTGGCACCGACCGTCGACCTGGAAGGCGCCTTCAATTTCGAGAAGCACTCCAACACGACGCTCGGCGTGCGCCGCGATTATACGCTGATGGTGACCGCCAATTGGGATCTGTTCACCGGGTTCTCGACCCGGGATTCCCTGGCCCAGGCGAACTTCCAGTACCGGGCTACCCAGGACAGCCGCGACACGGCGGCCCGGCAGGTCATCGAACAGACCCGCCTCGCCTGGCAGGCGTTGCTGACGGCCCGCGCACGCCTCGGGCTCCTGGAAAACGCCGTCAACATCGCTTCCGAGGTGTTCGCGTCTAGAAAACGCCTGCGCGAGGCCGGCAAGGAGACCGTGATCAACGTCCTGGATGCGGAGAACGAGGTCTCCAACGCGCAGATCAACTACACCTCGGCGGCCTACGACGAACGCCTGGCGGTGTTTCAGTTGCTGCTCGCCATGGGGCGGTTGAGCGCCCCCTACCTGGGAATCAACAACGGCTAAAGGGCACCGCAGGGGCTGTGCCGTTCCCGGTTGCGCGACATCAGCACGCAGACGGCCCGGTCCGATAGGCCCACCAGGATCCGCGCCAGATCACCGGTGACGCTTTCCCCATCTGCCGATCGCAGCCGGGGGGGGCTTTCGACGGTGAAGAAATCCCGGATGATGACCGTCGTCCCTTCCGGGGCGGCCAGCACCAGGTTGGCTTTATCCCGGCGGAAGGATACGGCGTCCAGATTAATCCCGGTCGGCAGGTCGATGGCGTCGGTGTTTGCGCCACGCAGGTGGTAAAGGGGGCGAATATGGTTCATCTGACTTTCCGTTTGTCCCGAACGGCGTATCCATCGCGTCGCGGCATGCTCGGCGATATTCCCGCCATACGCCTCGGGACAATGTGACGGCGCAGTCTTGAATCTCCATAAACAAGGCGTGAGTTCCGTATTAAAGCGTGTTACATATTTCTCGGGAAGCCGCTTATGACAAAGACGCCTCACCTTCTGATCGTCGAAGACGACGAACTCGTCCAGTCGCTGATGGGTGCCTATCTGCAGCGCGAGGGGTTCACCATCAGCCTCGCCGCCACCGGCAAGGAGATGCTGGCGGCCATCGATACGGAACGCATCGATCTGGTGTTGCTGGACCTGAACCTGCCGGACGAGGACGGGCTATCGCTGGCCCGCCAGGTGCGGGCCCGCAGCGACCTGCCGATCATCGTGATCACCGCGCGCAAGGGCAAAAGCGATCGCCTGGCGGCTCTCGAGGTGGGCGCCGACGACTATCTGACCAAACCTTTCGATCCGGACGAACTGGTGCTCAGGGTCCGGAACCTGTTGGGCCGGGCCGGAACGCCGGATTCGCCGGCGCTGCGCTCCGAGATCTATCGCTTCGAGGGCTGGGTGCTGGATATGGATGCCCGCACGGTCACCGACCCGAACGGCGACCAGGTCGCCTTCACCCGCGCCGAGCTCAACCTTTTGGCGGCGCTTCTGAAGGCCCCCAACCGGGTCCTCTCCAGAGCCCACCTGCTGGATGCCGTCAGCCATGACGCGGATTCCCCCGCGGACCGGCTGATCGATGTCCTGGTCAGCCGGATTCGCAAGAAGATCGAACCGGACCCGAAAAGGCCGCGCTACGTGACCACCGTGGTCGGCTGCGGCTACAAGTTCAGCGGCGCCGTCGGTTAACCCGCCTTGCACCACGCCAAAAAAAGGGCCTGGTCGAAAACGACCAGGCCCCTCGGCAGGAGACGCACATCGGGAAAGCCGACCGACGTGCGCGGGACATTTTTTATCTGCAGCCCGCTGCAGGAAACTCGATAACTCAATCTAACCCGCCCGGGCCCTTGTATGATGAATTCCGTGTAAGCATGATGTAAATCGATGTTAACAAGGGGGTGAAAACCACCATATGAAGGCAAGGGATCAAAAGAAAAGGAGCAAGTCATGGTTCGTATCCTCGGTCGGGCCAATTCCATTAACGTCCAGAAAGTCATGTGGCTCACCGGAGAGCTGGATCTCGACGTGGAGCGAATCGATATCGGCATGCAGTTCGGCGGCAACGACACGCCCGAATACCTGGCCAAGAACCCCAACGGGCTGATCCCGACCCTGGAGGACGACGGCGACGTGGTCTGGGAATCCCACAGCATCGTCCGCTACCTGGCGGAAAAGTACGGCGGGCCCGCCTGGTGGCCCGAGCAACTCATCGAGCGGGCCACGGCCGGTCAATGGATGGATTGGTACCTGAGCCGCGTGCATGCGCCCATGACGGTGATCTTCTGGAACGTGGTGCGGCATCCGCCGGAGAAGCGCGACCCGGCCGCCGTGGTCAAGGCCACCGACGACGCGGCCAAGGCCTGGCGTATTCTCGACGACCACCTGAGCGATCGCGACTTCGTCGGCGGCGGGGCGCCCTGCGTGGGCGACATTCCCGTCGGCTGCGCCATCCACCGCTGGACCGCCATGGATTTCGACAAGCCCGACTTCCCCAACCTGGCGGCCTGGTACGCGCGGCTGAGCGACCGCCCGGCCTTCCGTGAACACGTCATGTTGCCGCTGAGCTGAACGAGGGAGGCGTGGGCATGTCCACCGAGTTGATCTTCATGGACTACGATCAGGCCGGCCTGGACCGGCAGTACAACAACCGTGCCCAAGTGCCCGAGCACGTCCAGCTCTACGAAAGCTGGGAACCGCTTTGCGCCCAGGTGCTGGAGGATTTCGACCATCACCGGGACACCGCCTATGGGGCGTCGCCGCGCGAGACGCTGGACATCATTCGCCCGGCCGGGCCGGGGCCGCATCCCGTGCATCTTTACATCCACGGCGGCTATTGGATGAGCCGCACCAAATCCGACCAGACCTTCCTGGCCCGCCCCTACGTGGCGGCCGGCGGAGTGTTCGTTTTGGTGGAGTATGACCTGATGCCCGAGGTGCGCATGGCCGACATCGTGCGCCAGTGCCGGAGCGCCGTCGCCTGGGTTCACGCCCATGCCGGCGACTACGGCATCGACGCAGAGCGCATCACCGTGTCCGGGCATTCCGCCGGCGGCCACCTGACGGCCATGCTGGCGGCCACGGACTGGCCGGCCTTCTGCGACGGACCGGAAGACATGGTCAAGGCAGGCTGCGCCGTCAGCGGCATTTTCGAGCTGCAGCCGATCCGCCTCACCTACATGCAGGAAACCCTCGGGCTGACGGCCGAAGAGGTGTCGGAATTCAGTCCCGTGCGGTTCGACCCGGCGCCGGGGGTGCCGCTCGACGTGGTCGTCGGCGGCGCCGAGACGGACGAGTTCCGCCGCCAGTCCAAGGACTTCACCGACACCTGGAACGAACGCGGCGGCGCCTGCAGCTACCTGGAGCGGCCCGGCTGCAACCACTTCACCATCCTGGCCGATTTCGCCGATCCCGAGAGCGCCACGGCGCGGGCGATCATGGGGCAGATGGGCGTCGCGTGATGGACGGGCGCCGGCCGCCAGGTCATCGCTGCCTTGCCGGCTTGGGCAGCAACAGGACGATCAGGGTGGAGACCACCATGAAACCCGCCAACACGTAGAACACGGCGGCGAGCCCCCAGGTGTCGGCGATGAGCCCGCCCAGCAGGGGCGTTATGGTGGAGAAGCCGGACTGGGTGCCGAAAAGAAGGCTGATGACGCTGCCGCCCATTTCGCGGGGCGCCAGGTCCAGGGACAAACTGTGGATCACCGGCCGCACCGCGAACAGGGCGATCCCGAGCACCACCAGGAGACCGATGAAGGGCGTCGCCCGGTCCACCAGGGGCACCAGGGCGACCACCGCCGTGGTCGATGCCATGCCGGCCAGCAGTACCGGCCGCCGGCCGATGCGGTCCGAGAGGACACCGGCGACGGGACCGGAGAACATGCCGCCGATCTGCATGGCGGTGAGCGCGACGCCCAGAAGCACCGGCCCGAACCCCATGACGTCCTTCATCAACAGCGGCAGGAACAGGAACAGCCCGTTCTGGGCCATGGAGCGGAAGGCCGCCATCAGGCAGACGCCGATGATGGCGCCGTCGCGGATCAGCCGAAGGATGCCGCCCAGATAGTCGGATCCTTTCATGCCTTGCGGCGGCGCCTTCTCCGTCCGCCGCGACGTCCCCTCGCCCAACGCCAGGAACAGCCAGAGCGCCACGGCGAATACGGGCAGCGCGATCACCGAGGCCGTGGCCTGCCAGCTCAGAACCACCAACAGGACGCCGGCGGTGAGCGGCCCCAGGGTGTCGCCGAAACTGGCGCCCAGGGTATGGATGGACAGCACGTAGCCCCGATTGCCCGGGAAACGGTTGGAAAGGTACGAGATCGCCGCCGGGTGCCAGAGATTGTTGGTGCAGCCGATGATCACCAGCATGGCGACGATCAGCCAGACCCCCTCGGCCAGGCCCATGGTCATGAAGGCGAGGCCGCCGACCACCAGGGAGAGCGCCTGCAGGGTGACCCGCCGGCCGGTGATGTCCACCAGCGGCCCGCTGCCGGCGTTGGCGGCGAAGGAGGCGGCGAAGAACACCGAGGCGAAGCCGCCGGCCTCCGTATAGGAAAGCCCCAGGTCCTCGCGGATGTAGGGCACCAGCACGTAGAAGGTGGCCATGATCCAGTGCGTGGCGCCGTGCCCCGACGCCACCAGGAAGGCCGCGCCCTGGCCCTGCCAGCGCAGGCCCGTGAGTCGTTCGATGGCGTTGCTCATGACGGCGTTCCGCGTTTCATGGCCTTGAATCTAGGGACCGGGCGGCCAACGGGCAACTCGCGCAGATTTCATTCGGCTTTTGCGTTGCTTGAACGGCGGCGCGGCGTAAAAATAGCGCGCCATCAAACCGGAGGGGGATGTCCATGAACCAAATCACCGATCAACTGGTCGTCGAGAAGAAGGACGGCGTCGGCCTCATCCAGCTCGACAACCAGCCCCGGCGCAATGCCATGACCTTCGACATGTGGAACGACCTGCCCGCCGTGCTGGAGGATTTCCGGGCCGACGACAATGTGCGCGTCGTCGTGCTGTCCGGGCGCGGCGGCAAGGCCTTCTGCGCCGGCGCCGACATCTCCCAGTTCGAGAAGAACCGCTCCAGCGAGGACGCAGTGGAGATCTACAACAACACCGTCAAGGCGGCTTCCGACACCCTGGCCGAATTCCCCAAGCCGACCATCGCCAAGATCGAGGGCTTCTGCATCGGCGGCGGCGTCGGCATCGCCATGTGCTGCGATCTGCGCATCGCCAACGATATCTCGTCCTACGCCGTGCCGGCGGCCAAGCTTGGGCTGGGCTACCGGGCCGACGGCCTGAAGCGCCTGGTGGACGTGGTCGGGCCCTCCTTCGCCAAGGAGATCTTCTTCACCGCGCGCCAGTTCACCGCCGCCGAGGCCCTGGAGATGGGCCTGGTCAACCGGGTGGTGCCGCGCTCCATGCTGGATGCCTACGTGGCCGACTACGCCGCCCGCATCGCCGAGAACGCGCCCTTGACCGTGTTCGCCGCGAAGACGGTGATCGACCAGCTCGTGCGCAACGACGGCCCGCCCGACGACGAGCTTTGCGCCAAGGTGGTCGACGCCTGCTTCGACAGCGAGGACTACCAGGAGGGCCGCAAGGCCTTCATGGAGAAGCGTAAGCCCCAGTTCAAGGGACGCTAGGGTGGGGAACACCGGCCCGAAGCTCGCCTTCATCGGCTTCGGCGAGGCCGGCCCGGCCATGGCCGGCGGGCTCCGGGACGCCGGCCTCGCCGACGTCACCGCCTACGACATCCTGCAGCAGGACGACACCGGCCGCGGCCTTGTCGAGGCCCGGGCCCAGGACACAGGCGTACACCTCGGCGCCGATCACGCCGACGCCGTCCGGGGCCGGGGCATCGTCATCTCGGCGGTGACCTGCGCCGATGCGGTGGAGGCCGCCGGCCAGGTGGCGCCGCACCTGAAAGCCGGGCAGACCTACATGGACGTCAATTCCGTCTCGCCGGAGACCAAGGCGGCGGTCGGTGAGATCATCGCCCGATCGGGCGCCGATTTCGTCGAGGCCTCCATCATGTCGCCCATCTATCCGAACCGGCACGCGTCGCCCATCCTGCTGTCCGGCCCGGCGGCGCCGGCGCTCAGGGAACGCCTTTCCCCCTACGGCATGGACCTGGAGTACATGGGCCCCGAATTCGGCCGGGCCGCGGCGACCAAGATGTTCCGCTCCATCGTCTTCAAGGGGTTCGAGGCCCTGTTCCAGGAATGCGTGGTCGCCGCCGACAAGTACGGGGCGGCGGAGAAGGTGCTCGACTCCATCACCAAGAACTACCCGGAGATGGACTGGCACAAGTTGGCCTCCTACTACGTGGGCCGCTCGGTGATCCACGGCAAGCGCCGGGCCCATGAGATGCAGGAAGTGGCGTCGACGCTTGAAGCCGTCGGCGTCGAGCCGTTCATGGCCGAGGCCACGGCGAAGCGCCTGGACTGGCTGTGGCGCCAGGATCTGAAGGATTATTTCGAGGGCCGCGAGCCGGCCACCTACCGGGAAGTCCTGGACGCTCTGAAGGCCAAGGACAAGTGACCATGCGCCCCAACGCCGCCTTCTACTTCGCCCCGGACAACTACCAGATCGCCGGCGAGGGCATCGTCGGCCGGCAATCGGCGACAGGCGGCTTCCTTCGGGGCTTCATCCAGCACGGCGGCGTCGAAACCCACTACATCTACGCCGACCAGGCCCAGGTGTTCCCGGATTTCCAGGAATTCGTCACCGAGGCCGGCGGCGGCGCCGAGACCGTCGCCGCCTTCCTGCCGGTGACCACGGAGAAGCTCGGCCAAGTGGGCACCGTGTTCCGGCCGGGCCCGGACTTAGGAGCCCTGGCCTGGCGGCGGCGCCACTTCGACCAGCGCGGCTTCTCCATCGCCGGCATCACCCACACGGTCTGCGAGACCATGGCCATGCAGGTGATCGGCAACATCCTGGTGGCCCCGGTGCAGCCCTGGGACGCGCTTGTGTGCACGTCGAACTGCGTCAAGGGGGTGGTGGAACGGATCCTCGAGGGCTGGGCTGAGTATCTCGGCCGGCGCTTCGGCACCGAGGTCGCCGTGCCCTGCCGGCTGCCGGTGATCCCCTTGCGCGTCGACAGTGAAGCGCTGGCGGCGCGCGGCGGCGACTCAGACGCCCGGGCCGACCTGCGCAGCCGCATGGGCATCGAGGACGGCGACATCGCCCTCATCTACGCCGGGCGCCTCAACCACGTGGAGAAGGCCAACCCGGTGCCCATGTACCTGGCGGCGGAAGCGGCGGCCAAGGAGACGGGCGCGCGCCTGCACCTGATCCAGGCCGGCCAGGCCACCAACGACGACGTCTTGAACGCCTTCAAGGCCGCCGCCACGGCCATCGCGCCCAGCGTCAGCCACCATTTCGTCGACGGCGCCATGACCGAGCTGTTCGACAAGGTCTGGGCGGCGGCAGACCTGTTCATCTCCCTCTCCGACAACATCCAGGAGAGCTTCGGGCTGACCCCCATCGAGGCCATGGCGTCAGGGCTGCCGTGCCTGGTCAGCGACTACGACGGCTACCGGGAATCCGTGCGCGACGGTGTGGACGGCCTGACGGTCCCCACATCCCAGCCGCCCCCCGGCGCCGGCGCAGAGATGGGCTTCCTCTACGACACGGGCTTCGTCCCCTACCCCGTGTTCACGGCCGCCACCTCGCAATCGACGGCCGTCGACATCGAGGCCTGTGCCCGGGCCCTGGTGCGGCTCATCGGCGACGCGGGCCTGCGCGCCGAGATGGGCGCCGCGGGCCAGGCCCGGGCGGCCGAGGTCTATGATTGGAAGCACGTGGTCGCGGCCCATCAGGACCTCTGGGCGGAACTGGCCGAGGTGCGCGTTTCCGCCGCCGAAGTCATGCCGCCGGAAGCCGGCGAGACCCCCTACCCGCTGGCCGCCGATCCCTTCCACCTGTTCCAGGCCCATCCGACGGGCCTGATCGCCGGCGACGCCGAAATCGCCGTGCCGGGCCCCGTGGACCGGGGGTCCTTGAAGGCGCTGATCACTTCCGACGTGGCGGCACCGCTGGCCGCCGTCCTGCTGGACGAGATGGTGATCACGGCGCTCCTGGAGAAGCTCGCCGACGAGGGCCCGGCCACGGCCGCCACCCTGACCCAACACCTGCCGCCGGAACAGACGACGCCGCTTTACCTGACGCTCGGCTGGCTGGCCAAGGTGGGGCTGGTGACGGTGACGCCGGTCGCGGCCGCCGACGCGCCAGCGGCGGGCGGACCTTTCGGAAAGTCGGAGACTTGGGGGAAGTTGGGTGGCGGTTAGGGGCGCCGGCACCGGCTGAGGTGAGACTTTCGCTTTGAGCTTGCAGGCGGACGTTTTCTGAATGGCTTTTCGATGCCCGTCTTTGATCCATGGTGGACATTCCCCAACATGTCATTCCCGCGAAAGCGGGAATCCAGATTGGGAGGCTCGACGCATGTTACCCTGGATTCCCGCTTTCGCGGGAATGACGGATAGGAGGTTCTGCTTCTGACCATCAACGGCAGTATCCGAAGACACAGAAATCCGGCAGCCTTTGGTTCGCTCCTCCAACTTCGATCCCGAAGGTTTTTACCTCCCAAAAATAACCTTTTATTCATCCAATTCTTCATAGCATTGCGATCATATTTATACTGCTATTCCCGCGAAAGTGGGAATCCAGAGAGTTTGCCACGTCAGCTATCGTTGCCAACACCGATCATGAAAACCGGTTACGTCTATATCCTTGCCAGTCAGCCAAATGGCACGCTTTACGTAGGCGTCACTTCAAACCTCATCCGACGTGTTCACCAACATCGGGAAGGAACGATCAAAGGGTTTTCCGCGAAATATGGCGCGAAGCGACTGGTCTACTTTGAGCAGTTTGAAGCGATCGAGGACGCCATCCAACGCGAGCGTCGAATGAAAAAGTGGCGCCGGAAATGGAAGCTGGAACTCATTGAAAAGAACAATCCGAATTGGGAAGACCTGTATCCGCGGCTTGCTGGATTCCCGCTTTCGCGGGAATGACGGTGGTGGGCGGTCCGACGCGAGAAAACCGGGGCAGTACTAATACTGCCATCCCCATGCCTCACGTGGGCGTATTAGGCGTCCATCTCGGCAAGACAGTCGATGGCCGCATTCACCCCGCCAACCCCATGCGGCACCCCCGCCGCCTTGAGGCCGGCCTCCACCGCGCCGAGCGCGCCGAAAATCATGGGCTCGTTGATATCCCCCATATGCCCGATGCGGAACGAGGTGTTGATGATCTTGCCCATGCCGTTGCCGAGGCCCGTGTGGAATTGGTCGCGGCAGGCAACGCGCACGGCCATGGGGTCGTATTGTTCGTCGACCAGGATGGTGGTCACCGAATTGGACCGCTCGTCCGGATTGACGGCGTTGTTCTGAAGCGCGCCGGCCTCGCCCCACTTATCCACCGCCGCGTGCACGGCCCTGGACAGCCGGTAGTGGCGGCGGAAGGTGGCTTCCTCGCCCTCCTCGGCGAGCATGTCGAGGGCTTCGCGGAGCCCGAACATCAGGTGCTCCGGCGCGGTGCCGCAAAACGCCTTGTAGAACTCGTTGGGATCCATGCGCTCGCGCCAGTCCCAGTAGTTGCGGGGCGATTTGTTGGCGTCCGCCGTGGCCAGGGCCTTCTCGTTGATGCCGCAGAAGCCCAGGCCCGGCGGCAGCATGAAACCCTTCTGACCCGCACCCACGGTCACGTCGACCCCCCAGTCGTCCATGCGGTACTCGGTGGTCATCAATGAGGCGATGGTATCGACCATCAAGAGTGCGGGGTGCCCGGCGGCGTCCATGGCCTTCCTGACCCCGGCGATGTCCGAGGTGATGCCGGTGCCCGTGTCCGTATGGACCAGCAGAATGGCCTTGATCTCGTGGTTCTTGTCTTGGGCGAGGCGCTCTTCCACATGGGCCGGGTCGATGGCGCGGCGCCAGTCGTTCTCCAGGATCTCGCACTCGATGCCCAGCTTGTCCGCCATGTAGCCCCAGCTCAGCGCGAAACGGCCGGTCTCCGGGATCAGGACCTTGTCGCCGGGCTTAAGCGTGTTGGTCAGCGCCGCCTCCCAGGCGCCGTGGCCGTTGGCGGCGTAGATGATGACGTTGCCGTCGGTCTTGAACATGGCCTTCAGATCCACGAACAGCTGCTCGCAGAAGGCCATGAAGTCGGGGCCCAGGAACTCCACCGCCGGGCGGTTCATGGCGTTCAGCACCCGGAACGGGATGTTCGTCGGCCCCGGCGTCTGCAGGAAGTTCCAACCGCGTTTGACGGTCATGGCGCGCGTCCCCTTGGATCAAAAAGATCGTTGGATCGGAAAGATTGGGCGCCGGCGGGACCGGCGGCGGGCGGCCAATTTAGAGCAACTCCCCTCACCCGGCAATCGCCTTGGCCAGGGCCTCGCCGAATGCCTGGGTGCCGACATTCCCGCCCAGGTCCACCGTGTGGTTGGTCGGATCGGCGAGCACCCTGTCCAAGGCCGCCTCCAGGTGCTGGGCGGCATTGGCGAGCTGGTTGTCGCCGCTCTTGTCGGCGTGCCATTTGACCAGCATCTGGGCCGAGATCAAATGCGCCGTGGGGTTGGCCTTGTCCTGGCCGGCGATGTCCGGGGCCGAGCCGTGCGCCGCCTGGGCCACGGCGTGGGTGTCGCTGGCGTTCACCGAGCCGTCCAGGCCCAGGCCGCCGGAGAGCTCGGCGGCCTCGTCGGAAAGGATATCGCCGAACATGTTGGTGGTGACCACCACGTCAAAGGTCTCCGGGTGACGGATCAGCCTTGCGGCCATGGCGTCGACGATGACGTCGTCGAACTCCACGTCCGGATAGTCATTGGCCACGTCCCGGACCTCGCTCAGGAACAGCCCGCAGGTCATGCGGAAAACGTTGGCCTTGTGCACCGCCGTCACCTTCTTGCGGCGCGTCCGCGCCAGTTCGAAGGCCGCCCGGGCGATGCGCCGGGACCCCTCCACGGAGATCTTGCGCATGGACATGGCGATGTTGGGCGCCGGCATGAACTCGCCTTTCCCCTGGTGCATGGTGCGGGCCGCGTAGAAACCCTCCGTGTTCTCCCGGACGATCACCAGGTCCATCTCACGGGCCACGGAAGGCACCCCCTTGCGGGTGCGGCTCGGGCGGATGTTGGCGTAGAGATCGAGACCGGCGCGGATGGCCATGGAGGGGCTTGGCAGGGCCTTCGCCTCGTCCGGATACTCCATGGTGGAGACCGGCCCGAGGATGGTGAAGGGCGTGGAATGGACGGCGTCCATGACGGCGTCCGGCGTCGGGTGGCCCACACGCTCGAAGGCGGCCAGGCCGATGTCCATCTCGGTGATTTCCAGGCCGAGCCCGAACTTGGCGTCGAGCCCCTCCAGCGCCGTACGGGTCACCCGGGTGATCTCGGGGCCGATGCCGTCGCCGGGCAGGATGAGGATTTTCATGAGCTTCTCCGTGGGTCTCTCTCGGGGATTGAGGCGCTCAGGCGCCGGCCGCCTTCTTGCGGGTGCTGAGCAAAAGCGTCAAGGGCAGGCAGCCGAACAGGATCGCCGCCAACAGGCGGAAGTCGCTGGCGTAGGCCAGGAACACGGCCTGGAAATCGATGGTCTTCTCCAGCGCCGCCAGGCCGCTGGTGGAGCCGAGCTGCCAGGTCTCGGGCAGCGGGATATGGCTGAACAGGTCGTTGAAGGGGGTCGCGTGCTCGGTCAGCCGGGCCCGGTTGATCTGCGACTGGTTGACCAGGTAGCTCGACAGGATGGCGATGCCGATGGACCGGCCGATGTTGCCCGTCAGCGCGAAGAAGGATGTGCCCAGGTCGCGCTGCTCGGCCGGCATGGTGGCGAAGGCCACCGTGTTCAGGGGCACGAAGAACCAGGCCACGCCGAAACCCTGCACCACGTTCAGCCAGATCACCCAGGCCCCCGACGAATCAGGCGTCAGTTGCGACATGGCCCAGGCCGAGGTGGCCGCCAGCGTCAGGCCGATGGCGATCAGCAGCTTGGCGTCGAAATGGCGCACCAGGCGGCCGACGATGTAGGCGGAGATCATGGTGGCGATGCCGCGGGGCGCCATGATCAGGCCGGAATCGATGAGCGGGTAGCCGCCCACGGTCTGCAGGAACGGCGGCACCAGTATGAGACTGCCGAACAGGATCAGCCCGAAGACGGCCCGGAGCACCAGACCGATGACGAAGTTGCGGTTGACCAAGAGCAGGGGATCGACGAAGGGGTTCTTGGAATAGACGGAGTTGACGAAGAACAGCCAGAAGGCGCCACCGCCGACGCAGAGCAGGGTGACGATAACGTTTGAGGACAGCCAGTCCAGGCGGGTGCCGCGATCGAGGACGAACTGCAGGCAGGCGACGCCGATGGCCAGCATGACGAAGCCGTAATAATTGAACTGGCGCCGCTTGCGGGCCGCGCCCAAGGGCAGCAGCCACCAGGTCATCAGCACGCCGACGATGCCGAAGGGGACGTTGATGAAGAAGGCCCAGCGCCAGTTGTACCATTCGGTGACGTAGCCCCCCAGCGTCGGCCCGAGGATCGGACCGAACATCAACCCGATCCCCCACCAGCCCATGGCGACGCCGTAGTCCTTGGGGTCGTAGACATCCATGAGGGCGGCCTGGGAAAGCGGGATCAGACCGGCCCCGAAGATCCCCTGGATGGTCCGAAAGACCAGCATCTCGGTCAGCGTGTCGGCGGTACCGCAGAGCACCGAGGTGAGCGTGAAGCCGACCAGCCCCGCCAGGAACAGGGACTTGCGGCTGAAATGGTCGGTGAGCGCGCCCCACAAGGGCGTCATCACGGCGACGGAGATCAGGTAGGAGGTCAGCACCCATGCCATCTGGTCCTGGGCCGCGGAAAGCGTCCCCTGCATGTGGTTCATGGCGACGGCCAGCATGGAGGAATCCAGGACCTGCATGATCGGCCCGCTCATCAATGTGGCGGTGATCAGACCCTTTCGGAGCGGCGAGATGGCCGGGGCGGCCGCCGCGTTCATAACCGTTCGTTCACCCAGGAAAAGGCGCTGCCCACGAAGGACGGCAATTCACGCTCATGGCCCGTGTCGATCTCGACGATGACGCTCATGCCGGCGCGCAGGTTGGGGATCGTGCCCTCATCGGTGATCTCCAGGCGCACCGGCAGGCGCTGCACCACCTTGACCCAGTTCCCCGAAGCGTTCTGCGGCGGCAGCAGCGCGAACTCCGCCCCCGTGGCCGGCGCGATGGAGGCCACGACCGCCTCGATCTCGCGGTCCGGATAGGTATCCACCCGGAGTTTCGCCGGTTGGCCCACCTTCACGTGGGTAAGTTCCGTTTCCTTGTAGTTGGCTCGGACCCAAACGTCGCCCGTGCCGACCAAAGAGAAGATGGGCTTCCCTTCCTCGATGTACTCGCCCACCTCGAGGCCGAAGTTGGTGACGATGCCGGCGCTGGGCGCCAGCACGGTGGTGCGGGTGAGATCCAGGGCGGCGGCGTCGCGGGCCGCGATGGCCTCGCGCACGGTGGGGTGGTTGTCGGCCTGGATGTCGATGCGGCCGCCCAGCCGGGCCCGCACCCGGGCGATGTCCTGGGCGATGGCGGCGACCCGGTCGCGGGCGGCGCGCAGGTTCTGCTCGGCGTCATCCAGCTTGCTCTGCGAGGCGAAGCCCTTGCCGTGCAGTTTCCGCTGCCGGTCGACGCCGCGCTGGTAGTAGGCGATGTCGCCCTTGGCCAGCTTGTGCTCGGCGATCTTCTGGCGGTATTCGGCCTTCAGCGCGGCGATGGTCTGGCGGGCCGCCGCCAACTGGGCGTCGGTCCGCTGCAGCGCGATGCGGAAGGGTTCCTCATCCAGGCGGAACAGCACCGTGCCCTCGGCAACGGTCTCGTTCTCGTCGACCCCGACGAATTCCACGCGGCCCGAGACGTCGGCGCTGACGGCGATCTTGTCGGCCTTCACGTAGGCGTTCTCGGTGCTCACCACCCGGCCGCCGGTGGCATAGACGTAAAGCGCGCCGGCGCCGATGGCCACGGGCCCGACCAGGGAGAACAGGGTCACCGCGACGAACCTTCCGAACCGCCGGTGATGACGCTGGCGGATCTTCGGTTTCTCCTCGGCGGCCTCGGGCTTCGCCTCGGCGGCCTCGGACTTGGCTTGCTCTTCCGTGTCGACGACGGTCAGTCCGGGTGCTTCCTCAGCCACGGCGACCTCCCGCCGCCCGGGCCGTCGCTTGTTCGGCCTGGGCCGCCTCTTCCTCGTCGGCGCGCAGGGCCTCGATCTGGTTGGCCTTGATGCGCAACAGGTCGTCGATGAAGCGTTCGCGTTCTTCCTCCGTGAAATCGGCCATGGCCCCGTCCCGGTTCCAGATGGCGATTTCCTCCAACTCCTCCAGCACCGGCTGCGCCTTCTCGGTCAGGAAGATGCGCCAGACCCGGCGGTCGTCCGGGTCCGGGCGGCGCTCCACCCAGCCGTTTTCCTGCAGCCGGTCGATGTGCCGGCCCAGGGTGATCGGCTCGATCTCCAGGATTTCCGCCAGCGCCGTCTGGTTGATGCCCTCGCGGCGCCTGAGCAGGGCCATCACCCGCCACTGGGCCCGGGTCAGGCCGAGGATGCGGGCCCGCCTATCGAAGCGCTTGCGCATGAGGCGCGACACGTCGGCCAGCAGAAAGCCGAGAGAACGGTCCAGGTAGTATTCGCTGTTGCCCACTGGGTTTCCTTTGCTTCGTTCCCGGCGTTCGGTTGCCGGGTGATTATTGTTACAGGCTATAAACAGCAGGATTAATATAAGCGTGCTTATAATATGGCCGTTCAGGTTTCTTCGTCAAGTTTCCCGTCGGCTCGAATGCCTTGAAAGGTCAGGCGGCGTCGCTGGCCGCACCCGCCCGGGCGCCACCCACGGCGCCTTCCCGCCAGGGCACCAGGACGGCGCGCTTGGCGTGTTCGTCCACCACCTCGGCGATGTAGCGGGCTTCCTGGCCCTTGCGGGCCACCAGCACCGGGTCGGTGACGGCCAGCGGCGCCAGGCTCATGTTGATGACCCAGGCGGCCGGGTCCATGCCGGCCCGCTTCAGGTCCGTCTGCAGGTCGGCGGCCTCGTGCACCGGGGTCGCTTCGGGGACGGTGCAGATGAGCACCCGGGTGAATTCCGGGTCGCGCAGCCTGGGCAGCAGTTCCGCCACCGCCTCCGGCACGCCCTGGGTCAGGCGGCCGACCTCGCGGTGGTAGCTCTCGGCGGCGTCTAGAAGCAGGATGGTATGGCCCGTGGGGGCCGTGTCCATGACGACGATGCGGTCGGTGGCGTCGTGCACGGTGCGGGCGAAGGCCCGGAACACGGCGATCTCCTCGGTGCAGGGCGAGCTCAGGTCTTCCTCCAGCAACGCCAGGCCGGCGGCGTCCAGGTTGGCGCCGGTGGTGGACATGACCTCTTCGCGGTACTTCTCCACCTCGACGGCCGGATCGATGCGACCGATCTCCAGGGTATCGGGCACATGGTCGACGGCTTCGGCCACGTGGGCCGCCGGATCGGTGGTCGACAGGTGCACCCGGTGGCCCCGCTTCGCCAATTCCACGGCCACATGTGCCGCCACGGAGGTCTTGCCCACGCCGCCCTTGCCCATGGTCATGATCACCCCATGGGCCTGATCGGCCAGATCGTCGACCAGCGCGTCCAGGTCTTCCGGCAGGACCACCGTATCGACGGCTTCGACAGGCTCCAGTTCGGCGTCCGCCAACAGCGCGCGGAGCGCCTGGACACCCAAGACCTGGCCCGACTTCAAGGGCAGGTCGCGCCGGCCCAGCGACGCCAGGGCCGCCGGCAGGTCCTCGAGCGCGGCGCCACCGCGCTGCTCCATGGCCCGGGCCACGGGATCGCCGGCGTCGGCGGCCTTGAACACGCCGTTCACGCAGAGCGCCTGGTTGCGGATGCCGATCTCCGCCAATTCCTCGCTGGTCCTGGCCGCCTCGTCCACGGCGGCCCGGTCCGGGCGGGTGACCAGCACCAGGGTGGTCTCGTGCTTGTCGGAGAGCGCATGGACGGCGCCTTCATAAAGTGCGCGCTGCTTCTTCATGCCCTCCAGGGGGCCGATGCAGGACGTGCCGGCGGCGGCATCCTCGATGAAGCCGGTCCAGGCCGTCGGCAGGGTCAGCAGCCGGAGCGTATGGCCCGTGGGCGCGGTGTCGAAGACCACGTGGTCGAAGGCGGAGGTGACGTCGTCGTTGGCCAGAAGCTTGGCGAACTCGTCGAAGGCGGCGATCTCCACCGTGCAGGCGCCGGCGAACTGTTCCTCGATGGATTGGATGGCGCTTTCCGGCAAGACCCCGCGGTAGGGCCCGATGACCCGTTCCCGGTAGGCCTCGGCGGCCGCTTCGGGGTCCACGTTCATGGCCTTCAGGCCGTCGACGCCGGCCACGGGCGTGGGTTCCGTGCCCACGTCCTGGCCGAACACCTCGTGGATGTTCGACGCCGGATCGGTACTGACCAGCAGCACCGCCTTGCCGGCATCGGCGAGCGCCACGGCGGTGGCGCATGAAAGCGACGTCTTGCCGACGCCGCCCTTGCCGGTGAAGAACAGCACCGGCGTCGGGTTGTCGAGGACCATCATGTGTGGGGAATCCTTATCCGCAGCAAGACGAGGCGTCGGCCTCTTCTTTGGTGTCTTCGGCGGGGCCGCAGCAGGACGGTGCCTCGCCTTCGGGAATCTCGACGCCGGTCTTGGCGCTCAGTTCGTCGCGGCTCAGGTAGCTGCCTTTCGAAACGATCTCGCCATCGACGATGACCAGCGGCGGGCAATCGACGCCGTCCGTATCCAGCGCGTTCTTGACCACGGCGTTCTCCACATAGGCGCCGGGGTTCGACGAGAGCTCGTAGCGCTCGACCTCGACACCCTGTTTGGTGAGGCCGTCGATGGCCGAGGCGAACTGCGCCATGGCGTCGGACGTGGCCGGGTCACAGACGCCGGTGGAACAGCAGCCGGCGGGATCGTAGATGGCGATGCGGGGCATTTCACTTCTCCCAATTCAAAAGCCGCGCGGGCCCTTGGACCCGCGCTGCGGACAACCTACCTGGGCGGAACGAAATTGGCAATTTCCGCCATGCCCGCCCCGTGCAGGCACCCATGCGGGTAAGGTATGGGGCGCCTCAGCAGCCGATCTGCTTCATCATCGCCCAGTAGGATTCGTGGGTGGAATAATAACGGAGCGAGCCGTCGCAGTGGCGGTACTGGCCCGGCCCCATGTAGCCCTGTCGGGCGCTGACCACGTGGTTCGGCCCGACCTTGCCGCGCAGGTTGCGCTGGGCCTCGTTGCTCATTTGGTCGACGTAACTACCGCCACCGCCGGCGCTGGCCGCGGGTTGCTGTTGGTTCAGGAACGGCAGCAGTTTGGTCAGACCGTCGAGGATGCCCTGGGCCTCGCCGGCGCCGCCCGGATCGGGGTTCGGCGCCGCCGGGCTAGGCTGGACGTGGGTCACGGTGGGCTGCGCCACCGGGGCCGGCACGCCGCCGCAGGAGATGGATTTCAGCCGCGAGAAGTGATCCTCGAAGGTGGCGTGGTGCCATAGCGAGCCGTCGCAATGGCGGTACTTGCCGGGCCCCATGTAGCCCTGGCGGGCGCTGTAGACCTGGTCCGGGCCGACTTTCTCGCGAAGCCGCTGCTCGCTTTGCTTGCTCATCCTATCCACGTAGCTGTCGTTTTCGCCGCCGGGTACGTCGGCATCGCTGGAACCGGTGCCTTCATCCACGGGGTGGCCCTGCTGGTCCGAGTCGGCCGGCGGCAGCAGGTTCGACAGGCCGTCGAACAGGCCGCCGATAGCGTTCCCCACGGCATCGCCGATGGCCTGCTCCATGCCCGGTGCCGGGGCACTGTATTGTTGCGGCGCCGCCTGGCCGCCGCCGCAGACCACCTGGCCGCCCACATAGTTGGCCAAGGAGCCGTCGGGACATTGGCAGGCCTGGCCGCCGCCGTAGGGAATCCATGTGCCCGGACAGTTGAGCCCGAACTGGGCCTTGGCCGGGGCACCCATGCTCAGCGCCGCGACAAGCGACAGCACCGCGACGGAAAGACCAACCGCCGGACAACCAAACCGATCAAAAACCCTGAACCCCATGAGCCCGCCTCCTCGTTCAATCCTAGCAAAGATCGACACCAACATCAGTAAAGATTGATATGAACGGACGAGGCCGATTATCGCCGGCAGCCCCGTGCTACACTCGGCACCGGCGAAACGGAATTCCGAAAGGCGAGGCCCATGATCCGCCCGCTTCGGCGCATGGCTGCCCTGCCGGCGATCCTGGCCGGCCTCATCCTCGACACGCCCGGCGTCCATGCCCAGGGCGTCGTCGATGTCCCGTCACGCGGCGAAACCGTCCGCATCCTGGTAGAGGCTCCGGCACCGGACGGGGATTCCGCCCAGCCGCGGCCCATCGGTGCCGTGGTGTTGTTCGCCGGCGGCAAGGGGGTGTTGCGGATCACCGGCTCGGGGCGCATCCGCAAGCTCAGGGGAAACTTCCTGGTCCGCAGCCGCGCCCTGTTCCGCCGCCACAGCTTCATCACCGCCGTTATCGACGCGCCCACCGACCGGCGCCACGATCTTTACGGGTTTCGTGGCAGCGCGGCCCATGCGGCGGACGTGGCGGCGGTGATCGGCCATCTGCGCACGACCCACGACGTGCCGGTCTGGCTGGCCGGCACCAGCCGCGGCACCAATTCCGTGGCCAACGCGGCGGTGCGCCTGCACGGGCCGGCGGCCCCGGACGGCGTGGTGCTGACGGCGACCATGCTGAAGGCCAACGACAAGGGCGATCAGGTGCTGGACTACGACCTGGGCGCGGTGCGCCTGCCGGTGATCATCGCCCACCACCGGCGCGACAACTGCTGGGTGACGCCGCCCGAAGGCGTCGATGACCTGAGGGACGCCCTACACCGGGCCCGGCTGCTGGAGGTTCTCTGGTACGAAGGCGGCCGGGACGAGGGCCCGGACTGCCAGGCCAAGGGCCATCACGGGTTCGCCGGGTTGGAGGAACAGGTGGTCGGCGACATCGCCCGGTTGGTCAAGGCGACCTTTTAGAAAGCCTCAGTCGGCGATCGCCTTCTCGCGCAGCCATTGGCAGAGGCCGAGCGCGGCGCGGCGCTCGGCCTCGTCCTCTGAGGTCTGCATCTCACCCAGCTTCTTGCCCAGGGATTCGACGATGTCGCGGTACTGGGCGGCCATCTGGGTCTCCACGGTGAGGGCCGTCTGCAGCCGCTGGACCTCGCTTTCCAGTTCTTCCACGGTACGCACCTGGCGGTCGCGGCGGCCCCGGGTCGGGGCGTCGCGGAGGATGCGGACGCGATCCAGGATCTGCTGATCCGTGAGCTTCAGGTCAGGCGCGATGCAGCGCACCTGCTCCAGGTCCACCTCGCCCTCGAAGGTCTCGATCTCGGCCGCCGCCAGGCGGGCGTGCAGTTCCGAACGCTTGATGTTCAGGAGCTTCGCCGCCTTGGAGATGGAGATGCGTTCGCTCATTGGGGCCTCCGTTACATCAGCTTACAGGCGGGGCCCGGAAAAGTGGAGACGTTTGCTTAGGCGCCGTTCAGTGCACGGCCCGCCCGGCGGCTCCCCTAGCTCCCGTAGTGCCGCAACCGCTCCATCAGGATCGGCATGCGATAGCCCAGCGCGTAGGCTTGTCGGAAATCCCTCAGCGCCAGAGCCCGCCGGCCCTTCCGTTCAAAACAAAGGCCGCGGTTGATCAACGATGCGCCGTCTCGGGGATCCAGCCGCAGGGCCTCGTCCAGGTCCGGAAACGCGTTGTCGCAGTCCCCCTTGAGCCGGTAGGCGGCGCCGCGGTTGCGGTAGTGCAGGGGATGGCCCGGGTTAATCCGCACGGCCTCGTCGTAGGCGATAATGGCCCGCCCGTATTTCCCTTGATGAACGTAGGTCAGGCCCATCCGGGTGTAGGCCTTGTCGTCGGTGGGGTCGAGGTCGATGGCGTCGGTGAAGTCGGCGAGCGCCCGGTCGTATTGCTTGATCGCAAGGTAGGCGCCGCCCCGGTTGGTATAGAAGTTCGCCTGGTCGGACTTCAAACGGATGGCCTCGTTGAAGTCCCGGATGGCCCGGCCGTATCGCCCCATGCGCTTGTAGTGGGAACCCCGGTTTTGGATGGTTGCGGCCGGGTGCTGGGCGCGCCCCGATTCAATGATCCGCGTGCAGGCGGCGACGGCCGCCTCGGGCGAGGCTTCCAGGCTATCACACAGCCGTGCGTCCTTCTTGACGCCGGTCGGCGTCGTGACGCAGCCGAGAACCAGCCCGACCAGCACGAGGACAAGGAATTTACGCATGGTGCCTCTCTCCCGCGATCGGACGGCGGCCCTATTGATACCCCGAGTTCGGCTCGGGTGATGCGGCTTGTTCGGCCACGGGCACCATCACGATCCTATCGACGCTCCGTTTACGAGCATGGCGTTTCGGGATTATACCCCGGATGCCGGCGCCTTCATCAATGGTCAAGGCGCCGGGCGCACCCCTGGCGGCGCGTCGGCTGTCCGGTCTCCGAAGATCCCGCCCCGGAGATGATCAACCGGCGATAATGGGTTATGGTGGCGGCCGAGGGGGTACCGTTCCCGATGACGGTCGAAGTCGCATGAGCGCCACCGCATCCACCCTGGGTCGCGACGTCCGGGTCATCGGCCTTGTCGGCGGCGCCCACGGCTTCAGCCACTTCTACCAGATGATCCTGCCGCCCGTTTTCGTCCTGCTGAAAAGCGAGTTCCAGGTCTCCTTCACGGAGCTGGGGCTGCTGATGACCATGATGTACGCCGTCTCCGGCACGGTGCAGCCGGTGTCCGGCTTCCTGGTGGACCGCTTCGGGGCGCGCTGGATTCTGCTCGGCGGCCTGGCCCTGCTGGCCGGCTCGACGGTGGGCTACGCGCTGGCCGGCAGCTACCCGGTGATGATGGTCCTGGCGCTCAGCGCCGGGCTCGGCCTGAGCGTCTTCCATCCAGCCGACATGTCGATCCTGACAGGCCGCGTGGACCCGAGCCGGCTCGGGCGCGCCTACGCGGTGCATGCGCTCTGCGGCAACCTGGGCTGGGCCGTGGCGCCGCCGTTCATCGCCGGCATCGCGGTGCTCATGGACTGGCGCACGGCGGCGGCGGCGGCCGGCGCCGTGGGCCTGGCCTACGTCCTGGTGATGTTTTACTGGCGCGACGACCTGGCCGATGAGGCGGCACCCGTGGCCGGCGCGGCGACGGCGGCTGCAGATGATCTGGCGACAGACCTCAAGCTCCTGGCCTCGGCCCCGGTGGTGCTCTGTTTCTGCTACTTCACCCTGTTCGCCATGGCCATCGTCGGGGTACAGAGCTTCGGCGCGCTGAGCCTCATGGAACTGCACGACCTGCCCTTCGCCACCGCCACGGCGGCCCTGACCGCCTTCCTGGTGGCCTCGGCGGTGGGCGTCTTCGTCGGTGGTTTCGCCGCCGACCGCACGCCCAAGCACCACCTGGTGGCGATCACCGGCTCGACCCTCGCCAGCCTGTTCATGTTCGGCGTCGCCACGGTGGGCGGCGTCGCCTTGGCGGTGCCGGCGCTGATGGTGTTGTCCGGGTTCTCGCTGGGCCTGACGACGCCGTCTAGAGACCTGATCGTCCGCAAGGTCACGCCGGAAGGCAAGACCGGGCGGGTCTTCGGTTTCGTCTACGCCGGGCTCGATCTCGGCTCGCTGGCCATGCCGGTGGTGCTCGGCTGGTTATTGGACCGGGGCGACCCGAAACTGGTGATGGTGGTGGTGGCCGTGGTCATGCTGGTGGCCGTCCCCACGGTCATGCAGGTTCGCCGACGCTCCCCCCGGCCCGCCGAGGAGGCGGCCTGAAGCAGGAATGCAGCAGGCTGTCCCGACTTCCGGTTACCGGGGTGGAAATTGAAGTTTTCGAACGGGCATTCCAGGCGGGTCGAACGTCAGCGCCTCAGGCGACCGCTTCCCCGTCGCGCTTGATGTAGGGCACGTAGTCCATGTCGGCCTTAAGGATGTGTTCCGACAGCCAGTCGCCGAGGAACCTGAGCACCTCCTTGCGTGACACGGCGCCCGGGTCGTCACGGTAGAGCTTGGCGTATTCACGCACCGTCGTCGCCAGTTCCTGATGGCTGACCAGATGCGCTTCCAGGCCCGGATAGCCGAGGCCCCGCATCAACTCCTCCTCCCGGGCGAAGTGCGTGTCGACGTAGTTCGACAGCATCTCGAAGAGCCCCGCAAAGTGTGAGTCCGCGTCGCCGATGGCATAGGCGTCATAGAGATCGTTGACGGCCTTGAACAGCTTCTGATGGTCGAGGTCGATGGCGCGGATGCCGGTCAAATAGCTGTCGCGCCATTCCATGAATTTGCCCATATCGAAGAGCGCTCCATTGTGACAATTGTTGAATGCTATGATCTGGCGTGACACTTTGCCTTGATGGAAATCAAGGCCCGTGCCGGGTGCCTCAGACGACGGGTTTCAGCCGCGGGCTGTCCGGACTTCCTTTCATGGGTGCGGGTCCACCGCTCTTCCTCAGAATGTTCACCCGCATGGGTCGGCCGAAAACGAAGCCGTCGGCCGTCTTGCGGCCCAGACTTTCGAAAAGGGCGCGGATTTCCGTGACCTTTTCGTCGAACGCCATGCGCCGTCCGGCATCGACGGTGATCTTGGTTTTCCGGAATTCCTCGAAGTCCCGGTGCCAAGTCTGGTGAGCATATGTCACCTCGGTAATCTCTTCGAAACCGAAGGCATGCGCCTTCTTTATGGATTCGTAGGCGGCGGCACGGACCCGGGTTTCGTCGACCAGTGGCTTTCCCAGTTCAAAGTCGGCACCCGTGGCCAAGGGCTCGCCGGCGTAAACCAAGCCGCCGGCCTTCAGCACTCGGGCCGCCTCGGCGAAGGCCTCGGCGTGACTGGCGCCGGCGATATGATGGAGGCTGTTGAAAAAGACGACGACGTCGAAGCTTGCATTCTCGAAAGGAAGTTCCTTGGCGTTGCCCTGAAGGTACGTTTCGCTTCCCGCCGGTGCCGCGGCACGGGCGACATCAAGCGCCTGTCGGCTGGAATCCAGACCGATCGCCTTTGCACCGGCGCCCGTCATCAGACGGACGAGACCGCCGGTGCCGCAGCCAATATCGAGAACCCGTTTGCCGTCGACATCGAGCAATTCGAGGATGACGTCGTTGTCTTGACGCTCTTCCATGTCGTTTTCCGCGCCCCGCTTAGGACCCACATGCGCTGGATGGCGCCGGCCATCTACTTCGACTGTAACGGAACGAAATTCTTCTTGGAACTTCCTTTCCCTTTTTGCCTCGATTTAAAGACGAAAGGCCTCCCGGAAGAGCGTTGGCGTGGAAGCTAAAGGCTCAATTCGCGATTCGTAGGCATTGTGGCAGAATCCCTCTCGATACGCTTTGGGAGTCAGAGAGATGGATCACGAGCGCTTTCGGGACTGGTTCTCGCGTGTCGATGAGTTGACGGCGGCGCAGCGCAACGAAGTTGCGGCGGTACTGTCGGAGC